>OGZF01000378.1_pt1 | contig 41650 bp, 37 predicted proteins | sample 1576771 | NCBI WGS metagenome assembly OGZF01 (sample SAMEA3541536, study PRJEB24748) | human gut metagenome | biome: human gut; feature: human-associated habitat; material: faeces | place: China | collected 2012
CAGACCGTTGGGGCCGCTTAATTCGTTTTTTGTCTAACTTTTGGGGTTCATTTCAGCTGCACAGCGGGGATTTTTTGCGATACGATGTTATGCGCCATGACCAAACAGCATGGAGCGGAAGGTGCGGAAGATGATCTTCCAGTCCACCAGGAAGCTGCGCTCGTGGACATACTTGATGTCCAGGTCCATCCACTCTTCAAAGCTCAGCTGGTCGCGATGGGGGGCGATCTGCCAGTAGCAGCTCAGGCCGGGGGTCACATACAGCCGCTGCCACTCATAGGCGGTATACTGTGTGACCTCACGGGGCAGTGCCGGGCGCGGGCCGACGATGCTCATTTCGCCCTTCAGCACGTTGAAGAGCTGGGGCAGCTCGTCGATGCTGGTCTTGCGCAGGAACTTGCCCACCCGGGTGATGCGGGGGTCGTTCTTCATCTTGAACACAGGGCCGTCCTTCTCATTGTGATCCATCAGGTCCTTGAGCTTCTGTTCTGCGTCCGGGCACATGGTGCGGAACTTGTACATCTTGAACAGCTTGCCGTTGCGTCCTACCCGCTGCTGGGTGAAAATGGGGCGGGCACCGGGGCTGTCGATCCAGATGGCCGCATAGGTGATCAGCAGCAGAGGCGAAAGCGCCACCAGCGCCAGCGAGGACAAAAGAATATCCTGTGCCCGGCGCACCGCCCAGTAGACCCGATCCTCGTGAGAGACTTCGGAAAGATCCAGCGTCAGAGGCCGACGGATCGTATCGACGCTGGGAACGTCATACCCGACCGCCATGGGGTAGGAGGCCGGTTTTACCATCAGATCTGTTTTCTTCCAATATTCCGTTGAATCATGAACCCGCAGAGTTGCCATACGAATCCCCTCCTGAATGTGTGCGAAAAATCAAGACGGACAAAGTGCAACAATCATTTGATATACCGCAACAGAAGTGCACGCTGTTTTTGCTTTCATTTTAGCACAAAACAGACGCTTATGCAACAAAAATGTCACTAAAAATGTTACGCTTTTGTTGCAAATGATGTCGAAAGGGATCGTACCGCAACAAAAAAACGGACGAAGCAGAATGCTTCGTCCGTGAAAGACCGGGAACCGGTCAGCCGAACAGGCTTTTGGTGTTGTGACTGTAGACCGAGAGCACCAGTCCGACGCAGATGTACAGCATCAGCACCGAACTGCCGCCGGCGGAGTAGAAGGGCAGCGTGACGCCGATGACCGGCAGCAGGCGCAGGTTCATGCCCACGTTCACCGCGATCTGAGCCATCAGGGCACCGCCGATGCCGGCGCAGATGTAGCTGCCCAGCAGATCTTCGCTGCGGGCACCGGTGGCAAAGGTCTTGACCACCAGCGCGAACAGCACGCCCAGCACCACGCAGCAGCCCACAAAACCGGCAGAGTTGCCGATCCAGCTCAGGATAAAGTCGTTGTGGGCATTTGGTACACTGTAGTACCGGCCGCCGAACAGCCCGTTGCCAAAGATGCCGCCGGAGCCGATGGCGATCTCTCCGCGCTGCTGCTGGTAGATGATGTTCTTCCACACCGCTTCGCTGGGGGCCCAGCCGGTGGTGTTCTCCGGGTCAATAACGGCCAGGATGCGGTACCACTGGTAGCCCTTGCCGATCTTGTCACTGAAAAAGGCGAAGGCCACCGCTACCGCTGCACCGGCCGCTGCGGCGGCACCCAGGATATACTTCCAGCTCAGGCCTGCGGCAAACATCATGCAGCAGCCGATGATGCCGTAGATGATGGCTGTGCCGTCGTCGCCCTGCACATGGATGATGGCAATGGGCACCAGCAGGTGCAGCAGCAGCTTGGCCAGCTCCTTGGGCTCATTGATGCGGCTGCGCACGTTGTTCAGATGCATGGCAAAGGTGAGGATGAAGCTGATCTTGGCCAGCTCTGTGGGCTGGAAGGTAAAGCCGCCCAGCTTGTACCAGGAGTAGTTGTCGGTATCACCGGCGTTGTAGCCGATGGTGAGCGGGCCGACCGAAACGTTGCGGATGAACAAGGTGGGCAGAACCAGGCCCCAGGTCAGCACCACATGCACCGGCCACACCTTGACAAGGCTGCGGTAGTCGATGCAGGACAGCAGCAGAGCAATGGCCAGACCGATGCCGGCCGCACCGGCCTGCACCAGCGCACGGCGGTAGTCGCCGATGCCGGTGATCTGTCCGGTGACCGCGTCGGTGGCAAACCCGTTGCCCTGTTTGGCGGCCCAGGACGCCAGTGCCAGCACCGCCATGGTGCTGCTGAAGATGCACAGCAGCAGGTAGACCTTGTCAGTCCGTTTCCAATATTGTCGAATGCTTTCCAATGAAGCACATCCTTTCTGATCAGCAGATGACACCGGAACTCACACAGCACCGAGCAATATGACCCCAGTTTATCCTTATTATACACACTCTGCCCGGCCATTGCAAGAAACAGGGTGTGACAGCTTTGCAAAATCGGGCGCGGACGCTTGACAAAGGGCGGGGGAGCTTCTACAATGAAGGTGGCAGAAGTGGGGTTTGCCGCCTGTGCCGGCCGCGCCCAAAGCGGCGGACGAGAAGGCAGCACTTGTGCCGGGAACGGGGCGCACGGAGGATGTGTGCAGCTCCTGAAGGATGGGAAAATGATGAAACAACAAACGATGCCCCGCCGCCTGCTCTGCGCGGTGTGCGCCGTGGTGCTGTTGGTATCGGCAGTGCCGGCCGCATGGGCTGCAGAGCCGGACGCAGATACTGCCGCACCGGTGCAGAGCCTGACCGCTTCGGAAGTGACCGAGATGCAGCAGGCAGACGCCGCCGTTACCGCCCTGACCGACAGTGCGGACTACGCCGCCATGTCGGCGGCGGACCGCAAGGCAGCGGCGCTGGAACAGCTGGACGACCTGGTGCAGCAGGGGCTGGTGGCAAAGGGCTCCATTTATGCCGACGAGGAAAACGGCATGGTGAGCTTCTCCTACAGCTGCGGCGCGCTGGGCGGCATCCTGCTGGAGGACCCGGATGAGGAAAATACCGCTGCCGACCTGCAGCTGGCAGAGGCAGCACAGCAGACCGCGCAGAACGGCACCTATGGCACCGCGATGCTGTACTATGCCTTTGACGACACGGTCAACAGCAGCCGCTACCCCAACTACGCCTATATGCAGAGCTACTGGACCTCGGTGGGGCTGGACACCAAACTGGACACGACGGTGACTGTGGCCGATCTGCGCCGCATGAACAACTACGACCTGTGCGTACTGAGCACTCACGGTGCCTATTATACTTACGAGTACGGCTGGCTGTGGAAGCGCACGGCCACCGCGCCTGTGCTGCTGCTGACCGAGAAATCCACCTTCTGGAACGATCTGCGCTACGGCATGGATCTGCTGAACCACCGCATCATCAAGGTGAACGGGGCCTATGCCGTCACGGCGGGGTTCTTCCGGGCGGCTTATCGCAGCGGTGCGCTGAAGGACACGATCATTCTGTCGGAGACCTGTGAGTTCTACGGCAAGAGCGGGCATCTGGACACTTCCATGGCGGATGCGCTGCTGTCCGGCGGTGCGGCCTGTGTGGTGGGCTATGTGAACAATGTGTACACGGTGTACTCCCGCAGCATGCTGTGGGCGACTGTGAACCGCCTGCTGGCGGGAGATACGGTGCGCGAAGCCGTGGACTTCGGCCTGAACCTGTACGGTGCGGATGATATCATCTGGTACAACAATCAGGGCGGGCGGCGGCCCCACGCGGTGGCGTCTTTCCCGGTATTGAGCGGCGATCAGGATGCCCGGCTGCGGGCCGTGCAGGCTGCGGCCGACAGCACGCAGCAGGCTGCCTGAGCAAAGCTGGCATTGCGCTTTTGCAAAAAGTATACTATACTAAGGGATGGCAGAGCACTGCCATCCTTTTTTGATGATTGGGAGGGAAACTCCATGGCAGAATACATCACCCATTCCCGCGCCGAGACGGTGGCGCTGGGCAAGCGCATGGCGGCTGTGCTGCAGCCCGGGGCACTCATTGCCTTTACCGGGGGGCTGGGCGCAGGCAAAACGGCCTTTACCGAGGGTCTGGCCGAGGGCCTGGGCTGCACCGACCCGGTGAGCAGCCCCACCTTTGCCATCGTGAACTATTACCGCGGGCCGCGGCCGCTGGCCCACTTTGACCTGTACCGCATTTCCACCGAGAACGATCTGTGCGCGGCCGGGTTCTATGACTATCTGGATCAGGGGGCCATCGTGGCGGCAGAGTGGAGCGAAAATTTTGCCGACCTGCTGGCACTGGAACAGCCGATCTATGTGAACATTGAGCGGGTGGATGAGAATACCCGCAAGATCACCATCGAGGGGGTAGAGGTATGAACATTCTGGCCGTGGACACCGCCGGAAAGACGGCGGGCGTGGCCCTGCTGCAGGATGACCGCCTGCTGTACGAGGTCTATCTGGACGCGGGCATGACCCACAGCGAGACGCTGATGCCGATGATCGACACCTGCCTGAAAACCTGCGGCATGACCTGCGCCGACATCGACCTGTATGGCGTGAACGCCGGCCCCGGCAGCTTTACCGGCCTGCGCATCGGTCTGGCCGCTGTCAAAGGCCTGGCCTTCCCCCGGGAGACGCTGTGCGCGCCGGTTTCCACGCTGGAAGCACTGGCAGCAGCCCACACCGGCGAGGGCACGGTGCTCTGTGCACTGGATGCCCGCCGCGCGCAGGTGTACAGCGCTGCGTTTGATCTGGCCACCCACCAGCGCCTGCTGGAGGACGATGCCCGCGCCGTGGCGGACCTTGCCCAATTTGTAGAAAATTGCAAAAAACCCCTGTTTTTTGTTGGTGATGGCGCATCTCTGTGCTATAATAAATACGGCAGTGTGCCGGGTGTGCTCGAAACGCCCCCGGCCCTGCGGGGCGGCCGGGCCGCTGCCGTGGCGCTGGTGGCAAAGCAGATGGCCAAAGCCGGACAGGCAGTTCTGCCGGAGGCTCTGCTGCCGGATTACCACCGCCTGAGCCAGGCCGAGCGGGAGCGCGCCGAGCGCCTTGCCGCCGAGGCTGCCGCAAAAGCATAACGTCGTATCCGATAGAAATGGATCTATTGAAAATAAGGAGCGTGTTTTTATGACCCCGATGATCGTTGAGCATCCGCTGTTGCAGCACAAGATCAGCATCCTGCGCAACAAACAGACCGGCACCAAGGAGTTCCGTGACCTTGTTGGCGAGATCGCGACTCTGCTGTGCTACGAAGCCACCCGTGACCTGCCTCTGGAGGAAGTGGAGATCGAAACTCCCATCACCATGGCAAAGACCAAGGTCCTGGCAGGCCGTAAGCTGGCTCTGGTGCCCATCCTGCGCGCCGGCATGGGCATGTTGGACGGCATGCTGACCCTGCTGCCCGCCGCAAAGGTCGGCTTCATCGGCCTGTACCGCGACGAGGAGACCCTGCAGCCCGTGGAGTACTTCTGCAAGCTGCCCAAGGACATTGCAGAGCGCGACGTTCTGGTCCTGGACCCGATGCTGGCAACCGGCGGCAGCGCCATTGACGCCATCACCCAGATCAAGAAGCATGGTGCAAAGCGCATCAAGTTCATCGGCTTGATCGCTGCTCCGGAAGGCATCAAGGCCCTGCACGAGGCACACCCCGATGTGGACATCTACCTCGGTGCACAGGACGACCACCTGAACGAGAACGGCTACATCGTTCCCGGTCTGGGCGATGCCGGCGACCGCATCTACGGCACCAAGTAAATTTGATTGCACACATAACACAAAAGGAGCGGCTCCTCGCGGAGCCGCTCCTTTTGTGTTGTATGAAACCCTCTCAGTCAAAGCCTGATGGCACCGAAGGTGACTGAGAGGGTTCGTCTTTTTCAGATCTCGGCCAGAATGGCGTCGCCCATGGCGGTGCAGCCCAGGCAGGTGCAGCCCTCGCTCATGTTGTCGGCGGTGCGCAGGCCCTTGTCCAGCACCTTGTTCACGGCATTCTCGATGGCATCGGCCTCCTCGGGCATGCCGAAGGAGTAGCGCAGCATCATGGCAGCCGACAGGATGCAGGCGGTGGGGTTGACGATGTCCCTGCCTGCAATGTCGGGGGCGGAGCCGTGGATGGGCTCGTAGAGGCCGCGGGTGCCGTCGCCCAGGCTGGAGGACGGGATCATGCCGATGGAACCGGTGATCATGGAAGCCTCGTCGGACAGGATGTCGCCGAACATGTTCTCGGTGACGATGACGTCGAACTGGGCAGGATTCTTCACGATCTGCATGGCGCAGTTGTCCACGAACATCTCGCTGTATTCCACGTCGGGGTACTCGGCCTGCAGGCGGTGCATCACGCTGCGCCACAGGCGGCTGGTGTCCAGCACGTTTGCCTTGTCCACGCAGCACAGCTTCTTGCGGCGCTTCTGGGCGGTCTCAAAGCCGATGCGGCCGATGCGCTCGATCTCGTGCTCGGAGTAGGGCATGGAGTCGATGGCCTGCTTCTCGCCGTTTTCCAGCGTGTGGGTCTCGTGATTGCCGAAGTACACGCCGCCGATGAGCTCACGCACGATGATGAAGTCGATGCCCTGCGCCACAATCTCCGGCTTCAGGGGGCTGGCCGGGGCCAGCTGGGGCCAGATCTTGGCCGGGCGGTTGTTGGAGTACAGGCCCATTCCGGCGCGCAGACGCAGCAGGCCCTTTTCCGGGCGCTGTTCCCCGGGCAGGCCCTCCCATTTGGGGCCGCCCACGGCACCCAGCAACACGCTGTCGGCGGCTAGGCACTTGTCCAGCTCGTGCTGGGGCAGGGGGTCGCCGTATTTGTCGATGGCTTCACCGCCCATGGCGGCGTCGGTGTAGTGGAAGGTGTGGCCGTATTTTTCGGCCACCTTGTCAAGCACGCGGATGGTCTGCTTGACGATCTCCGGGCTGGAGCAGTCGCCCCAGATGACAGCAATGTTCTTTTCCATTGGTTTCTCCTTACTTCTTTGCCTTGATCGACTTCATCAGGCCGCCGGCGGAGATGATCTCCTGGATGAACGGCGGAAACGGCTCGGCGTGGAACACCTTGCCGTTGGTCTCGTCGGTGATGACGCCGGTGTCAAAGTCCACGCTCACGGTGTCGCCTGCGCTGATGGCATCCACGGCTTCGGGGCACTCCATGATGGGCAGGCCGATGTTGATGCTGTTGCGGTAGAAGATGCGGGCAAAGCTCTTGGCGATGACCACCGAGATGCCGGCGGTCTTGATGCACAGGGGAGCGTGCTCACGGGAGGAGCCGCAGCCGAAGTTCCAGCCGCCCACCATGATGTCGCCGTCCTTCACGTTCTTGACGAAATCCTTGTCGATGTCCTCCATGCAGTGGCTGGCCAGCTCCTTGGCGTCCTGGGTGTTCAGGTGGCGGGCCGGGATGATGACATCGGTGTCCACGTTATCCGGGTATTTGAAAACAGAACCTTTTGCGTTCATTGTTGTTCTCCTTTCCGATCAGACCGTGCGGGGGTCGGTGATATAGCCGGTGAGGGCGCTGGCGGCGGCGGTGGCGGGAGAAGCCAGGTAGACCTCGCTCTTCACATGGCCCATGCGGCCCACAAAGTTGCGGTTGGTGGTGGAAACGCAGCGCTCGCCCTCGGCCAGAATGCCCATGTAGCCGCCCAGGCAGGGGCCGCAGGTGGGAGTGGACACGATGCAGCCTGCATCAATGAAGGCGGTGGTCCAGCCGCGCAGGATGCACTCCTTGTACACGGCCATGGTGGCGGGGATGATGATGCCGCGCACGCCCTTGGCGATGTGCTTGCCCTTGAGCACATTGTAAGCAGCTTCCATGTCCTCCAGGCGGCCGTTGGTGCAGCTGCCGATGACCACCTGGTCAATTTTGATCTCCTTGCCCTCGCTGGCAAGGTGGGTGTTCTCCGGCAGGTGCGGGTAGCTGACGGTGGGCTCCAGAGCGGACAGGTCGATCTCAATGGTCTTTTCGTATTCGGCATCCGGGTCGGCTTCGTAATACACCGGCTCACGCTGGCTGCGGCCCTTGAGGTAGGCTTTGGTCACCTCGTCCACCGGGAAGATGCCGTTCTTGGCACCGGCCTCGATGGCCATGTTGCAGATGCACAGGCGGTCGTCCATGGTCAGGGAGGCAACGCCGGGGCCGGTGAACTCCATGCTCTTGTACAGGGCACCGTCCACACCGATCATGCCGATGATGTGCAGGATCAGGTCCTTGCCGGACACGCGGGGGCTGAACTTGCCCTTGAGCACAAACTTGATGGCAGAGGGCACCTTGAACCATGCCATGCCGGTGGCCATACCGGCGGCCATGTCGGTGGAACCAACGCCGGTGGAGAAGGCACCCAGTGCACCGTAGGTGCAGGTGTGGCTGTCGGCACCGATGACGCAGTCACCGGCGGTCACGATGCCTTTTTCGGGCAGCAGGGCGTGCTCGATACCCATCTGGCCCACATCGTAGAAGTTGAGGATATCGTATTTGTTGGCGAACTCGCGGCACTGCTTGGACTGGGTGGCACTCTTGATGTCCTTGTTGGGCACAAAGTGGTCCAGCACGATGGCGATGTGCTCTTTGTCGAACACGCTGTCGAAACCGGCGCGCTCAAACTCGTTGATGGCGACGGGGGTGGTAATGTCGTTGCCCAGCACGATGTCCAGCTTTGCGTTGATGAGCTGGCCTGCCTTGACCTCGGCAAGCCCGGCATGTGCGGCAAGGATCTTCTGCGTCAGGGTCATTCCCATGGTGGTACTCTCCTTTTAAAAAAGCCTTTTTACTTATTATTGATCGCGCTCACCAGTGCCTTGACACCGGCCACGATGATATCCGTGTCAGTACCGGCACCCCAGGTGACGGTGCCGTCGCCCCAGGTCAGGCCTACATAGGAGGCGGCACGGGAGGTGGAGCCCTCGTCCAGACTGTGCTCGGAGTAGTTCTCCAGATGGAACTCCATGCCGGTGGCGCTCTGGATGGCGTTGGCCACGGCGTCCAGACGGCCGTTGCCCACCGAGGTGACCACCTTGCGCTGGCCGTTCAGGTCCAGCGTGACCGTGGCGGTGATGCCGTTGACCTGAGCAAAGTGTGCCTCGATGACATTGAGGGGCTTGCGGCGGTTGAGGAAGGTGTCCTCGAAGATGTGCAGCACCTCGGTGGCGCTCAGCTCCTTGTGGCTGTGGTCGGACACCCCCTTGACCTTGTAGCCCAGGGCCTCACGCATCTTGGGGGGCAGGTTGTAGCCGTAGTTCTGCTCCAGCACAAAGCCGATGCCGCCCTTGCCGCTCTGGCTGTTGATGCGGATGACGTCGGCGTCGTAGGTGCGGCCGATGTCGTGGGGGTCCACCGGGATATAGGGGCAGGTCCAGCGGTGCTCGTTGTGCTCCTTGCGGTAGGCCATGCCCTTGGCAATGGCGTCCTGATGGCTACCGGAGAAGGCGGCAAACACCAGCTGACCGGCGTAGGGGCTGCGCTGATAGATGGGCATCCGGGTCACACGCTCGTAGGTGGCGCAGATGCCGGGCATATCCGAAAAGTCCAGCTTGGGGTCTACCCCGTGGCTGTACAGGTTCATGGCCAGGGTGACGGCATCCACGTTGCCGGTGCGCTCACCGTTGCCGAACAGGCAGCACTCCACACGCTGAGCACCGGCCAGCACGGCCAGCTCGGCGCAGGCCACGCCGGTGCCGCGGTCGTTGTGGGGGTGGGTGGAGATGATGACGCTGTCACGGTACTTCAGGTGCTTGTCACAGTACTCGATCTGGTTGGCATACACATGGGGCATGCTCATTTCCACGGTGACCGGCAGGTTGATGATCATCGGGCGGTCCGGGGTGGGCTGCATAATGTCCAGCACGGCGTTGCACACATCCACGGCGTAGTCCACTTCGGTGCCGGTGAAGCTCTCCGGGCTGTACTCGAACAGGAAGTTGCCCTCGTACTCCTGGCTCAGCTGCTTGACCAGCTTGGCACCGTCGGTGGCGATCTTCTTGATCTCTTCCTTGCTCTTGTGGAACACCTGCTCACGCTGGGCTACCGAGGTGGAGTTGTAGAAGTGGATCACCGCACGGGGCGCACCCTTGACGGCCTCGAAGGTGCGGCGGATGATGTGATCGCGGCACTGGGTCAGCACCTGCACGGTGACGTCCTCCGGGATCATGTTCTTTTCGATCAGGGTGCGCAGGAACTCGTACTCGGTCTCGCTGGCAGCAGGGAAGCCCACCTCGATCTCCTTGAAGCCGATCTTCACCAGCATCTGGAAGAACTCCAGCTTTTCTGCAAGGCTCATGGGCACGATCAGCGCCTGGTTGCCGTCCCGCAGGTCCACACTGCACCAGGCGGGAGCCTTTTCAATGTGATCCTTCTTGACCCAGCTGTCATAGCCGGCAGGGACCGGGTAGTACCCCGGTGCGTATTTGGTGGCGTCCATCATCGTTTTGTCCTCCTGATGCTTCTTACACTTTTTGTACAAGAAAAGGCTCCCGTCTTTCAAGGCGAAAACCTTGAGAGACGAGAGCCTGTAAGTTTTATCACAGGGCACCCGTGGTACCACTCTCTTTGCTGCACCTTTTGTGGATGCAGCCACTTTGCACGATCGGCTTTTTGCGGCGAATCGCTGCCCTTGTAACGGTGGGCGTCCGTCAGAACCTACTGCATCGTTCAGCTCTGCCGCTCAGGGGCCAGTAACCGAGACCCTCTGCACCCGCCTTGCACCACCCGGCGGCTCTCTGCACGCAGAAGAAAATCGTTTTATCCCCGTCAACGCATTTGCACTTTGTGGAAAGTGGGTCCATTTTATCACGGCTGCCAGAAACTGTCAAGAAGTTTCCTTCACAACAAAGCTGAAAGACTTTCACGATACTGGCTGCAAACTGTGCCGGAATTGAAAAGCTCCGGAGCCCCGGCCCATTGTTAAAAAACTGCGAAGTTTTTGGAAACATGGCCTCAAACCGCTGTCAAGTCGGATTTTGCTGTGCTATACTGTGTACAGCGACCCCAAGAAGATACAAAGGAGGAGACGATTATGAAGGAGGTCAAGCCTTCCAAAAAGCCCTTGGCCATTTACTACGCCATCGTGCTGTTGGTGCTGCTGGTGCTCAACCTTGTTTTTGTGCCCTGGCTCACCGAACGTCAGGTCCAGGAGGTGGACTATGGCACCTTTATGAGCATGACCCAGCAGCAGAACATCGGCAAGGTGGACATCCAGTCCAACCAGATCGTGTTCACCGATAAAGAAGAAAAGCAGATCTACAAGACCGGCCTGATGAACGACCCGGGCCTGACCCAGCGTCTTTACGACGCCGGGGCCCAGTTCTCCAGCGAGATCGTGGAGCAGGGCTCCCCGGTGCTGAGCTTTTTGATCTGGTTTGCCCTGCCCATCCTGCTGTTCAGCTTCATCGGCAACCAGATGAACAAAAAGCTCATGGAAAAGGCAGGCGGCGGCCCCGGTGCCATGATGTTTGGCGGCGCAGGCAAGTCCAACGCCAAGGTCTATGTGCAATCCACCCATGGCATCCGCTTTGCAGATGTGGCCGGAGAGGACGAGGCCAAGGAGAACCTGCAGGAGATCGTCAACTACCTCCATGACCCCAAGCAGTACGAGGAGATCGGTGCCTCCATGCCCAAGGGCATCCTGCTTGTCGGCCCTCCGGGCACCGGCAAGACCATGCTGGCCAAGGCCGTGGCAGGTGAGTCCAACGTGCCCTTCTTTTCCATCTCCGGCTCCGAGTTTGTGGAGATGTTTGTGGGCATGGGTGCCTCCAAGGTCCGGGACCTGTTCAAGCAGGCCAAGGAAAAGGCCCCCTGCATCGTGTTTATCGACGAGATCGACGCCATTGGCCAGAAGCGCAACAGCGGCAATCTGGGGGGCAACGATGAGCGGGAGCAGACCCTGAACCAGCTGCTGACGGAGATGGACGGCTTTGAGGGCAACACGGGGGTCATCATCCTGGCAGCCACCAACCGCCCGGATTCCCTGGACCCGGCTCTGACCCGTCCCGGCCGCTTTGACCGCCGGGTGCCGGTGGAGCTGCCGGACCTGAAGGGCCGGGAGGAGATCCTGAAGGTCCACGCCAAAAAGGTAAAGATCGCCCCGGGGGTGGACTTTAACACTGTGGCCCGCATGGCCTCCGGTGCCTCCGGTGCCGAGCTGGCCAACATCGTCAACGAGGCCGCTCTGCGGGCGGTACGGGCCGGGCGCAAGAGCGTGACCCAGGTAGACCTGGAGGAGAGCATCGAGGTGGTCATTGCAGGCTACCAGAAAAAGAACTCCATCCTGACGGATCAGGAAAAGTGCATCGTGGCCTACCACGAGATCGGCCACGCCCTGGTGGCAGCCAAGCAGTCCCACTCGGCTCCGGTGCAAAAGATCACCATCATCCCCCGGACCTCCGGTGCTCTGGGCTACACCATGCAGGTGGACGAGGGCAACCACTACCTGATGAACCAGACGGAGCTGGAAAACAAGATCGCCACCTTTACCGGAGGCCGTGCCGCCGAGGAGCTGGTGTTCCACTCTGTTACCACCGGAGCCTCCAACGACATCGAGCAGGCCACCAAGCTGGCCCGGGCCATGATCACCCGGTACGGCATGAGCCAGGACTTTGACATGGTGGCCCTGGAAACGGTGAACAACCAGTACCTGGGTGGGGACACCTCCCTGGCCTGCTCTGCCCAGACCCAGCGGGAGATCGACCAGAAGGTGGTGGAGCTGGTAAAGGCCCAGCACGCCAAGGCTCTGCAGATCCTTACCGAGAACCGGGACAAGCTGGACCAGCTGGCCAAGTTCCTTTATGAAAAGGAGACCATCACCGGGGAGGAGTTTATGGCCATCCTGAACGGAGAAGAAAAAACTGAATAATTTTTTGCATTCCCTGCAATAATCCAGCCGCCGCATCCGTTTATAAGACAGATGCGGCGGTTCTGGTTCAGAGCCCCGCAGAAAAAACCATGGTTGCAAGAACATGAAAAACACAGCCGGACCCCGGCTGCAATACAGGAGGATTTTCTTATGAAACTGCAGAATCATAAAGTTGCCCGTACCCTGGCTGCCGCTGCGGTGGCCACCTGTGCCGTTGCCATGCTCAGTGTAGGCGCATTTGCTGCTGACGTGGCCATTGGCGAAAAGGACCCCACCTACGGCGGCTACGGTGCCCCGGCAGGCCCTGCCATCCAGGGCAACATCATGCTCATCAGTGCCGACGGTGATGTGGCCGTCGGCGAAAAGGACCCCACCTACGGCGGCTATGGCGCACCGGAAGGCCCTGCCATCCAGGGCAACATCATGCTCATTGGTGCCGACGGTGCTGAGAGCGACACCCTGAAGCTGAATTACAGCGTCAAGGGCCTGTTTGGCCGCCAGGTGCTGTACACTGCCCGGCAGAACGGCACGGTGCTGACCCTGGATGTGCCTGCCAGCGTGGCTACCTTCCGCTGCACCATGGAGGATCTGACCACCATGATGAACAACGGCATCAACACCCTGGAGTTCAAGACCGAAAAGACCTCCACCACCCTGAACCTGAGCCTGCTGACGGAGGGCTATGATGCCGACGCCAAGGTCAAACTGCACCAGTGCGGCAGCACCGTCCGCCTCAGCGTCAATGGCCGGGGCCGCCGGGATCTGCTGATCGGCCGCTGAGCCCCAGCCCCCTGCATTCCATAAGCATCCAAAAAAGCTCCCACTGCTACCGCTGCAGTGGGAGCTTTTCTGTTAAGTTTTTGAAAATTTGCCCGGCAGAGGGTGCAACCTTTGCCGGGTTGTGCTATAGTTAAAGTGGATAAAATTACATGGTTGCAAAGGAGAAAACGCCATGGATCATTTTGTGGAGTTTCAGGACGTCTGCAAATATTACCAGACTGGAAGTGTGAAGATCGCCGCCGCCGACCACATGAACTTTTATGTGGACAAGGGGGAGTTCTGCATCATCGTAGGCCCCTCCGGTGCCGGCAAGACCACCTTGCTGAACATCCTGGGCGGTATGGACAGCTGTGATGAGGGCCATGTCTGGCTGGACGGCCGGGACGTGAGCCGCTTTTCGGAAAAGGCCCTTACCACCTACCGTCGGTACGACGTGGGCTTTGTGTTCCAGTTCTACAACCTGGTGCAGAACCTGACGGCGTTGGAAAATGTGGAGCTGGCCAGCGAGATCTGCCGGGACCCTCTGGACCCGGCCCAGACCCTGACCAGTGTGGGCCTGGGGGAGCGGCTGAACAACTTCCCGGCGCAGCTGTCCGGCGGCGAGCAGCAGCGGGTGTCCATTGCCCGGGCCCTGGCCAAAAACCCCAAGCTCCTGCTGTGCGACGAGCCCACCGGTGCCCTGGACTACAAGACCGGCAAACAGGTGCTGGGGCTTTTGCAGGAGACCTGCCGCAAGACCGGACGCACCGTCATCGTGATTACCCATAACACGGCCCTGACCGCCATGGCCGACCGTGTGATTCAGGTACGCAGTGGGCAGATCGTGTCCAACAAGGTCAACGAGCACCCGGTGCCAGTGGAAGAAATTGAGTGGTGAGTGCAGTGCAAAAAAGTTATCGCAAAAATATCCTCCGGGAGATGAAGGGCAACGCCAGCCGCATGGTGTCGCTGTTTGGCATCGTGGCCCTGGGGGTCATGATGCTGACAGGCCTCATGAGCATTGCCCCCAGTATGCGGAGCGCAGCCCAAAAATATTATGTGCAGCAAAATGTGTTTGACCTCCGGGTGCTGTCCACCCTGGGCCTTTCAGACCAGGACATTGCCGCCATTGCCGCCACCCCCGGGGTGGAGGCTGTGATGCCGGTAAAGACCCTGGACCTGGAGGCCAACTGGCAGGGCCAGGAGGAGCGCATGGTGGTGCAGCTGCAGGCCCTGCAGCAGGACCCGGCAGCGGACACCGACGCCAACATGAACCGTCTGGTGCTGCGCTCCGGCCGGATGCCCCAGGCCGCCAACGAGTGCGTGGTCCATGTAATGGGCTACCAGGCCGAGATCGCTGAGGGCACCGTGCTGACCCTTCCGGAAGATACGGAGGGGACAAAACACAAGGAATATACGGTGGTGGGGCTGGTGCAGGACCCCCAGCACATCTCCACCGACAAAGAGAGCAGCACCGTGGGCAACGGTCAGCTGAACTACATCGCCTATGTGCTGGACGGGGAATTGACGGCGGATTACTACACTGTCTGTTATATCAAGGCAGAAAATGCCGACCAGTACGATAATTATTCCCAGGAGTACCAGGACGCAGTGGACCAGGTGGCGGACCGGCTGGAGCAGATCAGCGACGCCCAGTGTGTGCAGCGTCGGGAACAGCTTATGGACACCGCCAACCAGAAGCTGGACGAGGCCCGTCAGACCTACGACGACCAGAAGGCCGAGGCCGAGCAGAAATTTGCCGAGGCGGAACAGCAGCTGGACGATGCCCAGAAGCAGCTGGACCAGGCTAAGGCCCAGCTGGACGCCGGAGAGGCCCAGCTGGCCCAGCAGAAAAAGAACCTGCCCAACACCATGGCAAGCGGAGCGGACCAGCTGGTGGACGGCGAAAACCAGGTGCTGGAGTTTGAGGAACAATTGCAGCAGATCCAGCTGCTGGTGAACCTGAAAAAGGTGGCAGACCCTCTGCTGACCTACGCCCAGGCAGCCCTGAACAACGCCCAGAAGGCTCTGGACGAGGCGGAGCCTGCCGACGAGGAATACATCGAGCTGCGGGACGCCCTGGCCAAGGCCCAGGCTGCCTACGACAACATCAACGGCCAGCTCCAGGGCTACCAGGCCCAGCTGGATGAAGGCAAAAAGCAGATGTACGCCCAGGGGCTCATCTCCTCTCCCAACCTGGACAACGACCAGCTGGTGGTGGAGGCCAAGGCCGCCCTGCGGCGGCTGAAGCTGCAGCTGCTGGAAGGCCAGCTGCAGCTTACCACCGGCACCGCCACTGCCTACAGCCAGTTTGAGGCGGCCCGGGCCCAGTTGGACGCCGGGTGGCAGGAGTATCAGGCCGGCGTGCAGCAGCTGGCAGACTCCCGTGCCGAGTATGAGACCCAAAAGGCCGATGCCCAGCAAAAGCTGGACGAGGGCCTGCAGCAGCTCACCGACGCTGAGGAGCAGGTGAGCAAGATCAAAAAGGGCGAGTGGTATGTGCTGGACCGCAACAGCACCCTGAGCTTTGTGACCTTTGAGCAGTACGCTGACCGGATGGCTGCCATTGCCCGGGTGTTCCCGGTGTTCTTCTTCCTGGTGGCGGCCCTGGTGGCTACCACCACCATGACCCGTATGGTGGACGAGAACCGCCTCCAGATGGGCACCCTGAAGGCTCTGGGCTACTCCAACGCCAGCATTGCAGGCAAGTACCTGTTCTATGCCCTTACTGCCAGCGTGCTGGGCAGCATGGCCGGCATGGTGGTGGGCTTTTTGGTGTTCCCCAGCATTATCTGGTACGCCTATCAGCTGATCTTCAGCCTGCCCACCTTCACCCTGCGGTTCTACCCGGGCATTGCAGCCGCCAGCATGGCCATCAGTGCCGCCGTCATCGGCCTGGCCACCTGGAGTGCCTGCCGCTCCAGCCTGAAGGAAAAAAGTGCAGCACTGCTGCTGCCCCGGGCTCCCGTGGCAGGCAAGCGCATCTTCCTGGAGTACATCACCCCGCTGTGGAAGCGTATGAGCTTCTCCCAAAAGACCACCGCCCGGAACCTGTTCCGGTATAAGAAGCGGTTCTTTATGACGGTGCTGGGTGTGGCAGGCTGTACGGCCCTGCTGCTCATCGGCTTCGGCCTCCAGGACTCCCTGCTGCCCATCGTCACCAAACAGTCCACAGAGCTGTCCCACAACGACCTGACCGTCACCCTCAGTGACCCTGCCGCCTTTACGGTGGAAAAGGGCCTGACCGATGCCCTGGAGGGGGGCCAGGTGGAGAACTGGGCGGCGGTGTACAGCAAGTCTGTGACCATCTACAATGCCGCCGGAGAAAGTGCCGGCGTCAGCGTGGTGGGTGCCCAGACTGACAGCCAGCTGAGCCGTTATGTGACCTTCCGCACCCGGCAGGGCCACAAGGCCATCCCCTTTGAAAAGGACAGCGTGGTGCTGACAGAAAAGACCGCCCTGAACCTGGGGGTGGAGCCGGGAGACTCCATCTGGGTGGAGAACCCTGACGGAGAACGGGTGGAGATGACCCTGACCGGCGTGACGGAGAACTATATGTTCACCCGGCTGTATGTGTCCAATGCCCAGCTGCAGACCCTGCTGGGCACCCAGGACATCCCCTGGAACACGGTGTACGCCCAGACCCGCTGCGACAGTGCCGCCGACCGCAACACCATGCGGGAGACCCTGCTGGCCTGCAACTATGTGACCGGAGCCTCCTTTACAGAGGATGCCACCTCCATGTTCGACAACCTCATCGTGAGCCTGAACTCGGTGGTGGTGCTGATCATCGTGTGTGCTGCGGCCCTGGCGGCGGTGGTGCTGTACAACCTGATCAGCGTGAACCTGGCAGAGCGCAAAAAGGAGCTGGCCACCATCAAGGTGCTGGGCTTCTATGATAAGGAAGTGTACCGCTACATCTTCCGGGAGATCGACCTGCTGGCCCTCATGGGCTCTTGCGTGGGCCTGCTGCTGGGCATCCCCCTGCATCAGTTCATCATCCGCACGGTGGAGATGGACCAGCTGATGTTCATCCGGACCATTGCCCCCCACAGCTATCTGCTGTCGGTGGCCCTGACCATGATCTTTACCCTGGTCGTCTGCTTCGTCATGCGGCGGCATGTGCGGCGCATCAGCATGGTGGAGAGCATGAAGGCACCGGAATAAGAAATGTCAGGGTTCATAAAAGATTCACGGATGCACAACACTTTTGCCGAAATTCTCTGGTAAGATAGAATCACCGGAAGGGAACGCCGCAAATCCCTTCTCCGGGACAACATGATTCCTCCTTTTCCAAACCAAATACCGTAAAAAAGCACCGCGCAACGGGTCCACTTCCCGTTGCGCGGTGCTTTTTGCGTCCCGGAACAACAGGAAACATGCTGCTGCACCAATGTTGTGCAGCAGCATGTTCGGGTCTGTGTCAGGAGGCCGGCAAAAACTGCAAGGTGACCGCCTCAGCGGCAAGGGCGTCGGCCTGCTCCCGGGTCAGCTTTTTGCACCCGACCATCCGGTTGAGCACCACCTGCATCCGCTTGACGGCCAGGTCCGGGCTGCTGTTGGGCGAGTAGGCCGATGGAGCATTGGGCAGGCCCGCCAGCATCACGGCTTCGGCGTCGGTGAGCTGCAGCGGCGTTTTGCCAAAGTAGCCCTGCGCGGCTTCGCCGATGCCGTAGTGCCCGCTGCCGAAATAGATGGTGTTGACGTACATTTCAAAGATCTGTTCCTTGTTGTACTGCTTCTCAATGGCGAGGGCGGCGAACATCTCCGCCGCCTTGCGGGCCAGATGCTTTTCCTGAGTGAACAGGGTGTTCTTGGCCAGCTGCTGGGTGATGGTGCTGCCGCCCTCGGCAAAGCTGCCGGTGCGCAGGTCGGTCACCAGTGCCCGGGCAATGGACACCGGGTCCACACCCTTGTGGTGGGTGAAGCGGGAATCCTCCGCCGAGATCACGGCGTTGATGTAGGTCTGGGGCAGCTGGGCATAGGGAACGAACCCCTCGCGGGACGAAATGCTGCTGTACAGGGTATCAATGGGGGTGACCTGGATGGCGCTCTCATAGAGTTTGTGGCCTGTGACGGCAAAGTACCCGCCCGCTGCCACGAGGACCAGCAGGGCAAGCAGCAGCACCGTGAGCAGCAGCTGCCGGAGAAAACGAAAAACGGTATGCATGGTGTGCTCCTTTCCGGGCGGTGGCCCGAATGACTGTATCATAAACGATTTTGGACGGTTTGACAAGGGGCATTCCGGTCTTATTATAAGGTGCAGATTTTGCCGTTTTGTGACCAGAGCATGAATTTGTGCCGGTGTACGCCGTCGGACGGGCCGGAAAATCAAGCAAAGTAATACTCTTGACCGGAATGCACAAGGCACGGCACCGCGCAGCGGCCGTTCATCATGCACAAAATGCAAAATTGAAAAAAATGGAATTAACCTATTGACAAACTGGGTATTGTGGGATATAATGCGAACAACAAATCCACAAACCTTGTAGGGAATTGAAATGGAGATTCCCGGGTTTGTAGAGGAGTGGGAAAAAGCCGGAAAGGAGGGCACGAAGATGAAACTGATCTGGAACGAGCTGCTGCATGCAAACTTCCGCTGTGGGCGAATGTGTGGGGAACGGGCAGAAGAATTCACCGTGACCTGTACGATGCCCTCCTGTGCACGAATGTGTACGCCGATGGAGCGTTGAACAGAAGCAAACGGAAATGATCTGCCCGGTACGCTGGAACTTGAGTGCGTATCGGGTGTTTTTGTATCAGGAAATTATACTAAAAGTTTAATTAGAGAAGTATACTACAATGTCTAACTATAAATTTGAGACCCTTCAGCTGCACGTTGGCCAGGAGCAGGCCGATCCCGCGACCGATTCCCGCGCAGTGCCCATTTACCAGACCACTTCCTATGTGTTCCGCAACAGCCAGCACGCTGCGGACCGCTTCGGTCTGGCAGACGCCGGCAACATCTACGGCCGTCTGACCAACTCCACCCAGGATGTGTTCGAGAAGCGCATTGCCGCTCTGGAAGGCGGCGTGGCTGCTCTGGCTACTGCTTCCGGTGCAGCTGCCATCACCTACACCATCGAGGCACTGGCTCAGGCCGGCGACCACATCGTGGCTCAGAAGACCATCTACGGCGGCAGCTACAACCTGCTGGAGCACACTTTGACCCAGTTCGGCGTCACCACCACCTTCGTGGACGCTCACGATCTGGAAGAGGTCGAGAACGCGATCCAGCCCAACACCAAGGCGGTCTACCTCGAGACTCTGGGCAACCCCAACAGTGATATTCCTGATATTGATGCCATCGCAGCCATCGCTCACAAGCATGGCCTGCCGCTGGTCATTGATAACACCTTCGGCACCCCGTACCTGATCCGTCCCATCGAGCACGGCGCTGACATCGTCGTCCACTCCGCTACCAAGTTCATCGGCGGCCACGGCACCACGCTGGGCGGCATCATCGTGGACAGCGGCAAGTTCGACTGGAAGGCCAGCGGCAAGTACGGCAACATCGCCGCCCCCAACCCCAGCTACCACGGCGTGTCCTTCGCTGACGCAGCCGGCCCCGCCGCTTTCGTCACCTACATCCGCGCCATCCTGCTGCGTGATACCGGCGCGACCATCTCCCCGTTCAACGCCTTCCTGCTGCTGCAGGGTACCGAGACCCTGAGCCTGCGCATTGAGCGCCATGTGGAGAACACCAAGAAGGTCGTCGAGTTCCTGGCCAACCATCCCCAGGTCGAGAAGGTCAACCATCCCTCTCTGCCGGATCACCCCGACCACGCCCTGTATGAGAAGTACTTCCCCAACGGCGGCGCTTCCATCTTCACCTTCAACATCAAGGGCGGCCGTGAGGAAGCATTCAAGTTCATCGACAACCTGAAGGTCTTCTCTCTGCTGGCAAATGTGGCCGACGTCAAGAGTCTGGTCATCCATCCGGCTTCCACCACTCACAGCCAGCTGACCGATGAGGAGCTGGCCGAGCAGCAGATCTACCAGAACACCATCCGCCTGTCCATCGGCACCGAGCACATCGACGACATCATCGCTGACCTCGAGGCAGGCTTCGCAGCCGTCCGCGGCGAGTGATTCTCCGGCACTTCCGTCCCCCGGAAGCATAAAAATGCTATTCTCTCCTCCATTCTCCTGAATTGCATAATATAGCAGCCAGCCGCCCTGTTACCTTGCAGGGCGGCTGGCTTGCTGTTTGCGGAATGACTGCCTGGCTCAGTGTGCAGGCAGTCATTCCGTTTTATATAAAACCACCCCCGCACAACTTGCGCCGCGCGGGGGTATGAGGGGAGAGGATGTTTCAGGAATTATTCGCTGCCGGTGGTGCCGGGGTTCAGCAGGGGAGCGGGCTTGTTTTTCATATCGGCCCGCACATTGTACCATGCGGTGGACAGCTCCGATTCTTCCAGATAAAAGCGGAAAGCGAAGTCGTACTACTGCCTGAAACCTGTGCGAGAGGGATGAACACCAGCCGCCCCCGGGGGCTGTACGCCGCCCCTGCCATGCAGCCGTAGAGAAAAAAGAGCATCACCGCCACTGCCGCCGCCAGAAGCAGCAGCCCCCGGTGGTGGAACGACAAAATGCGATGCCCGGGCCGCTGACGCCGCATACAAGACCCCTCCTTTTGTGGTTTGGGCCATCTTATGCCTGTCAGGGTGCAGCTGTGCGATTGTGCCGGGCCGAAGAGTGTGGTACACTATAGCCATCGAGATTTTTTGTGATACGGAGAAACTTTATGCTGACCATTACACTGCTGGGTACAGCGGCCACCATGCCCCTGCCCGACCGCGCCCTCACGGCGGCGGTGGCCGAATGCGGAGGACACAGCCTCCTGTTCGACTGCGGCGAGGGGACCCAGACTGCCGCCCGCCGGGCCGGAGTCAACCTGATGAAGATGGACGCCGTCTGCCTGACCCATTACCACGGCGACCACATCTTCGGCCTGCCGGGGCTGCTGCAGACGCTGGGCTGTCAGGGCCGCACCCGCCCGCTGGCGCTGTACGGGCCGAAGGGGCTCGGCGAAGTCTGGGCGGCCCTGCGGGTGCTGACGGGGCCTCTGCCGTATCCAGTTTATGCTGAGGTGCTGGACGCCCCGGCAGCGCTCTGCGAAAAATTCGGCGGCTGGCCCCAGGGCGCGAAGCTCACGCCGGTGCCGACCCGCCACCGTGTCGTCAGTCAGGGCTATCGACTCGATCTGCCCCGGGCCGGACGGTTCTCACCCGAACAGGCGCGGGCGTTGGGCGTACCGGTAAAGCAGTGGAAGACGCTCCAGCACGGCGAGAGCATCACGCTGGACGGTGGCCGTGTCATCCGGCCGGAAGCCGTCCTCGGCCCGGCCCGGCAGGGGCTGAGCTTTGTCTTCTCGGGCGACACCGCCCCCTGTCCGGCGCTGGAAAAGGCCGCAGCGGGTGCGGACCTTCTGCTCTGCGACTCCACCTATGCTCTGCCGGAGCAGGCCGCGCAGGCCAAACAGTACGGCCACAGCACCTTCGGGCAGAGCGCAGCCCTCGCCGCCAAAGCGGGCGCGAAGCGGCTCTGGCTCGTCCACTATTCGCCCATGATCACCGACCCGGAAGAAGAGCTGGCCCAGGCGCAGAGCCTCTTCCCGGCGGCAGAGTGCGGCTATGACGGCAAGAGCATCACCCTGCAATACGAGGAGGCCGAAGAATGAACATCACCATAGAACCCGGTGCCGCCGCCCTGCTGGACGCGCTGCACCGGGCAGGTTTTGCGGCCTACGCCGTGGGCGGCTGTGTCCGGGACAGTCTGCTGGGCCTTGCGCCCCACGACTGGGACCTCTGCACCGCCGCCCGCCCGGAGCAGGTGATGGAGCTGTTCGGAGAAAAGCAGTGCATCCCCACCGGATTGCAGCATGGCACCGTGACCGTGAAGCGGGACGGCAGGCTCTATGAGATCACCACCTTCCGCACCGAGGGCAGTTATTCCGATGGCCGTCACCCCGACAGCGTGGCCTTTGTACCCGACGTCCGGGAGGACCTGGCCCGGCGGGACTTCACCATCAACGCCATGGCCTACAGCGCCGAAGAGGGCTTGTGCGACCCCTTTGGCGGGCAGGAAGACCTGGCCCGGGGCGTGGTGCGGGCCGTCGGTGAGCCGCTGCGCCGCTTTGAAGAAGACGCTCTGCGCATCCTGCGTCTCTACCGCTTTGCGGCCCGGTTCGGTTTTGTGATCGACGAGGCTACCGAAGCGGCGGCGAAGCAGCTGGCCGCCCACCTCGACTGCGTGTCGGTGGAGCGCATCGAAGAAGAGCTGAACAAGCTTCTGTCTGCCCCGAAGCCGGGGGCGTATCTGGAGCCGGAAGTGCTGGCCTTTGTCCTGCCGGAACTGCCGCTCGACGACCTGTCGGAAGCCCGTGAGATCATAGATGCCCTTCCGGCAGGAGCAGAGGAAGTGACCACCCGTTGGGCGGCGCTGCTTCTGCCGCTGGGGGAGGATGGAACGCGGAAGGCGCTGAAACGCTTGAAATGCTCCAATGCTGTGATAGATGGAGTGGCAACGCTGGTGAAGGAGTGCGGGGCAGGAGTGCGGGGAGCTTTCTCTTCGGACACGGGCCGGGGCATTCCATCCCCCGCCCTATTGCCTTCGGCAACAGGGTCCCACCCTCCGGATGGTCCTCAGAGAAACTCCCCGCCCTCCCGGCAGGCACTGAATTTACAAACCAAACGTCTTTTGGGGCGTTTGGAATTGCCTATGCTGGTCAGGTTGACTCGGCTTTGTGCCGCTCTTTACCCGGAACAGAAAGAAGAGTGGAAAGCCTTGCAAACCGAGGCCGAGACGCTGACCGCCCAAAGCGCCTGCTGCCGCGTCTCCCAGCTGGCCGTGAATGGCCGCGATCTGATGGCGGCGGGCGTCGCGCCCGGGCCGGGCCTGCGCCGCGTGCTGGAAGCGCTGCTGGAAGAGGTCATCACCGGGCGGCTGCTCAACGAAAAAGCGGAACTTCTGGCCTTTGCGGCCAAATTTTCTGCGTCTTGACAAGAGAAAGAAGCTGCGGTAGTATTATACTACTGTTTTAGTATGTTATAACAGAAGAGGAACAGAATGACAGAAACACAGAACACTTCCCGCCGCCCCGGGGCGCTCATCGCCATGAGCGGCGGTGTGGACAGCTCGGTGGCGGCATGGCTCATGCAGAGGGACGGTTTCGACTGCACCGGCGTCACCATGCGCCTCACCCGCAACGAGGCCGTGAACACCGAGGGCCTGCACACCTGCTGCTCGGAGCGGGACATTGAGGACGCCGCCGAGGTGGCCTATGCGATGGATATTCCCTACGAGGTGCTGGATTTTACGGCAGACTTTCAGGAAAAGATCATCGACAAATTCATCCGGGTCTACGAGGCCGGCGGTACGCCCAATCCCTGCATCGACTGCAACAGATATATGAAGTTCGATCACCTGCTTCGCTGGGCGGAAGCGCACGGAATGGATCATGTGGTCACGGGCCATTATGCCCGGGTGGAGCAGGACGAGGCCACGGGCCGCTGGCTGCTCAAAAAGGGTCTGGACGAGAACAAAGACCAGAGCTATGTGCTCTACAACCTCACGCAGGAGCAGCTGGCTCATGTCCGCCTGCCGCTGGGTGGTCTGCACAAGAGCGAAGTGCGCGCCATCGCTGAGCAGCAGCACTTCGTGAACGCCCGCAAGCACGACAGTCAGGACATCTGCTTCGTGCCGGACGGCGACTACGCCCGCTTTATGGAGGATTTCACCGGAAAGCACTACCCGGCGGGCGATTTCCTCGACGTCGGCGGCAGAAAGGTAGGCACCCACAGCGGCGCTGTGCGGTACACCATCGGCCAGCGGAAGGGCCTGGGCCTCGCCATGGGCGCACCGGTCTACGTCTGCGCCAAGGATATGCAGGCCAACACCGTCACGGTCGGCCCGGAGTCGGAGCTGTTCGATACCATCGTCTATGCGAACGAAGTGAACTGGATCGCCATCCCGGAGCTGAAAGGCCCCCTGCGGGTGACGGCCCGCACCCGTTATCATCAGACCGAACAGCCTGCCACCGTCTACCCGGCAGGGCCGGACAGCTTCCGTCTGGAATTTGACCAGCCTCAGCGCGCCCCCACCCCGGGGCAGGCCGTCGTGCTGTATCAGGGCGATGTCGTCCTCGGAGGCGGCACCATTACACAGGTGGCGAAGGGATAAGGGGGAGCGGCCCGGCCCTCTCAGGCGCTTCGCGCCAGAGCCTATTGCCTGACCGCTGCATTCTGGCTCTCCCTTTGGGAGAGCTGTCACCGAAGGTGACTGAGAGGGCAAGCCCGTGACTGTAAAAAGCAGAACCTAAAGGAGAAATGATATGCAAGACCAGTATTCCCGCACCCAGATGCTGCTGGGCGCGGAAGCAATGACCAAACTGCACGATTCCCGCGTAGCCGTGTTCGGCGTGGGCGGCGTGGGCGGCTACACCGTCGAGGCGCTGGCCCGCAGCGGCGTGGGGGCTCTCGACCTGATCGACGATGACAAAGTCTGCCTCACCAACCTGAACCGCCAGATCATCGCCACCCACAAGACGGTGGGCAGGTTCAAGGTGGATGTGGCCGAAGAGCGCGTCCACGACATCGACCCCAACATCAAGGTCACCACCTACAAGACCTTCTTTGGCCCCGAGACGCAGGACAGCTTCGATTTCAGCCAGTTCGACTACGTGGTGGACGCCATCGACACTGTCACCGGTAAAATTGCGCTGGTCATGAAGTGCAAGGAGGCGGGTGTCCCCATCATCTGCTCCATGGGTGCAGGCAACAAGATGGACCCTACCCGCTTCGAGGTCACGGATATTTATAAGACTTCCGTCTGCCCGCTGGCCAAGGTCATGCGCACCGAGTGCCGCAAGCGCCGCATCAAGCACCTGAAAGTCGTTTACTCCCGGGAGCCTGTCATGACTCCCATCGAGGATGACTCCATCAGCTGCAAAGACCACTGCATCTGCCCTCCGGGTACCCAGCGCAAGTGTACCATCCGCCGCTCTGTTCCCGGCTCGAACGCCTTTGTCCCGTCGGTCGTGGGCCTCATCATCGGCGGCGAGGTGGTGAAGGACCTCGTGGGCTTTGTCCCCATGAAGGGCTGATATTGTAAAAGCAAAAGCCAGTGCATCAAAGATGCACTGGTTTTTTGTTATTCACGAGATAATCTTCTCTGCGCCAGCCCAAAGCCGACGGCGCTTGCCGCAAAGACGGCGTAATAGCTGGCCAGCCGGTAGAACATCAGCAGGCTCATGGACGAAGCATCGGGGAGGAAGCTGCTGTACACCAGCAGGAAGGCCGTCTCCACCGAGCCCATGCCCGCCACGTTGGGCAGGGCGTTGGAGACGAAGAGGGTCAGCGACGTCAGGAGCTGCACCTGCCAGAAGGCCAGTCCGGTATCCAGCCCCATGAACCGCAGCCCCATCCAGGGCAGGCAGAAGAGCAGGAACAGCTTGACGAGATGCACGCCCAGAATGGCGGCACAGCGGGGCTTGTCCGCCAGCAGATGGCGGCTCTCGGTGCTCAGGGTGTCCAGCTGCTCCAGCCAGCTTTCCCGGCGCTCGGCCCAGCGGCCCGTGTCGGGCAGAAAATGCAGCAGCCAGCGGGCCAGACGCTGCACCACCGGCAGGGCGCAGAGGGCGATGAGCCCCACGATGACGCCCGCCACGACAGCGTAGGCCCCGGGCAGATACCGCAGCACGCCGTCGGAGTGGGCCGCCATCCAGGGACGGCCCGCCAGAAGCAGCACGGTGGCGTAAAGCAGGACGGCAGTCTTGTGGAAGACGTATTGCAGGGTCATCAGCCCCACGCCGGGGCCGACGTCCAGTCCGCGCCGGTGGAGATACCACGTCTGAAACGGCACCGACCCTGCGCCGAGGCCCACCACATTGCCGAAGGTCCCCATCCATGCGTTGTCGATGCCCTGCCGCAGCGGGAAATGGGGCAGACGGCTGCGGACGATGAGCCAGCTGGATACGCCCTCGAGAAGCGGGTAGCTCAGGCCCACGGCCAGTGCCAGCAGCCCCTGTCCGAGGGTGAGCCGGCTCAGCGCCTCGGAGATCTCGGCCCAGTGCTCCCGGAAGATGAACACCACGATGCCGGTCAGCAGGGCCAGAACGCCCAGCGAGAGCAGGGTCTTTCGGCGCGAAGGGGCGGGGGAGGCGGACGAACTCATGCAGGGACTCCTTTCGAATTTCAACAAAAAACGGACTGGGATAAACTCTTGGGAGAGTATATCACAGTCCGGAGGTGTGTTTGTGAACAACTGCCAAATTTTTTGCCTCAGTTTCGGCAGAATGATAAAGAACGGGGAGCTTATTCGCCGGTGAGCTCCTTTACAGCTTGTTGTAAACTATCGGAAAACGCCTGCTTGGAGTAATGACTCTCGTAAAGCTCACGGCAGGCGGGGCGCATGGCAGCAAGCTTTTCCGGGTGCTCGATGGCCCAGGCCAGCCGCTCGGCCAGCTTTTCGGGGTCGTCGTCCTCGTAGACGAAACCGTCCACGCCCTCGGTGATGAGCCCGGCGGTGCCGGTGTGCTCCGACACGATGGCGGGCTTGCCGAAGATGAGGCCCTCCGTGACGAAAGTAGGCATGGGGTCGTCGCGGGAGGCGCAGACGAGGCAGGTACACTGGGCCATCAGGCTCTTGATCTCGTCGCGGGTGAGCCGCTTGACGTAAAAGACGTTGTCGGGGCAGTCAGCGGTCAGGCTCCGCACGGCGTCCATCATCTCAGCCTCTGCGGCCTTGCCCACGAAGAGGAAGGATGCCTTCTTCATGGTCTCAGGCGGCAGCAGCCGGATGGCCTTGCAGAAGATGTCCTGGCCTTTCCGGTTCTCGAAGGAACCCACGGTGGCGAACAGAGGCCGCCCGCCCGCATAGCTCAGATCGTAGTGGGAGAACTTCTCGGCGGCGTAGTCCGGCAGGCCGTAGATGAGGGGCCGGATGTTGAACTCCGGCCGCACCGAGTGCATGGCGTTGGCGGCGTGGCTGCCGACGGAGTAGAGCCGGATGTTTTCGCCCAGCTCTCTGGGGATCTGGTGGGCGATGTGGGGGTAGCCTGCAAAGGCATCGTGGAGCCACCAGAGCACCGGCACCCGCGCACCGCTCAGGGCGCGGACGGCCCGGGCCTCCACGACGGTGTTGGCCAGAACGAGGTCGGCGCAGAGGGCCAGCCCCCAGAGCAGGGGCGACTGGACACAGCCCTTGCGGGTGATGACGGTAGCTCCCGCCTCGAGGAAAAGCGGCATGGAGCCGCCGTCCTCAGGGCCGAGGACGACCACTTCGTAGCCCATGCTGCGCAGCACCGGCACGGCGCTCACCAGCACGATGGGCGCACCGGTCATGTCCAGCAGGTGGCTCATGATAAAGACGCGCTTCCCCTTTACAGACCAGACGTCTTCGGCGCAGATGTCCCGCTCATAGTGGGCCAGCGCCAGCGGGAGACAGACGTGGCTGCGGCGGAGCTTCGCCGCCAGCGTCAGCAGTTCGACGGGATTTTCCGGGTCGCGGGCTTCCGCCTGACAGCGGCGCAGCAGCTCCCGGGAGACGAGGGCGCAGCCCGGGCAGGCTGCAAAGCCCTGACTGTGGTAGAGGGTGGTGACGCCCGAGTAGCCGAAGACGGCGTCGCTGGTGACGTAGTCTGCGCCGCTGCGCAGTGCGTCCGCAAAGCAGGAAAGGGCCGTGGGCATCAGGAAAAGGTCTTCCCTGACCAGAAGCACACCGACGGCGCTGCCAAGGGTTTCGGGGCGGAGGCTGTCCGTCAATAAAAATTTGCGGTGGAGCTGGTCCTGCAGGGAAGCTTTCAGGGAGGCGTTCCGTCCCGGCGCATAGACGCCGAGAAAAACTTCCTGGGTGTCGAGATATTCCTGTTTGGCGAGCTGAGCCCGCTGCAGAGTGGTATAACTGCTGTACATCGTATCCTCCTCTCCGCAGGCAGGCTCAATAGCTGCGATGGAACAGCCCCAGCAGGCGGCGCAGGGGCAGCGTGAGTTTCCAGCTGCTGGAAGAGAGGATGTTTTCCAGCGAGTTCTCGTAGGCTTTGCTCCGGGCGCACAGCTCGGCGTTGGCCTGATGCAGCTCGGAGAGATTCTTCTGCAGGGCCTCGATGGTCTGCTTCTGGTCAGCTGTAGTCTTTTCCAGCTGGTCGAGGTGCTTCTGCTCGCAGACGCGGGTCTTCTGGAAATACTGTACGCCCTCGAGAACGGCGGCGAACAATGGGTCGTCCGCCAGCGGCTCCAGCGGGAAGTAGCAGTAGCTCACGCCCAGCTCCATCCCGGCGGGGAAACGGTTCAGACCTTCCAGCATGAAATTCGGGTCGTCGTTGAGGAACAGGATGCCGTCGCCGTGGAGCGGCACACCGTTCACCGGGCGGCAGAGGATGCGGTCATCCGAGAAGACGAAATCAGTGATGCAGCAGGGCAGTTCGCCGGGGTCGAAACGGAGATTGAACGCGGTCTCCGGCAGCTCGAAGGTCGCTGTCACCATGCCGTTCAGCTCGTCGTATTCGTAGTCCGGGGCTTTGACGGTGTCTTTCTGGGAAAAGCCGAACCCGGCATCATAGTAAAGCAGCGGCTGCACCAGAGCAGGCGAGTCGGTCTGCCTCTCTTTCTGGGGGTGGGCAGCATAGAAGGTCTGCAGCTGTTTTTCCAGCTCGAGGCAGCGCTGGGCCAGCCGCGAAGTGCCTTCGTCTGCAAGTTTGAGCTGTTGTTCAAGGTCCGCAATGCGGCTGCGCAGAGCCGCTTCAGGAGTTTCGTTCATCATTACCGGGGCCTCCTCCAATTTATCGCAAGGCGTACAACCCGCGCTGCAAGCCCATGCATCAAAAGTAACTATAGTCTGCCCTCAAAATGGCTGGATACCAAAGCGCAGGAATTTCAGTGTTTTGCCGCATAGCGGCGGGTCCTGCTCCGCTGCCGGGGCTTGTCCGCAGGCTTGCCGCCCCGAAGCTTCCGGCCAAGCTCTTTGCGGCGCATCAGAAGTTCGGTGACGGCGAAGATGGACACAAGCGAGAACACGAACTGCAGCAGCATCCCCTGCACCGGATGGTCAGCATACTTTGCAGCCATCAGATACCACGGGATGGCCGTCAGCTCCACAGTATGGATGCAGAAGATGAAGAGCGAGCGCCGGCCCACCCACTCGATGGCATGGGAGATGGGGCCGTCCACCCGGCGCTGCCATTTCAAAAAGAGCCGGATGATGCCGTAGCCCACTGCGCCATCCAGCAGGATGCTCAGCGGCCCCATCGTCCACTCACCCATCGAAACGCAGTCGGTGCTCTGGGTCAGCAAAACGCCCGCGACGACGCCCAGCGCGGACGCGATAAGTCCGGCTTTGGCTCTGCCGGAGAGGGGAGTTTCGAAAAGGCGGCGCTTCTTGGCCAGATAGCCGATGTAAAGGTAGGGCAGCGACACCATGCCCTGTGCGATGCAGAAAGGAGCCTCCCACACCAGCGTGACGCCCCAGCCAAGCAGGGTGACGCCGACGACTGCGGGGGTTATGTACCGCTCGGGGAAGATCTCGAGCAGCACGTCCAGAAGCACCCACGCCAGCATCAGGGCCACTAAGTACCACATGGGTCCGCAGGAGAAAAACTGATGCCCGAAGTAAGTGGTCGTGTGGGGCAGGCCTAACAGGAAACCGCCTAAGACCTTGGCCGATTCTGAGATGGCGGCGTCCCACGAGCCGAAAGCTGCGTGGTGAAGGAAAGCGTGGAGCACCGTGGTGGCCAGCGCAGTATAAAGGTAAGGCTTGAGCAGGGTCTTGAGCTGCTGCTCGATGCATTTGTGGATGGAGCGCTTGCGGAAGCCGTAGCCGCTGGCAATAAAAAAGGCGGCCATCAGCGCTTCGCGGTAAGCGAACAGCGCGAACGCGAAAGGGGTGACGTCGTTGGTGCCGAGGGGGTAAAGCTCTGCCGTGTGGGCAAAGACGATGGCCAGCATTCCGATGCCTTTCAGCAGGTCGAACATGCCAAGGCTGCTTACAGTGCGGGGCTTGGTGCCTTCCATGAAAAGGGTCCTCCTTGTGCGCCATTCGTCCCGGAGGCCCCGGAAGGCCGTGTTTTAGGCGCGATAAATAAAAATATGAAGCTCGGCGGGGAGCTTTTTTGCCAAATGATATAAACAGTATAATGCTTTTTGGGCTTGCTGTCAATTTGATAAGGACTCGACCTCCGGGTGAAGTTTCGTCCTGACGAAAAAAAGTGTATCACAGCTTTTCGCGCATCGCAACAAAAGGAAAGAATTACATCTGCCTGCACAAATCGAATGCAAGCTCAAGTTGCATATTTGTGCAATTAAATCTTGCGTTTGTGCTCTGCTTGCGGTATACTGTTGCCATGAGGAGCCGTGCCAAAGTTTTCCTCGAAATGCCAGAGATTCGGAATGACTCTGGAAGGTAAATAAAAAATGCAGAGCTGAAAATTTGACAAAAAAGGAGAAAGACCGATGGCTGAATACATCAAAGTACCCGCAGGCGTATACGACATGGTGACCCGCTGCATGGAGCAGGAGTTCCCCGATCATGTGGCCATCCGCTATGTGGCCGAGGACGGCAAGACCGTCGTGGAGAAGAAGTACCGCGAGTATGCGCGGGACATCCGCCGGATGACGGCCTATCTCAAGGCCGAAGTGCCGGACATCAAGGGCCGGCGCATCGTTCTGCTGAGCCGGAACTGCTATGAATTCTGCGTGGCGTCCTTCGGCATCATCCTCGCCGGCGGCGTCCTCGTGACCCTGAACCAGAAAAAGACCTGGGACGAGCTGGAATATGAGCTGGGCCTCGTGGAGCCTGCCCTCATCCTGAACGACGGCATCGACTACGGCTGCCGCGCCGAGCTGGAAGCCGCCTACGGCCCGAAGCTCCGCCCCATGGACTGCTATAAGGATACTGCCCCCGGCGAGCTGACCAACTGCGTGGGCCACGATGATTTGATGATGCTGATGTTCACCTCCGGCACCACCGGCCGCAGCAAGGGCGTCATGCTCTCGGAGCGGAATATGTGCGCCAGCCTGCACACCTATTCGGAGGTGGCAGAGAACTGGATCACCGACCGCCTCCCGGCAGGCCAGAAGCTGCCGCTGAGCCATATGACCCTGCTGCCCCTCTTCCACATGGCCTGCTTCGTCTGCGTCATGTCCTACCCGCCTGCCGGCTGGACCCTGAACCTCTGCGGCGACATCCGCGACTTCTACCGCGACCTGGGCCTGATGCACAGCGACGTCATGGCCTCGGCCCCCATGCTGGTGGAGACCATCTACAACGACATGAAGCGTGGCCGCGTCAGCCGCCTGAACGGCCTGTGGGACCTGTGCTGCTCTTCCGCTGCCCTCGACCCCAGGATGCTGCTGGAGCTGGCCCAGAACGGCTTCGTCGTCAACCAGTGCTACGGTATGACCGAGACCTTCGGCGACGGCATCCTGAACTTCACGCAGGTCGAAAAGCACATGAGTGCCGTGGGCAAGCCCGACGACCATGTTCAGTATAAGCTGGACGAGACCGGAGAAATTTGCATCAAGGGCGACTGCGTGATGCTGGGCTACTACAAGGACCCCGAGGCCACGGCAGAGGTCATCGACGCCGACGGCTGGTTCCACACCGGCGACCTTGCCCGGATGGATGAGGAAGGCTTCTATTACATCACCGGCCGCAAGAAGAACCTCATCATCCTCGCCAGCGGCGAGAACGTCAGCCCCGAAGAGCTGGAAAAGAAGCTGGCCCTCTGCCCGGCCATCACCGAGTGCATCGTGAAGGAGAAGAGCCAGAAAATTTGTGCCGTCATCTACTGCCCTGAGGATAAGCAGGAAGAGGTCAGAGCCTTCGTCACCGAGGCCAACCGCAGCCTGCCGCTGTATAAGCGCATCAGTGCTGTGGAGTTCACCGCTGAGCCCCTGCCCCGCAACGCTCTGGGCAAGCTGCTGCGCAAATAAACAATAAAACAGCGAAAAAGGATACGCCGCGTGGTTGCATTTCTCTGTCGAAACAGGTATTATTACTCTGAGGCAGAAAATGTCAGCTGCCGGCGTTTCGCTGCAATAAAGAAAAACAGCAAGGAGCGACAAAAATGATAAATACTGTATATGAGCTCATCACAGACGTCATGGCAAAGCAGTACCCCGACCGGGTGGCTTTCCGCTATGTGGCCGCCGATGGCAAGACTGTGGTGGAAAAGACCTACGCCCAGTATGTGCAGGACATCCGCAGGGCCGTTACTTATTTTAAGGAGAATATCCCCGACATCAAGGGCAAGCGTGTCGGCATCATGAGCCGCAACTGCTATGAGTACGGTGTCAACAGCTTCGGCGCGATCCTCGCCGGGGCCGTCGTCGTGACCATCAACCAGAAAAAGACCTGGCCCGAGCTGGAATATGAGCTGGGCCTTGTCGAGCCTTCCCTCATCGTTAACGACGGCATCGACTATGGCTGCCGCCCCGACATCGAGGCCGCCTACGGCGATAAACTCCGCCCGATGGACGCCTTCAAGGACAGCGCGCCTGCAGAGCTTGTTGACTGCGTGGGCCATGATGATTTGATGGTGCTGATGTTCACTTCCGGCACCACCGGCCGCAGCAAGGCCGTCATGCTCTCGGAGCGCAACTTTTTTACCACTGTGGAGTGCCAGGTCAAATTCGGCGGCGCCATGCTGGACTATAAGCACGAGCATATGCCCGAGGACAAAAACGACGTCCTGAGCAACTTCGCCATCCTGCCCCTGTTCCATCTGGGTACGTTCATCTGTCTCTTCGTTTGGGCCTGCAAGGGCTGGGCGCTGAACCTCTCCGCCGACATCCGCGACTTCTACCGCGACCTCGGCCTGATGCACAGCGATGCCATCGCTGTGGCTCCCATGCTGATGGAGGCCATCTACAAAGACGTCAAGCGGGGCCGCCGCGCCCGCCTGAACGGCGTCTGGAATCCCTGTGGCTCCTCTGCCATGTTTGACGGCGCCATGCTGGCCGAGCTGGCACAGCAGGGCATGATGATCACTCAGGTGTACGGCATGACCGAGACCTGCGGCGACGGCATCATCAACTACGAGCAGGACGAAAAGCACATCCGCGCCGTGGGCAAGCCCGACGACCACGCCGAGTACAAGCTGGACGAGACGGGCGAAATCTGCATCCGCGGCGGCTGCGTCATGCTGGGCTATTACAAGGACCCCGAGGCCACCGCAGAAGTCCTCGACGCCGACGGCTGGTTCCACACCGGAGACCTGGCCCGCGTGGACGAGGACGGCTTCTATTACATCACCGGACGCAAGAAGAATATCATCATCCTCGACAACGGTGAGAACGTCAGCCCCGAAGAACTGGAAAATCTGCTGTCCAAGTGCGAGGCCGTCAAGGAATGCATCGTCAGGGAGAAGGGCAAGAAGATCTGTGCCGTCATCTACTGCAGCGAGGCCGACCAGCAGACCGTCCGCGACTTCATCACCGAGACCAACCGCACCCTGCCGCTCTACAAGCGGATGAGCGCCGTGGAGTTCAGCACCGAGCCTCTGCCCCGCACCGGCACCGGCAAGCTGCTGCGCAAATAAGAATAAACCGGGCAGGCTGCGGAATACTGGAAAAGAGCCGCAGCCGCCTTTAATGGAACTACGAAAGGAAGATTCAAACTATGGAAAGAACCGAGATCGTGTCCCAGATCCTTGCAATTCTGGAAGATGTTGCAGAAATTTCCCCCGAGAATGTCAACGAGAACAGCGTCCTGATGGACGACCTGGACCTGTCGTCCATGGAGATCCTGACCGTCGTCGCCGACCTGGAGGAGACTTTCGGCCTGCGCATCCCCGAAAAGGAGCTGCGCAACTTCGTCACCATCAGCGATCTGGCCGACTATCTGGCCGCACACGCGGGGGAATAAGGGATGGATGCCGAACAGCGCTCTGTTTTTCAGGGCATCGTCTACTATTACCGCGAAAACATGGTCAACTGCCGCTATCAGGTCACGCTGAAAGATGCCGTGGACGGTGCGCTTTTGCAGCAGGCTCTGGATGCGGCCCGGGCAAAGGCACCCTACTATTTCCAGAAGCCGGTGTGGGAGAAAAAGCTGCTCCACCTCGAGCCGTCGGACGCCCCCTGCCCGGTGCGGCAGGGCAGCGCAAAGCCCGAATTTCCGGACGAGAACGGCTTTACGGTTGCCCTGAGCTATGAGGGGAAAGTCGTCTATTTCGACTGGTTCCACTTTCTGGCCGATGGCCGGGGCATAGCACCCTTCATGACCATGGTGCTGCAGTTCTACTGCAACCTGCGGTACGGCACAGCCTTCGAGGGCCAGACCCTTGAGACGGACCCTGCCTACGACATCGAGGACATCCTTGCAAAATATCCCGAGAGTCAGGTGGCCAACGATATGCAGCGCCCCGTGGTGCAGACCTTTGAAGAGACGCCCACCTGCTGCCGCATCCGGCTGGAAAAGGCGGGGCTTGTGGACGCCGCCCTCCGCTGCGGTGTCAAGCCCTTCAGTACCCTTACGGCCCTGCTCTGTAAGGCGGTGCAGGCGTATCTGGACAAGGACGAGGTGCTCTACAGCTACTCGACAGACGCCCGCGACGCGCTGGGTGCGCCGAACGCCCTCTACAACTGCGTGGCCTCCTTCCAGCGCAAGCTGCCGCTGACGGCAGATGCCCCGCTGGCCGAAGTGGCCGTGGGCGTGGACGCTGACCTGAAAGAGAACCTTTCCGCTGAGCGAAAACTGTTCCGTATTGCGGAGCAGATGGGCTGGGTCTACCGGGTCTACCAGCAGAAAGCCAGCCTCAGCATCAAAAAGCGCATCTTCCAGATGGGCGAGTACATCAGCGGCTTCCCGGCGGACTTCTGGGTGAGCTATCTGGGCGCCCCCTTCGCCCCGTCCAGCCCGGAGCTGACCCGGTACATCGAGGACTTCCAGACCTGGGTGCCGGCGGACGGCGCTTCCATCGGTCTGGAATGCACCAGCCTGCATGGCATCATCACCATCTGCATCAAGAACAAGGTGCCGCGCCCCGGCTTTGCCGAGGCTCTGCGTGCCGCGTTCGAGGCCGAAGGCATCAAGGTGCTGGAAGCCGCAGAGCTGGGCGCAGACAATACATAAGATCAAACCTCTCCGTCACGCCGTAGGCGTGACGGAGAGGTTTCTTTTTATCCAGAACGTAATTTTTACATCAAATTTTCATGCGTCATACTTTTGCGAAAAAATCGCCTGAAAAGCCGATTTTTCCCTTGCGTCCAATAGTTTACCGTGGTAGGATAGGTCGAATGCGAACGAAACACACTGGGAAATGGACAAAAGTGAGGAAAATCGTATGGGAAAAAATAAGAACAGCGGCTCGGCACTGGCAAGAAAGATGGCGGTGTCTCTGGTTTGCGGTCTGGCGGCAGGCTTTGCCTTTATGATGCTGCGCGAAAAGCTCGTGGCTTCCGGCAACAGCGGCATCTGGCAGACCATCAACGACCTGCTCTTCCAGGACATCACCACAGAGGGCGCGGAACGTGCGCTCGGCCTCTTCTACATCATCGGCCAGCTCTTCATCAAAGCACTGCAGCTGGTCATCATCCCGATGGTCTTCACCTCCATCGCGCTGGCCATCGGCAGCATCGCCGATACCCGCACCATGGGCCGCATCTCGGCCAAGACCCTCTTCTGGTTCCTGCTCTGCTCCTTTATGGCGCTGGCACTGGCCGGATGCGTGGGCTACGCCACCTATTCCATGGGCCTCTTCAACGCTCATATCGAGGGCCTGACGGAAGCCGCCGGCTCCACCGGTTCCAACCCCCTGAATGTGGTGCTGAATGTCATCCCCTCCAACATCGTCACTGCCTTTGGCAGCAACGGCGCAGTGCTCTCCTCGGTGTTCCTGGCCGTGGCCGTGGGCCTGAGCATGAACGTGCTGGGCGAGAGCCGCACGGCTACCCTGCGCCGCCTGCTGGGCGAGGTGAACGACGTGGTGGTGGTCTTCCTGAACTTCGTCGTCACAAACTTCGCACCCTTTGCAGTCTTCGTGCTGCTGACCCGCACCTTCGCCATCTACGGCATCGATTACCTCAAGCCTGCGCTGGTGTATGTGGTGGTCACGGTGGTCCTGCTCTTCGTCTTCCTGCTGGTGGCTTATCCTCTGGTGGTGGCGCTGGGCGCAAAGCAGAACCCCATCACCTTCATTAAGAAGATCGCCAACGTGGCCGTCTTCGGTTTCTCCACCTCTTCCAGCGCAGCCACTCTCCCCCTGAACATCAGGGTCTGCACCGAGGATTTCGGCGTCGATGAGTCCATCGCCTCCTTCGTCCTGCCTCTGGGCATGACCATCAACATGGACGGCACTGCCATCATGCAGGTGGTGGCCACCGTCTTCATCGCAGGCTGCGCCGGTTACACCGTTACTCCCGCCCAGCTGGTCGTGGTCGCTCTGCTGGCTCTGCTGGCCTCGGTGGGGACGCCTGCCGCCCCCGGCGCAGGAGCCGTCATCCTCTTCACCATCCTGTCCGGTGCGGGCTTCGTGAATGACAGCGCCCTGCTGGCCTACTCCCTCATCCTCGCCATCAACCGCCCCATCGAGATGCTCGTCACCTCCCTGAACGTGGTGGGCGACGCTGTGGCCAGCATCTGCGTGGCCAAGAGCGAGGGTCTGCTGGACGAGGAAAAGTTCAACGCATAATTGACCTGCAACATACAAAAGCGCCTCTCCGTTTTACCGGAGGGGCGCTTTTTGCGCAGCAGAAGTCTTCTTTTTTACAAACGGCCCAAAGCCGCCGCCGGGGTTTTACGCCGATTTTGCGTCCGCATGGTTTCGGGTCGGGAGGCTGCGGCGGTAGAATAAGGCCGTTCCCGGTAAATCGAAAAAGAGAGAAGGAGCCATGAGGCTCATGGAAAGAGAGGACTTTCGCATGAAAGAGAATAAAATGTCCCGCCGCAGCTTTTTGAAGGCCGGTGCCTTTGCATCCGCCGCCGGTATGCTGGCCGCAGCGCCTGCTGCCGCCAACGCCGCTGCCCCCAATGCCGCCAACGCAGCAGAGGAAGAGAACGGACTGCTGGGCGTGTTCGGCGGAAAACCCAAGTATGTTTTCCTCTTCATCGGCGACGGCATGGGTACGGCCCAGATCCAGTCCGCCCGATTCTATAAGGGTACGGTGGAGAACAACGGCGCTGTCGTCGAGGGCGAGCTGAGCTTCACCCAGTTCCCCGAGGTGGGCAGCGTGACCACCTACGACAGCACTTCTTTCTGCCCCGACTCCGCTTCCACTGCCACTTCCATCGCCACCGGCCACAAGACCGAGAGCGGCGTCATCAATATGTGTCCCTGGACCCGCGATGTGCCCTATGAGACCATCGCCGAGAAGCTCCATGCCCAGAAGAACTACAAGGTGGGCGTCGTCTCCTCCGTCAACATCGACCACGCCACCCCCGCTGCCTTCTATGCACATCAGAAGACCCGCAAGAACTACTACGCCATCGGCAAGGAGCTGGCCGCCTCCGGCTTCGAGTATTTCGCCGGCGGCGAGTTCCAGAAGGTGAACGGCGACGGCACCGGCCCCAACAACCACGAGATCGCCGCCCAGAACGGCTACAACGTCGTCACCCGTCAGGCAGACGCCGCCGCCCTCAAGGCCGGTGCAGGCAAGACCCTCATCATCGCCGAGGCTCTGGCCGACGGCAAGTCCATGAACTACGCCATGGACGCCGCCGCAGGCGAGTGGCAGCTGACCGACTACGTCAGGAAGGGCATCGAGCTGCTGGACAACAAGAAGGGCTTCTTCCTGATGACCGAGTCCGGCAAGATCGACTGGGCCTGCCACGCCAACGATGCCGCCGCTTCCATCCACGATGTGCTGGAGATGAGCAACGCCGTGCAGGCCGCTGTGGACTTCTACAACGCCCACCCCAACGATACCCTCATCCTCGTCACCGCAGACCACGAGACGGGCGGCATGGCCATCGGCTACAAGACTACCAACTACGACACCTTCCTGACCAACCTCACCCACCAGAAGATGTCCTACGCCAAGTTCGACTCCACCTATGTGAAGGGCTACATCGCCAACAAGACTCCCTTCGAGGTTGCCATGGCCGACGTGAAGGCAAACTTCGGCCTGACCCTGCCCACCGACCCCGATGCTGCCAGTGCAGGCAAGCTGCTGCTGACCGACTACGAGGCGGAGAATCTGCGCAAGGCTTACGAGCGGACGCTGGAAGTCGGCGCTGCCTCCCAGAAGGAGATGAGCCAGCAGGATTATGAGCTCTACGGCACCTACATCCCCTTCAGCATGGCCATCTGCCACATCATCAACCACAAGTCCGGCATGGACCACACCACCTATGCCCACACCGGCGCGATGGTCAACATCTATGCGCTGGGCGTCGGCGCGGAGAAGTTCCGCGGCGTCTTCGACAACACCGAGATCTACCACAAGCTGGCTGAGCTGACCGGCGTACAATAAGCCTCTCTCTTCAAACGAAAAAAGCCTGTGCAGACCCTCCCGGGCCGGGCGGCTGCACAGGCTTTCTTGTGTTCACAGGTGGATGGTGCAGCCGCGGCCCAGCATCTGGGCCAGCAGCATAAGGGTCGAGACGCCGAAGCACCCACCCATCATCAGCAGGCAGAGCACCACCGAGCCGAAGTCGCACCGGCACGCGCCGGGCCGGGCCGAGTAGTAGAGTACCTCGCACCCCAGCAGGATGAGCCCCGCCGCCGGCAGCACCTGCCAGATGACCAGCCACGGCAGGCCGGGCAGGAAGCGGGCCAGCAGGAAGAGCGTGCCCGCCGCGATGAGGCAGACGCCCAGCGTCAGGGTGCCCACCCGACGCAGGGGTTTATTCGTCGTGTTCTGTTCCATCATCCGTCACCTCGTTTTCATTCACCACAGGAGAAGAGAGCAGAGCGGCGTTGTCCGGCTCGTCGGCGTGATACTCGCAGAAATCGGCATCCTCGGGGACATCCTTGGAAGCATCCGGCTTTTTGGCCGGATGGGGGCCTTTCACCAGCCAGACGCCGCAGACGATGAGGACCACACAGACCACCACATCCGGCAGGCTGGCCATGACGAGATAGAGGGCGCGGAAAACGGGGGAGGAGTGGCCCCAGCGGTAGACGAGGTCGCCGAGAATGTTCATGATGAGGTTCTGGTAGGCGATGAGCGCACCGAAGGCGATGAGCAGCCAGCCCACCAGCTTGTGGCTGTCCAGCAGAGCCCGGGCCAGCCGCTTGTCGCGGGGGTCGAAGTGGACGAGGTAGTCGTCCTCCGGCGCGGTGTCCGCGATGATCTGCGCCCGGAGGTTGAAGGTGTCAAAGAAGCTGTACATCCACACCACCACCAGCAGGAGCATCACCGGGTTGAGCAGTGAGCTCACCATCCCGATGAGGCAGGCCGTGAGGATGAGGGAGAGGCCCCGCTTCATGTAACCCTGATACATCTGGCCTGCGCCGGGGATAAACGCGCAGCAGAAGGTCAAAAATCCGTTTTTCAGCATAACGATCTCCTTGTTTTATGATTTTATGTTTTCTGCCGCGTTCAGCAGGCTTTCCAGCACAGAGGAAACGCGGGTATAGATGTTCTCGCCGGGGCGGGAAGTCACGGGTTTGCCCAGCTTTTCGGGCAGAAGCTTCGGGGGCTGTTTTTCCGGCAGGGTGACCTGGACTGTGGGCAGGAGAGCCTGCAGGTCGCTGCCGTGGTCGGTGACGAAGGTCAGCGCTCCGGTACGCCACATGGTCAGCGCCAGCACGGCGGCGATGCCCGCCACCGCAGCCCGGCCATAGGTGCTCTGCATCAGCCGCACCCAGATGGTGCTCATCACGGTACGGCGGACATCCCGGGGCGGGTCGGTGAGGGCGTCGGCGGTCAGAAGTGCGGTGTAACGGTCGGTGCATTTGTCGCAATAGGCGAGATGTTCGGCGGCTTCCAGCCGTCCCAGCTCGTCCAGCTGCCCGGCGGTGAGGGCGTGCAGCCCTTCGTCGCTCAGACAGCCGTCTTCACAGAACAATTCCATCTCAAAAGCCCTCCTTTCCGGCGGCGCTCAGCTGCGCGGCCAGCATCTTTTTTGCCCGGAAGACCTGCGCCTCCACTGTTTTCTGGGGCCTGCCGCAGAGCCGGGCGGCTTCGGCGGCGGTGTGCTGTTCCAGCAGCATGAGGCGGCAGGGCGTCTTGTAGGGCTCCCGCAGAGCGAGGATGCGCTGCGTCAGCTCCTCTTCGCCCAGAGCTTCCAGCACCTGCGCTTCCGGCTCGCTGCCGGGCGGTGCGCCCTCAAGTGCAAGTACATCGTCGCCGGGGGTGTTCACCCGGCGCGCCCAGGCGCTGCGTAAGTAATCCTTGGCTTTGTTGGAGGCGATGCGGGCCAGCCATTGCTTTTCGTATCCGGCAGGACAGCGGTCCATGCTCCGCCATGCAGAGAGAAACGTTTCCTGCGTCAGATCCTGCGCATAGCCCTCATCTGCCACCAGCTGACGGCAGATGGTGTAGACGAGGGACTGGTACTTCTGTACCAGCCTGTCAAATTCCAGTGCATTCAATGGCTGCTCTCCGCCTCCTTTCTGCCCGGCATTTCAAGCGCTCTGTCTATCTGTACGAGCCAGCGGGGCCAAAATCTGCAAAATCGTGGGAAAAACTTTGAAAATGTGGTAGAATGGCCTTATCAAACCTCACAAAGGAGAAAACACGATGGCCTCTGCCACAAAACAGGCACTTCTGGCGGCGCTCTCCGCCGCCCAGGGCGAATGCATCTCCGGCCAGCAGCTGGCGCAGCAGCTGGGTGTGAGCCGCGCTGCTGTCCATAAGGCCGCCGCTGCGCTGGCGGCTCAGGGCTACGCTCTGGAAGCCGCCCCCCGGCGGGGCTATCGGCTGGCGGGCGGCGACCCCTTCTGCGCCGAGGCGGTGGGGGAGTACGACGCCCCCATCTACCTCTACGACAAGCTGGAAAGCTCCAACCGCACGGCCAAGACGCTGGCCCTCGAGGGTGCGCCCCACGGCACGATGGTGCTGACAAGTCAGCAGACGGCGGGCCGGGGCCGGCTGGGGCGGCGGTTCGAGAGCCCGGCGGGGAAAGGCATTTATCTCTCACTGGTGCTGCGGCCCGGCCTGCCCATGACCGAGGCGCAGGCCGTCACCGTCAGCGCGGCGGTGGCCGTCTGCCGGGC
>OGZF01000386.1_pt1 | contig 41157 bp, 43 predicted proteins | sample 1576771 | NCBI WGS metagenome assembly OGZF01 (sample SAMEA3541536, study PRJEB24748) | human gut metagenome | biome: human gut; feature: human-associated habitat; material: faeces | place: China | collected 2012
TGCGCTCTGCTTACAACCTGTGCAACAGCACCACCGAATTCCGTGTCCTGCGGGTCGGCGGAAGCATCCGCATCCCGAAAGGCGGCTTCGATGCGTGGCTCCGGGCAGCTTGAAAAAGGAGATAACGTATGGCATATATTACGAAACGCGGCAGCTCCTATGGCGTCCGCTATACTTACCAAGACGAGCAGGGTAAAAACTGCAACAAATGGGAAAGTTTTTCCACGAAAGAGGAGGCAATAAACCGCAAAAAACAAATCGAACATGAACTGGCAAACGGAACGTTTCTGATTCCGTCCACCATCACCGTCAAAGAGTTTTTGATGGAGTGGCTTCCCAAACAGTGCAACAAGCACAAGTGGGCACCGCAGACCTATCAATCCAATCTGGGAACGGTCCAGAACCTCATTATTCCGTACATCGGCGATATGCAGATGCAAAAGCTCAAGCCTTACCATCTGGAAGACCTGTATTCTACCCTCAGCAAAACGCCTTGTGGCCAATATCTTGAGGGCAAAAAGCAGGTGCTTTCGGAAAAACAGCAGCAGCGGCTTCTCTCTGGAACAACCATCCACGAGGTGCACCGCCTGCTGCGGACAGCGTTCCAGTATGCGGTGGAGTGGGGCATCCTCATCAAAAGCCCCGTTCCGGTGGACAGCCCCAAGAAATCGATTCAGGAGCGCGCCATCTGGGACGCGGACGAGATGTGGGCCGCACTTGCCAGCATGGAGGACCCGATTCTGCATCTGGCAGTCCATCTTACGCTGGTGGGTGCACTGCGTGAGGGCGAAGTCGCTGGTCTGACCCCGGAAGACCTTGATTTTGAGGGAGCAGACGGCACCGGCACATTCCGCATCAACAAGTGTATGCAGCGTGTCCAAAAGGCATCGCTGGCAAAAACGGGCAAGGGCTGCATCTTGCAGGAGTTTGAGGATAAGCGCGAGGGCAGCACCACAACGCTGGTGCTCAAAAAGACTAAAACAGCATCTTCCAACCGAACCATCTTCATGACGACAGTGTTGAAAGAAGAACTGAAACACTGGCTAAAGCGTTTGGAAATGGACGAAGCCGTTGAGCCGGAACGCTATCGCAACAGCGGAATGCTCCTGCGTCTGCCCAACGGTCTGGCGGTAGAGCCGATCCTCATCCGCAAGAAGTTCATCAAGTGGCAGGACGAGCACCCGGAGTTCACTCGCATCGTGTTTCACGGCCTGCGGCATTCCAGTGCCACCTACCAGCTGATGATCTCCGGCGGCGATGTGAAAGCGGTGCAAGGCACAACGGGCCACGCCAGTGCCAATCTGCTGGTCAACACCTATGCGCACATCCAGCAGGATTCCCGCAAAAAGCTGGGTAAAAAGTTCGAGAAAGGCTTCTACAAGTCGGGAACAACACCTGTGCAGGCTGCCCCGGTTGAAGCAGAACCGACCATCTCCGTGTCGGCACTGCTGGAGCTTCTGAAGGACGCAGACCCCTCTATAAAAGCGCAGCTTCGCCTTGCTCTGCTGACCTGAATTGCAAAAAATAGCACGAATTGCAGAGTAATTCACAGACTTACTCCATCTGACACGAAAAATGCGGACCGTGCAAAAACCGTGCAGAGACCGTGCAAACGGCGTACAAAAAGAAAATCCCACGAGGAATCTTACGATTCCTCGTGGGATTTTGGTGCGCTCGAGGGAACTCGAATCCCTGGCCCTCTGATTAAAAGTCAGATGCTCTACCGGCTGAGCTACGAGCGCATATTCTGCAGCAATACAATACTGCCGAATAATATTACCATAAATGCCGATAAAATGCAAGTGCCCGGCCGAAAATTCTTGCGTTGCACTTATGAAGTCCCCCGCGGGGACCTTAAGCGACCGAACGGTCTCGCCGCAGGCGAGATGGAGGTTTTTTCCCGACAAGTTCCTCTTTACAAAACCGGACAGAATCGTTACAATCAAAGCAAATCCGATTTGGGCTCTTTTCCGGGCAGGCAGTGCCTGACCCCGCCGCGATCCTTTTCCCCTGCAGGAGGTACTTTCTATGAAAAAGATCACTCGCCGTTCCGTTCTTCGTCTGTCCGGGCTGGCGGCCGCTTCGCTGGCGCTGACCAGCTGCCGGGCCGCCGGTTCTGCCGCCGTTGGCAGCCGCTTTTCCGACTGGCTGCGGCAGAAGCTCGCCAACAGCTCTTCCTCTGCATCCTCGGAGGCGGCAGCCTCCGGCGAGGCAGCGGCTTCCAGTGAGGCCGCCGCATCTTCCGCAGCAGCGGAGGAACCGGCCGCGTCCAGCTGGCTGCCTGCCTACGACGCCGACCCGCTGACCGGCGAGGCCAACCGCAGCAGCGGCCGCATCGTGGGCGTGATGGTCAACAACATCAGCTATTCCGAGCGGCAGAACGCCCGCCCTCAGCGGGGCCTTTCTTCTGCTGACCTGCTCATCGAGAGCAAGGTGGAGGGCGGCATCACTCGCTTCTGTGCCGTGTACCGCGACGCCGACAGCATCCCCGAGGTGGGGCCCATGCGCTCCGGCCGGGACCAGTTCCTGCAGCTGCTGATGCCCTGGCAGGCGCTGTACTACCACGACGGCGAAAGCGCCCCCTGCACCAAGTTCATCAGCGTCTACAACTACTCCGGTCTGAACATCGGCGGCAAGAGCTACTTCAACACGCCCACCCATCCCCATGTGGCCCACCGGGACAGCCGCGGCCGCAACGTTGCCTACGAACACACCGAGTTCACCTCCGGCAAGGAGATCCGGCAGGCCGCCGCCAATGCCGGCATCGGCCTGAGCCGCGATTACGACACCACCTTCTTCCGCTTTGCGGACTACCGCACCGGGGCCGAGAATACCATGCGCGGCACCGCTTCCGGCCGGACGGTACGCATCGTGCACTCCGACAACTACAAGACCAGCTTCAGCTACAGTGCACTGAGCCGCACCTACAAAATGCAGATGTACAGCCACGCCGCCGGCGGATTCGAGAACACCGTGGACGAACTGAACGGCAAGCAGCTGAGCTTCGACAACCTGCTCATCTGCTTTGCCCCCATCGCCGCCTACCCTGGCGACTCCGGCGACGTGCAGCAGGTGAGTTATATTTCCGGCGGCGAAGCCTACTTCTTCAGCCGGGGCGGGGTACAGGTGGGCCGCTGGGAGAAGGCCTCCCCGGAGCATCCGCTGAAGGTCTACGATGACGCCGGGGCCGAGCTGCTCTTCAACCGCGGCAAGACCTACCTTGCCATTGTGGACGACGATGAGTGGTCCAATTTCAGCTATCAGTAAACGAGGGGAACGCCATGAAACGCATCTGGATCCAGCGCATCGGTGCGGCCGTGCTGTGCGCTGTGCTGCTGGCCGGCTGCATGCCGGGCGGCCCGGCAGCCGACAGCACGGCTTCTGCCGACCCCCTGACCGGGCAGGAGCAGCAATACCCGGGCCAGCGTCCGGCGGCAGTGGTCATCGACAACGCCCCCGGCAGCACCACCCAGTGGGGCATCGGCAGCGCCTCTGTGGTGCTGGAGGCCGCAGCCCGTGCGGACACCGCCCCCAGCCTGTGCCTAGTTTATCCCTCCGTGTCGGCCATGCCGACGGTGGGACCGGTCACGCTGGGGCAGGACCTGTTCTGGCGGCTGCTCAGCGGCCAGCAGGTGCTGCCCATCCAGCGCGGCTGCGACCTGTACACCCGCAATTTTCTGGACTACTGGAACCTGCGCGCGGTGGACGCGCTGGAAACAGGCCGCAACGCCTTCACCACCGGCAATACCGACTGGGCCAGCCCGCTGTGGTGCACCAACGGTCAATCTGTGGCCAAGGTGCTGGGCAGCCTGAGCCTCTCGTCCGCGCTGTCCGAGGACCCTGCGGGATCCGCAGACAGCACGCAGGAAGGGGACACCCCCGCCGTACCCACTGTCCCGGCCCTGCTGCCTCAGCAGACCGACGGCCACCTGCCGGATGCGGACGTTGCCGACGCAGTTCAGGCGGCAGTACAGTTCCCATCCGGCAGCACCACCCGCTTTGCCTACGATACCGACACCGGCACCTACGGGATGCTGCACCATGACGGCTCCCCGCAGCTGGACGCCAACACCGGCATCCAGGCTGCCTTTGACAACCTTCTGGTGCTGTACAGTGCCTCTACCCCGCGGGACGATGGCCGCACCCTGGACTACGACCTGACCATGGGCGGCGGCCTGTGGCTCAACGGCGGCCACCTGTGGCACATCACCTGGACCCAGGGCACCGGCTCGACCTTTGCCTTTTACGACGCCGATGGCCGCCCGCTGCGCATCCTGAGCGGCCGCAGCTACATTGCATGGCTTTCCAGCCTGACCGGTGAGGAAGTCACCGTGCAGGATTCCGCCGGGAACGACCTGCTGCAGTCCTGACACACAAAAAGCTCCTCGTGCAGATGCACGGGGAGCTTTTGCGTTTATTCGGTTTTACAGGTCCACCACGCTGCCCACCTCGGCAGGGGTGGCGGGCACCATGCCCAGTTCCGCTTCGTCCGCGCCGCGCTGCACCGTGAAGGTGACGCTGCGCCCGGCGGCAAAGTCCGGGGCATAGGTGAGCTCCAGCGTCTGCCAGTCCTCCGGCACGGCGCAGAAGCAGTGCAGCAGCGCACCGCGCCCGGCGGCCAGATTCAGGGTAAAGATGGACGCATCCGCCGCGTTCTCACCGTACAGCGGGGCGGCAAAGCTGCCGCAGCGCACCGCACGGCCGTTGCAGGCGGCCGTGACCCCGGTGCCCATGCTGTACAGGTCCTCCCGGGTGGACACCCGACGGCTCTGCAGGTAGCTTTCGCCCACCGGCAGCGCATGGCCGGACAGGTTCTCCACCGAAAGATACACCAGCACACCGCCCAGACCCGGAGCCGGGGCATAACCCAGCAGCTCCACTGCCGCCTTGCCGTCCAGCAGGGCAGGGTCGCCCGCAGCACGCAGCTCGGCCGCTGCTGCGGATACACCGGTGAGCAGGGCAGCCGCAAGGCTGACCGCACCGGAGCCGGCACATTTCAGGAATGACCGGCGGGAGATGGCTTGTGACATGGGAACTTCCTCCTTGGCGAAACGAAAAAGTGGTTCCTTTATACAATAAAGGATTGTGACCGTTCTGTCAAGCGGTTGCCCCGGATTGTAACCGATTCTTTGCGTTTATTCGTAGGCCTCGTTCTCTTCGGTCTCGGCCTGGCCGCGCAGGGTGTCGGCATAGCCGAAGGGCACGATGTCGATGGCCTCCACCAGCTTGTCCCGCATCCACAGCTGCACGTCAGTCTGCACGGTGTAGCCGCAGCCGGGGTCTGCCATCCACTGCTCGGGGCGGCGGCTGGGCAGAGCACGCTGGCTGAGCATGCTCATGATCACGCCGCCGTGGGTCACACAAGCGGCCTCGGTCACGTCCATGCGGATCATATACTCAAACAGCTTGAGCAGGCTTTCGGCGCAGCGGGCGTGGAACTGCTCGGTGGGCTCAGCCCCCTCCGGCACAAAGCCGGAACCCGGGGTGATCCACTTTTTAAAGTCCTCGTCGTGCACCAGTTCCTTCACGGGCTTGTTCTCGAATTTGCCAAAGCCCGCCTCCCGCAGATCGTGCACCGTAAAGGTGTGGGCCGCGTTGGGGAACAGGATGTTGGCCGTTTCCACCGCACGCAGCATGGGCGAGGAGAACACGGTGTCCACCTGGGGGTACTCAAAGCGTTCCTTCAGTTCGGCCAGCTGGGCACGGCCCTCGTCGCACAGCGGGATGTCGGTGCCGCTGCCGATGTACAGGCCCTGCAGGTTGCCGGCGGTCACGCCGTGACGGATGAGATGGAGCTTAAAGGTTTTCATGCAAAATACCTCGTATCGTTTGCAAAGATCCAAACCCCCGGAGCCGGTGCGCGGTGCACGGAAGATCAGTCGGCGTAGCGGTTGACCTCAACGGTGGCGGGGAAAACGTTCGTGTCGATGCGGCAGTTGCTGCGCACGGTCACGCTGGTGAGTGCATTGCAGTCCTTGAAGGCACCGGTCTTGATGTAACCCACGCTCTCCGGGATGGTGATGTCGGACAGGGCGGTGCAGCCGTTGAAGGCGGCAGTCTCAATGTACTCCACGCCATCGGCCAGAGTCACGGTGGTCAGGTTGGTGCAGCCCTTGAAGGAGCTGCCGCCCACGGTGGTCACACCGGCTTCCACGACCACAGCGGTGATCTGGTCGGCCTGATCCGCCCAGGGAGCGGGGGAGTTGCTGTTGTAGTCGGTCATACGGCCGGTGCCGCTGATGGTCAGGGTGCCGTCGGCCAGGGTCCAGGTCACGTTCTCGCCGCAGGAGTTGTCGCCGGCGGCAGCAGCGGATGCAGCGGTGGAAGCGGTGCTGGAAGCAGCAGAAGATGCGCTGCTGCCGCAGCCGGTCAGGGCGATGCAGCTCACAGCCAGAACAGCGGCAGCGGCCAAGCTGCACAGACGGGTGATGGTGTTGCGTTTCATTTGGGTAATCCTCTTTCCTATTCCTATTTTATAGCCTCCCTGCCCACCACAAAGCTGTGCGCCGGGCAAGGACAGGTGCCAAAACAGCATTATAGCACAAAACCAGGAAAGATGGAAGTTCCAATTTGGAATTTTTGCATTTTGCGCCGGTTGCCGTTTCTTTTGGCCGGAACGGGAGCCATTTTCTGGCAGAAAAGCGCGTCCTCTGCCAAAAATATTCCCGCCCGGCATCTTTGTGCCCCGGGCGTCCGCCACAAAATGTATGCTGTTATACCTGTAGTTTAACATAGATGTAGTGTACCCGGCAAGGCCTTTGACAGAAATGACGAAATTTGATGAAAAATATCGTCACTTTTCTTGCTTTACATTTCGTTTTCCGTTGTGTATAATCAACCTGCTGTAAACCAAAAATCAAGGATGTTCCCCAACCCGGGGTCATTGAGGAGTCAGAGACCATGGAATTCAATCGTATCATCAAACTGCTGCGCAAGGAGCGCGGCATCACCCAGAAGCAGGCGGCGGAAGATCTGGGTGTTTCGCAGGCCCTGCTGTCCCACTACGAAAAAGGCATCCGCGAGTGCGGGCTGGACTTTGTGGTGCGCGTGGCTGACTATTATAATGTTTCCTGCGACTATCTGCTGGGCCGCAGCGCCGAGCGCAACGGTATGATGCTCTCGGCCGAGGACCTGCCCAACCCCGACAAGATGAAGGACAACATCTACCACGGCAGCGTGCTGCCCACCATGAACAAAAAGCTGATCTCCAACAGCCTGAACGTGCTGTATGCCAAGATTGGCCAGTGCCACAGCAAGGCCCTGACCACCGAGGTGAGTGCCTACCTGATGATGGCCGTGGCCAAGATGTTCCGCCTGCTGTACTCGGCCGAGCCCCACAACGCGTCCAGCATGTTCAGCATCGGTGCCCACCGCTGGCGCGGCTATTCCGACGCCGTGATGCGCATGTCCGAGGCCAATGTGGAAGCCCTGCTGGCCGGGGAGGACCTGAAGGGTGCCGAGGGCGTAAAGGACCCCGCCTGCCTTGCCATGACCACCGAGAGCCTGACCCGCGAGTTCCCGCTGTACACCCCCAGTCTGCTGAATCTGGTCAAGACCAGCGAGACCCACGTCAAGGGCCTGACCCCCGAGGACTGAAATCCCGTCGTACCGGGGTGATATTCCTGTGAATTGTTCCCCAAAACTCTTGCATCTGTGCACCAAAAACGGTATAAACAGAGTAGAAGATTCTGGAAAGGACAACATTTCCACCGATCAAGAGGAGGACAATACCTATGTCGAACAAGATTTCCCGCCGTGCATTCCTGAAGTGTGCAGGTGTTTCCGCTGCAGCGGTCGGCTCTGCCAGCCTGCTGAGCGGCTGCAAGACCAATGGCAGAAACACCACCGTCAACGACGTGAAGGTGGGCGACACCGTCAAGAACTGGAACGGTCTGGGCGTGCAGCTGTCCAGCGTGTTCCACCTGACCCAGGACCCCGCACAGCCCGGCTATGAGTATCTGGGCGTGCGCGTGACCGTGCTGAACCGCAGCAAGACCGACTCCTATACCATCGGTGCACAGGGCGTGGATGCCATCAACGCCGCTTACCCCGTGCCCCCGCTGGAGAACGTGGACGCCAACTTCCAGGCCATGGCCGCTGCTACCACCGACTTTGTTGCCACCTGCGACGGTCAGGGTGCTGCCATCAGTGCCACGGTGTCCCTGTACAACTCCAACTCCCAGAGCTTCTCCGACAGCGAGAGCCTGCCCCCGCAGGGCTCCGGCTACATCGTGCTGATGCTGATGGTGCCCAAGAATTGGAAGGAGCTGCAGGTGACCTACATGCCCACCTTTGCCCCGGACAAGACCCTGACCTTTACCATGAAGGCCGCCGATGTGATCCGCGGATAATTGCATTCGATTTCGTCCATTTTGTACGATATGCCCACAGAATGTTCACAATTATTTTATAAAAAGCATTGACTTTTGCGGTCATTTCGCCTATTGTATAAGTAACTTCCATTGGCATAAACTGTATAATTTTACATTCCAGGAGGAGGAACAAAATCATGTCTACCGTTTTCTCCCGCCGCTCGTTTCTGAAATACACCGCCGTGGCCGCCGTGGCTGTGGCCGGTACCAGCCTGCTGGGCGGCTGCTCCGGTTCTGGCGCAGAAACTGCGATCCAGACCACCTATCCCAGTGATAATGTCGTGCTGAAGGTAAAGTCTACTCTGGAGACTTTGGAGTATGATCCCACCGACGGCCATGCGACCTTTACGATCCATATCGTCAACGGCCGCAAGAATCCCATCGTCGTGAGCCCCAATCGTTTTGCAGTCAAGGCCTACGATAAGAACAACAACTGCATCGCAAACATCTTTGTTGGTTCTACCCAGGGCAGCCTCAACGCCGCCCTGGCCCCTGGCGATACCAACCCCATCAGCCGCGGTAAGGAGTGCATCTGCACCGTTATTGCATCCGGTCTGCCTAAGGTGACTGTGAATACTGAGAATCCTGAGGATACCGAGTGCCCCATCGCCTCCCTGCGTATCATCTACACCCCGGATACCGAGTACAACGAGTACACCGCAAACTGGATCATCTCCCCGGATACTGCGGTCCCTGCTTTGGGCTGACCCTTACACCATATTTTGTTGATAAACGGAGGAACGTATCATGTCTTACACTTTTTCCCGGCGTGATTTTCTGAAGTATTCTGCCATGACCGCTGTGGCTGTGGCCGGTGCCGGCCTGCTGACGGGCTGTGAGATCCAGGACCCCAACAACCCTGTTATCAAAAAGCTGGGTTACGGCACGACCCTGGGCACCACCGGCGGCCTGCTGAAGAGCGTGGATAAGGATAGCACTACCGGTAACGGGGTCTTTACCTTCACGGTGAAGAACAACTCCGATGCTCCCCTTCTTATGGACCCCAAAGAGAGCTTCGTAGTAAAGGTCCTGGACAAAGACGGCAACAGCAAGTGGAGCAACTATTTCAACCTGTCCATCGAGGCTGTTCCGGGGGCGGACGGCAAGGTTCCTGATATTCTCCCCCAGCTCCCGGTCCGGACTGTAGGTGAGTACAAGGTCCATGTCCCCGACTATGCCGGGCATGCTCCCACCCCTGAGGACACCCTGGAGTTCATCTATATCCCCAACCCGGCCAAGTCTCCTGAACTCCGCATAACCTGGAAGATCCCTGGTGCCGACCTTGTCAAGTCTAACGAGAGTACCGGCAAGTAATTCTCCCTTTTATTGCACTTCAGCCCGCACCCTTGGTGCGGGCTTTTTTGACCCTTTTGTTGGGCAGTTCGCCGCAAAGTGCCTATCGTTTTTTAGTGATTTTGTGTCTTGTGCACAGTTCCATTTTCCGGTACAATAAAAGAACAAGCAACGGACAAAGCGCAGCGGCAGAGCCACTTGCCGCCGCGCTGTTATATTTTGCGGCGGGTACGCCCGCCCGGCTGAAAAGGAGTGCTGTCTGTTATGATCAACATGGTCAAGCTGCCCACCAAGAAAAGCGACCTGTTCCTGCGCGTTGCCAAGGGACATTTTGCCACCAGCCACAGCCACATCAACTATTACATCGACGTCACCACCCAGAAGTCCCGCCTGTCGGAGGCCAAGGCCGTGGCCAGAGAACTGGTAAGTGCCTACCAGCACAGCACCATCGTGGACACCGTGCTCTGTCTGGACGGCACCCAGGTCATCGGCACCTGTCTGGCCAATGAGCTGACCAAGGACGGCTTTGCCAACATGAACGCCCACCAGACCATCTATGTCATCACCCCGGAGTACACCACCGGCAGCCAGATCATCCTGCGCGACAATCTGGCCCCCATGGTCAAGGGCAAGCATGTGCTCATCCTGGCCGCTTCCATCACCACCGGCTACACCGTGCAGGCCGCTGTGGAGGCCGTGAACTACTACGGCGGCATGGTGGCAGGCCTTTCGGCCATTTTCGCCACCACCCACGAGTGCCTGGGCTACCCGGTCACCTCCATCTTCGACCCCGCCAGCCTGCCGGACTACGCCAGCTTCGACAGCCGTGACTGCCCCATGTGCAAGGCCGGCCAGCACATCGACGCCCTGGTCAACAGCTTTGGCTATTCGGCGCTGTAAGGACATTGGAATAACGCAACGGGCTGCTGCATAAACCATGCAGCAGCCCGTTTGTCGTTTTCTGAAACTCCCCCAGTCATCGCTGCGCGATGCCAGCCCCCTCGGAGATGGGGCCTTTTCTGCGTTACCGTCGCGTCAAAAGGCTCCCTCCCAGAGGGAGCTGTCGCCGCAGGCGACTGAGGGAGTTTTTCACGCCTGTTTCTTTTTCGGGAACACAAAGGGATTGCAGCGGTATACCGCCACCAGATACAGGGCCATAAAGCACCAGATCACCGGCTCACACAGGATCACCGCATTGTAGGCAAAGCGGGGGATGAACACCAGCACGAACACGATCTTGCCCAGGAACTCGATGACACTGGAAAACAGCGGCAGCACCTTTTCGCCCAGGCTCTGCAGGGCGTAGCGGGTGGACAGCAGCACCCCCAGCACCGCATAGAAGGGGGAAGTCCAGCGCAGATAGCGTGCGCCGTTTTCCAGCACGAGGGCCTCCGACGAGCCGGACACCATGCGCACCAGCCACTCGGCGCTCACCTGCATCAGCAGCGCCGTTACCACCATGACCACCAGCGAATACAGGTAGATCTCCCGCATGCCCTTGCGGATACGCTCCGGCTGGCCTGCGCCGTAATTCTGGGAAACGAAGGTGGACGCCGCATTCGCCATGGCGATGAGCGGCATGTCCGTGAAGGCAAACAGCTTGCGGGCCGCCGTGTGTCCGGCGATGGTCAGGGTGCCCAGTCCGTTGATGCCGTACTGCAAGATCACCGAACCGGCAGACACGATGCTGCTCATCAGGCCCATAGAGATGCTCTGGCTGAACAGGTCCCAGTACAGCTTGCGGCCCACGTCCAGATGCTTCCGGCCCGGGATGAGGATGCGCACCCGCGCCATGACATAGAGGATGCACAGCACCACTGACACGCCCTGTGCGATCACGGTAGCCACAGCGGCACCGGCCACGCCCAGGCCCATCCCGGCAATGAACCACAGGTCCAGCACCACGTTCAGCGCCGAGCTGAGCAGCAGGAACACCAGCGGCATCACACTGTTGCCGATGGCCCGCAGCAGGCCCGCGCACAGGTTGTAAGCGAACATGACGATGACACCCAGATCAATGATGATGATGTAGCGGTAGGCATCTTCCAGAATTTCGGCGGGGGTGTCCAGCAGCTCCAGCAGGGGCCGCAGGCCGAAAAAGCCTGCCATGGTGATGGTCAGCGACGCCGCCAGTCCGATGACCAGCGACCCGGCCACCGTGCGCTTGAGCAGGTCCTCGTCCTGAGCGCCGTAGGCGCGCGCTGCCACGATGGCAAGGCCGTTGCCGATGCCAAGGCCGAAGCCCACCAGAAGCTCGTAGATGGCTCCGCAGGAGCCAATGGCAGCAAGGGCGGTGTCGCCCAGCACGTTGCCCACGATCATGGTGTCCACGGTGTTGTACAGCTGCTGGAACATGTTGGAAATGAGAATGGGCAGCATGAACAGCACCAGACTCCTGAAGATGGGGCCGTGCATCAGGTCTACATTCATCTGGAAGAGGTTCTTCTTCCGGGACTGGGTCTGGGTCATAGGGTTCCTCCAACTTTATTTTTACCGCAAAACAAGGGGCCGCCCGGAAAGCAGTCCCTTGTTTTGTCGTTTTATGCAGTTGCTTTTTACGAAGAAGCTGCCCGCGGCGGCCCCTCTCGTGAAAAGGCAGTCAGAGCGGCCCGCAGGCCGCTCTGACTGCAAAATCAAAAACATTTTCCGCTGAAAATTGCCAGAGCGCAAGCGGCGGCAATTCCAATCGTGCTCTTTACAGCTCCTGGGTCTCAAAGCCGTGGCCGGTGAGCACCTCCACGCGGGTAAAGCCTGCGGCCTGGATGGCGGCAGCGGCCTCGTCAAAGCCGTAGGTCAGGCTGGCAATGTCGTGGGAATCGGAGGTGATGATCACCTTGCCGCCCATCTTCTGCCACTCACCCAGCAGCCAGGGGCCAGGGTAGAAGTCCTTGCGGTAGCCGCGGTAAACGCCGCCGGTGCTCACTTCCAGCAGGCAGTCGTTGTCCTTTGCGGCCTGCAGGGCCTTGAGAGCAGCAGCCTTGTAGCGGGGCGACTCCTCGTCGAAGAACTCACCCTTGGCGTTCAGCTTCTTGATCAGGTCGATGTGGGCCAGAATATCCGGCTTGAGGGCGGCCACCTTTTCCACCTCGGCAAAGTAGGCTTCCACAGCGGCCAGCGGGTCGGCGTCGAAGTCGTCGTTGATGCAGTCCCACAGGTCCTGCGGGCGGAAGTCGATCTCGTAATACTTGCCGGTGTTCTTGCCGTACAGGTGGTGTGCGCTGCCGATCCAGTAATCGTAGCCGGTGCGCTTGTCCTCGCTGAGGATATCCCACTCGATGCCGCACAGGATGTCCACCTTGCCCTTGTACTCGGCCTTGAGCTTGGCGATGGTGGCCTTGTACTGGGCGGTGCGGCTGGGGCTCATGCAGTATTCGCGGTCGCGCTGGGTGTAGCTATGGCCGGTGAAGCCCAGCGTGGTCAGGCCCTGCGCGCACGCAGCGCTTGCCATATCCTGCAAGGTATTTTTGCCATCGCACATGGTGGAGTGACAATGGACACTGGACTTCTTATAATCTGCCATAATTGCTTCACTGCATCCTTTCCTGCTTGACCTTATGGTCAATGACGTGTCGTTTTTCCAGTTCACGAGTCACGTCCTCCACCGTGATGCCGGCGCTGACCATCAGCACCAGAACATGGTAGGCCAGATCACTGATCTCGTAAACGGTTTCTTCCTTGTCCTCTTTTTCGCCTGCAATGATGACCTCGGTGCACTCTTCGCCCACCTTTTTCAGGATCTTCTCCTTGCCCTTTTCAAACAGGTAGGTGGTGTAGCTGCCCTCTTTGGGGGAATCCTTGCGGCCTTTGATCAGTTCATACAGGCCCTGCCAGCTGAACTGTTTCAGCTCCGGGGAGACGTATACTTCGTTGAAGAAACAGCTCTCGGCCCCGGTGTGGCAGGCCGGGCCGGACTTGACCACTTCCACCACCAGTGCGTCCTTGTCGCAGTCGGCAGTGATGGACACCACCCGCTGCACGTTGCCGCTGGTCTCGCCCTTGCGCCAGATCTCCTGACGGCTGCGGCTCCAGAACACGGTGCGACCTTCGGCAATGGTGAGGGCCAGCGTCTCAGCGTTCATGTACGCGAGGGTAAGCACCTCTTTGGTGTAGTGATCCTGCACGATGGCAGGGATCAGGCCCTTTTCGTCAAATTTCAGTTCCATGGTCGTTTCTCCCTCCCCGGATGGGGATAGCTCTAGTTTAGCGTATTCGGCTTGCAAACGCAAGGGGTACGGCGTATTTTTACAGGCGCATTTCCACGCCATTCTCCGCCAGATATTCCTTCAGGTCCCGGATGGTCAGCAGCTTCTGGTGGAAGATGCCGGCCGCAAGGCCCGCGTCGATGCCCTTGTGGTGGAACAGCTCCCGGAAATCCTCTTTTTTTCCGGCACCGCCGCTGGCGATGATGGGCACATCCACGCGGGCCGCCACAGCGTCCAGCATTTCCAGATCAAAGCCATTGCGCACGCCGTCGGTGTCGATGCTGTTCAGGCAGATCTCCCCGGCACCGTGGTCCACGCACCAGCGGATCCAGTCCAGCGCATCCCGGCCGGTGTCCTCGCGGCCGCCCTTGGCGAATACCCGGAACTGGCCGTTCACCCGTTTGACATCCGCCGAGAGCACCACGCACTGGTTGCCGTAGCGCCGGGCTGCCGCCGGGATCAGGTCGGGGTCGCGCAGGGCACCGGAGTTGACGCTGACCTTGTCGGCACCGCATTTCAGCACCCGGTCAAAGTCCTCCAGCGTGTTGATGCCGCCGCCCACAGTGAGCGGGATGAATACCTCGCTGGCCACCCGGGTGAGAATGTCGGTGAAGAGGGCGCGGCCCTCAAAGCTGGCGGTGATGTCGTAGAACACCAGCTCGTCGGCCCCGGCCGCATTGTACATCCGGGCCATCTCCACGGGGTCGGCCACATCCCGGATGCCCTCAAAGTTCGTGCCCTTGACCACGCGCCCGCTGCGCACGTCCAGGCAGGGGATGATGCGTTTTGTGATCATATCGGTTTCCCCTCCGTTCAATCCTGTACCAGTTGTACGCAGCGTTCAAGGTCCAGTGCGCCGGTGTACAGGCTCTTGCCCAGAATAGCGGCTGCGGTGCCCATCTCTTTCAGTTCCAGAAGCTCCGCCTCGGACGAGATGCCGCCGCTGGCCGTAAAGGCCACGCCGGGCACCTCTGCTGCCAGCTGGCGGTACAGGGCCAGATTGGTGCCCTGCATGGCACCGTCGCAGGCGATATCGGTGTAGATGATGGCGGTGCACCCGGCGTCTGCCAGCCGCCTGCAGAAGTCCACGCCCGGCTCGGCGCTGACCTCTTTCCAGCCGTGGATGGCCACATAGCCGTCCTTGGCATCCACGCCCACAGCGATCCTGTCGCCGTATTTTTGCAGCATCCGGGCGGTAAACGCAAAGTCCGTCACCGCCACACTGCCCAGGATGCAGCGCCCCACGCCGAGGGAAAGATAGTTTTCAATGCGTTCCTCGGTGCGGATGCCGCCGCCCACCTCGATGTACAGCCCGCCCTGCTCTGCCAGCGCGGCAATGGTGTCGTAATTGGAAAGGGTGCCGTCCTTCGCGCCGTCCAGATCGACGACGTGGAGGTTCTTTGCGCCTGCGGTCAAGAACTGCCGTGCCTGGGCACAGGGATCCTCGCCGTATACGGTCATGCGGCTGTAGTCGCCCTGGGTCAGGCGCACCACCTTGCCGCCGCGCAGATCAATGGCTGGAAACAGTTGCATCATATTCTCCTTATAACTCCGCAAACGCTTTCAGGATGCGCAGGCCGGTGTCGCCGCTCTTTTCCGGGTGGAACTGGGTGCCGTACACCTTGCCCGCCCGTACCGCGCCGGTGACCGGGATGGAATACTCGCTGGTCGCCAGTGTACTCTCGGTACAGTTCTTGCCGTAATAGCTGTGGACATAATATACATACTCGCCCTCGCGGATATACTGGAACAGCGGGTCGTCCTTGACGATGTGCAGTGCGTTCCAGCCGATCTGCGGCACCTTCAGACTCTTGTCCGCAAGGTCCGGCTCCAGCGGGCACACCTCGCCTTGGATAAATCCCAGGCCCGCGTGCTCGCCGTACTCATAGCTTTTTTCAAACAGCAGCTGCATGCCCAGGCAGATGCCCAGCAGCGGCTTTTTTTCCGCTTCGGCCCGGATGACCGGCACAAGGCCGGTGGCCACCAGCTTGTCCATGGCATCGCCAAAGGCACCCACGCCGGGCAGGATGAGTCGGTCGGCTTTGCGGATGGTATCGGGGTCGGCGGTGACCACCGTGTCCTGCCCCAGCTGTGCAAGGCTGGATTTCAGGCTGAACAGGTTGCCCACGCCGTAATCCATGATCGCGATCATACCAGCAGTCCTTTCGTGGAGGGGATCTCGTCCTTGTGGGCTTCGTCGATCTTCACCGCCGCGCTCAGCGCGTGACCGGCCCCCTTGAAGCAGGCTTCGAGGATGTGGTGAGTATTTTCGCCCGCAAATTGTACAAAGTGGACGGTGGCGGGCACGCTGCGGGCAAAGCCCAGCCAGAATTCCTTGGTGCACTCCACGTCAAAATCGCCCACCTTCTCGGTGGTGCAGTGGATGTCCCAGTTCAGGGTGCAGCGGCCGGACAGGTCCACCGCGCACAGGATCAGCGCTTCATCCATGGGCAGGTGGAAGCTGCCGTAGCGCTGGATGCCGCGCATATCGCCCAGCGCCCGGGCAAACGCCTGCCCCAGCGCGATGCCCACATCCTCGGTGGTGTGGTGGTAGTCCACCTCCACGTCCCCGTGGCAGGTGAGCACCAGATCGAACCGGCCGTGCCGGGCAAACAGCTCCAGCATGTGGTTCAGGAAGCCGCACCCCGTGTCGATCTCGTAACGGCCGGAGCCGTCCAGATCCAGCGTCAGGTCGATCTGGGTCTCGTTGGTGTTGCGTTCCAGAGAGATCATCCGGTTTTCCATGGTTCATTCCTCCAGAATTTTGTCCAGTGTTTCCACAAGGGCCTGCATCTGCTCCGGCGTGCCGATGGTGATGCGCAGCCAGTTGGCGATGCGGGGTGCGTCAAAATGCCGCACCAGAATGCCGTTTTTCTTCAACTCTTTGTATAGTGTTTCTCCGTCTTTCCGATCCGTACTCGCAAACAGGAAGTTGGACCGGCTGTCCAGCACTGCAAAGCCGCGGGCTTCCAGCTGCTGCTTCGTCCAGCTGCGGGTGTCCACGATGGCGGCACGGGTGCGGTCAAAGTAGGCCGTATCTTCCAGCGCGGCCTGCCCGGCTTTCAGGGTCAGGCGGTTGATGTTGTAGGGGTTCAGGCTGAACTTGACCCGGTTCAGGTCGGCAATGAGCTTTGCATTGCCCATGGCCAGACCCAGCCGGGCACCGGCCAGCTGGCGGGACTTGGAAAAGGTCTGCACCACCAGCAGGTTCTCGTACCGGTCGATGAGGGGCACGCAGCTCTCGCCGCCAAAGTCCACATAGGCCTCGTCCACGATGACCACGTTGTCGGGATTGGCCTGCAGGATGCCCTCGATGGCGCTGCGCGGCAGGGCAAGGCCGGTGGGGGCGTTGGGGTTGGCGATGACGATGGTCTGGTGCAGGCCGTAGTAGTCCTTCGGGTCCAGCGTGAAATCATCCTTCAGCGGGATGATGTGGCTGGGGATATGCAGCAGCCCGCACCATACGCCGTAGCAGCCATAGGTGATGTCGGCATAGGCCAGCGGGTGCTGTTCGTCGCAGAAGGCCCGCAGCGCAAAGAACAGGTTCTCGTCGCTGCCGTTGCCGGGCATGATCTGATCCGGCTGCAGGCCAAAATGGGCCGCCGCTGCCCGCAGCAGGTCGGCACAGGCGGGGTCGGAGTAGAGGCGGAGCTTTTCCACCTCGGCTTCACTCACCGCCGCCACCACCGCCGGGGACGGCAGATAAGGGCTTTCGTTGGTGTTCAGTTTGATATACTGCTGGTCCTGCGGCTGTTCGCCCGGCGTATAGGGGGTGACAGCGGACAGGGTGGGGGAAAGAAAACGGCTCATAATGGTTTCCTCAGGTCTATTCTGTTATGGCGAACGACCTCGCCTCTTTTACTTCTCGTACCGGATGGTCACGCTCTTTGCGTGGGCGTGCAGGCCCTCGCGCTCCGCAAAGTCGGCGATGCGGGGGGCCACTTCGCCCAGTGCCTCGCGGGTGTAGTAGATAAAGCTGGACTTCTTGACGAAGTCGTCCACGCCCAGCGGGCTGGAGAAGCGGGCCGTGCCGCTGGTGGGCAGGGTGTGGTTGGGGCCGGCGAAGTAATCGCCCAGTGCCTCCGGCACGTTGCGGCCCAGGAAGATGCTGCCCGCGTTTTTGATCTCGTTCAGCACGCCGAAGGGGTCCTCCACGCACACTTCCAGATGCTCCGGGGCGATGATGTTGCAGGCTTCGATGGCCTTGTGCAGGTCGGTGCAGACGATGATCTTGCCGTTGTCGTCCACGCTGGCGCGGGCGATGGCGGCGCGGGGCAGCTGAGGGATCTGCACTTCCAGCTCGGCCTGCACGGCCTTGGCGAGGTCGGCGCTGTCGGTGACCAGCACGGGGCTGGCCAGCTTGTCGTGCTCGGCCTGGCTCAGCAGGTCGGCGGCCACCCAGGCGGGGTTGCAGCCGCCGTCGGCCAGCACCAGAATCTCGCTGGGGCCTGCGATCATATCAATGCCCACCTTGCCGAACACCTTGCGCTTGGCGGCAGCCACATAGATGTTGCCGGGGCCCACGATCTTGTCCACGGCAGGGATGCTCTGGGTGCCGTAGGCCAGCGCCGCCACAGCCTGTGCGCCGCCGGTCTTGAAAATTTTGGTCACGCCTGCCGTGGCGGCGGCGGCCAGAATGACCGGGTTCACCTTGCCGTCCTTCCCGGCGGGGGTGGTCATGACGATCTCGGACACGCCTGCCACCTTGGCGGGGATGACATCCATAAGCACGGTGGATGGGTAGGCCGCCGTGCCGCCGGGCACATACACGCCCGCCTTTTCAATGGGGGTGTACTTCTGCCCCAGCACGATGCCGGGCTTGTCGTTCACCACAAAGTTCTTGTGCACCTGCTGGCGGTGGAAGTTCTCGATGTTGGCCGCCGCCTGCCGCAGGGTCTCAAGGAAATAGGGGTCCATGCCCGCAAAAGCCTCGTCGATCTCTTCCTGTGTGACCTGCAGGTTTTCAATGACGGCCCCGTCAAATTTCAGGGCGTAGTCCTTCAGGGCCTCGTCGCCCCGGGCACGCACATCGGCAATGATGCCGTCCACCACGTCCTCCACGTTCTTCTCGGCGCGGATGTCGCGGTTCAGGATCTCTTCGGGCTTCAGCTCGTCGAAGTTGTACAGCTTGATCATTTTGCTTCCTCCTTGTTCTGCAGCTGCGCCCGCAGCTTTTCCAGCATGGTGTCCATTTCAGCGTGCTTGAACTGGTAGCTCGCCTTGTTGGCAATGAACCGGGCCGAGATGGGCAAAAATTCGGTGACCACCTTCAGGCCGTTCTCCCGCAGGGTGGTGCCGGTCTCCACGATATCCACAATGACATCCGACAGGCCCAGGATCGGGGCCAGCTCGATGGAGCCGTTCAGCTTGATGATGTCGATGTCCCGCCCCTGCGAGGCGTAGTAGGCTTTTGCAATGTTGACGAATTTGGTGGCTACCCGCACCGGTCGGCCGGGGTCGTCCTGATAATCGGCCGGGGCCGCCACGCACATGCGGCATTTGCCAAGGCCGGTGTCCAGCAGCTCGTACACGTCGGCTTCCGCCTCGGTGAGGATGTCCTTGCCCACGATGCCCACATCCGCCGCGCCGTGTTCGACGTAGATGGCCACATCGCTGGGCTTGACGAGGAAGTAGCGGATGCCGGCCGCCGGGTTCTCCACCACCAGCTTGCGGGTGGCGTTGTAGTCCTCCGGGCAGCCGTAGCCGATGCCGGCCAGCAGATTGTAGACCTTGTCGCCCAGACGGCCCTTGGGCAGGGCCACGTTCAGCATCACCTTGTCAGTGCTGTTCTTCTGCACCGGCGGCAGGGGAGCGCTCAGGCGGTCCAGCTCGTCCAGATAGACCGCAAAGCCAATGGCACCGGCCCCGGGGGTGAACTGCTGCATCAGCAGGTCGTACCGGCCGCCCTTGAGCAGGGGGCGGGGCAGGGCTTTGAGGTAGCCTTGAAAAACAAGGCCGTTGTAGTATTCCATCTCACCGGCCAGGGTCAGGTCCAGCCGGATGGCACCGCCCGCCTGTTCCAGCGGTCCGGCCAGTCCCTGCAGCTCTGCCACCGCAGCCCGCATGGCGTCGTTGCGGCACAGGGCTTCGGCACGGGGCAGGGTGTCGGCGTAGCCGCCGCAGAGGGTCAGCACCCGGCACAGGGTGTCGGCGGCGTCCTCGTCCAGCCCGGCGGCGAGGGCAGCGGCCCGCAGCTCGTGGGCGTTTTTCTGGCCCAGCTTGCGCAGCAGGCCCGCGCGGGCGTCCTCCGGCACCTGCAAAGCATCAAGCAGGCCGAACAGATAGCCCACGTGGCTCACTTCCAGCACCCAGTCGGTGCCCAGCTGCCCCAGCGACTGTGCCGCAAGACACACGGCCTGCTGCACTTCCGCTTCGCCCACACCGCCCAGAAATTCCAGACCCATCTGGCCGATCTCCTTGAAGGTGTGGCTCTCTGCCGAGGGGCGGTAGACGTTTTCGTGGTAGTAGTAGCGCAGCGTCTCGCCGGGGGCGGGCTGCGCCGTTTTGGCAATGGAGAGGGTCACGTCCGGCTTGAGAGCCAGCAGACGGCCGTCCAGGTCGGTGAAGGTGATGACCTGTTCCGACGAAAGAAAGCTGCGGTTGGCCTGATACAGGCTGTACTCCTCAAACCGGCCCATGTGGTACTTGCGGCACCCTGCGGCCTCGTACAGCGCCCGCAGTGCAAAGGAGGCACGCTCCTTGGGCTGCAGCGTCGAAAGATCAAATTCCATGTCGGATCCCCCTGTTCTTCTTACACCATCCTGCACCGGTCCTCCCGGCCGGTGGGTGCGGCACCTTCCGCACACAATGGGCACACCCGGGTGTGTTCTGTCTTTATTTTACTTTATCTCAGTAAAGTTGTAAAGCAGGAAAGTGACAGTGTTTGCAGCTCCATCTTACATTTTTTCGGTGCGTTTGTACAGAAAGGCGAAAATGTTTCACCGCCGGGGCGCAAGAGTTGACGGCGGGCGAATACAAAAAAAGCCACCCGCAGTCTCCTGCGGATGGCTCAGTCAGCACATCTTAACCCAGCAGCTCCAGCACACCGGCCTTGGGGCGGGCACCCACGGCCTGACGCACCAGCTTGCCCTGCTCGAACACCAGCAGGGTGGGGATGCTCATCACCCCGAACTGTGCCGCCAGGTCCGGCTGCTCGTCCACATTCACCTTGCCCACCTTGACGTCGGTGCGCTCTTCGGCCACCTCATCCACGATGGGGCTGAGCATGCGGCAGGGGCCGCACCAGCTGGCCCAGAAATCCAGCAGCACCGGCTTGTCGCTGTGCAGCACTTCCTGCGCAAAGTTTTCGGTCGTAATGGTCACAACTGCCATATTTTATCCCTCCGTAAAAGGTGTTTGTTTTTTCTGACAGCATCAGTATACCCCGGATGCCGCATGTTTTTCCGTGACCGGGTCACACAACACACAAAAATGCCGCCGCATCCATAGATGACGCGGCGGCAATGATTCAGATGAACTCAATCTTCTTCCGGGACATCATCAAACCCGATGAACCACAGGATTGCAAAGGTGGCAATAAAGGCGATTGCAGCGGAGATCAGCGCATTGATCACGTTCATGGGATTCTCACCGACATACAGGCCGATGGCCGCCAGACCGGCACCGCCACCGCCAAAACGGCGCACACCGGTCAGGCCCGCATACAGACCGCCCAAACCGCCGCCAATGGTCGTGGCGACCAAAGGCTTACGCAGACGAACATTGACACCAAACAGAGCAGGCTCGGTTACGCCCAGCAGCGCGGTCACGCCGCCGGAAACAGCCAGCTGACGGAAGTTCTTGTTCTTGGTCTTGATGGCAACGCAGAGTGCGGCAGCGCCCTGTGCAATGTTGGAAGGCAGGTTGCCCGGGCCGATGACAGTCTCATAACCCAGCATGGACAGGGAATTGACATAGGCGGGCAGCAAACTGTAATGCATACCGGTCATGACCAGGAACGGCATAAAGGCACCGATGACGGTGGGCAGTGCCCAGGGGCAGACCTTTTCGATGGCCAGCAGGATGCTGACCAGACCGTCACCGATGATGCTGCCCAGAGGTCCCAGCACACACAGGGAAATGGGAGCCATGATGAGGATAGTCAGCACCGGCCGCAGGATGAATTTGACCACAGAGGGCACGACTTTATTGACAAAGCGCTCCACATAGGGCAGCACCAGTGTGATGAGGAAAATGGGGATGACCGAGGAAGAGTAGGTGACCATCCTGACCGGCAGACCCAGCACATGGACAACGTCGGCATCGGCTTTCAGTGCAATGTAATTGGGGTGTAGCAGGATGGCACCCAGCAGCATAGCCATCTGCGGGTTGCAGCCAAACTTTTTGGCGGCAGAATTGGCCAGGAAGATCGGCAGGAAATAGTAGGAAGAGTCTGCGATGAAGTTCAGGAAATAGTACAGGTTTCCGCTCTTATCGATCCAGCCGACGAGGGTCAGCACAGACAGCAGAGCCTTGATCATACCGGCACCGGCAATCAGCGGCATCAGCGGGGTGAACACACCGGCCAGCGTGTCCAGAACAACGCTGACCTTACTTTTCTTTTCGCCAGACGTGGCAGCAGACTGTTTAACTTCCTTGCCGCCGAAGTCGCCAAGCTTCATCAGCTCATCGTACACAGAAACCACTTCGTTGCCGATGATGACCTGATACTGGCCACCTTTGTTCACAACGCCCACCACGCCGGGCACGGCTTTGACTTTCGCGTCGTCCACGCCGTCCATTGATCTGAGATTGAATCGCAGGCGAGTAACACAGTGGGTCAGAAATGCAACGTTTTCTGCGCCGCCGACCTGTTCCAGCACCTGCTGAGCAGTTTTCTTTGCATCCATTTGTTTTGCCTCCTTCAATATCCTATTCTAAAAGATTTATCGCTTACAAGGCTGTGTCTGCGCCGTTGCTTGCAATCACCTTTTTATACCATTCAAACGACTTTTTCTTTTTACGGGCCAGCGTGCCGCTGCCGTCATCCTTCTTGTCCACATAGATGAATCCATATCGCTTGCGCATCTCGCCGGTCCCCACCGAGACGATATCGATCGGCCCCCAGCAAGTGTACCCGATCACCGGAATGTCGTCCAGCTCGATAGCCTGACGCAGCGCATTGATGTGGCTGCCCAGAAAACGGATTCGGTAATCGTCCTGAATACTGCCGTCCGGCTCCACGGTATCGATGGCACCCAAACCATTTTCCACAACGAACAGCGGCAGCTCATACCGGTCATGCAGCTCGTTCAGTGCAATGCGCAGGCCATCCGGGTCAATGGGCCAGTCCCACGCGGTGCGTTCCAGATACGGATTGCTGCGCTCCACACAACAGTCGGTTTCTTCCGTTGCACGGGCCACAGAAGAAAAATAATAGCTGAACGCAATGTAGTCTACTGTTCCGGCAGCCAGCAGTTCGGCATCGCCCGGCTGCATCTCCACGGAAGTACCCATGCGCCGCAGCTGTGCCGTGCACAGGCTGGTGTAGTGGCCGCGGCACATTACATCGGTATAATAGTAGTTCGGCATCATCTGGAACCGCTGCGCCAGCACATCTTTGGGGGCGCAGGTGCGTGGGTAAGTGGTCGGATACTGGATCATGCAGCCTATCTTGTTTTCCGGGTCGATCGCATGACCGATCTGCACGGCCTTTGCGCTGGCAAGAAACATATTGTGACTGACCAGCGCCTTGACAGCATGATGGTCCTCACCTTCCGTAAAGAGCACGCCCGCCTGATGATACGGTTCGGCCTGGTTCATAGTCTCGTTGATCTCGTTGAACGTCATCCAGTACCGCACCTTGCCTTTGTACCGGCGGAACACCGTTTCGCAGTACCGGGCAAAGAAATCGATCAGCGCACGATTGCGCCAGGAACCGTAGTGTTGCACCAGATACAGCGGGGTCTCGTAATGTGAAAGTGTGACCACTGGTTCGATTCCATAGCGGTGCAGCTCGTCAAATACCCGGTCATAAAAGGCAAGCCCGGCCTCGTTCGGCTGTAATTCATCCCCCTGCGGAAAGATGCGCGGCCAGTTGATGGACATCCGGAAGCACTTGAAGCCCATCTCAGCGAACATCGCAATGTCTTCTTTGTAATGGTGGTAAAAATCCACAGCTTCATGGCTGGGATAGTAGTTTCCCTCCATGACATGTGTGTGGATCTCTCGGGGGATCCCATGGCGTGCACCCTTTTCCACATCGGCAATGCTCAGCCCCTTGCCATCGGTCTGGTAGGCTCCTTCGTACTGGTTGGCAGCGGTCGCACCACCCCACAGAAACTCTTTTGGCATCTCCATAAACTTGAAAACCTCCTTGCAGGTATAGAATACTTGCAAAGAGGCCTTTGTTCAATATCTTTCAAACTTATTGGTACAGTGTTAATTTTTCTGTTTCTATTTGCTCGGCAAAAAACGGAACAGTGTTTCATTCCGCATTTTCTTTGTGCAAATTCAACAAAATCGGGTTGGTAGAGGTGCGGTGCTGCTCCAGCTCCCGGGCGCGTTCCAGCTTGTGCGTATAGTTCTTCTGGTAGTTCTGCCGGAAGTATTCGGAATACAGGATATCCAGCAAAAGAGTCATGGACAGGTGGGAGGCGTAGTCCCCAAGATTCTGATAGATGCTTTCTTTTGTGGACAGGGTCAGCTTGCAATCCGCGTAAGCAGTCAGGCTGTTTTCGCCAAAACTGGTCAACGCAAGAATAGGCGTGCCGGAGCGTTTGCACTGTCGGGCAATCTCCAGCATCTGCGCTGTTTCGCCGGAATAGGAAATGATCATGGCAAGATCTCGCTCGGTCAGACAACAAGCCTGATATCGCTGGTAGTTCAGATTGTTGGAGATGACCACCCGTTTTCCGATCTTCAGCATCTTTTCCCGGAAGGACTCGGCCTGATTGATAGCAGTTCCGGCGGAAAAAACGTGGATTTCTTCGTGGTATTTAAGAAGCAACACGGCTTTGTGCAGATCCTCATACCGGAGAAGCTGCATGGTGTCCCTGATGGCTTCCCCGTACAGCTCCCCGATGTTCTGCGCTACCCGCATGGGACTGTCGGTTTCCGCAAAGGGAAAATTGAAGTCCACCTTGCCCTGCCGCTGGTCAAGATATTCCAGCTCGCGCATAAAGTTCTGTTTGAAGTCGTCAAAGCCGGAAAAGCCCAGTTTTTTGCAAAGGCGCAGCACGGTCGGCGGAGAGGTATAGGTTACTTCCGCCAGACTGCGGGTGGAATATTTGGCAATTTCCATGCCATGTGCCAGAATATAAGCAGCCAGTGTCTTTTCGCCTTCCGAAAGTTTTTCCTGAAGTGCAAGTTTGTCCACGATCAGCATTGAGATTCTCCCTTCCGGTTTTACTGCTTTTTCTGTAAGCATACCATATCCTGCGGTGTTTGGCAAAAATTTTTGTGGCATGCAAAAATGCCGCCGCATCAACGAATGATGCGGCGGCGCAGATACAGAGAAAAGGAGTGCTTATTTATTCAGCATCTCGTGTGCGGTCTTGCAGATGGTGGCAGCATCCAGGCCGTACTTTGCCAGCAGGTCCCAGGCGGGGCCGGAGCAGCCGAACACGTCCTGCACGCCCACGCGGCGCACGGGGGTGGGCAGCTTCTCGGACAGGACGGCGCACACGGCTTCGCCCAGACCGCCGATGACGTTGTGCTCCTCGGCGGTGATCACCTTGCCGCACTCTTTGGCCGCCTTCAGGATGATCTCCTCGTCCAGCGGCTTGATGGTGTGGATGTTGATGACGCGGGCATGGATGCCCTCGGCGGCCAGCTGCTCGGCAGCGATGCGGGCCTCGTTGACCATCAGGCCGGTGGCGATGATGGCAATGTCATTGCCCTGGGTGATCTGCTCGCCCTTGCCGATCTCAAAGTGGTAGTTGTCGGCATCGTGGAACACGGGCACCGCCAGACGGCCGAAGCGCAGGTAGACCGGGCCTTCCATGGCGTAGGCGGCACGCACAGCGGCGCGGGCCTCCACGTCATCGGCGGGGCAGATGACGGTCATACCGGGGATGCTGCGCATGAGGGCAAAGTCCTCGCAGCACTGATGGGATGCACCGTCCTCACCCACCGAGATGCCGCCGTGGGTGGCACCGATCTTCACGTTCAGGTGGGGGTAGCCGATGGAGTTGCGCACCTGCTCAAAGGCACGGCCGGCGGCAAACATGGCAAAGCTGGAAACAAAAGGCACATAGCCCATGGTGGACAGGCCAGCGGCCACGCCCATCATGTTGCCCTCGGCAATGCCGCAGTCAAAGTGGCGGTCCGGGTAAGCCTTACGGAACATGCCGGTCTTGGTGGCGGCAGCCAGGTCAGCGTCCAGCACCACCAGGTCGTCGTGGCCCTCAGCGGCCAGCTCCTTCAGGGTGTTGCCGTAGCTTTCACGGGTAGCGATCTTTTTCACGTCTGCCATCTTACTTCTCCTCCTGTTCCAGCGCGGCGTAGGCGGCGTTCAGTTCTTCCATAGCGACCTTGTATTCGTCGTCGTTGGGGCCCTTGCCGTGCCAGTCCACGGAGTTGCTCATAAAGGAAACGCCCTTGCCCTTGGTGGTGTCCATGATGATGCAGGTGGGCTTGTCGTTCTCGGCATGGAAAGCCTGGATGGCGGCCTCGATCTGGTCATAGTCGTGGCCATTGATGGTCCGCACGTTGAAGTTGAAGGCCTTCATCTTCTCTTCCAGCGGTTCGCTGCTCATGACCGTCTCGGTGGAGCCGTCGATCTGCAGGCGGTTGCGGTCCAAGAACACGCACAGGTTGCTCAGGCCGTAGTGGGCGGCAAACATAAAGGCCTCCCAGCACTCACCCTCTTCCACCTCGCCGTCACCCACGATGGCAAACACGTTGATGGGCTTGCCTGCGTGCTTGGCACCCAGTGCCATGCCGCAGGCTGCAGAGATGCCCTGGCCCAGACTGCCGGTGGACATGTCCACACCCGGCGTCTCGTTCATGTTGGGGTGGCCCTGCAGGTAGCTGCCGATCTTGCGCAGGGTCTTGAGGTCCTCCACCGGGAAGTAGCCGCGCTCTGCCAGAGCAGCATACAGTGCCGGAGCGGCATGGCCCTTGGACAGCACCAGACGGTCGCGGTCGGCCTTCTTCGGATCCTTCGGGTCGATGTTCATTTCTACGAAATAGAGGTAGCTCAGCAGCTCGGCGATGTCCAGACTGCCGCCCGGATGACCGCACTTTGCGCTGTGCGTGCCCTCGATCACGCCCATGCGGATGTGACAGGCGTGCTTTGCCAGGGTAAGTTTTTCTGCATTTGTCATGATGGTCCTCCCGTATGAACCTCAGATTTGCAAGCGTTCCAAAAAAGCCGTTTTACGCCCTGCCGGGCAGGTGTGTCCCAGCAGTGCGCTCTTTTTCAAGTTTATATTAGCTATTCTATGCAAAAAGGTCAAGTTCCTTCATGCAAAATGTACATACACGGGGAAATCTTGCCCGAAAAGTTCCGCTTTTTGGTCAATTTGCGGGTCGTTTGCCGCATCTTGACAGCCGCCGGGGCATTTGCTATAATTTTGTCAAAATCCGGCACGGAGCCGGGTGTGCGGGCAGAAGCCCGTTTTCTCCATACAGGAGAACTTTTTATCCAGAGTATTTTTTCAAAAGACGCCACGAAGGGGTCTGTTTCCGGCCGGAATGCCGGGAGCAGGCCCCTTTTTTGTGCAAAGGAGGACTTTTTCATGAACACCAAGACTGTTTCGCCCGCCCGCCGCATCGTGCTGGCGGCATTGTTCCTTGCGCTGGCCTTCCTGCTGCCCATGGTCACCGGCCATGTGCCGCAGGTGGGCAACATGCTGTGCCCCATGCATTTTCCCATTCTGCTGTGCGGCTTTGTGCTGGGCGGCCCCTGGGGGCTGGCCGTGGGCTTTGTGGCTCCGCTGCTGCGCTCGGTGCTGTTCGGCATGCCGCCGATGTTTCCCATCGCCGTCTCCATGGCCTTTGAGCTGGCCGCCTACGGCCTTGTGTCCGGCCTTGTCTGGCGCAGAGTGAAGCACACCCTGCCCATGATGTATGCCGCTCTCGTCACCGCCATGGTGGCTGGGCGTCTGGTGTGGGGCGCTGTCCGCTTTGTGCTGGCAGGCCTCACCGGAGGCAGTTTCCCCTTCCAGGCCTTTTTGTCCGGTGCATTGCTTACCGCCGTGCCGGGCATCCTGGCCCAGCTGGTGCTGATCCCCCTGATCCTCACGGCCCTGGAAAAGGCAGGGTTTATGGACTAAGGCCTTTTCGGGAAAGCGCATCAGCGATAATTTCTGTCGTAATACATATAGGTCATCGCACTGTTCGCAAGTGCCGATACCCGGCTATTATATGCGGTCAGTTCGGTATTTGTCCTCACAGCGTCCAGCTGCCCATAGATCCTCTGGTTTCCCTGCTCAATGCGGTTCAGGGTATGATTGCTCTGGTTCAGGCATTCATAAAGGCCCTGATTGACCTGCTGCAGCTTTCGCAGTTCTCGTACTGCCTGCTGTAAATTTGTAAGGACAGCGTGCCTCCACGAATCCTCATCAAACCGGTCATAGCAGCCTTTCTTTCCTTCCAGTGTGTTCGTAATGCCCGTTGAGAGATAGTGGTGGAAACACGCCATGGGGATCAGGCTTCTGTAGGCTTCGTGGATCGTTCCGCGGGAATACAGTCTTGCCCGGGCCTGCTCCAGTTTTGCCTGCTGCTGCAGCAGCAGTTCCTTTTCACTCTGGAGCTGTTTCCTGTAAGCACGTTCTTTTTCTACTCTCTTTTTGTCTGCAGCCACGGCACTATCATACTTTGCCCATTTTTCGTTGCGTATTTCCCTATCCGCAGCACGCTGGTAGATGTTTCCCCAGACCGTTCCGAACACACCGAGAGCGATCGCAATAACAATGCCCAACGAGATGCTTCGAACAACACCAGAGATGGGGATCCCCAGAAGAAAAACCATATACCAGCCGCCGTTTTGAACGAACGGATTTCCGCCGTCTGTCGGTTCTGGAGGATCGACTTCCCTTGGGTGTCCAAGCCGCTGCATCTGGTAGTCCAGATTGGCGATCAACCGCTGTGTCGTATAGAGTTCCCTTTCTACATCGCAGATTTTTCCGACATAATCGGTCAGAGCCTGATTATAATATCCCATTGATCTTTCCTCCAAATCAGCTGTAGATCATCCATGCACTCATTGCAAGATATGCCACTCCGCATAGGATCCCGACAAGGATCGGATACGCCGCCGCTACCATGTATGCATCCACAGCAATGATCAGACAGCCGATCGGCGGACAAATGCATGCGATCACAAAACCCGCTATCAACATCGTTAAATACATTTTTCCATCCTCCCTTTAAAAGCAACAGCCGCCTGCCCTCTTTTTGAAGAAAGCAGACGGCTGTTGCTTTATTTCATCTGTACCATTGCTCAGAATCCATCTGTCAACCGAATTGCCAGCAAAAACAGCCACTTAACGATGGTTACGCAGATAGTTGCATAGCCCACAACCACCGACAGGAGTGCTTTTTTCACCTGCCCGCCGTCCGAATTCAGCGACTGCAGTGTTTCTGCCGAAAGGAATCGGCACATCCATCCCCGGCCATTGCTGATATCCCGCCAGGAAAACCATGCGCCGATCAGCAGAATCACGATCAATACCACCAACTGATCCATTTTCTATTCCTCCGTTTTCTGGATTCATTCCAGTGCAGCCTTCCCCAAAGCAAGCCGCACTTTGCAGCTTTTAAAGAGCAGATCCGGTGAGTTCATTGTTCCACACTGATCCTGATGGCTGATCTGCTCCTTTACTACAGGTCCATCACTTTCTTAGCGTTCTTCAAACCAGATGCAGCCGTTCCGATCTTCCGGGCGGTTGTAGCCGTGGGTCCAGCCTTTCTGGCAGCGGCAGTAAACCCTATCCCCGTTCCAGTCACTCCGGTCAGCATAGATACACTCCATGCAGTTTCCACAGAAGCAGCCCTCCGGCAGCACGATCATGCGCTTGTTCCGGGTATCAACTTTTTCCATCGTCAATTCCTCCCTGATATAAGATTGGCTCTTTTTCTATTTTGATTTTCCCATGATCGTTCGATGCCCGATAGACCACCATTTCCCGCTCAGGCATTTTAACGACCGGAAAATACAAACAAGTTATTTCTTCTGGCATTGCTTCCAAAATCTGGCCGATGTACAATTTGTCACCCGGCGAAAGACTCTCTGCTCCACCAAAATGCACATGAAAGATGCCCATAAATTCAATTCCATCTTTGAACCATTCCTCGATCTTCCGGTTCAAATACGCAATATTTGGCGTATAACTGCACGGAGAACCGCCCGTCTTTCCGTAGTCCAAGACATGGCATGTGACCACTCCATTTTTTCCGCCAAGAATTCCGCCTATCTCTGGCGGCTCACACGGAAGTTTTTTCAGGATCTCTCCCATCACAGATTCCGACTTTACGACCATTTGCAGTTCCTCTCTCGCCAAAAGCCGTATTTTTATTGCATATTTGTATTATAGATAATATTTATCTATTAGTCAATAGAAAAATTCTTCTTGCCTATCCTTAATAGTAAGGAGGGCAACAGCCATGAAGAACAGACTCAAAGACTTACGAGAAGATCACGACCTTACGCAACAGATGGTTGCTGACCAAATCGGTATCACACAGCGGAAGTACAGCTACATCGAGACAGGCATTCAACAGCTCACAGCAGAATTGCTGGTTTCTCTTGCTTTGTTGTACAACGTGAGCATCGACTATCTTCTTTGCCAGACGGATAACCCCAATCGTTATTGATTTTCAAATTTTACACGCAAAAAACGGCCGCCGCCCTCGCAACGAGGACAGCGGTCGTTCGCATTTTTTAAAATTTAGGTTTTCTCACTGAGCCAGGAACCCCGGCAGAGCCTTGCCCTGCTTGCGCCACTGGTGATATTCTGCAGTGGCGGCAAATTCCACGTCGCCGGCAGAGTTCAGGGCCGTTTCCACCGAGTCCTGCACCACGCCGATGATAAAGCCTACGCCTACCATCTGCATGGCAACATCGTTGGAGATGCCGAACAGGGAGCAGGCCATGGGGATCAGCAGCAGGGAGCCGCCGGCCACGCCGGAAGCACCGCAGGCACCCAGAGCGCTCATGGCGCTCAGCACGATGGCGGCCGGCAGGGACACCTGAATGCCCAGCGTGTTGGCGGCGGCCAGCGTCATGATGGTGATGGTGATGGCGGCACCGTCCATGTTGATGGTGGCACCCAGCGGGATGGACACGGAATACATGTCCTTATCCAGCCCCAGCTTCTCACACAGGGCCATATTCACGGGGATGTTGGCGGCGGAGCTGCGGGTGAAGAAGGCGGTCAGGCCGGACTCCTTCAGGCAGCGGAACACCAGCGGGTACGGGTTGCAGTGCAGGTAGATGAACATGATGAACGGCGAAACGATGAGGGCCATGAACAGCATGGTGCCCACCAGCAGGGCCAGCAGCTTGCCGTACTGGGTAAAGATGGCCAGGCCGTTGCCGGAAACGTTGGTGTACACCAGACCCATGATGCCGAAGGGTGCCAGATTGATGATCCAGCGCACGATCTGGGAAACAGCATCGGCGGTGTTTGCCAGAAAGACCTTGGTGCTCTCTGCGCCGATGTTCTTCATGGCAATGCCGAACATGCAGGCCCAGAACAGGATGCCGATGTAGTTGCCGTTCATGATGGCCGCCACGGGGTTGGCCACAAAGTTGGTGAGCAGGGTGCTCATCACTTCGCCCAGGCCCTGGGGCACCACGTCGGACTGGGCGGCATCGGCCAGCACGACGGTCACCGGGAACAGGAAGCTGGTCACCACCGCAATGGCAGCGGCCAGGAAGGTGGTGAGCATGTACAGCCAGATCACCGTGCCAAAGCGGCGGTCCAGCCTGGAAGAACCCTGTGCCAGGGCGCTTGCCACGATCACGAACACCAGCACCGGGGCAATGCCCTTCAATGCGCCGACGAACAGGCTGCCGAACTCAGCCACCCAACCGGCACCCGGGGCCACCAGTGCCAGCACCACGCCGACTGCCAGGCCGACGAGGATGCGCAGGATCAGACTGATGCTGTTGTATTTTGCAACAGCAGCTTTCAGGGTCTTCATGATATGATAACACTCCTCTTTACGCTGTACGCCTCATGCGTACAGTTTTCTGTCTCTTTCCCAAGAACAAGTGTCATTATAGCACAGACGGTCCAAAAGAGGAAGTATTTCCAGGCATTTTCCCCGCTCATTTTCCAATCTTTGTGAACTTTTATTTTTTCGCCCCGAAAACTGTATTTGCATAAAATACAGTTTTGCGGTTTTGACGACAAAAAAAGCACCCCCTGCCCCGGGGCCGGGCCTCGGGGCAAAGGGTGCTATGCTGTGTTTTTGGCTCAGCTGTGCTGCTGGGTCAGAGCCAACTTCTGGTAGGCGATGCGGGGCGTTCCGTCCGCCACATGGATGATGCCGCAGCGCGTAAAGCCGTTCTTTTCCAGCAGATGCTGCATGATCTGGTTGTCGGCGTGGGTGTCCGCCCGCAGACTCTGGCAATGCTCCAGACACCACTCGATGACCGCCGAAGCCACCCCCTTGCTCTTGCCGGAGGAGGCCAGCCGGTGGATGGTGCCATAGGGCAGGGCATCGTTCAACCATGCACCGTCCTCGATCACCTGGTAGGTGGGGTCCGCCCCCAGAATGAAGGCGAACACGCCCATCAGCTGGCCGTTGACCACATACACGAACAGCCGGTTGGAGTCGATGTCCTCCTCCAGAAGCTCCTGCGGGGGAAAGTTGTCGCCCCACTGGGTGGGGTTGCCCGAAGCCGCCATGGCTTCCCGCGCATGGGCATAGATCTGCAGGATCTGCGGCAGATCTCCTCTCACTGCTCCACGAAACATCTGTTTACACCCTCTTATCCTGCCGCATATTCTCCGCAAGGAAGGCGCGGCACAGCTTTGTTGCACTTGTTATTATACTACATCCTGCCAGAAAACACCAGTTTTTTGTGCATCGGCACAACTGCAAGAAAGCAGGGCACCGTGCGTCTCACACCAGTGCCCTGCTCAGGGGGGAAAGTGATTCTCTTGCCTGGAATGCTCAGGCCGTGGTCCGGCTGCGGACTGCGCGCACCTGACGGTACTCACGGGGGCTCAGGCCGTAGCGCTCGTGGAACAGACGATAAAAATAGCTGGTGTTCTCGTAACCCACCTGGGCAATGATCTGCTGGATGTTCAGATCGCTGCGGCGCAGCAGGCGGGCCGCCGTCTCCATGCGGTGCCTCTGCAGCAGCTCCTTGTAGGTCTTGCCGGTCTGCGCACGCACGCACTCGCTGACGTATGCCAGCGAAACGCCATAGGCCCGCGCCACGTTGGACAGGCTGGCCTCGCGGTAATTCTGGGTGATCTCCTGCAGAGCCGCCCGCACCAGCGCGTCGCGGCTGACGGCTTCCGTGCGGCTCTCCAGCATCTCGTTCTTGGTCTGCATCATCTGGATCTCCTCTGTAACGGTGCGGCAGGCGGGGACTGGGGGAAGCCGGACACCCGCCGCACGGGAACTGCAGGTCTTGCTTGAAGGCCCTTACACTTCGTATACGAAACACGGTCCCGGAAGATTGCACGAAATGATAAAAATTTTTGAATTATTTTTCCCAGCAAAAAGGGCCGCCTGTGCACGAACTGCACAGCGCGGCCCATCTGGAAGAAAATGAGGAAAATCGCTTGATCAAAACATGCTCTCGTCCTTGTAACGGCCGGTGCGCACGAACTGCACCCACTCGGCCACGTTCACCGCGTGGTCGCCGATGCGTTCCAGATATTTGATCACCATCAGCAGGTCCAGCGCAGCGTCCACCTTAACGGGGTCGGCTGCGATCTCCTGCGCGAGGGTGTGCTTGATGGCATTGAAGTCAAAGTCCACGGCGTCGTCGGCCGCAATGACCTTGCGGGCGGCCAGCTCGTCCTCCGCGGTCAGTGCCGCCATGGCGTCCTGGATCATCTGGTATGCCTTGCGGCCCATGGCAATGGCCTGGCTCACCGCCGGGTCGCCCTCCTTGCGCACGGTGACCAGATGCGGGATGATCTCGGCAATGTCCGAAGCATGGTCGCCGATGCGCTCAATGTCGGTGACCACCTTCATGGCGGTGGAGATGCGGCGCAGGTCCCCGGCCACCGGCTGCTGGCGCAGCAGCAGGGTCATGCAGCGGTGCTCGATGTCCCGCTCCATGTTGTTGATGCGGCTGTCGCCCTTCACGATCTTCTGGGCGGCTTCGGCATCGGCGGTGCACAGTGCTTCGAGAGCGGCCTCCACGGCCTCGGCAGAGTTGCTGCCCATTTCCACCAGCGCCGCCTTGAGGGCTTCCAGATCGGTGTCGTACTGTTTGCGGATGCTCATTGGTCTTTCCTCCTCGATTTAACCGAACCGGCCGGAGATGTAATCTTCGGTGCGCTTGTCCTGCGGGGCGCTGAAGATCTGGTTGGTGGGGCCCACCTCCACCAGCTCGCCCAGCAGGAAGAAGGCCGTGCGGTCGCTGATACGGGCAGCCTGCTGCATGTTGTGGGTGACGATGACCACCGTGTAGTTCTTTTTCAGCGCACTCATCAGCTCTTCCACCTTCATGGTGGAGCCGGGGTCCAGGGCGCTGGTGGGCTCGTCCATCAGCAGCACTTCGGGCTTGACAGCCAGGGCGCGGGCGATGCACAGGCGCTGCTGCTGGCCGCCGGACAGGCCCAGGGCGCTCTTTTTCAGGCGATCCTTCACCTCATCCCACAGGGCCGCACCCCGCAGGGAGCTTTCCACCAGCTCATCCAGCTCTGCCTTATTGCGCACACCGTGGAGCTTGGGGCCGTAGGTGATGTTGTCGTAGATGCTCATGGGGAAGGGGTTTGCCTTCTGGAACACCATGCCCACCCGGCGGCGCAGGTCGGTGAGCTCCATGTCCCGGGCAAAGATGTCCTGCCCCTTGAGGCGGACATCCCCCTCGATGCGCACGCCCGGCACAAGGTCGTTCATGCGGTTGAGCGTTTTCAGGAAGGTGGACTTGCCGCAGCCGGAGGGGCCGATGAGGGCCGTGATCTCCCGCTCGCCCACGTCCAGCGAGATATGTTTCAGCGCCTTGAAGTCGCCGTACCAGAGGTTCAGGTTTTTTGCCGATATCACCGGCACCTTCGTGTTTTCCATAGAGTACCTCTTTATTTTTACTGCTTCTGTTTCAGTTTTGCTTTAGCCAGCCGGACTGCCAGATTGATGACCAGCACCAGCACCAGCAGCACGGCACCGATGGCCCAGGCGGAGGCAAAGTCGCCGTCCTCAAAGGCTCGCAGGTACAGCAGCACCGACAGGGTGGCACCGTTGGAGGTGTAGGCCTTGACCACACCCTTGGCGATCACTTCCGCCGCACCGGCGGTGAACAGCAGCGCGGCGCTCTCGCCCACGATGCGGCCCACGGCCAGGATGCAGCCGGTGACGATGCCGTCGATGCTGCAGGGCAGCACGATGGTGTGGATGATATGCCACTTGCCGGCACCCAGACCCAGCGCACCCTCGCGGTAGCCCTGGGGCACCGTTTTCAGGGATTCCTGGGTGGTGCGGATGATGGTGGGCAGGTTCATGACCACCAGCGTCAGGCTGCCGGACAAAAGACAGGTCTGGAACCCCAAAGCCTGGCTGAACACCAGCATGCCCACCAGACCATAGAGGATGCTGGGGATGCCGGCCAGGGTCTCGTTGGTGAACTCGATCACCTCGATCAGACGGCGGTTGGAGGCGTATTCGGTCAGGTAGACCGCCGCACCCACCCCCAGCGGCAGTACGATGAGCAGGGTCAGCAGGATGACGTACAGCGTGTTGAGGATGGCCGGCAGGATGCCGTCGGTGCCTTTCAGCACGCTGGCCGTGGTGGTGAGGAAGTTCCAGCGGATGTGCGGCACACCGCGCACCAGCACCATGCCGATGATGCCCGCCGCCAGCGCCATCACCAGCAGGGCAGCCGCCCACACCAGCACCGTCATCACACGGTTCCAGGCGCGGCGGGAGGGCGAAAACCCGTTATGCATCGCGGTCGCCTCCCTTCAGCACCACGTTGAGCACCACATTGATGATCATGATGAACACAAACAGCACCAGCGCAATGCTGAACAGCGCCTGCCGCTGCAGGCCGCCAGCGTAGCTCATTTCCTTGGCAATGGCGGTGGTCAGGAAGGTGACGCTGCGGAACAGGCTGTCCGGCATATTGGGGCTGTTGCCTGCCACCATCATCACGGCCATGGCCTCGCCGATGGCGCGGCCGATGCCCAGCACGATGCCGGCGGCAATGCCGCTTTTGGCAGCAGGCACGCTGATCTTGAACCAGGTCTCGGTGTCGGTGGCACCCAGGGCCAGGCTGCCCTGCTCATATTCCGGCGGCACGGCGTTGAGGGCCGTGACCGACACGGACACGATGCTGGGCAGGATCATGATAGACAGCACCACGATGGCCGACAGCAGGCAGGCACCGGACGCCTTGCCAAAGGTCTTTGCCACGGCGGGCACCAGCACCTGCATGCCCAGCAGGCCGAACACCACGCTGGGGATGCCGCTCAGCAGCTCAATGGCCGTGACCACCACCGTGCGCACCTTCGGGCCGGCCGCCTTGGACAGGAACACCGCCGTGAGCAGGCCGATGGGCACACCGATGAGGGTGGCACCCAGCGTGCCGTACACACTGGACAGGATAAAGGGCAGGATGCCGAACTTCGGGTCGGCGGCGGTGGAGGCCCACTCGGTGCCCAGCAGGAACCGGAACAGGCCGATCTTGTGGATGGCCGGCACGCCGGAGAGGACCATGTACACCGTGATGAGCACCACGCAGCCCACCGCCAGCATGCCGCACAGGAAGAAGATGAAATTCATCATCGCTTCCAGCCAGTCGACAGGGGTGCGGGGCAGCCGTACCCGAGCCAGATAGGATTTTTTGTTCATAGCTGAAAACCTTTATAAAAGCCGCGTCGGCTCGCAGAAACGGCAGGCCAACGCGGTGGGCTAATTTTATCATTCTCCCCATCCTGTTTACCGGGTCAGTTCGGCCGGGAGTTTCACCAGCGAATGATCCGAGGGTGGGACCCTGTTGCCGTAGGCAATAGGGCGGGAGCTGGAAGCCCCGAATTTCGCGGGGGAACTCCCAGCCGGGCTGACTCTGAGCGCCTTTTACTCGTTCACGGGCACAGCACCGGCGGTGCGGATGAGGTCGGCAGCGTCCTTGCTGGCGGCAAAGTCCATGAAGGCCTGTGCCTGCTCCGACAGGGCCACGCTCTTGTTGGTGACGAACACGAAGGGACGCTGGATCTTGTAGCTGCCGTCCTTGACGGTAGCCTCGCTGCACGCCACGCCTTCCACGGTGACCATGGCCACCGTGTCGCCCACAGCGGACAGGGAAGCGTAGCCGATGGCCAGAGGGTTGGCCTCCACAGCGCTGATGACGGCGCCGGTAGCGGTCAGCTCCTGTGCGTACTTGCAGCTGTCCTTCACATCCACGATGCTCTCGAAGCCGTCGCGGGTGCCGGAACCGGCCTCACGGCCGATCAGCACGATCTCGCCGTCGTCGCCGCCGACCTCAGACCAGTTGGTGATCTCGCCGGTGAACATCTGCTTCAGCTGGTCCACGGTCAGGTCCGCCACCTTGCTGTCCTTATTCACGATGATGGCGATGCCGTCCAGTGCCACGGTGGTGCCGTCCACATCGTTCTTCTCGTCGTCCTTCAGGGCACGGGAGGACAGGCCGATGTCCAGGGTCTTGTCGGTGGCACCGGTGATGCCTGCGCCGGAACCGGTGGGGTCATAGCTGACGGTAACGCCCGGCTCCACCTCGGCAAAGCCTTCGGTCAGGGCAGCGATGACGTTTTTCATGGAAGTGGAACCGCCGGTGGCCACATTGCCGCTCAGGGTGCCGGCAGCAGTGCTCCCGGCAGCGGAAGAAGCGGTGGATGCCGTAGCAGAAGAAGCGGAACCGCCGCAGGCGGTAAGGGCAGCAGCGGCTGCCACGGTGCCGCAGACGGCCAGGAACGAACGACGCGTGATCTTTTTCATAATATTTTCCTCCAGATCGGGCCGGGCACCCGCCCGGCGTCTCTTATTGTGCTTCTTTGGGAACGGCCTTATTGTAGCGCATTCCCGCCGGAGGCTGCGACCATACACGGGCAAAATGCAGGTAAAACTTTGGGGGCCGGGCCTGGCTTTTGCAAGGAGCTTGTAAACTGACGGTGAAAACCGTGGCACATTTCTTTACATTGCCGGAAAAACTGCCCAAAACCACCCTTCTGCCCCTGGGCAGAACGGCAAAAAGCCCCGGGCACTCTTTCCAGAGTGTCCGGGGCAAAAGGTTCTTGATCTGATCAGCCGACCGTCTTGGTGGCAACGTATCCGTCGCCCCGTTTTACCAGGTACAGCACACCCGTTATGTTGTTGATGGTAATGGTCAGGTAAGCAGGCTTTCCGCTCTGGTAGGCCTCTCGAGCGGCCACATCGGGGAAGCTCAGCTTCAGGTCCTTTTCCTTGGTGGCAAAGGGCTTGCCCAGCAGTGCATCGGAGACTACCAGGGTTCCGGTGGGAGCCACCTGGGTCAGCTTAGAGCCGCCGACCGTAGCGTTGAACATCCCCCGGTAGGGCACAGCCTGCGTACTGCTGCCGCTGTCGGAGAAGCGGATCTTCACGGTGCCGGTGATGGCACCTGCGTCGCCGCCCAGCTCCGCGCCCTGGTCCACGTTCAGGCCGTAAACGCTTACGTTGAACACGCCCAGCTGGACCTCATTGTCTGCCAGCTGGTCACCGCCGCAGCCCGTCAGCAGGCCAGACAGGGACACTGCTGCCGCAGCAGCCGCAGCCCCCTTCAGAAACGTGCGCCGAGTCATTTTAGTTGTCATAAGAAAAACCTCCTTTTCAGCAATTGCTGTTTTACCTCTGCACCCCTGCGTCGGGGTCTCCCTTACAGGCGCAGGCTCCCGTCCGGGGCGTAGAACTGCACATATTTGCGCCACTGGCTCTCGCTGATGGTGCGTTTGTAGCAGCTCACCAGGGCGTCCAGCGCGTCCTTGTCGCTCAGCTCCGGCGCACCGGGGCAGGGCAGCACCAGGATGCGGAACCACGCGTCAAACAGGTGCTCATAGTAGCCGGTGTCGCGGGCACCGCACCGGGCGTAAAAGCCCAGGCGGCGCACGGCCATGGCCTCGTCCTCAGCCTTTTCGGGCACTTCGGCCTCAATGATGATGGCCTGTGCCCCGGCTTCGTACTCCGGCAGGGCTGCCAGCAGCTTTGCGCCAAGGCCGCCCGCGCGGTAGGCGGGCACCACGGCAAAATAGTCCAGCTGGCTGATGGCACTGCCCTCCGGGCGCACCATGAGCAGGTAGGCGGCCAGCGTCTCCCCGTCAAACACGCCCCAGGTGTGGGCAAGGCCCTCGGCCTCGCTGGTCAGGATCATACTCAGCGGCTTGAGCTCCCCGGCGGGAAAGTCGCGGCGCATTTCCTGCAGATACACGTCGGTCAGCTCGCCGGGGGTCAGCAGCCGCCAGGTAAAGGTCTTGTTCATACGATGCGGGTCCCTTTCTGGATCACGGCCTTGATGTTCAGTTCCTTGTCGGCCAGGATCACGTTGCCGTAACGGCCGGCGGCCAGGCTGCCGTAATCGTTGTCCACGCCGATGCTCCGGGCCGGGTTCTCGCTGGCGGCGCGCACGGCGCTCTCCAGCGGCACGTTCATCTCCAGCACGGCACGCTTCATGCAGTCGTACAGGCAGGTGTTGCTGCCGGCAATGGTACCGGGCTGCTCGGTCAGGGTAGCGCGCGGGCCCTTGACCGTGACAGCCTGTCCGCCCAGACTGTACTGGCCGTCCGGCAGGCCGCAGGCCATCATGCTGTCGGCGATCAGGCACACATGGTCGGCCCCGAAGGTGTTGAAGGTGAACCGCACCATGGCCGGGTGGATGTGCACGTTGTCGGTGATGAGCTCCACCTCTGCGCCGTGCTCCAGTGCCGCAATGATGGGGCCGGGGGCACGGTGGGTGATGCCGGGCATGGCGTTGTACAGATGGGTCATGTGGGTGGCACCGGCCTCAAAGGCCTGCACGGCGGTATCGTAGTCGGTGCAGGTGTGGGCAATGGAGATGCGCACCTCATTGTGGCATTCCTTGATGAAATCCAGGTTGCCCGGCTCTTCGGGGGCCACGTCCACCAGCTTGATCAGGCCGCCCGCGCGCTTCTGCAGGCGGCGGAACATCCCCGCGTCAGCACCCTGCACATACTCCGGGTTCTGGGCACCCACCTTCTTGGGGCTGATGAAGGGGCCTTCCATGTTGATGCCCACCAGATCTGCGCCCTTGCCGTTTTTGTGGGCGGCGGCGGCGTCCATCACATGGTTCAAAAACTCTTCCGGGTAGGTCATGGTGGCAGGGCAGATAGCCAGCACGCCCTTGCTGGCCTCAAAGTCGGCCAGCGTCTGAATGGCCTCCTCGGTGCCGTCGCAGAAGTCCTTGCCCATGGCCCCGTGGAAGTGGATGTCCACCAGACCCGGCAGGGCATACAGGCCCTCGGCGTCGATCACCTCTTCGCCCGCTTCCGGGGCGGCAAAGGGCACGATGCGCCCGTTGCGGATGAACAGCGTACCGCGCTCAAAGGTGTGGCGCGGCGTATAAACCAGTGCATTCTGAAGGATCATACAAAACACCTCGTTTTTCGTCAGCGGCCCGCCCGCTTCCACCGGTGCACAGCGGCCGGAGCGGGCAGCGCGTTTTTTTCAGTATAGCACGTTCCATTTGGGAAGAAAAGCAGTTTGTGTGAACAAAAAAGCCGCCGGGAACGGGCGCTTTCTGCGCCCGCCCCCGGCGGTGTCATGCGGAGGCAACCAGCCCTCCGCGCCTGTTTTGTTTTACCGAAGTGCCAGTTACAGCATCTTCTTCAGCTCGTCGTACACGAACTGAACCTTGGTGCCGATGATGACCTGGCAAGCGTTCTTGCTGGGACGGATGACACCGGCAGCACCGGCAGCCTTGACAGCCTTCTCGTCAACCTTAGCGTTGTCGAGCACCTCAAAGCGCAGGCGGGTTGCGCAGTAACCAACTTCCTTCACGTTCTCCTTGCCGCCGACAGCAGCCAGAACAGCAGAAGCGACTTCGGTGTAGTTGTTGTTGGCCAGAACGACCTTCTTCTCAGCCTCTTCGTCGTCATCCTCACGGCCGGGAGTCTTCAGGTCGAACTTGGTGATGGCGAAGTAGAACACGAAGTAGAACACCAGGAATGCTGCGATGCCCAGAGGAATGATCATCCAAGTCTTAGCAGCTGCGGGCAGAGAAGCGG
>OGZF01000393.1_pt1 | contig 40824 bp, 38 predicted proteins | sample 1576771 | NCBI WGS metagenome assembly OGZF01 (sample SAMEA3541536, study PRJEB24748) | human gut metagenome | biome: human gut; feature: human-associated habitat; material: faeces | place: China | collected 2012
CTTTGATCCGTTCTGGAACGATGGTGCGCTGGAGCGTGCGATGAACCGTGAAGAGAGCGAGACCTTCGGTAAGCGCGGTGCAAACATGATGAAGACCGATGTGAAGCAGACCGAGAACGGCTACGATGTGGCCGTGGACCTGCCGGGCTGCAAGAAGGAAGACGTTCAGATGGAACTGAACGACGGCTACCTGACCATTCAGGCCGTGCGCAGTCACTCGAACGATGAGAAGGACAACAACGGCCGCTACATCCGCCGCGAGACCTTCTCCGGCACCTGCGCCCGCAGCTTCTATGTGGGCGAGGGCGTAAAGAAAGAGGATATCCACGCAAAGTTCGAGGATGGCATCCTGCACATCCAGCTGCCTGCACCCCAGCAGCAGAAGGCTCTGCCGGAAAACCCCAATCGGATTGAAATTGAATAACTGCCGTGTGCTGGTGCGAGGAGCATCAGTCCATCGCATAGCGAATCCCCTGCGAGCTGATTGCCCGCAGGGGCTTTTTTTGCGTCAGATCCGGATAAAATCCATCTTGAAAATCCGGTCGTTTTCGAGTATAATACGACATCGTCAAGAATCAAAACATAAGCCGGCTTACAAAGCGTGAAATCCTGAGGAAGTGCTGTTCCTCAACGATTTCGCGCTTTTTTGTTTGCACGGAAAAGGAGAAAAGAAACTTATGGACCCGAAAAATAAACTGGGCGCGATGCCCGTCCGCCCACTGCTGTATACGATGGCGGTACCGCTGATGCTCTCACTGCTCATCCAGTCGCTGTATAACATCGTAGACAGCATTTTTGTGGCGCGCCTGTCCGAAACGGCACTGACCGCCGCCTCACTGGTGTATGCCATCCAGTTTCTGATGATCGCCATCGGCGTGGGCACCGCGGTGGGGCTGAACGCCTTGCTTTCCCGCAAGCTGGGCCAGAAAAAGCCGGAGGAAGCCTGCCGTGCCGCCACCACCGGCCTGTTCCTGATGCCGGTCAACGGTTTGGGACAGGCCGCCATCCCGGTGGTTGGCTACAATTACGGCAGCAAGCAGTCCGACCGCGTGAAGCAGGCATGGAAGGTGCTGTTGCCCACCGGCATCGTGTTTGCCCTGTGCAGGACACCCTGTCTACGGTGGCCATCTCGGTGCGCGGAAAGGTGAAGAACATCGGCACACAGTGGAGAAGCTGAGCGTATGAAACGGAGGACCTTTCTGATGGGCTGTGCTGGGTGCGCGGCGGCAGGCGTGCTGGGCGCGGCAGTGTTCCGGAAGCGTACAGAAGCTCCGGCGGCTCTGCCGCTGGAACGACCGTTGAAGCTGGCCGTCATGGCAGATATCCATTCAGTTCATGGACAATGGAGCGCGGTGTACTGCGGGGTCACAGTGCCCCGCCGGGCAAGGCAGCCGTGCGATTTTCCGGCGGTGGGCAGCAGCTTTCCCGTACGATGAGCTGATGCGGCACGATGATCTTGGTGGCCAGCAGGTTGGGGTTCTCGATGTGGTTGATGGTCTGGCTTGCCGCCTCAATGCCAAGCTGATAGGGATTGACGTCCACGGTCGTCAGCGGCGGGTTGGTGATGCGGGAGAACAACGAGTTGTTAAAGGATACGATGGACAGATCTTTCGGGATGCGCAGGCCCAGCTTGCTGCAGAACTGTTCCAGTACCACCGCAAGAATGTCATCGCTGACCAGAACCGCTGTAGGGCGGTCAGGGGCGGTAAGCAGCGCTTTCAGGGCGGGTTCATAGGAATCATTCAGGGTGTCGATCTCCACACAGTCCCCTTCCCGCGGGGTGATGCCGTGCTTGAGCAGAGACATTTGATAGCCGCGTTTCCGCTCGGCAGAAAACAGCATGGCATTGCTGACCCCAAAATAGGCGATGCGGCGATGTCCCATCTCGAAGAGATAGTCGGTGGCTTCCTCGCCCGCCAGTGCGTTGTCATTGTCGATATAGATGGTCTGGTTGGCCGACTGCGCTGCCTTGCCCACGATAACGTGAAGCAGACCCTCGCTGCGCAGATAGGCAGCCACCGGACAATCTTTTTTGGAGTAGAGCAGGATGAATCCATCGGCCTGCGTGTTGGCTACCATGCTCTGGATAGCATCCAGCACTTCGGCATCGTCCTCGCCGGTGATGACGGTGTTTACATAACGGCGCTGGTTGCAGAACTGCCCGATGCCCCGGATGATCTCCAGATGAAAGGCATTTTCATATACGTCCCGCTGGGAGGAAGGCAGGATGATGCCGATGGTCTTGGAAAATGCTTCGGACGGTTCAGCCTCAAAATTTGGTTCATAGCCCATCTGCGCCATGATGCGGCGGATGCGTTCTTTTGTGTCCCGGCTGATGGATGGGCTGTCCTTGCAGGTGCGGGAGACCGTGGACGGCGAAACGCCCGCAGCGGCCGCAATATCTTTGATCGTGACTGCCATGCTCTGAATCTCCTTTCTGATATCTCTATTGTAAAGGGCTTTGCACGCAAAGTCAACGTTTGCGTGCTCATTTGCGTAAATCACGCAACGGTGTTGCTGCAAGGGCTTGACATTTTCAACAAAAATCGCTTTCGACAATGTACAAGATGCAGAAAAACGCTCTGCAACTCAAAAAACTCTTGTAAAATTTGCGAAAGTGAGCTATTCTTATTGCGCAATTCAATGCAAGCGCAATGCAATACTTGCATAATCGAATGCAAAAGAACAAGGAGGAACATCATGGCAATCACACAGACAGCTCCCAAGAAGGGGCTCATCAATTTCGACTTTTTGCAAAAACTGGGCAAAGTTCTGATGACCGTCATCGCCGTCATGCCTGCGGCGGGTCTGATGATCAGTCTGGGCAAGCTGGTGCAGATGGGCGGCGGTGACATTGCCGCCGTCATGACCATCGGCACTACGATGGAGAACATCGGCTGGGCCGTCATCAACAACCTGCATATCCTGTTCGCTGTCGCCATCGGCGGCAGCTGGGCAAAAGAACGCGCAGGCGGTGCCTTTGCGGCTGTGCTGGCCTTTGCGCTCATCAACGTCATCACCGGCAACATCTTCGGCGTTACCAGCGCCATGCTGGCAGACCCCAACGCCGTGACTCACACCCTGTTCGGGCAGGAGATCGCCGTCAACGGCTACTTCACCTCTGTGCTGGGCGCCCCTGCGCTGAACATGGGCGTGTTCGTGGGCATCATTGCCGGTTTTGTGGGCGGCGTGGCTTACAATAAATACTACAACTTCCGCAAGCTGCCGGATGCGCTGGCTTTCTTCAACGGCAAGCGCTTCGTGCCCATGGTGGTCATTGCCTACTCGGTGGTCATCTCCATGGTGCTGGCGCTGTTCTGGCCTGTGGTGCAGACCGGCATCAACAACTTTGGCATCTGGATCGCCAACTCTTCCGAGACTTCTCCGGTGCTGGCTCCCTTCATCTACGGCACCCTGGAGCGTCTGCTGCTGCCCTTTGGTCTGCACCATATGCTGACCATCCCCATGAACTATACATCCTTCGGCGGCACCTACACCATCGCCACCGGCGTGAACGCAGGCAGTCAGGTGTTTGGTCAGGACCCGCTGTGGCTGGCATGGGCCAACGACCTCATCAACTTCAAGAAGGCAGGCGACATGGCTGCCTATAACAATCTGCTGGCTACCGTCACTCCCGCCCGCTTCAAGGTTGGTCAGATGATCGGCGCCACCGGTCTGCTGCTGGGCATTGCACTGGCCATGTACCGCCGTGTGGATGCCGACAAGCGCAAGAATTACAAATCCATGTTCATTTCCACCGCGCTGGCTGTGTTCCTCACCGGTGTGACCGAGCCGCTGGAGTTCATGTTCATGTTCTGCGCCATGCCGCTGTACATTGTATACGCCATCCTGCAGGGCTGTGCCTTTGCCATGGCTGGTATCATCCATCTGCGCCTGCACTCCTTCGGCAATCTGGAATTCATCACCCGAATCCCCATGTCCCTGCAGGCCGGTCTGGGCGGTGATATCATCAACTTTGTGCTCTGTGTCGTGGCATTCTTCCTCATTGGCTATTTCGTGGCCTACTTCATGATCGGCAAACTCAATCTGGCTACCCCGGGTCGTCTGGGCAACTACACCGATGACAACGCAAACGATGCCGCAGCTGACACCAAGACCGAGAAGAAGGCCGACAAAAAGGCGGACAACGGTCAGGCCGAGCGCATCATCGCCCTGCTGGGCGGCCGGGAGAACATCGTGCTGGTGGACGCCTGCATGACCCGTCTGCGCGTCACCGTGAAGGACCCCGCCAAGGTGGCCGACCTTGCCGCATGGAAGGCAGAGGGTGCTCTGAGCCTGCTGGTGAAGGGGGACGGCATCCAGGCGGTGTACGGCCCCAAGGCAGACGTTCTGAAATCTGATATTAACGATATTCTGTAAAAAACTATGAAACTGCTGACATTGAATACCCACAGTCTCATCGAACCGGCATATGAGGCCAAGCGGGATGCTTTTGTGGAGTTTATTCGAAAGGAACAGCCGGATGTGTTCGCCCTGCAGGAGGTGAACCAGACCGCCGCTGCGCCGCTGCTGGCGGATGTCCCGGCGGGGTACTACCCCTGCCCCGGCAATATGGTGCTGCTGAAAGCGGATAACCATGCCGCTGCGGTGGCCCGGATGCTGGCAGACCGGGGGGTGCACTACCACTGGTGCTGGCTCCCGGCCAAGATCGGCTACGACAGATACGACGAGGGCATGGCGGTATTCAGCCGGGCACCCATCACCGCCGCCGAGAACCTGCTGCTGAGCCAAATCAACGATTACAACAACTGGAAGACCCGCCGGGCGCTGGGCATCTGTGCAGGAGATGTCTGGTATTACGCGGTGCACCTGGGATGGTGGAAGGACGAGGAAGAGCCCTTTGCCGACCAGTGGAACATTCTGGCGGCGGCAGCCGGTGCAAAACCGCTGGCGTTCCTGCTGGGCGATTTCAACAGTGAAGCCGATGTGCGGGGTGAGGGCTACGACCTCATTCTGCGCAGCGGCTGGCAGGATACCTACCGGCTGGCCCGGCAGCGGGATGACGGCTATACCGTCGTGCAGGCCATTGACGGCTGGCGGGATGCTCCGGACGCGGCTGCCAAAAAACGCATTGACCAGATCTGGTGCTCCCAGGCGGTGCCGGTGCACAGCAGCCGGGTGGTATTCGGCGGAAAACAGGAGCCTCAGGTCTCCGACCATGCGGGCGTTCTGATCGAAGTAGAACGATAAGAAGGGAATCAAGAAACATGCAGAGAAGTGCAGGCATTTTACTGCCCGTCAGCAGTCTGCCGTCCCCCTACGGCATCGGCTGCTTTTCGCAGGAGGCATACGATTTTGTAGACTGGCTGAAGGACGCCGGGCAGACCTACTGGCAGATCCTGCCGCTGGGTGTGACCAGCTACGGCGACAGCCCGTATCAGAGCTTTTCCGCCTTTGCTGGCAACCCCTATTTCATCAGTCTGGATGAGCTGGTCAAAGAGGGTGTGCTCACGGCAGAAGAGTGCAAAAAGGCAAAGTTCGGCCGCAAGGCGGACGATATCGATTACAGCCAGCTCTACAAGGAGCGGGGCCGTCTGCTGCGGCTGGCCTACTCCCGCAGCGACATCGGCCACAATGCGGAGTTTGCGGCCTTCTGTGAACAGAACAAGTGGTGGCTGGATGACTTTGCCCTGTTCATGGCGGTGAAGGATCGCTTTGAGGGCAAGCCGTGGATCGAGTGGGCGGAGGATATCCGCCTGCGCTGGCAGAATGCCATGGACTACTACCGCCGGGAATTGTATTTTGAGGTGGAGTACTACAAATATCTCCAGTTCAAATTCGACCAGCAGTGGCGTGCACTAAAGGCTTACGCCAACGAAAAGGGCATCCGCATCATCGGCGATATCCCCATCTATGTGGCACTGGATTCTGCCGATGCATGGGCGAACCCGCAGATGTTCCAGCTGGATGAGGACAACATTCCCACCGCTGTGGCAGGTGTTCCGCCGGATGGTTTTTCGCCCACCGGCCAGCTCTGGGGCAATCCGCTCTACCGCTGGGAAAAGCACCGGGAAACGGGCTATCAGTGGTGGATCACCCGCTTGTGGTATTGCTTTGAACTGTACGATGTGGTTCGCATCGACCACTTCCGCGGTTTCGACGAGTATTTTTCCATTCCCTACGGCAGTGAAACTGCGGCACCCGGCCACTGGGAAAAAGGCCCTGGCATCGAGCTGTTCCGTGCGGTGGAGCAGGCACTGGGCAAGCGGGAGATCATTGCCGAGGATCTGGGCTATATGAGCGAGACTGTCCGGCAGCTGGTGCGGGACAGCGGTTTCCCCGGCATGAAGGTGCTGGAATTTGCCTTCGATTCCCGCGACACCGGCAGTGCCAGCGATTACCTGCCCCATAATTACCCGGTGAACAGCGTGGCCTATACTGGCACCCATGACAACGAAACGCTGGTGTCGTGGTACCAGACCATCACCTCTGCCGAACGTGCACTGGTGCGGGATTATCTGTGCGATTATGCCACGCCGGAAGCGCAGCTCTATAAGAACATGATCGCCCTTATCTTCCGCAGTGCCGCAGCCACCTGTATCATCCCCATGCAGGACTGGCTGGGGCTGGACAATTCCGCCCGTATCAATAAACCCTCCACCGTAGGCGAGAACTGGCGCTGGCGGCTAAAAAAGAGCCAGCTGGCCCCAAAGCTGCAAAAAGAAATTTGCAGTATCACCACCCGCTATGGCCGGATGAACTGGGCATAACGAGAAGTTCTGTAAAATCTGAAACGAGCAAAACAAAAGTCCCTGTGAACCTTTGCGTTCACAGGGACTTTTGTTTTGTCCTGAAATCAGCAGCCCGGGCGGAGGGCGTTACAGTTTTTTGATGCCCTCCGGCTCATCGGCTTTAGCACGGCGCTCCATCAGGTAGGTGTCCAGCCAGCGGCCGTGGCAGTCACGCGCGATACGCTCCCGCCGCCCTACCAGACGGAACCCGCATTTAGTATGCAGGGCGCGGCTGGCCGTGTTGTCCTGCAGCACGGTGGACTGCAGGGTCCAGTAGCCTGCCTTCTCGGCGTCAGCGCACAGAGCGTTCAGGAGCTGGGAGCCCAGTCCCTTCCCACGGAAGCGCTCGCCCACATAAATGCTCACCTCGGCCACGCCCCGGTAGCACCAGCGGGGATCTACCCGGTGCAGGGCAGCCCACCCGGCCAGCACGCCGTCGGCCAGAATGACCAGCCGACACTCTTTGGTGTGGGAGGCGTCCCACGCAGCATAGGGCGGACAGTCGGTCTGGAAGGTGGCGTGCTCGGTGGCAATGCCTTCCAGATAGATCCGGGCCACATCGTCCCAGTCCTCCGGCACCATGGGCCGGACCGTTATTTCACTCATGTTCCCATCCCCAATGGGAGCCGCAATGCTCCCTGATTTTGCAAAATGCACTATTTTTAGTATAGCAGAGTTTGCGGTGCGGTACAAGCACCGAGCGGGGCTTTGTCAAAGATGTAGCTCAGTTGGTCAGGGGCATGATACTTTCCGGTGCAGCGCACAGGAAATGCGGCGGCACCGGAGCGGGGGAGGAAAGGGTGGATTTGCTTACCTTCCACCACAGGCGGGCCGTGCCGTCCGGAGCGGTACAGATGAGGTTCCAGTCAAAGGGATTTTCACTGGAAGAAAGGGCTGCTACCGGTAAGGCGTTCGGTGCCCCGGCATCGCAGGGCACAAAGTCGTGTGCGCGGATGCCCACGGCGGTGCAGCCTTCCGGCACCGGAAGCGCCAGCTGCAGCGGCACATCCCAGCCGGTCAGACGCACCGCGTGCGCGTCCAGCCGGGTGCAAGGCAGAATGTTCTTGCAGCCGGTGAGCCGGGCTGCCGTGATGCTGCGCGGGTCCGCAAAGACGTCCCGGGTGTGGCCGGAGCGCAGCACCCGGCCGCTGCCCAGTACCACCATTTCCGGGCAAAGGCGGTAGGCTTCGTCCCGGTTGTGGGTGACCAGAAGCGCGGTGCCGTCAAACCCGGCCAGCAGGCTGCCCACTTCGCTTTCCACAGCCTCGCGCAGGTAACTGTCCAGCGCGCTGAAGGGCTCGTCCAGCATCAGGATGTGCGGCCGCCCGGCAAGGATGCGGGCCAGCGCGGTGCGCTGCTGCTGCCCGCCGGAGAGCTGGGCCGGGTACCGCTTTGCCAGCGGCTCCAGCCGCATGGCCCGCAGCAGTTCGGCGCAGCGCACCTGCCGGGCAGCGCGGTCTTTTTCGGCTTTCAGGCCGCAGAGAATGTTCTGTTCCACCGTCATATTCGGGAAGAGGGCGTAATTCTGGAACAGCAGCCCTGCGCCCCGCTGCTGAGGCGGCAGGTCGATGCGCTGCTCACTGTCAAACAGTACCCGCCCGTCCAGCACGATGCGGCCTTTGTCCGGCTTCACGATGCCGGCAATGCAGCGCAGGGTCATGCTTTTGCCGCAGCCGGACGCGCCCAGCAGGGCAGTGGGGATGTTTCCGGCGGAAAATGCAGCCCGCAGGGTGAAGCCATCCAGCTTCTTTTCAATGTTCACTTTCAGGCTCATGCGCGTCCACCTGCTTTCTGCTGCTTTTCCAGCAGGTTCACGGCCAGCAGCACCACCGCTGAAATGACGATGTCCACCAGCACCCAGCGCAGGGCCCCGGCTTCGTCATTGGTGCGCCAGAGCTGATACACCGTGGTGGCAATGGTGGCGGTCTTGCCGGGGGTATAGCCCGCGATCATGCTGGTGGCGCCGTATTCGCCGAGGGCACGGGCAAAGGCCAGCACGGTGCCTGCCAGAATGCCTTGCCGACAGTAAGGCATCCGCACCCGCCAGAAGATCCAGGTGTTGGACTGCCCCAGGGTCTGGGCCGACCAGGCCAACGTTTCGTCAAAGCTCTCAAAGGCACCCCGGGCGGTGCGGTACATCAGCGGAAAAGCCACCACAATGGAAGCGAAAATGGCGCTGTACCAGTTCATGACCAGTTTCACGCCGAAGTGTTCCAAGAAGAAGATGCCCAGCGGCCGCCTTGCCCCGAAGAGAAGCAGCAGGAAATAACCCACCACCGTGGGCGGCAGTACCATGGGCAGGGTGAGCACCACGTCCAGCACGCCCTTGACGGCCCGGGGTAGCCGGGCAATGTAATAGGCGGCAAAAATGCCGAGAAAGAACACGGCTGCGCAGCTGATGAGCGCAATGCGCAGGCTGTTCCAGAGTGGATACCAGTCCATCGCTCGTCCTTACTGCGCCACAGCGCTGAAGCCGACGCTCTCATAGAATTTTTCGGGCTGCAGACCGGCTGCGCAAAGAACGTTCCGGCGGGAAATCTTGTGTTGTTTCATGGTTTGTTCTCCTGTCTTTTGAAATGGATGCGGATCGTGCAATACGGTACAGGATGCGGTGCCGCCCATCGGGATAAAAAGATCCCGAAGAATAAGATACAAAAAACAGGCCGGTCCGTCAAGTGGCAGACCGGCCAGATCTCGGTGTGAAATTGTGAAACTTACAGGCTCCCGAGCCGCCCGGCAGAACCTGCCGGGAAAGCAAAGAGGCGGAGAAAAGGATCGTGAAACGTTAAGAAATAATGGTTACTGCCCCAGATGCCAGATGTCGCGGTCGTATTCGCCAATGGTGCGGTCACTGGAGAAGAAGCCTGCCTTGGCGATGTTCACCAGGCACTTTTTGCGCCAGCCCAGCGGGTCACAGGCGTAATCGTTCAGGGCCTGCCCCTTGCGTACCACATAGGCGTTGAAGTCCGGCAGGGTCTGGAACCAGTCCTTGTGGATAAGCTCGTCGTGCAGGCGGGTCAGGTTCTCGGCGTGGCCTGCAGCCAGCATCTCCGGCCCGGTCAAGAAGTCGATGGCCCGGCGGATGTTGGCATCGCCCTCGTACCACTGAGCCGCGCAGTAATCCCCGGCGGCATAGCGGTGGATGACCTGATCGGAAGTCTGGCCGAAGATATAGATGTTCTCTTCGCCCACCTGCTGGCAGATCTCCACGTTGGCACCGTCCATGGTGCCGAGGGTCAGCGCACCGTTCAACATAAACTTCATGTTGCCGGTGCCGGAAGCCTCCTTGGAGGCAAGGCTGATCTGCTCGGACAGGTCGCAGGCCGGGATCAGCTTTTCAGCAGCGGTAACGTTGTAGTTCTCAATGAACACGACCTGTAACCACTTGGACACTTCCGGGTCTGCCGCAATGACCTTGGAAAGGGTCAGCAGGGCGTGGATGATGTCCTTTGCAATGGTGTAGGCAGGCGCAGCCTTTGCACCAAAGATGCTCACCAGCGGAACAGCGGGCAGATGGCCTGCCTTGATCTCGTGATACTGGTGGATGAGATAGAGCAGGTTGAGCTGCTGACGCTTGTACTCATGCAGACGTTTGGACTGGATATCAAACACGGCATCGGTGTTTACGGTGACATTCTGCGTATGCAGCAGCCAGTCGGCAAGGGCCTGTTTGTTGGCCTTCTTCACGGCGGTCAGCTCGTTCAGCACCGTCTCGTCCTCCGCAAAGGCCAGCAGCTTTTCCAGTTCGGCGGCATCCTTGCGGAAGCCGGAGCCGATGTGCTGTTCCAGCTCAGCGGTCAGGGCCGGGTCGCATTCCAGCAGCCAGCGGCGGAAGGTGATGCCGTTGGTCTTGTTGTTGAATTTTTCCGGGTACAGCTCGTAAAAACCGTGCAGCTCGGAGTTTTTCAAAATCTCGGTGTGCAGAGCCGCCACACCGTTGGTGGAGTGGGTGAAGTGGATATCCATGTGTGCCATGTGCACCCGGTCGTCCTTGTCGATGATGGCAAGACCTTCGTCCTCGGTGCGGGTGCGGGCCAGTGCATCCAGCTTCTCAATGATGGGCATCAGCTGCGGCACCACGGCATCCAGATAGGAACGGGGCCACTTTTCCAGTGCTTCGGCCAGAATGGTGTGATTGGTGTAGGCGCAGGTCTTGGTAACGATCTCCACGGCTTCGTCAAAATCAATGCCTTTTTCACCCAGCAGACGGATCAGCTCCGGGATGACCATGCTGGGATGCGTGTCGTTGATCTGGATGGCGGCATAATCGGCCAGGTCGTGGTAGTTGCAGCCCCGGGCGGCGCACTCGGCCAGAATGAGCTGGGCGCCCGCCGAGACCATCAGATACTGCTGGTAGACCCGCAGACGGCGGCCTGCTTCGTCGGAATCGTCGGGGTAGAGGAACAAGGTCAGGTTCTTGTCGATGGCAGTTTTGTCGAAGGCGATGCCGTCGTGGACGATGCTCTCGTCGATGGTGTCGAGGTCGAACAGGTTCAGGGTATTGGTGCGGCCCTCGTAACCGGTGACGGCCAGCTTGTACAGGCGGGCGGTGTATTCCTTGCCGGCCAGCTGGACCGGATAGGTGATATCGGTCTTTTCGGCCCAGCTGTGGGCGGTGAGCCACGGGTCGGGCTTTTCGTTCTGCACGCCGTCCTCAAAAGACTGCCGGAACAGGCCGAAGTGATACCGCAGGCCCACGCCGTCGCCGGGCAGGTTCAGCGTGGCCAGCGAGTCGAGGAAGCAGGCGGCCAGACGGCCCAGACCGCCGTTGCCGAGAGACGGCTCCGGCTCTACTTCTTCAATGTCTGCAAGGCTCTTCCCGGCAGCAGCCAGCGCGTCGCGGGCTTCGTCGTACAAACCCAGATTGATGAGGTTGTTGGACAGCAGCTTGCCGATGAGAAATTCGGCGCTGATATAATAGAGCTTACGGCCGGTCACCGGCTGCACACGGTCAGCACTCTTGCGCCGGACAAGTTCCAGCAGGGCAAGATACAGTTCCTGATTCGTGCAGGCAGAAAGAGGTTTGCCGGTAAGGCTTTGTAAGGTTTCGGTAAAGTTCATAACAGGATCCTCCTTTGATACGGAAAGCAGGTTTGACATCTGTGTCTCAAGATATACCACACAAAACGTGCAAAATCTTGCCTAAACAGTGCAAATTGTGATACAATCCGATCATCAGGAGGAAACAGACATGGGAAATCCATCTTTTTTGCAGGAAACAAAGCAACACGGTGCCGTGCGTTTTCCATTCAACATCTATCCCTGCACCATCCCCGGGGACTTCCCGCAGGTGGCACTGCACTGGCAGGACAGCATGGAGCTGGTCTTTGTCAAGCGCGGCAGCGGCCTTGTGCAGATGGGCACAGCGGCCTATCCGGCGCATACAGGGGATATCTTTGTCTTTTCGCCGGGGACACTCCATGCCCTGCGGCAGAAGGAGGGCTGTTCCATGGAATATGAGAACATCATCTTTGATTTGGAACTGCTGGGCGGCGCGGGAGACCTCTGTGCCGAAAAATACCTGTTGCCGCTGCAAAGTGGGCGGCTGTCGCTGACCCAGCGCCTGACCCCGGACGAGCCATGGTATGCTCGTGCCGCCGCCTGCCTGCGGGAGACCGAGGATGTGAACCGTGCCAAGGAGCCGGGCTATGAGCTGTTTATCAAAGGGGCATTGCTGCGCTTTCTGGCGCTGCTCATTGCACAGGGGAAGAACCTGCCGCCGATGGAGACCGCCGACTCCCGGCGGTTGAAAAAGATTTTGCAATGGGTGGCGGACCATTATGGCGAAGAGGTGCATATCTCCGATGCAGCACAGCTGGTGCCTTGCAGCGAGAGCCATTTTATGCGGTGGTTCCGGCAGATGACCGGGCAGAGCTTCATTGCTTTTCTCAAGGAATACCGGCTCAATGCCGCTGCCGAAGCCCTGCACACAACGGATGACACGGTGCTGAGCATCGCTTCCCGCTGCGGGTTCGAGAACCTCTCCTATTTCAACCGGGCATTCAAGGCGCATTTTGGCCTGACCCCGCGGGAACACCGCAAAAAATAGTGCATTTGTCTCGGAAAATGCGTGAAAGAGATATTTATGGGACACCGTATTTTGTAGAATAGGGCCGGACAAAGCCTTGATTGCAAAAGTGAAGGTCAGGTAAACGGTGTAAAAAAGAGGTTGGAGGAAACCGCAATGGCAAACGATGATTACGGCTATTTCGGCAAAGGTTCCACAGGTTATGCCCAGTACATGACGGCCTTTAACCGCAACTTTGGCGGCTCGTCCGGCGGTGGCGGCGGAAATCACGGTGGCGGCGGGGGAGATGGCGGCGGATGCGGCTGCCTGATCGCCATTGCCGTGATCGTGGTGCTGCTCCTAATCGGCAGCTGAGTGGACTGCAAGATAAAGCTGGAATGACCTGCGCGGGGAACTTTACAGGATTTTACAAAAGCACGGTTGATTTGCAGGGATGCGCCGGGTATACTGGATTTGTTTCCGATCTGCACCGTTTTACTGCGCCACAGCGCTGAAACCGACGCCCTCGAACACCGTCATGGCCTCTTCGGTCTGCAGATAGGCGAGGAATGCCTTGGCGGCGTCGGCATGGGGAGCGGCTTTCATCACGGCGGCAGGGTAGATGACCCGACCGCACATCTCCTTGGTGGCCTCGTCCACCGGGGTCAGACCGGCGCTGTAGGCGTCGGTGCAGTAGACCACACCGGCATCCACGCTGCCCTCGGTGACCTGCGTGGTCACCTCCTTGACATTGGAACCGTAGGTGATGACCCCGGCGGCAGCCAGAGCGGCCTCGTCCAGATCATAATAGGCCAGAATTTTCTGGGTGTACTGGCCCACCGGCACATCGCTGTTGCCCATGCAGAAGAGGATGTCCTCGGCCTTCAGGTGCTCGGCCAGGGCGTCAAAGCTGTCGATGCCCTTGTCGCTGCCCTCCGGCACGCAGAGCACCACCTTGTTTTCCAGCAGGTCCACGCGGCTGTCGCTGTCCACAAAGTCCAGTCCTTCGGTGTTTACATCCGCAGAAGCGGTGCTGTCCAGCTGGTTCATCTGCTTCTGACCGGCCGAAATGAACACGTCGCAGTCGGCACCTTCCTGGATCTGGGTCTTGAGGGTGCCGGAGGAATCAAAGTTGAACCGGAAGGTCACGCCCGGGTTCTCTGCCGAGTACGTTTCGCCGATGGCGGTCAGGGTCTCAGTGAGGGAGGCGGCGGCAAAGACGATGAGCTCCACCGGTTCTGCAGCGGCTCCGGAGGAAGCGGCGGCAGAGGATGCGGCCGCGCTGGAAGCGGAGCTGCCGCAGGCAGTCAGGGCAGCAGCGGCGGTCAGACCGACCGCACACAGAAAGTTCCGGCGGGAAATCTTGTTCAGGTTCATGGCTTATTCTCCTGTTCTTTGAAAGAAATGATTTTGCACGATACGGTACAGGATGCGGTGCCGCCCACCGGGATAAAAGAATTCCAAGAAATAGAATACAAAAAAACAGGCCGGTCCGTCAAGCGGAAAACCGGCCAAAATTTCTGCGCACATCGGTCAAAATTGAGGGATGACCGATGCATAGTATTGCTTTTTTGAAACGTCAATGGCGTGCACATTCACCGTCCAGACCGGCGGCGATGCGCAACCCATGTTCCAGACTGGGCAGGATGTACTCCAGATTTTCCTGCACAGCTTTGGGGCTGCCCGGCAGGTTGACGATGAGCGTTTTGCCGCGGAGGACGCTGGCTGCACGGCTGAGCATCCCGCGCGGGGTGATGCTCAGGCTGTGGTACCGCATGGCCTCGGCGATGCCGGGCGCGTTGCGGTCGGCCACGGCAAGGGTGGCCTCCGGGGTGATATCCCGGGGCGAAAAGCCGGTGCCGCCGGTGGTGAGGATCAGGTTGACCTGACGGCTGTCGGCCAGCCGGATGAGCTGGGCTTTCAGGGCAGCTGCCTCGTCGGGCAGAAGCAGTGTCTCTTCCACCTTGTAGCCTGCGGCGGCGAGCATTTTGACGATGAGCGGGCCGCTTTTGTCCTCCCGTTCACCGCGGCTGCCCTTGTCGGAAAGGGTAATGACGGCAGCCCGCAGGGGCGGATTCTCCGGCGGGGGCAGCAGGGTCACTTCGTCGCCCACACGGATCTCGCCGCCGGCAATTACCCGGGCAAACACGCCCTCCCGCGGCATGATGCATTCGCCGGTCTGCTGCTTGATGACACAGTCGTTGTGGCATTCCTTGCCGATCTGGGTCATCTCCAGTACCACGTCTCCGATGGCAAACCGGCTGGTGACCGGAAGGGTACGGAAATCAAACCCTTCGACGACCAGATTTTCGCCAAAGGCACCGTAGTCCACCCAGACCTTTTTGCGGAAGGCTTCGATCTTTTCAGCGCTCAACATACTGACCTGGCGGTGCCAATTGCCGCCGTGGGCGTCGCCCACGATGCCCCATTCCGGGGTGAGCACGGCGCTGGGCACCGCGGTCTTGACGGTGCCGCGCCGGGGGCTTGTGCAGATGGCCAGAATTTTACCCATAAAATGTTATCCTCCGATGCGGTACATGCCGCGGGTGGCGGGCATGCACCGGTCCTCAAAATGATGCTCCCGGGGTTTGGACCAGATGGTCTCCCGGATGGCCGTCCGCAGCCGGGCGTCGTCGGCCCCGCCGCGCAGCAGAGCACGCAGGTCACACCCGGTCTCACTGGCAAGGCAGGGACGCAGAAAGCCCTGACTCGTCAGCCGCACCCGGTTGCAGGAGACGCAGAATTTGCCGTGCACGGCGGCAATGAAGCCAATGCTGCCCTTCCAGCCGGGCACGGTATAATAGACGGCAGGGCCATTGCCAAAGGTGGTGCCTTCCACGGGATGCAGTTCCGGCCAGCGGTTGGCAAACCGCGCCCGCAGCTCCGGGCCGGAGACGCAGGGCATGGCCGCGCCGTAGCCGATGGGCATCATCTCAATGAACCGCACCTGCAGATCGTTGTCCCGGGCCAGCGCTGCAATCGCTTCCAGTTCGCCCTCGTTGACGCCCGCTTGCGGCACACAGTTCAGCTTGACCGGCAGGGGACTTTCCAATGCGGCGCGCAGGCCCGCCTGCACGGCGGCGAATTCGTCCCGGGCGGTGATGTGCCGGAACACCGCCGGGTCCAGCGTGTCCAGACTGATGTTCACGCTGTCAAGGCCCGCGTCCAGTAAAGCGGGCAGCTGCTGCGCCAGCAGAGTGCCGTTGGTGGTCATGCTGACATGACGGATGCCGGGCGTTGCTTTCAGCCCGGCCACCAGCTGTGCCACACTCTTGCGCACCAACGGTTCGCCACCGGTCACCCGCACCGTGTCGATGCCGCACTGCGCAAACAGCGCGGCCAGACGCAGAAATTCTTCATGGGTCAGCACTTCTTCGTGCTCCGGTATTTTTGCACCGTCCGGCATACAGTACCGGCAGCGCAGGTTGCAGCGGTCGGTGACCGACAGGCGCAGGTAGTGGATATCCCGGCGGCAGGAATCAAACATAGCCGCCCTCCGACCGGATGTAATGGCCGCTCTTGCCGCCGGTCTTTTCCACCAGATGGATGCCGCTCAGCTCCATGCCCTTGTCCACAGCTTTGCACATGTCGTAGATGGTCAGCAGGGCTGTGGAAACGCCGGTCAGGGCTTCCATCTCCACGCCGGTGACGCCGCTGGTTTTGACCGTGCAGCGGGCTTCCACGGCCTGCTGTTCGGGCAGTAGTTCAAAATCCACGCATACCTTGGTCAGCGGCAGGGGATGGCACAGCGGGATCAGCTCGCTGGTGCGTTTGGCGGCCATAATGCCGGCGATGCGGGCCACGCCCAGCACGTCGCCCTTTTTCACCGTGCCGCTCTGCACGGCGGCAAAGGCTTCGGCGTTCATGGTAAGGATGCCCCGGGCCGTAGCCTCCCGGGCGGTGACCGGTTTGCCGCTCACATCGACCATCACGGCATTTCCGGCGGCATCAAAATGGGTCAGATTATTTTCACTCATTTATTTCTTGTCCTTATTACGCTCTATTGCAAAACTCCCTGCCGTTCGACAGCGAGACGGAGAGGGTTTCTCAGCAATGGCCGAAGCCGCAGTTGGGCCAGTGGCATTCCGCACAGCCCAGGCACAGCCCGCCCTCGCCCAGCCGGGCAATGTCCTCGGCGGTGATGGGGGCATCGGCCAGCAGGCGGGGCAGCAGCAGGTCAAAAATCGTTCGCTTGGCGTACATCACACAGCCGGGCAGGCCGCACACGGGTACCCCGTCCAGATAGCTGACCAGGAACATGGCACCCGGCAGCACCGGCGCGCCGTAGCTGATGATGTCGGCACCGGTGTTTTTGATGGCCAGCGGGGTGCGGTCGTCGGGGTCCACGCTCATGCCGCCGGTGGTGAAGATCAGCTCACAGCCTGCGTCTTTTGCCTCCAGAATGGCAGCCGTGATGCCCGCCGGGTCATCATCGCAGACCTTGCGGAAGGTCATCTCACAGCCATATTCGGCCAGCTTGTTTTGCAAAATCGGGGTGAATTTGTCCTCGATGCGGCCCTTGAACACCTCGCTGCCGGTGGGGATGATGGCAAACTTCTTCGCACGGAAGGGCAGCACGTTCAGGATGGGGTCCGGCCCGGCAGCGGCCTGCATGGCGTCCATCTTTTCCTGCTCGATCACCAGCGGGATGATGCGGGTGCCGGCCAGCTTCTGGCCTTTTTTCACGGGCATATCACCGTGGATGGTGGCGATCATCATCTGGGGCGTGCGGTTCACAGCCAGCAATGCGGCGCGGTCGATCTTGAGCAGGCCGTCGCAGTCGGCGATCAGCTCGATCTTGCCCTCTTTCGGTTCGGTGCCGTGGATGTTTTTGCCGGCAGCAGCTTTGTACAGCAGGGCCGCTGCCTCGTCCTCATGCAGGATGCCGGGGCGCTTTTCCCAGACATAGAGGTTTTCTTTGCCGATGGACAGCAGCACCGGGATGTCCTCGGGCTGGACGATGTGCCCCTTGCGGAAGCGCGGGCCCTTGAACTTGCCCGGGATGATCTGGGTGATATCGTGGCAGAGCACCTGCCCTGCCGCGTCAACAGTGCGGATCAATTTCATCTTTTTAATCTCCTTACAACGCAGGCAGCTGGTTCGCGGCGGAACGGATGATTCAGCTGTCAGTACCAACATAACGGTTCCGGCAGAAAATGTCAAGCAAAAGTGAGGATGTCCGGCCCCGGGCGGCACTTTGTGCATCGGCAGCACAAAGCTCTGTGGATAAATGATGATTTACGCAAAAACGATGATTTATAAGAAAAGATAACAAGGATGAAACTTCTGAGCTGCAAATTCAGCATAGACTTAAAAAGCGGGCCTCTTCGGAATGCGTTCATTCCAGAGAGGCCCGCTTTTATCTTATCCTCAATGTAGGCCGGACCGGTCTTTTGGTAGATCTCAAGTGCCCGGTCGCCGTGGCCGACAACGGTTTCTGCACAGGACACCCACGGGTTGTTGTGGCAGAAGATGCCGGCGTTCTCTTTATATCCCGGAGGATAGCTGGAAATCTCGCCCAGCTCTTCGTGATAAGACTTGACGGGTGCGGCAGCATCGAGTAGAATAAATCTACTTGAAAAGCGACAGCTTTTGTAGAGAGCAGCATCAATCTGGTTCCGCTCTTGATTTTACAGCAAAATCCCCCTGCATTGACCTTTGAACCGGGTCAGCGTAGGGGGATTTTTCGTTTTATGTTTTACGATGTGGTCACGCAGGAAAGTTCACAAAATAAAACGAACACGTTGCCGACCATTTGAATGGTGACTTCGTGTTCGCTTTGCTCTTGATTGGTGGAGAATAGCGGGATCGAACCGCTGACCTCTTGCATGCCATGCAAGCGCTCTCCCAGCTGAGCTAATCCCCCATGCTGGCTTGTCGTTCGGCGTTGTGCTCCTGACGACGTGTGTAATTATACCAGCCCAAAGGGAGATTGTCAACAGGTTTTTGAAATTTTTGCAGCAAAATTCCCCTGCTGGGTTTTTGGCCCGGCAGGGGAACAGAGAATGTACGAAAATACGCTTTTTTTAGGCCTTTGCGCTCTGGCGGTCAAAGATCTGGGGTGCCACACGGCACAACAGCACAGCAGCCACCATGGTCAGCAGGGTCTCCGGCAGCATATAGCTGCCGTTGTAGGTCAGGCTGTAGGTCCATGCGGACAGGCCGTCGGTCAGGTTGCCCCAGATCAGCACACCGGACAGGAAACTGCACAGAAAGCGCAGGAAGCCTGCGGCAAAGGTGCCCACGGCCACGCCTACAGTGCGGTTCTTAAAGGGGCGGGCAAACAGCTCAGCCAGGCCCAGCACCATAAAGGCCAGCACATAGTCCAGCAGCACCTCCCCCAGAAAGTACAGGAAGGTGGGGGTGGGAGGTGCCCAGAAGCCCAGCAGCATCTGGAGGCAGGCGTTGACAAGGCCGGTGAACAGGCCCCACTTGACCCCGTGACGGAAGGAGACCAGCACGAAGGGCAGCATGCTCAGCAGGGTAATGCTGCCGCCGTTGGGCAGGGTGAAGAACTTGATGTTGGACAGCACGGTTCCGATGGCGATCATCAGGGCGCACTCCACCAGAGTTCTTGTTTTGGTGTAGGTTTTGGACATAGAGAGATTCCTCTTCTCTTTATAAATAGTACACAAAAACAAAATGCGCCCACTTTTGCAAGCAGGCGCAAGGGTGTTTGAGAAAGAACGGACAGCTCCGCAAACTCCCTACGCCGGCATTGCCCGGATCAGGTAAAGGGTACTCCGCTCAGTGCGGATCTCAGCCTTACGGCGCCCCTGTTTTTATGTCCGCGTCCAGTATAGCGCAGCCGGGCGGCAAAAGTCAACCCTTGCCGACATAATTGCCCGGCCCGGCGCATAGGCTGTAGCAGCACGATACAGGGGGCGTGGGGGTATGAGAGCAGATCCGGAACAGCGGGCGGTGCAGCTGGCAGAATACATCGTGGAGCGCGGGGCCACCGTGCGCGCTGCGGCTGCAGCGTTTGGGTGCAGCAAGTCCACCGTGCACAAGGACGTTTCGGTGCGGCTGGTCCGGGTCAGCCCGGGGCTGTCGGCACAGGTGCGGGCAGTGTTGGCCCGCAACAAAGCCGAGCGACATCTGCGCGGCGGGGCTGCCACCCGCCGAAAATACCGTAAATAGAAGCGCAGCGCCCCTGCACGCCGCCGGATGGACGGAGCAGGGGCGCTGCTGTGTTCAGTGCCCGGCCCGGAACTGATTCAAGGCACCTTTTTCCAGCCGGGACACCTGCGCCTGGCTGATGCCGATCTCCTGCGCCACCTCCATCTGGGTCTTGCCCCGGAGATAGCGCAGCTCCATGATCCGCTTTTCGCGCGGGGTCAGCCCGGCCACGGTCTGCCGGAACTGCAGCCCGCTGATCCAGCTGTCCTCGCCATCCGGGTCGCGCACCTGGTCGATGAGGTACATGGCATCGCCGCCGTCGGTATACACCGGCTCTTCCAGGCTCACCGGCTCTACCACCGATTCCAGTGCCGCGGTCACCTCCCGGCGGGACAGGCCTGCCTCCCCGGCGATCTCGTCCATGGTGGGTTCCCGGCCCAGCTGCTTCTCCAGCGTTTCGCGGGCCTGCATGGCCCGGTAGGCGGTATCGCGCAGGCTGCGGCTTACCCGCAGGGCATTGTTATCCCGCAAAAAGCGCCGGATCTCGCCGATGATCATGGGCACGCCGTAGGTGGAAAACCGCACCGGCTGGGCAGGGTCAAAGTTGTCGATGGCTTTGATGAGCCCGATGCACCCCACCTGAAACAGGTCGTCGAGGTTTTCGCCCCGCTGGGCAAAGCGCTGCACCACGCTCAGCACCAGCCGCAGGTTGCCCTCCACCATGCGTTCCCGTGCTCCTGCATCCCCGGCGTGGGCCTGCAGGAGCAGCTGTCGCTTTTCGCTTTCGGACAAAACAGGAAGCTGCGCCGTGTTCACGCCGCACAGTTCCACCTTATTGTACATCCAAACGCCCCCGGTCTGTTTTGAAGTTCACCGGGAGTATGGCCGCAGGGGCAAACCACTATGCGTGGAAAAAATTACACGCCCACCCGGCAGCCGGATGAGCGTGCAAAAAAACCGCAATTGCAATTGGCACATAATTATGGTATGCTTTAAACGCAGCCGCAAGGCTGCCACGAGGCGCTGCGTCCCACAAATGCAGGCGGCTGAGCTCCTTACCGGCACCTGAGTGTCCGGTGGAGCGAATTTTTCTTGAAATCTCGGCCTCCCCCGGACGCCCAAGGGCGGAAAGGGGGGATGCACCATGACGTTTGAACAGGTCGTAATGCTGCTTTCGCTGCTTGGCGGAGCAATCTACGTTACATTTCAGATCACATGGACTGTCTCGCACAGTGATGACAAAAAGAAAAAATGACCGCCTTCAAGTTCCCAAGCCTGAGCGGTCATTTCTTCTGATCAATCTGGTAAGGAGCTAGTCGTTTGTATGGGCCAGCGCCTTTTGTATTTTCAGTATAGACGATTCCACGCGGTTTGTCAAGGACAAGGCCGCGTTTTTTGCTGCCGCATTGGCAAAGCCGCAATTGCAATTGGCCCATAATTATGGTATGCTTTAAACGCAGTCGCGAGGCTGCCACGAGGCGCTGCGTCCCACAAATGCAGGCGGCTGAGCTCCTTACCGGCACCTGAGTGTCCGGTGGAGCGAATTTTTCTTGAAATCTCGGCCTCCCCCGGACGCCCAAGGGCGGAAAGGGGGGATGCACCATGACGTTTGAACAGGTCGTAATGCTGCTTTCGCTGCTTGGCGGAGCAATCTACGTTACATTTCAGATCACATGGACTGTCTCGCACAGTGATGACAAAAAGAAAAAATGACCGCCTTCAAGTTCCCAAGCCTGAGCGGTCATTTCTTCTGATCAATCTGGTAAGGAGCTAGTCGTTTGTATGGGCCAGCGCCTTTTGTATTTTCAGTATAGACGATTCCACGCGGTTTGTCAAGGACAAGGCCGCGCTTTTTTATTGCCCTTCCAGTTGGAGCTTCAGGGTCTGGATGATGCGCTTTTCAAGGCGGGAGATGTAACTCTGGCTGATGCCCAGGGCGTCGGCAGCTTCCTTCTGGGTGCGTTCCACGCCGTCGGTCAGGCCGAAGCGCAGCTCCATGATCCGGCGCTCCCGGGCCGAAAGGCTGCTCACGGCGCGGCGCAGACCGGCGCGCTCGGCGTCCTGCTCCAGCTGTTGGCCCACCATGTTCTCGTCGCTGCCGAGGATGTCCGACAGCAGCAGCTCGTTGCCGTCGCCGTCCACATTCAGCGGCTCGTCAAGGCTGGCCTCCTGACGGCGGTTGGAGGTCTTGCGCAGGTACATCAGGATCTCGTTGCCGATGCAGCGGCTGGCGTAGGTGGCCAGCTTGATGCTGCGTTCCGGCGTGAAGGTGTTCACGGCCTTGATCAGCCCGATGGTGCCGATGCTGATCAGGTCCTCGGCGGGCACACCGCTGTTCTCGTACTTTTTGGCAAGGTACACCACCAGCCGCAGATTGTGCAGGATGAGCGCATCGCGGGCGTCTGCCTCTCCGGCGGCCATGCGGGCCAGCAGGGCTTTTTCCTCGGCGGGGGAGAGGGGAGAGGGCAGGCTGGCGGTGCCGGCCAGATACTGCACGCCGCCGCAAAACCGCAGCCGCGCACACAGGCGGTGCCAGAGCTGCCGCAAAAACTGGAACATGAGCAGTCCTCCCTATAATAAGTATTATAAGAGCAGCTGTGCCGCATCCTCGCCGTACAGCAGCTCCCATGCAGGGTCCGGCGGCGTGGGGCAGCAGAACGCCGCCAGCAGCCCGCCTGCGCGATCTTTGCCCAACTGCAGGGCAGCGGGCAGGGCAGGCAGCATGCTCTGGCCGTGGATGCTGCGGCAGGGCACCAGATGCACCCCCAGCTCCGGCGGGGGCGGGGCTGTGCTGTGGGCAAACCAGCCATCGAGATACTGCCGGGCTGCCTGCGGCAGGCGGTGCCGCACCGCCGGGTACTGCACCAGCACCACGGCCTTGCCGCTCAGCGGCTCCTGCAGGGCAAAGCCGGTGTCGTGGAAGGCCTGTACCGGCAGCTGCACCCCGGCCACCTCCAGCGTGGCGGGCACGCTGGGCGCGCCGCTGCGGCCAAAACAGTACAGCAGGGCCCGCAGTACGGCATACACCCCGGCACAGCTGGCCAGCAGCCGCCCCGGTGACAGGGGCAGGCTGACGCTCAGGTTGCGGCTCTGCACGCCCGGCAGCACCACCGCTCCGCACAAAAGCAGGTTGAGCAGTGCATACCACGCACACAACCGGGCAAAACGCCCCCGCCCGGGCAGACCGTAGGCGGCGGCCACCACCGCGCAGCCTGTGAAAATTTTATAACCAACTGCCACGGCTCCCGGCAGCTCCGGGGCCAGCAGTACCAGTGCCGACACTGCCGCCAGCGCCGCCCCGGTGCACAGCCGCACCCCAGTGCACACGGTGGCGCACAGCAGACCGGCTGCGGTGAGAAACAGCACAGCAAGGACAAAATTGGTCAGCAGAAGCTCGTCGAGGTAGATCACGCTTTTCAATGCTGCAGCCCCCTTACAGCCAGTGTACCGCCCCGGGGCAAAAAAACCTGTCAAAACCGGAAAACCGCCTGCGGACTGTACAAAAGCAATACTTTTATAGACCTTGTTTCACATTTTTTACACTTTTTGCAAAAAGGTACTTGAACATTTCTGGAAAGTGTGGTATATTATTGCCATCCTAGTAAGGATTGGTGAGCACACGAAAGTGAGCTTGCAAAATATCTTTCTACATTTTGAAGGGAGTAATTCATTATGATGATGCCTGCAAACTTTTCCGCAATCTCTGAGAACGAGATGACCTACGTCAACGGTGGCGCTTCTCTGGCTGACATCCTGGCTCCGTCTCTGGAAGTCAAGAACTGGCAGAAGTTCAACACCAACATGGTTACCATCATCGGTAACAGCTTCATGAGCAACTACATCAAGAACACTGTCGGCGTTCTGTTCGACGGCGCTTACAAGCCCGGCGACCTGGGCAGCGCATGGCTCACCGGCGTCAAGGGTGCTTACGGCACCGGCTACGATGCTGGCTTCGGCAAGCATGGTGATGAGCAGACCGCTGGCGACAAGTTCCTGAATGGTGGCAACGGCGTTCTGAACGCTGGCCTGCGCATGGTCGGTTCTGCTGCTGCTATCTACAATCTGGCTACCGGCACCGTGAAGAACGATGCCAGTGAGAAGGCTTGGAAGGTCGAGTTCTAATCAGCCCTTGTGACTGACTAGCTGGTTTGCCTGAGGGCAGACCAAAGAACAGGTTCTGAATGGGCCCGGAGACGAAAGTCTCCGGGCCCATTTTTGCGTGCAGCTCCCTCAGTCGCCTGCGGCGACAGCTCCCTCTAGGAGGGAGCCTTTTTTGTTGATACAGGAGGGTCTGGCGTTTTTTTTGTCAATGGTTCGCAGGGCAGACAGAATGACGGGGCATGTTACAGAAAGGACTTCGGCATTTCGACCGTGGGCTTCAAAACCGTGAGGGTCTGCGCACGAGATCAAAGCAGGGGCAGCACAGTTCTGTCAGACAAGGTCGTCTGAGCGGAGTGCGGCACCTGCTTTGTTTGATCTGGTCTTGGATTTGCAGCGGGCGGGGCCGCAGAATTGTTTTGACAATATACGCGGATGTGATACAATAAACCTATATCGTCCGGTTGGGACCGGACCAAAGGAGGAACAAAAAATGAGATCATGGAACTACAAGCTGCTGTGCGGGGCGGTGTGCCTGGCACAGCTGGCCTGCCTGAGCCTGCCGGTGTGGGCAGCGGAAAACACCGGCCCCATCACAGCCCAGACCACGATGCAGGAGATCCGGCAGGACCCCAGCATTGCAAAGTCGGGCATCTTCACCTTTGGCAACGCCGATGATGGCAGCGCACTGCTGCGAGCTTACTTTCAGAACCAGACCTTGGCAGAATACGCAGGCCAGGAACAGGCGGAGGACTGTGCGGCAGCCCTGAACCTGGTAGCAGAGAACTACAATGCAGGCCGTCAGGTGACCTATAAGGTCTACACGGAGGAGGAGATCGCCGCTATGCCAGCCAAGGCGGCGGTGGAACTGTATTATTTCCCGGCGGAGCAGGCAAACGCCAAATTTGCGGTGGTGTTGGGCGGCAATGTTGCCTTTACCAGCGGCGAGCTGCGGGAAGGCATGGCGTCAGCGGCTCAGCTCCATGATATGGGGTACGGGGTGTTCGTGCTGCGGTACCGCATCTGGATGGATATGGGCGACAATGCTCCCCTGGAGGACCTGGCCCGGGCGGTGGAATATATCACGGCCCATGCAGAGGAACTTGGCGTGCAGCCAGAGGACTACGCCCTGGTGGGCTTTTCCTCCGGCGGACAGGTGGCAGGAGTGTTTGCCAACAGCAAGCGAGGCTATGGTCGGTATCATGTGGCAAAACCCGGCGTGTTGCTGCTGGGGTATTCCGTCTCCGACACCTCCGTGATGAAGCCGGTATACTACACCCTGTACGATATCGGCACCTGTGGGTGGCGTTATTACTGGACCTCTCTGGACAAGGCTGTGGAAGAAGGATATCCGCCGGTGTACTTCTGGCGCGGAAACGACGACAGTATGCTGGGCCCTGCCTGGATGCCCGGCCAGTATGACGATTTCGAAAAGGCTCTGCAAGCCTGCAATGTGCCCTACAAACGTGTGACGTATCAGCACGCACCCCACGCCATCGGCACCGGCAATGGCACCGATGCAGAGGGCTGGATGATGGATGCGGTGGCTTTCTGGGAAGCACATACCACCGGCTGATTCAAAACGGAAAGGAATGGGTGAAATGTTCGGAAATCTGCTGAAACGCGGGGCAGCTATTTTATGCCTTGCGGCCGTTCTGGCTCTGCCGGCCTATGCGGAAGGGCGCATCACCACCGATATGACCATGAAGGAGATCCGCTCCGACCCGGCCATTGCGGGCAGCGGAATCTCGACGTATACCAAAGGCGATGCGGACGACCTTGCATTGCGCCGCCTGTATGAGAACAAGACCCTTCTGGACTATGTGGGTGAGACCACGGCACAGGACAGCGCCGACGGCCTGAACATCGTCATTGAGAATTACGAAGCCGGTAAGCAGGTGACCTGGCAGGTGTACAGCCCGGAAGAGGTCGCAGCCGACTCCTCGCTGGGCTGTGTGCAGCTGTTCTGGTTCCCCGGCACGAATGCCGATGGCAAATATGCGCTGGTGGTGGGCGGCAATGCGGCCATGAAAAGCGGCGACCTGAACGAGGGCATTGCTGTGGCAGCGCAGCTGAACAAGATGGGCTATAGCGTCTTTGTGCTGCGGTATCGCATCTGGTGGGATATCAGCAACAACGGCCCCCTGCAGGATCTGGGCCGGGCGGTGCAGTTCATCACGAACCATGCACAGCAGTTCGGCGTGCAGCCGGAAAACTATGCCCTCGTGGGCTTTTCCTCCGGCGGGCAGCTGTGCGGAGTGTTCAGTTCGGATAAGCGCTATGGCTACAAGGCCTATGATGTGCCAAAGCCCGGTGCACTGCTGATGGGCTACCCCGTCAACGATTTTGCAGAGATCAAGCCGGTGTACCATGCCGTGATGGACCCGGCATCCTGCAGATGGAGGTATTACTGGTCGGATATCTCAGGCGGCATCACACCGGACTTCCCGCCGACCTATTTCTGGTACGGCAAGAATGATGTTTCCCTGAAGACTCTGGGATATCCGTTCCAGGGTCCGGTCGTCCGGAAGGCGTTGGAGGCAAACGGTGTGCCCTGTGAGGTGCACGTCTATGAAAATGCACCCCATGCCATCGGCACCGGCAACGGTACGGATGCCGAGGGCTGGCTGAGCAGTGCTGCGGCCTTCTGGGAAGAGCACACCTCCTGAAGAAATCAGATTTTATAAAGTTGAAGGGAAGGGTTTTTATGCAAAACAAGATCTCTCGCCGCCAGTTTCTGCAGGTGACCGGTGCCTCGGCCGCCGCGCTGCTGGCCGGTCTGCCGGTGGAGGCCTCTGCCGCATCGGGCCATCTGACCGTTACGCCGGATACCCTCGTCTCTGACCTGCGTGCCGACCCGACATTCGCCGCCAGCGGCGTGTGGACCTGGCAGAGTGCCGTGGACAGCCCGGACACCCCGGAAGCAGGCACCACGTTGTCGGACTATGTGGGCGCCAACATGGCACAGGACAGCGCCGACGCCCTGAACGATCTGGCCGATACCTATGAAGCCGGCACTCAGGTGACTTATAAAGTGTACTCCCCGGAGGAGATCGCCGCAGACGCCACCCGTGATGGCGTGGAACTGTATTACTGGCCGTCGGAAGTGCCCGGCAGCAAGTTTGTGGTGGTCATGTCCGGCAATGTGCTCAACAATACTGCCAATATGTCCGAGGGCTATGCCACGGCATGGCGGCTGCACCAGATGGGCTACGCAGCCTTCGTGCTGCGCTACCGCGTGTTCCTCAAGGCAAAGGACAACGCCCCGGTGGCTGACCTTGGCAACGCTGTCCGGTTCATCACCACTCATGCAGGCCAATTCAATGTGCAGCCGGAAAACTACGCTCTGCTGGGCTATTCCTCCGGCGGCCATCTGGCCGGTGTGTTCTCCGGCGACGAACTGGGCTACAAGCACTATGGGGTACCCAAGCCCGGTGCTTTGCTGCTGGGCTATCCCATCAACAATTTCTTTGAGTATAAGCCGGTCTATCATGCTGCTATCGACCCCTTTGTACTGGAGGGCCGGTACTATGAACTGAACATCTCTGACTGTGTCACCGACGATTACCCGCCGGTGTATCACTGGTACGGCGAGAACGATTATGTGTTCCCGCTGCTATGCTACCCGGCTCAGCGCCCGGCGCTGAGCCGCGCACTGGAAAAGCACCATGTGCCCTGCAAAGAGGTGCTGTTCCCCAATGCGACCCACGGCGTGGGTACCGGCGCAGGCACCGATGCCGACGGCTGGATGCTGGACGCTGCGAACTTCTGGGAGACCCAGATCAACGGCTGAATCTGAACAAAAAAGGAGCGGAATGCAATGAAGAACCTGAATGCCTGTCTGGCAAGCCTGAACCTCGGCCTGCCGGACGATGTGCGCCGTCTGAAGGAGGCGGGCTATTACACCGAGGCCATTGCCCGCATCGACGCATATCTTGCGGAGGACTGGACAAAAACGCAGAACCAGCCAGTGCAGCCTGCCGGCCCTCTGCCGGAAAACCCCACACCCCACGGGGTGGACGCCATGCGGGATGCTCTGCTGGCCCAGCGGGAGATCCTGCGCCGTCTGCCGCTGGATTACACGGTGCCCGAAGCGCAGGCGCTGGAACTGCTGCAGGACCTTGTGCGGGACGTTACCCCGGAGGAATTCCGGGCACTGGACCGCGCCGGGGCCATGGACTGGCGGTTCGTGGAAGGGGAGAAGCGGTACATCCGCTCCTTTGCCGAGACCCTGCTGGCCACCCACCCGGAGCTGGCAGCACGGCAGATCGACCCGCCCCTGCAGCACCCCAGCTGGGAGCGGTATGAGCCGGAGCACGACCAGATGGCGCGCACCGGTTCGGTCCGTGCGGATATCACGCTGGAAACCAGCATCGGCATGAGTGACGCGGCCTTTGCCGCAGCCCTTGCGGCCGCAAAGCAGCAGGGGCGCAGCACCGTGCACGTCCGGGTGTGGCTGCCGCTCCCGGCGGCCTGCCCGGCACAGAGCGGCATCACGCTGGATTCCTTCACCGAGCCGCCCACCTGCATTGCCCCGGAAGATGCCGCCCAGCGCACGGCGTACTGGGAGGCCGACCTTGCCGAGAACCGGCCCTTTGGCGCGGTGTACAGCTACCGTACCACTGCCCGCTATGCCGACCCGCTGCACATGCAGGCGGACCCCGTGCAGCCGGATTTTGACACGCAGGAGGAGCTGCCGCATCTGGAGTTCACGCCCTATCTGCGGGCACTGGCGGCCCAGCTCACCCAGGGGCTCACCGACCCGGTGCAGAAGGCAAAGCGCATCTACGACTATGTGACCCTCAACACCCACTACCACTACCAGCCGCCCTACTTCGTGCAGGAAAACATCACCGACGGCTGTGCCCACAACCGCCGGGGCGACTGCGGCATCATGGCCTCCACCTTCATCGTGCTGTGCCGTCTGGCCGGCATCCCGGCCCAGTGGCAGAGCGGTCTGGTGGTGCGGCGGGAGCTGGTGGGCTGCCACGACTGGGCCGCGTTCTACATCGCGCCCTACGGCTGGATGTACGCCGACTGCTCGGCCGGTGCCTCCATGGCCCGTGCCGGGAACGAGAAGATGCGCCTGCACTACTTCGGCAATCTGGACACCGGGCGCATGGTGGCCAACCGTGCCCTCTGCGCACCCTTTGACCCGCCCATGTGCTCCTTCCGCGCCGACCCCTGTGACAATCAGGTGGGCGAGGTGGAAGCCGACGGTGTGGGTCTGTACGGCGAGCAGCTGCAGTGGAACCAGACGCTGCGCCGCTACGAGACACTGTAAAAAGCAAAAGGTCCGGGCTTTGCATCTGCACGGCCCGGATCTTGGATTTTATAAGGAGACATCCCATGGAATTTCTTTCGCTTTTGTATACGGTTCTGCTGGTGGCCATCTGCCTGCAGCAGGCACTGCTGCTGTACCGAACCGGAAAACCGGCACCCCGGCAGGACGACGAAGCCCTCAAGGAGTGGGTGCGTCAGCAGCTGGACGCCCAGTCGAAGCTCTTTGCCCAGAAGCAGGCCGAGCTGGCCCGGCAGAACTACGACGCCATGCGCGGCATCAGCGAAACGCTGCAGACCGCTGTGCAGGGTATGAGCAGCACCCTGAATGCCGGGCAGGCCGCGCAGCAGCAGACCATGGAACAGCGCCTGCAGGGGCTGGAAGCTTCCAACGCCCGCAAGCTGGAAGAAATGCGCAAAACGCTGGCCGAAAGCATGGCCGCCCTGCAGGCACAGAATGCCCAGAAGCTGGACGAGATCCGCTGCACGGTGGACGAGCAGCTGCAGGATGCCCTGCAGAAGCGGGTGACCGAGAGCTTCAAGGCGGTCAACGCCCAGCTGGAACAGGTGTACAAGGGCCTGGGTGAGATGCAGAGCCTGGCCGCCGATGTGGGCGGCCTGAAACAGGTGCTGTCGGGCGTCAAGACCCGCGGCATCCTAGGCGAGATCCAGCTGGGAGCCATTCTGGAAGAAATTCTGGCCCCAGAGCAGTACGACACCAATGTGGCCACCATCCCCGGCAGCACCCAGCGGGTGGAGTACGCTATCAAAATGCCGGGTGCCGACGGCGGCAGCGTCTGGCTGCCGATCGACTCCAAGTTCCCCGGTGATACCTACGCCCACCTGCAGGATGCGCAGGCATCCGGCGATGCGCAGGCTGTGGAAAACGCCCGCCATGCACTGGAACTGGTGCTGCGCAGCGAGGCCAAGGACATCCGCGAAAAGTACGTGGAGCCGCCGTATACCACGGCCTTCGGCATCCTGTTTCTGCCCTTCGAGGGCCTGTACGCCGAGGTGGTGAATGCGGGCCTGCTGGAGGTGCTGCAGCGGGACTATCAGGTGAACGTGGCCGGCCCCAGCACCATGGCGGCCCTGCTCAACAGCCTGCAGATGGGCTTCAAGACCCTTGCCATCCAGAAACGTTCGGGCGAGGTGTGGCAGCTGCTGGGTGCCGTCAAGACTGAGTTCGACAAGTTCGGGCAGGGGCTTTCCAAGCTGCAGCAGCGTCTGCGCCAGACCGACGAAGAGCTGGATAATCTCATCGGCGTGCGCAGCCGTGCCATCAGCCGCAAATTGCGGGCCGTACAGACGATGGACGACGCCAGCGCTGCGGCCCTGCTGGAGCTGGACACCGAGCCGGGCCGCCCCGTGTCTGCCCGCCTGCCGGAAAGCAGGGACGATGAATAACGGTTGTGGTCAGGGGGCAGGAAAAGCCGCAGATTCCTCTTGCTAAATTTCTGACAATGTGCTATACTAGGAATTGTTCTTAAGAAAAATCGGCCGCTTTCTGCGGCACAGCATAAAAATAAAGGAGCATGGGATTTATGAGCGTACAGAAGATCAGCAATGCCATTCTGGGCGTGGGGGTGGATGATACCACCATCGACCTGTTTGAAAGTCAGTACCCGGTGCCTACCGGCGTCAGCTACAACTCCTATGTCATTCTGGATGAAAAGGTCGCCATTCTGGATACGGTGGACAACCGTGCCACGGATGCCTGGCTGGCAAACCTCACCGAAGCGCTGGGCGACCGCATGCCGGAATATCTGGTGGTCTCCCACATGGAGCCGGACCATGGTGCCAACATTGCCCGCCTGGCCGCTAAGTACCCGGACATGAAGGTGGTGGGCAACGCCAAGACCTTTGTGTATATGGAGCAGTTCTTCGGCCCGGATGCCGTGGCCAAGGAGCGCCGTGTGGTGGTGAAGGACGGCGAGAGCTTGTCTCTGGGGAGCCACACCCTCACCTTTGTGTTTGCACCCATGGTGCACTGGCCGGAGGTCATGGTCAGCTATGAGAGCAGCGAAAAGGTGCTGTTCTCCGCCGACGGTTTCGGCCGCTTCGGGGCGGTGGCAAAGTTTGACGAAAAGGCCGACTGGGCCAGCGAAGCCCGCCGGTATTACCTGAACATCGTGGGCAAGTACGGCCCGCAGGTGCAGGCACTGCTCAAAAAGGCAGCCGCACTGGATATTGCCACCATCTGCCCGCTGCACGGCCCGGTGCTCACCGGGGACCTGGGCAAGTATCTGGCCTATTATGATACCTGGTCCAGCTACTTGCCGGAGGAGCCGGAAAAGATCCTTGTGGCCAGTGCTTCCATCCACGGCCATACCCGCGCCGCGGCCCACACCATGGCCGAAAAGCTGCGTGCCAAGGGCGCAAAGGTGGTGGAGATGGACCTGACCCGCACCGACGTTTCCTACGCCGTCACTGAGGCATTCCGCTGCGGAAAGATCGTTCTGGCCTGCGCCACCTATGACGGCTTCCTCTTCCCGCCGATGGAGTCCCTGCTGACTCACCTCAAGACCAAGGCGTTCCAGAACCGTACCGTCGGCCTGATGGAGAACGGCACCTGGGCCCCCATGGCTGCCAAACTCATGCGCGCCGAGCTGGAAGGCATGAAGAACATCACGGTCTGCGAGAATGTGGTCACCATCCGCTCTGCTGCCAATGCTGCTGCGGAAGCCCAGATGGACGCTCTGGCCGACGAGATCGTGGCAAAATAAGCCCCAAAAGCGCGTAAAATCAGAAAAGACAAGCTGCCCGCATACCGGATGTGACAAGATCACACGGTATGCGGGCAGCTTTTTATCGGGGTGTAGGACTGCAGCGAGAGGACGGAAAGAGCGCTATGGAATAGAAAAAGTAATTATTTGATCTGTGCCAGCACCGCAGCAATGTCACCGTCAAAAAGCAGCGACTGCTTGGCGATCTCATTCGGGCAGACGGCCTCGCCCTTGTTGATGCAGACGTAGGTGGCATTGGGGTTCCTGGTTGTCATCCGCCAGAAAGGATACTTGATAATGACCGGCGTATTATAGCCAACGCCTAACTCTAAGAACAAAGTCTTCTGCCCCTCGTGGCGGCGCAGAAATTCGCTGTACCGCTCGGCGGCGGTGTGCCAGCCGGCATCCTCTACAAAGCTGTCATCACTGCGCAGGTTCATCGTGAGCAGCTTGCCGCAGTGCGGGCAGTGGGGGACAAGCTCGGACGGAACAGAAGTTTTCAGGATGGTATTCTCCGGCACGGTCAGCTGACCATCCGGTGCGAGGACATACCCCTGTGCTTCCACCATCTGCCGGATGAGTGCCTCATTGTCGAAAGTCTCCTGACAGCATGGTTCACTGCACTGGAACAGGCCGTAATCGCCCTGCGTGTAGAACAGCCGATTTTTGGCAAAGTCCGCTTTCTGGAAGCAATGATCTACATTGGTGGTCAGGACAAAATAGTCTTTGTCCTGCACCAGCCGGAACAGCGTGTCGTATACAGGCTTCGGGGTGTTCTGATAGCGGTTGATATAAATGTACCGGCTCCAGTACGCCCAGTATTCCTCCATGGTGGAGTAGGGGTAGAACCCGCCGGAATACATATCCGTAAAGCCGTATTTGCTGGCAAAATCGGAGAAATATGTTCGGAATCGTTCCCCGGCGTAGGTGAACCCGGCGGAGGTGGACAGCCCGGCTCCTGCGCCGATGATGACGGCATCAGCCTCGTGCAGGGCCTTTTTGAGCTGCTCAGGCTGTGAGCAGTCGGGTGTAGATTTCCTTGTCCAAATCTTTGAAAACATTGAAGATCACCTTTTTGATGGTTGTGGGTGTCTGCAGGAACTCCTTCACAGTCTGTACGGCAATTTCTGCCGCATCCTCATTCGGGAAACAGAACACGCCGGTGGAGATGCAGCAGAACGCGATGCTTTCCAGCCCGGCTTCTGCGGCCTTCGTCAGGCAGGCGCAGTAGCAGGAGGCCAGCAGGGTGCGGTCCCGTGCAGTGACGTGCCCGGTCACGATGGGCCCCACCGTGTGCAGAACATACCGGCAGGGCAGGTTGAAAGCCGGGGTGAGTTTGGCCTGCCCGGTGGGCTCCTCGTGGCCCTGCTGCGCCATCAGGCGGGCACAGGCGCTGCGCAGCTGTACCCCGGCAAAGGTATGGATGCAGTTGTCGATGCAGCGGTGGCCGGGCACATAGCAGCCGGTCATGCCGCTGTTGGCGGCGTTGACGATGGCGTCGCACTGCAGCGTGGTGATGTCGCCCTGCCACAGGTAAAGGGCGGCTTCCCCGCAGCGGGCGGCGGGGGTCAGGCTTTCAAGGACGGTAACGCCCTTCTGGGCAAGCTCGGCGCGCAGGTATTCGTCCTGCACCTGCAAAAACTCCGGGCTGGCATCCCGGGGCGGGCGCACATTGAGCAGTGCGCGCAGCAGCTGCTTCTGCCCGGCGGCATCGTCCGGGACGGCCAGCTGCCGGTATTCGGGGGCTTCTGCCAGCAGGCTGCTGAGCAAAAAACGGCGGCGTTCGGTCTGGGTCATAGAAAGACCTCCTTTGCGGTACCAAACGGCAAAACGCCCTGAAAACAGCGTTTCCAAGGCGATCTGCACGAAATGGGAATCAGAACTCGTAGGGAGGGTTGCCGGAGAAGTCGGCGATGGCGCCGTGAGCATCCTCCAGGTAGAACACCTCAAAGATGGGGTTGGTGGCTTCGCCGTACTGGCCCTTCACGATGGGGTTGGCGATGCACATCTCCTTGGCAGCCATGTTGTTTTCAAACACGGCCTTTCCGTGCAGGCGGATCCAGGCGTACTCCGGGCTGGACACCGAGATCTCGGTGTAGGGGTTGGCCTGCAGATCCTTGTACACGTCCTTCTGGCTGTTGGTGCAGAACCACAGCTTGCCGTCCAGCTCACCGGCGAACATGAAGGGACGGCACTTGGCCTTGCCGTCACGGCCGACGGTGGCCAGATACTGCACGGGGTTGGCATTCAGGAATTCAACGACTTTGTTCAGAGACATGGTTTGGTACCTCCAGGATTATTGCATTGGGTGTGCGGGGCATCTCGGCGTGCCCCGGCTGACGAGGCCATGATACACCCCCTTTTGCCCGGCGTAAAGTACGCACAATGCGGTAACCTGGTTACCGGTGGGTGACTTTTGACCGGTTATGATTCGGAAACTTTTGCGGTGAACCGCCGATTTCTCGCAATTTGGACTGCAAAAAAATTTTTTGAGCCGGATGTGCGGGGTGCCCGGCCCCTGCTTGACAAGCACCGCGTCTGTGCCGTAAAATAGAAAAAACGGCCCGCGAGGGGCCGGAGGGGAGAAACGACAGATGTGTACCAAAAAGGAACTTCCGGCCTGCCCGGTGGAAACCACCCTCACCATGATCAGTGACAAATGGAAGGTGCTGATCCTGCGGGACTTGCTCACCGGCACCAAGCGTTTCGGCGAGCTGAAAAAGTCGCTGACCGGCGTGAGCCAGAAGGTACTCACCTCCCAGCTGCGGGAGATGGAGGAAAACGGTCTGGTGGAGCGCAAGGCCTACCCGGAGGTGCCGCCCCGGGTGGAGTACAGCCTGACCTCGCTGGGCCGGAGCCTGCAGCCCATCATGGATGCCATGCGGGTGTGGGGCGAACAGTACAAACAACAGAATGCGTGACTGCGCGCCGGGCAGCTGCCGTACCTGCGGCAGCACCCGGCATTTTTTGCAAAAAGGAGAAATTGCACCATGGAGCGGATCTTACTGCTGGAGGATGACAAAAGTCTGGTCGCGGCATGTGCAGCGGCGCTTGCGGTGCACGGCCCGGTGAAGCGATTGCAGGCAATGCCCGTCACAGCAGCCATCAACGAACTCTGACAAACAAAAAACAAGCGCCGGAGCGCTCCCTTTTGCGGGAATGCTCCGGCGCTTTTGGGGGGTGACTCAGTCCAGCACGGGAATGTCCAGCCCGAATTCCAGCGGGCGGAACCGGGGGCAGACGTTTTCAGTGATGGAGATCACCGAGGCGGCCAGACGGCTGCCGATCTCGCAGGAGGCGGGCAGGTTCTTGCCGTAGGTCAGGCCGATGACCGTACCGGCAAAGAAGGCGTCACCGGCACCGGTGGTGTCGATCACATCCACCTTCTTGGCGGGCACAACGCCGCTTTCGCCGTTGGCGCGGGCATACACGGCACCCTGCCCGCCCATGGTGACCACCATGCAGGGGATGTTGGCGCTGTGCACGTTGGCGGCCAGCACCTCCCGCATGGCAGCGGGGGAAAGGTGGTCGTAATCGTCCGAGAAGAGCAGCCCGGCTTCCTGCTGGTTGCACACAAAGCAGTCCACCTGCTGCAAAAAGTCGCGGCGCTCCATGGCGATGCTCATGTTGGAGATGGCCGCGTAGACCCGCTTGTTGTACTTTTTGGCAAAGCGCAGCACCTGCTTGACCGTCTCTTTTTCCAGATCCAGCTCCAGCGCGATGCTGTCGCAGTCCTTGAAGATCTCGTCTCCCTGCTCTTTCAGCAGAGCGGTGAGGGGAGTGGTGTCCGGGCGCTTGGAGATGGAGGCGCATACGTCACCGTCGTTGTTGAACACGGCCAGCCAGGTGCCCATGCCGTCCTTCACGCGGCGGATGAACTGGGTGTTCACCTTGTGGTTGCGCAGTTTGTCGATGACATCCTGGCCCATGCCGGTGTCGTCCACCAGACCCACAAAGGTGGGGCGCAGCTCCACATTGGCGATGTCCTCCACGATGTTGCGGCTCACACCACCGTGTACCTGCTCGACCCGGCCGGAGTTGCGCCCGCCCGGGATGTAGGTGGAAAGGGGGTACCCCTTGATGTCCACAAAAACGGCTCCGATGACTACGATTCCCATAGAAAAACCTTCCTGCAAAAATATTTTGCCTTCATTATACCAACTCTTTACGACAGAATCCATCCTTTTTGTCATTTCGGGCCGAAAAAGCGCAGAAGGCCGAACTGCCTTACAGGGCGGTGTTTGCCGTCCGAACCAGGAACTCCATGGCCTGCACGGGGTACTGCCCGGCGGCGGTCTCGCCGGTGAGCATCAGGCTGGACGCACCATCCAACACAGCATTGTAAATATCGCTCACCTCGGCGCGGGTGGGCACGGCACGGGTGCACATGCTGTCCAGCATCTGGGTGACCACCATAAAGGGCACCCCGGCGGCCCGGCAGGCGGCGGAAAGCTGTTTCTGACAGCGGGGCAGCTCCCACAGCGGCATGGCGTTGCCCAGGTCGCCGCGGGCAATGACCACCTCGTCCACGAGGGACAGAAACTCCGGCAGAGCCTGCACCCCGGCAAGGTTCTCGATCTTTGCAAAGATGCGGATCTGCGGCGCACCGGCCTCGGCCAGCGCCTGCCGCAAAGCAAGGATGTCCTGTTTCCCGCGCACGAAGGGCAGCATGACCCCGGTGACGCCGCAGGAAGCTGCGATGCGCAGGTTGGCAAGGTCCTCACTTGTCAGGGTGGGCATGGGCACCGACAGACCCGGGGCGGCAATGCTCTTGCGGCTTTGCAGAACGCCGCCCCGCAGTACGGTGCAGACCAGTGCATCCGGCCCGGCGGCAGTTACTTCCACCAGCAGCTTGCCGTCATCCAGCAGAAGCTGCTGCCCGGGCCGGGCTGCCTGTACCAGCTGGACAGGGCAGGGGATGCCGCCTGCACCCAGCTGTACCGTGCCGCCCTCCGGCAGGGTGACCGGGCTGGCCAGCCGCCCGACACGCAGTTCCGGCCCCTGCAGGTCGATGAGCAGGTCCGGAATGCCGACAGCGTGGATCATTGCCAGCCAGTCAGCGTGTTCGGCCAGCGCCCCGTGGGAAAGGTTCATGCGCAGGCCGGTCATGCCGGCGTCCACAAGGCGGCGCAGAGTTCCGGCACTGGCGCAGGCCGGGCCGATGGTTCCATAAAAATGCATAAGGGGTCCCTTCTTTCATAGATTGCGCAGGTGTTCCTGCAAAAAGCTGCACAAAAGCCGGACACAGGGGTGCTCTGCGTGCTCCGGCTGCAAAAAGGCGGCGCAGATGGGCGGCATGCCGTCCAGTGCCACGTCCTGAACATTGTCCATGCAGTGGTCGGAGGTGATCTCCAACCGGTCCAGGGCCAGACCGTTGCGCTCCTGGGTGCGGTAAAGCACTTGATAGTATTGCTCGCCGATCTCTACCTTCGGGCGGGCACCGGCCTGCCGCAGGGTATTCCACAGCGGGGCCAGAGGCTCCGGCGCAAGGCCCGGCACCAACAGCAGCTGGCCGTCCAGCTCTGCCGGGGCAATGCTGCTGCGCCCCCAGAACGGGCTGCAGCGGGGCACCAGCAGGGCCGCAGTGTGCCGGGTGAGCGCGGTGCGGGCAAGCCCGGCCGCGCAGCCGCCCAGGTCCATCACCAGCCCGGCGTCCAGCGTGCCGTTCTGCAATTGTGCACATACGGCGTCGTTGGAGAGCAATGCGGTTTCCAGCGGGATGCCCTGGTATTGCTGCCGGAACTGCTCCAGCACATCCCCCAGCATGGGCAGGTAGTTGGGCACCAACGCCACACTGATGCCCAGCCGCAGGGCGGGGGACCGGATATCCTGATACGCCTGCGCGCACATCCGGTCAAATTGCTCCACCACCGGCGCGGCCTGTGCCCGGAAGCGCTGGCCCTTTTCGGTCAGGGCAAGGTGATTGCGCACATTGGTGAACAGCGGGCCGCAGAGCTCATTTTCCAGCGCGGCGATACTGAGCCGCAGCGCCTGCCGCGACAGATACAGCCGCCCGGCCGTGCGGGTATAGTTCAGGTCCTGACACAACGCCAGAAAATAGCGCAGCTGCTGAATGGTCATGGGAGGTTCCTTTCCAGAAATAAAACGCAAGTTTTTCTTGATACCTACAGGGATATTATAACTTCTTTTTCTTTGGTTGTAAATGTGATACTTTTAACAAGAATGACAAAGCATTTTTGCCACTCTGGAACAAAGCACGAAGAAAAAGAAGAGAAAGGAACCTTATTATGGAAAAGATCTCCCGCAAAGGCTTTCTGAAGATCGCTGCCGCTGCCGCCATGAGCAGCGTTACCGCTGCCGGTCTGGCTGCCTGCAATGCAGCCAGCAGCTCCACCGCTGCTGCATCTTCCGGTGCAGCCGGCATCTACACCCCCGGCACCTACACTGCCACCGCCAAGGGCATGAGCGAGATCACCGCCACGGTGACCTTTGACGCTGCCAGCATCACCAAGGTGGAGCTGGACCTGTCCGGCGAGACCGACAGCATCGGCCAGGCCGCCAAGGATAAGCTGATCGAGCAGGTGATGAACGCTCAGACCAGCCAGATCGACGGTGTGACCGGTGCCACCGTGACCAGCAAGGCTGTGCAGAACGCTGTGGCCGACTGCATCCGTCAGGCCAGCGGCGGTGCCATCAACCCCGCTGAGCAGATCACCGAGGAGACTGCTTCCACCGCCGACTGGCTGGGCGAGGAGCCCGAAGTGGCCGAGAGCGACATCAAGCAGACCGTGGAGTGTGAGGTGCTGGTGGTGGGTGCCGGTTCCTCCGGCAGCTTTGCCGCTGCCGCCGCGGCCGAGGCCGGTGCCAAGACCATCCTGATCGAAAAGTTCGGCCACGACATGGCCAGCGGCATCCGCGACACGCTGGCTGCCTGCGGCTCCAAGCAGCAGCAGGAGGACGGCGATGACGTGAACAAGAAGGACGCTGTGCGCTACCTGTGCAATTGGAGCCAGGGCTATACCCGCCGCAGCCTGGCACAGGTGTGGGCAGACCGCAGCGGTGAGACCATCGACTGGTTCACCGACGTACTGGCCGAGAGCGGCATCGACTTCCGCCACGAGATCGACGAAAAGCATGACAACGACAACTACGAGGTGCTGGACGTGGGCCACAGCACCCAGTACGGCGACGAGTACAGCGAGCAGCTGACCATGGACGCCGTGCTCAAGCACGCCGAGGCTGACGGTCTGGAAGTGCAGTACGAGATCACCATGGTCAAGCTGGAAAAGGACGGCAACCGCGTCACCGGCCTGATCGCCAAGAATGCCAACGACGAGTATGTGCGCTACAACGCATCCAAAGGCGTCATTCTGGCCTGCGGCGGCTACAGCGGCAATGAAACCATGATGAACGCCCTGCAGCCCCAGAGCGTGGAGCAGACCTGCATCAACTATTCCAAGCCCGGTGCCAAGGGCGACGGTATCAAGGCCTGCCTGTGGGCCGGTGCCATCATGGACCAGACCCACACCTCCATGATCTTTGACCGCGGTGCCATCAAGCCCGACCAGGTGGGGGAGTACGGCAAGGCCAACGACGGTGCCCTGTTCTGGATGGGCAGCCAGCCGTTCCTGAAGGTGAACCTGAACGGTGAGCGCTTCATGAACGAGTACATGCCTTACGATCTGGTGCTGCACGCTGCAGCCAGCCAGCCCTACCACACCTACTGCACTGTGTGGGACAGCAAGTACCCCGAGGATGTGGAGCGCTTTGCCACCCACGGCTGCAGCCGTCTGTACCCGCATGTGAACGGCACCGCTCCGGTGTTCCCCATTGAGTACATCGAGGGCATGAACGCCGATCTGCAGGACCAGGGTTACATCGTGCAGGCCGACACCGTGGAGGAGCTGGCCGACAAGCTGGGCCTGCCCAAGGACACCTTCACCGCAACGGTGGATCGCTACAATGAGCTGGCTGCCAAGGGCGAGGACGAGGATTACGGTAAGGAGGACTACCGTCTGTCCACCCTGAGCGAAGCTCCCTTCTACGGTGTGCGCCAGTCCGGCGGCTACCTCATCTGCACCATGGACGGCATCCAGATCGACGACAACATGCACGCACTGGACCACGACTTCAAGGCCATCCCGGGCCTGTATGTTATCGGTGACATGAGCGGCAACTACTTCTCCGGCAGCTATCCCTGCCTGATGGCCGGTGCCGCCGCAGGCCGCAGCGCCACCTTCGGCCGCTTTGCCGGTCAGAACGCTGCCGCCGGCATCTGATATTACAGAACCTGAAAAAATCCCCAGTCTGTGCCGATTCCAGGTGGCACAGACTGGGGATTTGCTTGTTAGGTGGTGTTCCCACACATAATCCCGAACCTCTTTGTAAGCGGCCTTGCTTTCGGCGGCAGTCACATCCAGCTCATCCATGCTTACCTCCGCTTCGATGTGTCAGTTGACATGGACCTTGGTTAGAAGAATGACCGCTTCGACTGTTGTTTCAGTTTCCAAGGGAAGTTCTTTCACTTCCTCGCCATCAACAGGCACAGGGAAGTTGAATACAATCTTCTTTATCCAGCTTCCGTCTTTTCTCTTTTCCGGGAACATCTCAATTCGCTCGATAAAGGCCTTCATAAACTCTTTCTGCTCCGCTTCCGTTGCGGAATGGTAGACTTCATCAAATGCCAGCAACAAGCGATAGATATTGTCACCGGAAATCTTCTCCTGCTGAATGCTGCGGATCTGACTTTGCAATTCGCCAATCTGAACTTCAATTTCCTCTATGGTATCATACTGCTCATCATAGCGGCGCTGCAAGTCCAAAATTTTTCTGTCATAGTGGGCATCGTTGATGTCCAAGGTATCCATCTGACGCTCCAAGC
>OGZF01000395.1_pt1 | contig 40618 bp, 62 predicted proteins | sample 1576771 | NCBI WGS metagenome assembly OGZF01 (sample SAMEA3541536, study PRJEB24748) | human gut metagenome | biome: human gut; feature: human-associated habitat; material: faeces | place: China | collected 2012
CAATAAATACGTAAATGGTGAATTGGTAGACAGGTATATATCGGAAATTAGATAGAGAGAAAGGAACGAATTATAATGGCAAAATTTAATATTGAGGTAGAACTTGATTGGGTAGACGAGGAAACCGGATACACAATTGATGAAGAAATTAAAGAACAGGTTGTAAGAGGTGTTAAGGATGCACTTCTTAGAAAAGCAACAGATGAAGCAGTACAGAGAGTGGATAAGGCTATTGCAGATAAGATTCTTGAAGCAAAAGAAACAATTCAAGATACCGTAGATAGATTTGTTAAGACTGTATCGGAAGAAAAGATTGCAAATATCATGATTCCGATAAAAACAGGTTCATGGAGTAGTGATGTAAAATACATTCCATTGTCTGAATATGTAGGAGAGAGATTTAAAGCATTTTCTACGGAAAGAAGGTATGACAAACACGGAAATACTTCCACCTATTCAAGTGACAGAGTATTGTCTATGGCTGAACTACTCACATGGCAATATCTTGAAAAAGAACTTGGTGCAAAAGTAGAAAGTATGATTGCCACCGCAAAAAGAGAAGTGGAAGAAAGTCTTGTGAAGTCACTGGAACAGAAGTTGAAAGAGAATCTTGCGAAAGAAACGATTGAGAGAATGAATATCCCTGATGTTTTGAAGAGGTTTAGTGAGATGGCACTTGAAGATAAAACGAAATAGAGGGATGGAGAAAGAAGATGGGATGTAAACGGATATGTATCGTAGACATAGGTATCCGGAAATGCTGTATGGAACGCGAGAAGCACGAAGATGCAATATTCTGTGTGATGATTTAGACCAATATGAATACATGGAAGAATGCCCGGATTATGTTAAGGAGGATGAGGATGAGTAGAAGATTTGATATTGGTGATCGTATTATCTGTACAGAATCGGGAGTGTCTGGAATCTGCGAAAAGTTTTATTATCCTACAGCTTGTGAAGAGCAGACAATGGTAGAAACAGCGGATGGAAGATTTTACCACGCACCAACAAGGACATGGGAAAAAACGGATACGATTTATTTTGATAGTCCGTCGAGAAACATTGGGATATCAGCAATATGTGATTCGATTTATGGTGAATTGCAGAAAAGCGGAAAGCATATGGTCATGGCAAGAAGGAGGGAAATAAAGTGAGAAAAGAATCACTGATTCATAAAATTTTGAGGAAACTCGGTTTTATCAAAGACATTGAGGACGATAGAGAATTGAAAATGGGGATGTGCAAAAGAGCAATAAAGGCAAATGTATGCCCTGAGGATTGCGACATTTGTGCATGGGATACGAAAGGTGGAGTTAGTTATGAGAATCATTAGTCAGAACGGATTACTGGATGTGCCTTATGAATTAATTGCAATTTCTCCGTATTCAGGAAATATGGCAACAATCGTTGGAACGTTTCCGGGAAATGACCTCGGCAAAGGAGATAGAGTTTATATTTTAGCTAAATATTCCACAGAAGAAAAAGCAATCAAAGCTATGGAAATGTGCAGAGAAAAATATCAATGCATTTTTACAAAAGGTAATTGCATGCTTGACCATCCGAAGGTATTCCGGTTTCCAGCAGATGATGAGATTTGAAAGAAGAGGATATAGCAAAGCGTTAGAAGATATGGAGAAAAAGAGAAATGGCGAAGAGAAACAAAGAATTTGAATATCGCATGCAGGGAATTATGCACGCTAGAGAGGTTGTGAAAAGAAGTGGGATTGAGGGACTGGAAAAAGACATCCTTAATCGTGGGATTTTAAGAGTGCCACTTTCGTATACGGAAGGACAGATTCAAGAGTTCTGGGATGATTTGTCGAAAAATTTGTACACTACGATGCTTACAGTCACATGTATGACACTTCACGATACATACGGATTTGGGAAGAAAAGACTTGTAGAGTTTAAAAAAGCATTCGACAAAAAGACAAATGAAACATTGGATTTAGATTCAATAGGTGGTCATTGGGTGACATTAGAAGATTATGCCTATTATCTGAACGAAGAATACGGATTAGGTATTGATGCTGCCAGATGCGAGAAATGTCAGAAGGGTTATGATTCTGGGAACGAAAACTATAGAATGGCAAAAGTAGATAAAATTATTTCAATCTTGAAGGATGCAGGTTATGGGGATGCTGCGAAGTATTTAAACGAAAGGGTGAGTTAAATGTCTGAGTATGGATTTTTTATAGGGACAGCTGTTTTTGTGCTCATTGTAGAGTTTGTAGCAATTTTGAAAAGCAATTACGATGAAATGGAAGCGTATAAAAGAGGATTTGAGGACGGAAAAAATCACTTTAATCGTCAGTATATGAAGCCCATTATCTTAGATGTGTCATGTGGAGACATTGACTATGAGTGTCCTGCGTGTGGGATGCGAGTGGCGTCAGATATGGAAAGTAGAGGTAATTATTGCAGCAAATGTGGTTGCGAATTTGATTGGAGCGATGAAGATGAGTAGCAGAAAAAGCATACCGAGAGCAGTTCGATTGATGGTATATGAGAAATACAATCATCGGTGCGCTTATTGTGGATGCAAGCTGGAATACAAGGATATGCAGGTAGATCATATCGAATCAGTATACAAAAATACAGATATACATAAAGTTTTATCTGAAGAGAAAATAAACTCTGAAGAAAATTTACTTCCAGCTTGCCGGGCGTGCAATTTTTATAAGAGTACATTTAGCTTGGAAGAATTCCGAGAAAATCTGTCAACTACTCTTTATGAAAATTTGCGGAAGAATTTCAATTACAAACTGTTGCAAAAATATGGATTAATAAGAGAAGAAATAAAGCCGGTTGAGTTTTACTTTGAAAGGATGGAGAAAGAAGAATGAAATTAGGAAAATATTTGCAGATTATGAAACCGACAAGAACATACAAAATTGAGTGTGATGGAGCATCATCAAGTTTCGAACCGGAAGATAGAATCCCTACAATGCTTGCAGATGCGGAAGTAAAAAGATGCTTTAAAGACAAGGAAACAGGATGTATTGTCATAGAAATTGAGGATGGCGACAGGAATTAAAGGGAGCACGGTAAAGATATGTGGTTAGTAGATGCAGAAAAACTATATGATGATTTAGCTAATGATCTTAAATGGATAATGGGTGATGGAAGCAATGGGGAAGATTTAGATACATATGCTCATGTTGGAAATACGATACGAGAGACATTTAATGATCAAGAATGGTATCAGGGGTGGATTCCGATAAGCGAAAAGTTTCCAGAAAATAATAAAGAAGTTTTACTTTCATTCAAAAACCTTGAAACTACAGCTGTTGGACGATATGAGGAAGATGAAGAAGGCGGTGCATTCTATTTAAGTAATGATACTATAACATGTTCAAATCATGGGATGTTTGTAAATGCTTGGATGCCATTTCCCGAGCCGTACAAAGGAGAATGATTATGCTGAGACCAAAAGTGAGAGCTAGTGAGTTCAAAAAATTTGGATTTAAAAGATGTAAGGGTATTCCAAAGGAATCTGAATGTTATTATCTCTGCATTGCTAGAGGATGCAAGATGTTATTTGTCAGTAATTCATATTTTGATGTAATGAATTGGAATGAAGATGATCCACGAATACATACAAAACCGAATTGTAGATACAAAGACCATAGAACAGCACTGGATATAATCTATGAGCTGATTAAGGCAGATATGCTAAAAAGTGAATGGGAGTGATTTTTTGGATTGCAAAAAGAAAGCAGAAACGTTTGGTGATGGAAAAGATTGTGATACGTGTTCATGGCATCATATCAAGTTCGATGATGTATGTGCTTGCGAACTTGAAGGCATAGAAGAGTGTGTGAAAAAAGGTGGTGAAAGAAGTGAGATTTAAAATTGATGCTGGTTTGTTAATAAAACTGGATGATGTGTTAAGCAGAATACAGTTATATTCGTATTTGCTTCCAACTGTAAGAATCGGAAATGCAATTATGGATTTCAGAGAAAAGTATACACTTTCTAGATTGTAAGAAATGGACGAGGTGGAAGAGATGAGGAATAAAGAAAAGTTTATAAAAGAGATTGTGGAGATTGCTTGTGATGGAAGCTGTGTTGGTGTTAATAAAGCAACCGGGAAACCGACTAAGTGTGCAGATATCAGTTGTGAAGAGTGCCTTCGCCATGATGAACGGAACATTTGTGGACAAAAACTTTTAAGACAGTGGGCAGAATCCGAGTGCATTGAAAAGCCAGTAATCAGCAAGAGAGATAGAATGTTTTTGGAGTACCTCGAAAAAGAGTACAAGTATATTGCAAGAGACAAAAATGGTGAATTATTCATATATGAAAAAAAGCCACGCAAGTTAGATGATAAAGTGTGCTGGAATTCAAATTGCTCTAAAGATTTGTTTTGTTTAGATAGTCGTTTTAGTGTCCAATTCCCGATGGTCAAATGGTCAGATGATAAGCCGTGGCTTATTGAGGACTTGAAAAAATTGGAGGTAGTGGACAGTTATGAGTAAAATTCCAAAAGAAATAGTAGACAAAATCGAACAGAGAAATAAACTCAACGAAGAAATAGAGGCATGGTGCAAAGAAAACCTTGATATGGATGGTATGTGCTCGGATTCTGCGGATATTACAGACCATCACACCGGCAAGGAGCAAGGAAATGATGAATGCAAAGAATGGTGCGAGCAGTGGGCAGGATATTGTGAAGACGATTATCACGGTCATTATTACTGGGAAACAGAGTATCCAGAGAAGTATCTGCATATGGAATTTTGGGTTTAAAGGTGGAGGAATCATAGAAGCATGAATAGAGAAATACTTTTTAGAGGAAAACATATCCATGCAATGGATAGTAACGAGTATCTTAATGGGACATGGGTGCATGGCTATCTTAGTGACAAGAATTATATCTGCGATAAAATTCTCGAGGGTGAATTCCTGGTTGATGAAAATACGATTTGCCAGTATACAGGATTAACCGATAAGAACGGAAAGAAAATCTTTGAGGGAGATATCGTAAGATTTGGCAAGAATTATGGAGAAGTAAAGTTCGGATTGCATGAAAGCAATTGGCAGATTGATAAGTATAATCAAGGATTCTTTGTTAAATTTCCGAAAGTATATTTTAGGAACGAGCTTGGTTTTTGGAGGGATAAGGTTATTGTAACCGGCAATATTTATGATAATCCTGAACTATTAGAAAAGGGAAAAGAGAATGGAACAGATTAAGTTAGATGAAAAATGTTGTGGAACGTGCAAATACCATCATTATGAGGATATAGACGATGGTAGGGTTTGTGTTAATGACCAAAGTAAATATTGCGCAGATTGGACAGAATACAGTGATTCTTGCGAAGAATGGGAAGGAAGAGAATGATGAAAGCAAATGAATATCAGAAATTAGCAATGAGAACTAATGACGGAAAAACAACAAAGAGACTGCTTGAATGCATGTTGACATGTGATATGGAATACTTATTATCACAGAATCTTGTGTATGAAGATGAACAGCACTTAGATTTAGGCGGTATTTTCAATGCATGCCTTGGATTGTCTGGAGAAGTCGGTGAGTTCAATGACATGATTAAGAAGTGGGTTTTCCATGAAAAAGAATTGGATATGGAACACGCAAAGAAAGAAATGGGAGATGTGCTTTGGTATGTGGCTATGATGTGCGAATCGTTCGGTTGGAATATGGACGAAATCATGCAGATGAACGTAGATAAGCTCAAAGCAAGATATCCAGAAGGATTTGACGTGACAAGAGCGAACAATAGAGCAAATGATGATGTATAAGGGAAGGACGTGATTAAATGCGTAGGCTGACAGAACAGATAATTGACAAAGAGACCGGCAGGGTAACTGGATACAAACCAATCGGAAATAGAAATGCTTTCCAGATATGCAACCGGCTTGGGAAATACGAGGATGCGGAAGAAAATGGAACGCTTATCAGATTAGATGAAAAACAGATTAAGAGGTGATGGACAGTGAAGCGAAGTTCCGAAAGAAGAAAATCACCAGCAGAAGTGACAAGCAATATGTATCAACATTACGGAGGATTGGAAGTGGATGTTCCTACTCAAGAGGCTGTGGATGTATACAAGAGAAAACTTTATGCTACTGTGAAGAAATATTTACATGAAGTGCCGGATGAGTGAATGATAAGGCATGGTGTTAACATGGACAATTACATAAAGGAGAGGATAACTTGAGTGCGAGAGATAGATATCTGAAAGATTACGGACTTACTTATGAGGAAGGAAAGAAGATTGTAGAATACTGCGGAAATGCGAGAGGGTACGATCAAGTGTTGTTATTACAGGCAGCACAAAAAGTAAAACCAGAGATAGCACACTTACTTTTTACAAATCTCACGACTGGAATTGGATATGACAATATCTCCAAAAAACATTATATCCCCATGCAGCGGAAAGATTTTCAAGGATACAGGAGGCAGACGATAGAGGAGTATAATCGGATGATGCTGTTGACAATGGGAAAAAGCATTGTATGAATATTTCAATTGCATTTACAATTCTGAGTTGCATATTACAAAGATATGGATTAATATAGATTAAAAACTAGTGGAGCGAATATGAGAAAAAATAAGATACAAATAAAATGGATGAGTTGGATTGCTGCAATAATGTTTTTAATATCTATTTTAACAGAATTTAAAGTCTTAAATGAGGCAGAAAGATTAATAATTCCGCATATACCATTTATTCAAGGGCACAGAGATTATGTTACAAATGTGGCAATTGGCATATGTTGTAGTACAGTAGTTGTTATCTTTGGAGAGTACTTGGAATACAAGAGGCTTGATAAAAAGATACGTTATGAAATAGACTTTAAACTGAAAAGATTGAAAGAATTATTAAATCAGATTGATACAAATATGAATTTACTTCAAATTCGTGAATTTAGAAATGAAAATTTACAGGAATATAAAAATTTATGTAAATTGGAAGAGTCCTATAGTCCATACGAGAGCGATCCCAAAAACAAAGAATATAGTGAAAAGTTGATACTTTTAATATATGAAACACAACTGCTATTTTGGAGCGAATTAGAAATATATATTAACGCGGATATTAAAAAAGAGCATGAGTTATTTGAATTAATAGAAAGTCAACCAGAGGATGATATGGGGAAAGCAGATTGGATATATAAATGTAAATTAGCAAAAAAATCAGGTGAAAAAACAAAAAAATATCATCAAAGGGATTTTCAGAACCAAATAAAGCAATTAGTGAGTAAAATTAAAAAGTTTGATTTATAATTAAAGATGGGTACAACAAGAAATCCTCATACAGGTACAATAGTAGAAAAGCTATGTACAAGTGTGAGGATTTTGTTATGTATAGAAGTACAAAAAATTATGAAAACCAACAGAAGATGATATTTGATGGAGTTGGTGAGTATGGAATACCGCAGATAGAACCTACACCATACAATCCATGCGAATTCCTATCATTCAATTATGCGAAAAGCTGTAAGGATAGAGCAGATCATGGAATCCATTTCTTCATTGACGATTATCAGTTTAACAGATTATGGACACAGCCGGATACTTACATCAACATGTTACAGGACTTCAAGTGTGTAATGAGTCCAGACTTTAGTACGTATACCGATTTTCCAAAAGCATTACAGATTTATAATCACTTCAGAAAGCACTGGATTGGTGCATACATGCAGATGAATGGGATTGATGTGATACCTACAATCAGTTGGAGTGATAAAGAATCATTCTCTTGGTGTTTTGACGGAGAACCAGTCGGAGGAGCTGTTGCGATATCCAGTGTCGGTGTAATGAACAGCAAAGAGAGAAAGAAACTGTTTCTTGATGGATACAATGAAATGATGTTAAGGCTTCAGCCAGAAACAATCATCTTTTACGGAATGATTCCGGAGGAGTGTCAGGGAAATATAGTAAAGATAAAGTCGTTTGGCGAAGCACTGACGGAAAGGAAGAAAAATGGGTGGTAGAGGATCAAGTAGCGGAATCAGTGATGGAGTTGCTGCATTTGACATTGATATGGGAGAAGGAAGTAAGTCTCGTTTTGTTGTGAGAAAAGGAAAAGTGTATAGGGAAACAGGAGATGCTGTTAATATGTCGGCAAGCCAGTTGATTAAAAATGCAAAGCAGCAAGGATATGATGTAACAACATACAATTCAAGCCAGCAGAAAGAAAGAGAGTCCAAAAGAAAAGAAGACAGAAAAAAGGCGGATAAGTTTTTGAATGAACAGTGGTATAAAGCAGGTCCTAAACCGAAAAAGGGTATGAAAGGTCACTAGCACAGAAGAAAGGAATATAGCGAACAAATGGGTGGTAGAGGTAGTTCCAGTGGAATGAGTGATAAACCATATGGAACAGAATATGAAACACTTTATCAGTCAGGAAACATTAAATTTGTCAGATATAAAAACGGAGCAGCAACAACACCAGCAGAGACAATGACAAATGGCCGTGTATATGTCACTGTCAATGCTCGGGACAAAATTAAAAGCATAACTTATTACGATAAACATAATAAGCATTTTAAACAAATTGATATCGGACATGAACATAAAGTTAATGGCGAAAAGAAAGATCCACATACTCACAAAGGATATATACATGATGAAAAAGGAACATATGATGTGAGCCAAAAGGAAAGAAAAATGATTGATAGAGTAAAAAAAGCGTGGTACTATCATAGTAACAGGGAGTAGTTTAGGAAGGAGAACACGTAGAAATACGAGGCTCCGGTGGTCAATCCGGACACCTGTTGTGGGAATCCTAGAAATGGGGTTCCCTTTTTTCTAGAAAACCGATTATTATTTTTGCGTAAGTGAATAAAAGATATTAAGGCAGTCCTACGTGGCTGTCTTTTTATGTGTAAAAAATTATAAATATGGGTACAACACTCATTTTCATAGCACTTACAATGATATATAGAGACATTATATTTCAGCGAGGAAAACTATGAACTTGAATGGAATTTCAAAAAAATTACAAAGGGCAATAATTCAGACAGGATTAATAGTAAAAGTAGGAACAACACAATTCTACTCCAATGAGCAGAAGAGATTGATTAACGTCTACATACTGTCTACTCCAGTATACCAGCCGAATAGAAAAGGAGAATGGAAAGACAGGGACATGGATATCTTGAGAACTTCATCTCAGATAGATATTGTAAATTGCCTTAATGATATATGGAAAGCGGTGAAGTGCTGGGAAAAGCAGCACTAGATGTAATGACCAAGAAGTATGTAAGACTCAGAGAAACAGTAGGAATGGATTAATCATGAGAATAGCAGGAAAAGAGATAGAGGATGAGTGCACGAAGTGTGGGAATATCCTTGAGTGTGAATTGTTCAGAAAAGGGTATGGAATACACCAAGAAAGAAATAATGTGACAACAATGATTAGATGTCAGATGGAACACAGGGAGATGAGAGGTGATGGGTAGATGGGAAAAGAAAAACTTACACCGAAGCAGAAAGCGTTCTGTGACGAGTATCTGATATGCGGTAACGCAACCGAAGCAGCAAAGAGGGCAGGATATAGCGAAAAGACAGCAAGGACAATAGCAGCGCAAAACTTATCGAAACGATACATTTCAGAGTATATCGCAAAACGGCAGGAGCAGATAGAAGATTCTCGGATTGCTGACATACAAGAGGTGCTCGAATATTATACGTCAGTTATGCGTGGAGAAGTGAAAGACCAATTTGACCTTGATGTGTCTGTTGCTGATCGTATGGCTGCTGGACGTGAGCTTATGAAGAGACTAGAAAAAGCAGAGGGACAGAAAGAAGAAACAGGTGGTATCACCATCATTAATAATATCCCTCGGCCGGAGGAAATAGATGGAGACAGTTAATCTTACAGATGTGATTGCTCCGGCGTTCTACGGTGTCCATTGGGATATCCTTGAAGGAAAACATACATATTATGATTTGTTTGGTGGACGAGGATCTACCAAATCTTCATTTATCGGAACAGAGATTCCACTTGGAATGATGCAGGATGCAAAGAACGGCGTGCAGTCTAATGCTGTTGTGTTCCGCAAGGTAGGAAATACACTGCGAGAATCTGTCTTTGAGCAGATAGCGTGGGGAATAGATGCGTTAGGTGCTAGTGACGAGTGGTCATCCAGTCTCAGCCCTATGCAGTATGTGTATAAACCTACAGGACAGAAAATTATATTCAGAGGTTTGGATAAAGCGAAGAAAACGAAATCTATTAAGGTAAGCAAGGGATATTTCAAATACCTCTGGTTTGAGGAATTAGACGAGTTCTCTGGTATGGAAGAAGTGCGAATGACTCAACAGTCGGTTCTTCGTGGTGGCACGGATTTTGTAGTGTTTAAGTCTTTCAACCCACCAATCAGCAATAGTAACTGGGCGAATAAATATGTAGCAGAGCCAAGAAAGGATAGTTTGCGTCATAAGAGTGATTACAGATCTGTTCCGGCAGATTGGTTGGGGCAACAATTTATAGACGATGCAGATTACTTGAAAGAGACTAATCCAAGGGCTTACGAACATGAGTATCTTGGTAATGCTGTAGGTCTTGGGACAAATATCTTTGACCTATTGGAAATACGTGAGATAACAGACGATGAAATCAGAAAGATGCAGTCTATCTATCAAGGTCAGGACTGGGGATGGTTTCCGGATCCAAAAGCATTTCTGCGTGTAGCATATGTTCCTAATCAGCAAAAAGTGTATGCACTGGATGAGCTGGGAGGATGCAAGATTAGAAATAGCGATATGGCCAAACAGATTATGAAAAAAGGCTATAACGATTATGCGATATATTGCGGAGTTGATGAAGAGGAAAGCATTGTTGATTTCAGAGATGCAGGACTTCCAGCGCGAAAAGCGATTGTTACTCCAGGAAGCAGAAAGTATACTTTCGAATGGTTGCAGTGTCGTACATTGGTTATTGATCCAAGACGGACACCAAGACTATACAATGAAGTTATAGAGTATGAGCATGAAGTGGATGGAAATGGAGAAGTGATTGCAGACTATCCAGATGGTAATGATCATTGGATTGATGCATTAAGATACGCAACGAGTCCTATATCAATGAGACGTGGACAGAGTGCATAAAGTAGGTGGATTATGAAAATTATTGATGCGATAAAGGCGGTGTGGAACAAAATGATTGGGAAAAATGATATAAAACGGATATGGGGAATAGAGAGCGGACGTTCTTCAGAGATGGACACTGCCATACAACTGTATAAGAATATGCGCTCAGGTATTCCAAGCTGGTGTGTTAACGGAAAGATAAGAACAACTCGATTCTCAAATGTAATATGTAGAGAGATAGCAAATCTAACGATGTTCAATACAAATGTTGAGATTACAGGAAATGAAGCGTTGCAAAAGAAATTCGATGCTGTGATGAACAAATTACAAGAGAGACAGGAAGAGTCATGTGCATCATGTGGAATAATGGTTAAAAGTACGCAGGATGGAGTAGAATTTCTTGATCCAGACTATTTCCTAATAACTGATACAAATACAGATGGTGATGCATTGGCAGCAGTGTTTTTCTCTTACATCAAGAAGGGAGACAAGTATTACACAAAAGCAGAGTATCACAGATTCGAAAATAATGAAGAGGATGAAAGAGTATATCATATATCCAGCAAAGCGTACAAAAGTGATAGAAAAGACCAGATCGGGACAGAGATTCCACTAAGCAAGGTCGAAGAATGGAAAGATATTCAGCCAGAAGTATTGATAAATGGATTGGAATATCCATTGTTTGCGTATTGGAGAAATCCATTCGCAAATGCGATTGATAAGGAGAGTCCTCTTACAGTTCCAGTGTTCGCTGAATGCATTGAGGAATTGCGGTGGTTAGACATAGCTCTTAATATGTTTGGGGATGAAACAGAGGATAGCAGACATGTTACATATGTTCCTCAGACAGCAATAGAATATGCAAACTCACATTCTATTGAATTACCACGTTTCATTCAAGGTGTTGAAATGGGGACAAATGAGGACAACATAAAAGAGCATGTTCCAACGCTTCTTGTGACAGAACGTGTTGCTGGGATTAACTTCCTGCTGTCCATTATCGGTTATAAGTGCGGATTCTCCAATGGATATTTCTCATTCGATGAATCCAGAGGGATACAGACAGCAACACAAGTGGAATCAGATGATAGAAGAACACTGCATACAATTGAATCATTCAGAACAATTCTTGATGGTAAGAACCATGATGGAGTTATCCATAGAATCTTATACATTCTCTACGCTACAGGAACAGCTAATGGAACGATTCCGGCTTCAGGATATCAGACAGCTTGTGAATTCGAGGACCTTGTGTATAATCTGGAAGATGACCGGGCTAGATGGTGGAATTATGTTCTACAGAATAAGGTTCCAGCATGGAGATACTTCGTGAAATTCGAGGGAATGACAGAGAGTGAAGCAAAGTCAATGATTGAAGAAGCAGAACCAAAAGAAGAAGGCTTATTTGGGAAATATGGAGAGGAGTAAACATGGGTACAACATAAACAATAAAACTTGATACTATAAATATGGACTTGATTTTGAAGTTCAACCATTTTACTTATTTTTTTCTATAGTACATTCCTGCTGTCAATAAAAGCAGGATAGTGCAACGCACGGCACGATAAATATTGCTGCTAACCGTCAGAGGGCGGTTAAGGGAAGGTAGCTCAATGGCAAAAGCGGTCAGAAGTGCACGATAACAAGGCTGACAGACAATGGTTCGATTCCATTCCTTTCCATTTCTTGAGTTTGGCTGTTCTCAAGATAACTTTTTCTCCCTATTATGTTTTCATTAAGTCGATCTCAGTAAAAACAGCCTGATTTCATATTGGCATGTAGCTCAGTGGTAGAGCAACTGGCTTATATCCAGTGTGTCGCAGGTTCGATTCCTACCTTGCCGATTTCGAGAAAGGAGATGTAACAATGACATTTAAAGAAGCGTTTGAATTAATGAAACAGGGTGCGAAAGTAAAATTGCCTGGTTGGAATGGTTACTGGTGTTGGGATGGTGAAAAGCAGACAATTATGATTCATTGTAGACCAAAAGATTCCGATAAAGGACAGGGAGAAGTCCTTGATATCCGTGAAACGCAGAGAGTGGAATATACTTTCATGCATACACAGAGAGACGATTGGATGATTGCTGATGAAGAAAATTGTGGTGTTCTCGGTGGTCAGTCAACATTTGGATTTGGAGATGCTATCCGTTATCTAAAAAGAGGACTTAAGGTAGCTCGTAAAGGTTGGAATGGTAAAGAAACCTATCTGGAAATGTATTCGCCAGAAGTCAATCTTGAAACTATTGCAGAAGCAGTGCATAACGCATGGTGGGAAGAAAAGAAAAAACAGGGAGTTACAGATCACCCGGATATGATTCCGTATTCTGAACTAAGTGAAGAAGTGAAAGAATACGACAGAGTTACAGCAAGAACAACTATTGAAGCATTCAATTATATGACGCATTCGTTCATATATATCAACACTACTGGATTACAGACAGAAAATCCTTATGCGCCTAAAAATAAAGTGCCGTGGACACCGTCTCAGACAGATATGCTTGCGGAAGATTGGGTGTTTGCGGAGTAAAGCATATGAAGACTATATTTAAGAATGTAAAAGCAACTGTAGAGATTACAGGACAAGAAGTAGCCGGAAATTTGCAATATGAAGAAATAGAGATATATGGAGGCTTACTCGTAGGAACAAAGTATAATTTGATTTTTAGAAGCAATGAACGCATAAGAAAATTTGCTGGATTTTCAAAAGTTACTTTAGACAATGGGTATGAATTCATTGGATATTGCGGTGTATATACGCTAATTGCAAGAGATTGTATCAATGAATTACCAGAAAGGAAAAATGATATGAAAGCAATGTTAAGTCAGCCAATGGCTGGAAAGACAGACGAAGAAATCGTAGCAACAAGAGAGAAAGCAATTAAGGTTCTTGAAGAAAAGGATATGAGATTGTGAATACTCTTTTCACAGATGAATGGTACAGCAATGAATCTATGAAAGAACGTGGAGTAGTTCAGATTCCATTGTGTTTTCTTGCTAAGTCCTTAGAGAATATGTCTCTGTGCCATGCAGCGTACTTCTGTAAAGGTTGGGAGAATGCAAGAGGATGCAAGATTGAACATGATGCTGCTGTTGCTTATGGACTGGAAATTATTTACGAGGAGGATTAATCATGATTATCACAGGAATGGCACATTTCGAGAGTGTAGCACAGAAGAAACTCGTTGAATGGTACCACAAGAACAGACCGGAGGTTCAGATCGACCTTGGAAATGTATTCGTGGTATGGTCATGCAAAACACTCCAGAATTACAAGTGCCTTGCATCTACTACTGTCAGTGGTGATGGTATCTATGCGGAGTACACGTACAATGGGGATAAACAGGAAATGTATGAAGATGTGTACGGAAAGATTGCGAACACTTGTCATACGGAGGAATAGGTAAATGAAAAGTAATTGGAAAGTAGCTTTAATTGCATTGGGTGGTATTTTTGCTGCAGCTCTAATGTGTGTATTTGGAGTATACAGCTCACAGAATAGGGCTATTGCAATGGAAGAGCAAGTAAAGACGGCACAGTCGGATATCAAGGTGCAGGAAAAACGAAGAGTTGACCTTGTGTATAATCTTGCGGATTGCGTGAAACAGTATGATTCGCATGAGGCAGAAACATTGAAAGCCGTTGTCGATGGAAGAGGGCAGACTGGGAATATTGAGAATGTCACTACAGCTATTACGGCAGTAGGTGAAGCATATCCAGAGTTGAAGTCGAATGAAAATTACAAGCAGCTAATGAACGAGCTGTCAATTACAGAGAATATGATTGCTGAATATCGAAGCAACTTCAATAAGCAGGTAAAGCGGTACAATCGTTACGTGCGTAAATTCCCGACAAGTATTTTCTTGAATATGACTGGGTATGAGAAACAGGCTTATTCTTATCTTGAATACGATGTATCAGAAGATGCACCACAAGATTTGTTCGGAGATAAATAAATGGAGATTACGAAGCGTGAAGTCTTAGCAAGTGTATCTATCGTGGCTGTAATGCTTTTGATTGGATTTCTTATATCAGGCAAGATTCAAAACAGTATTATGGATAATAATGAAAGATACAATAAGGCTGTTAAGATTGAGGATGAAGAACTTTTCCGATATGGAATGGACACAAACGTTGGGAATGCCTTTGTATATGGTGATTTAGAAGCTGTTGATACAGTAACTTTCCCGGAAATCGGTGGAGAATATATGTATGTTGAGAAGGAAGAAGAGCATTATAACAGACATACTAGAACATATACAACCACCGATGGAAAAGGTCACACAAAGATTCATACAGAAGTTTATTGGTCGTGGGATTACGCTGGTAGTGAGAGCAAACAATGTAAAGAAGTATCGTTCTGCTGTGTAGTATTTGATAGTGGTAAAATAAAATTTCCAGATGCAGACTATATTGATACAATTAAAGAATCGAGTCGCGTGAGATACAAGTATTATGGTACTGGAACAAGATTCAAAGGAACAATTTTTACAGAATTAAAAGACAAAACAATATCAGATAATACACATTTTTATCAGAATAGAACTATAGATAAAACTGTTGAGCATTTAGAATCAAAAGAAGTGTTTTTGCAAGTTTTATTTTGGATTTTCTGGATTGGATTGATTGGAGCTGTTGTATATGGATTTTATTATTTGGATAATGAGTGGTTAGAGTAATGGAACAGATAAAAGAAAATTGGTACTACTGTCCACATGGTTACTAGACTGGTCAGAGAGTGGAAGTAAAGATGGTGAGAAATAATGCTAACACCTGAATATTTACAAAGAATAACAGAAGGGGCAGAAGAAATATCTTCGTCCCTTCATCGTAATATTATGAATATGATTATAGAACGTGTGATGAATCGAATTGCAAGAGGTGAAGATTATCTTCTCACGCAAACAGATAAGTGGCAGATTAAGGTATTGCAGGAATCCGGTGAGTTGCTTGCAGATATCCAAAAAGAAATTGCAGACAAGACGAAGAAGCAGACAAAGGAAATACAAGATGCATTCCGAGATGCGGGAATAAAAGCTCTTGAATGGGATGATGCAATATACCGGGCAGCAGGACTATCTCCAACGCCATTGTTGCAATCTCCAATGATGCTAAGAATACTTGAGAGAGATTATCTTGCTACTGCCGGAGAATGGAACAACTTCACACGAACCACAGCACTGGATGCACAGAGGACTTTCATCAATCAGATGGATAATGCATATCATCTTGTATCTACTGGGGCTGTATCGTACACACAAGCGGTCAGAGATGTAATTAACAACATCACAGAAGTAGGACTCAAAGTGAACTATCCTACTGGGTACAGAATGAGCATTGAGTCAGCAACGATGATGATCGTGAGAACTGGAGTCGGTCAAGCTTCTGCCGATATCTCACTAAAGCGAATGGAAGAGATGGAGTGGGATACAGTGCTTGTGTCTGCTCATCTTGGAGCACGTACTGGTAATGGTGGAATGAATCCGGGCAACCACTTATGGTGGCAAGGACGATTCTACTCACGGAGTGGAAAAGATAAGAGATTCCCTGACTTCGTAAAGACCACAGGCTTCGGAACTGGTGAAGGACTCTGTGGTTGGAACTGCCGACACTCTTTCGGAAGTGGAGATGGAGTGAACAATCCTTATGAGGATAAGAAAATTAACTTTGCCGATAGCCATAAGGTTGAGGAATTGCAGAAGAAACAGAGAGCGCAGGAGCGAAGGATCCGTGACACTAAGCGGAAGATACAGAACTTACAGACCGCTGTGGATAATTGCAAGGATGATAAGGCAAGGTTAGAACTACAGAACATACTAGATCGCAAGGCTCACACACTGAAGCTTCAGAATAAGCGGTATAGTGCATTTTGCGAAGAGAATGACCTAAGAGAGTATGCGGAACGATTGAAAGTCGCCAAGTGGGATAGACAACAGGCAATGAAAACAGCAGGTGCAGCTCGCAGATATGAAAATATAAAAAACATGGGTACAAAGAAAATGTAAAAATATAGTATTATAATAAGCAGGTGATGAAAATGTTAGAAAAAGAACACCTTGAAATTATTTCTTCTATTCTTATGAGAGGAAATAATGTAGAGATAAGAAGAAAACCTAAAACAGGGGAAATTGTTATCTTTGAAGTGAAAAAGACCATAAAGAGCGGTAAGTAATTGGGCTTACTAAGGGCTATTCGGAGCTGATTGACACTAATATGTGTTAATCAGCTCTTTTTCTTTACATTTGACACCTCCTTTCATCCACTAGAGGAAGTCTGTTAAAGGGATGGTCGCACATCCCGGTGGATTTACCCCGACAGAGGTTTATCTGTCTTAATCCATTACCGCTGACGGGCGGTTAAAAAATTCGTTTAGGAGGATATGTAACATGAAAAACATTTTGCAAATTATTGCTGATGCAAAACTGGAAGCAACAGATGAGCAGAAAGCAGCAATTGAAGCAGCAGTGAAAGAGAATTACAGAACAGTGTCTGATTACGAGAAACAGACAAGAAAAGTAGAAACTCTTACACAGGAACGAGACAATTACAAAGAACAGTATGACACTGCAAAAGCAACATTGGACGGCTTTGAAGGAAAAGATTTCGATGCGATTACAAAAGAGCGTGATGAGTGGAAAACCAAAGCAGAGAACAGTGAGAAAGATTGGAAGAAGAAATTCGAGGACAGCGAGAAAGAGTATGTTGCAAAAATTGAAGAGAGAGACTTCAACGACGCACTTACAAAAGCTTTGTCTGGGGAAAAATTCACATCCGATTTCGCTAAGACAGGCATAATCGACATGATCAAGAAAAAAGGGCTGAAACGTGAAGGTGAAAAGATTCTCGGTCTGGATGATTATATGAAAGAGTTAAGAGAATCGCAGAAAGATGCTTTCGCTTCTGAAGGAAAAGAACCGCCAATATTCACAGTTCCGACATCCAGAGGTGGAACAGAAGAAAAAACCGAAGCATTCAAGCCATCTACTGTGTGGTAGTCATACATACCGGTTGTCCATTACTGGCAACTGCTAACCTTGAAGAATTAAAGGAGAATTAAAATGGCAGATACAACAAGAATTACATCCCTAAATATGTTACTTGATACAACTGGAAAAATGTATCTTGCAGAACAGTATGGGAAAGTTATTGAAAATGTCCAGAAACAGACTATTTCTGGGAAAATGAAGAACACAGAGCTTTCAGGCGATCCAACAGCCGGAACAGTAGAAGCGAAGAGATTTGCAAACGCTGAGTCAAAAGCCTATGGAACAGCCAGAGGAGCAGCTAAAGGTGATGGAGTAAAGGGTAAAACCGTTACTATCCCAATTAACAAAGATAAGGAAATTGTAGAAGAGATTGAACAGAAAGATGTATCACTTCTCGGTGTAGAAGGGCTTATTGCTAAAAGATCAGCAAACCACACATTGAGAATGGTAGCTGAATTGGATACAGATTTCTTTGCTGTTGCCGGAACAGATGCGACAGAAGTTGACTTGACTGGAATTACAGCTATTGAAGAGCAGGCAGAAGCAATGATTCAGCAGTGTGAGACTACGCAGAATAAATATGTGGATGGTGTACCACGTTCTATGATGAACATGATTTGTACACCGAAATTCTATGGAAAAATCCGTACATATCTGGACAAAGTTACAGTGCCGGGTGTTGGAGTGGCTGACGAAGAGTTCTATGCTTATCATGGTGTAAAAACATTCTCATGTGTGCACATGCCGACAGATGTTGACGTGATCGTGATGGTGGATGGAGCTATTGCACAGCCGGTAATGTCTACACCTTATGACGCTGAGAAAATTAATCTTGCAAACGCTTACGGAGTAGAACTTTTCTACAGTTACGGGACACAAACTGTAATGCCGGACCTTATCTTCAAAAATAAGAAAGGTGAATAGACATGAGATACTTTGAAGATTTAAAAACAGGACGCATTCTGTCAACTGAGAACGAAGTAAGCGCTCAGTTGATGGAAGAAAACAAAGAGAGATACAAAGAAACAAAAGGCAAAGCGAAAGGCAAATCAAAAGATAAACCAAAGGCCGAAGAAACACCAGAAGCAGAGCAGCCAGAATAAGGAGATAAATATGGCATATACGGACTATGAATTTTACAAAACAAAATATTATGGAGATGTTGTGCCGGAAGAAGATTTCCTTAAATATACAGAACGTGCCTGTGACCGTATAGATAACATGACATTCAATCGTCTTGTTGATGGTCTACCAACGGAGTTGCGAGCAAATGTTATGGTTCAAAAAGCCGTATGTGCGGTCGCAGACGTTCTTTATCAAATCGATGCAATAAGAAAGGCATCTATGGAAACTGTAGGAACTATAAAACATGAAGATGGTACTGTGACCGGAAAACGAATTTCTTCTGTTTCTTCCGGCTCTGAAAGTATCAGTTATGTAACAGGAACAAATAGCACCGGCGGAGATATATATTCACAAGCAGCCATGAATAAGCAGGTAGAGAATGTTCTGGTAAGGCAAACAGCAACAGAGTATCTACATGGAATAGCTGATAACAATGGAGTAAATTTGCTGTATGCAGGAGTGAGATGATGTTCGAATTTTTGAAAAAATTATTTTGCCACCACAACAATAATGTGTATGTACGGACTGTTCTGGAGAGAATTGGACCCGCTGAATATCGTACACATCATATTTGGAAATGTTCAAAATGCGGCAAAGAATGTGATTAGGAGGGATGCTGATGTATGACAAGACTGTAACTGTATTTCACAAATATACAGATAAAGACGATGTTATATATTGGTATCCTTATGTATTACACAATGTTGACCTCATCGTAGACAAAGCTGCAAATGTGGCGAAAACTGGATTGGACAGTGCTGATACAGCAAAGTTACATATCAGATATAAACTGGATAACGGAAAGAAAATGATTGGTGAGAGGAAATATCTTGAACCAAAGGAATGGAAGGCAGCAGAAGATAAGACGAACATGATCACCTTTTCGGATGGAGATATCTTCATGGAAGGAAAGTTCCCGGAAGATGCAATTTCGGACGATGAGTATACGTCCAGAGTATACAAAGGGTTTTACGATTATCTGAACAGAACGAAAGACAATGTGTATTTGATAACAAGTTTAGGTGGTCCGTATACGTTGATTCCACATTTTGAGATTGGAGGAAAGTGATGAGTAAAAGATATCAATTTCCAACATTCAAGGTTGTTAATGGAAATGTTACAGCTGAATTGAATTTGAAAAGATTCGAAAGACAATTTGAAAAAGCTCAATTTTGGTTAGATGGACAGGTCATGCAAGACGTAATTCCTTTCATGCCGTTTAGGGATGGAAATCTGGTTAATGTTTCGAAAATCCATAGTGCAGCAATGCAAGGAACTGGAAAAGTTGTAGTAGGAGCACCTCCCTATGGACGTTTTCTATATGAGGGAAAGGTGATGATTGACCAAGAAACACAATCTCCGTGGGCGAGAAAAGGTGCAAAGAAGATTGTGACAGATCGTAATCTGGAATTTGACAAAACTGCACATCCAGATGCAACAGACCATTGGTTTGAGCCAGCAAAACTGAAACATGGTAAAGCATGGCTAAGAGGGGTGAAGAAAATTGCAGGAGGAAGATAAAAAGCCAGTCAAATATGATGTTGATGGGTATGAAGAGGTAACGAGTGCTCTTGGTGAGCTGTTAAATCAGTTTCCGGGACTACTCGAAGAGGAAAAAATAAAATTTTCTACACTGGAAAAAGAATCTGGAATTGCTTTTTATCCAGTGACAGGTGCGGTTATTGCATCTGAAAAGAAGAGCGTTACCGGAAAAGTAAATCAATTGTGCAACTATCCATTTTACATAGTGTATCGTACTTCCGCAGAATCACCAAAGATAAAGGCAGAAGTAAAAGAGTTTCTGGACTCTCTTGGTAAGTGGCTCGAGAAACAGTCAGTAACAATCAATGGAGAAACACATAAATTAGATTCTTATCCGAAATTGACTGAAGAAAGAATCATTGAAGAGATTACAAGGTTAACGCCGGGGCATCTCGATGAAACATATGAAAATAACACGCAGGATTGGGTGATTAGCATTTCGCTTAAATATAGAAATATTTTTTATAAGAACAGATAGAAAGGAATTTGCTATGGGTAAATTAGAACGTGAAGCATTAGCACATTATTTAGACACAACTTGGAAGATGAAACCAGATACAGCAGAATGGGAAGTATTAGGTGATGATATCGAGGAAATGTCTGTTGAATTGAATCCGGATACTGAGCAGAAAAAGACAATCCTTGGAAAGACAAGGACAACAGACAATGGATATCAACCTTCTATGTCAGCTGACCCATATTATGCTGATCCAACAAAGAAAATCTATCCACAGATTCGTGATATTGCACTGGACAGATTGAAAGGTGATGCTTGTCGTACATTAATGCTGGAAGTTATTGTTGAAGACACAGCAGCACTAAAGCATCTTGCATACGTGCAGGAAGTAATGGTGAAACCACAGTCTTATGGTGGTGATACATCTGGCGTAAATATTCCTTTTGATGTAACCGATGATGGGGAACGTAAAAAAGGATATGTAACAGCTGAATCATTAAAAACTGGAAATCCGGTTTTTGCAGAAGGTGAAATTGCATGAACTGAATATCAGCTTGATTTAAGCAGTGGAATTTATGTTGAGAAAGAGAGGAATAAGGAGAATGAGTAACAAACTTGTAAAACCACAAAGCAATGATGTTTTCATTGATAATGGTGAAAAGGTATACACAATCAAGAGCAAACGAGGAGAAAAGGTACTTGGAACGTTCACCTTCCAACCATCTGATACGAATATTGTAAATCGATATGAAGAGGTTGTGAACTTCTATAATACATATAAAATGCCGGACAATCCTACAGATGAAGACATGAGAAAAATAGAGAAAGAAATCATAGAAAAAATGGCGTATCTCATCGGAGAGGATGCAAGTGATACGTTCTTCTCTATTCTCGGGCCATTTTCACCATTAGAAAGCGGAGAACTGTTTATCGAGCAGGTATTGACAGTTGTGGCAAAAGTAATCGAGAGAGAAATGCAGGTCCGCACAAAGAAGGTACAACGGCGTGTAAATAAGTACGTGGCCAAGTACCATAACTAATGGATGCGTGGAAACTTCCTACTTCATTAGAAGTTAATGGACATGAATATGCAATACGCACAGATTATCGTGTGATATTGGATATTCTTTCTGCTATGAACGACCCGGATATATTGGAACCCGGTATGACACAAGAGGAACAGAATCAAGAAAAGATTATGACGATGTTGCAAATATTGTATGTGGACTTTGATTCTATTCCTCCGAGAGACTGGAAAGAATCAGCTGAGAAAGCAAGTGCATTTATCGATTGCGGAATCAAAAATGACGGAAAGCCAAAACCAAGAACAATGGATTGGGAGCAGGACGCATCCATTATTGTTCCAGCAGTCAATAAAGTGTATAGGGATGATGTTCGGTCTGTTGAATATATGCACTGGTGGACGTTTTTTGGACTCTATATGGAAATTGGTGAAAGCACATTTTCTACAGTTGTAGGTATTCGGGAAAAGAAACGTAAGGGTAAAAAATTAGAGAAGTGGGAACAGGAATATTATAAAAACAACAAATTCATTGTAGATTTAAAAGCAAAAACTACAGAACGTAGTGAAAAAGAGAAATCAGAACTCCGAGAACTCTTTGGATTCAATAAATAACCGGCTGTCTATAGGAGAGACAGTCGCTGACCGCATACAGTTAGCGGTAGAAAGGATTAAGTATGGCACAAGCCGACGGCTATATCATAATCGATACAGAAATAAAAGCTGACGGCATGAAAGCCGGAAGCAAAGAAGTCGAAGCAGCAGTACGAAGAATGGCTTCGACAGTTGATGGACTCGGAAATAAGGCAAAGATAGCTTTAAATAAGCAGGTCAATGCTTTTTCGAAACTGAATCAAGAGTATGCAGCACAGGAAAGAAAAGTTGAAGAACTCAAGAGAAAAGTTTCAGAATATGCAAACCAGAAAATTCCAACAGAAGAATACAAAGCCATTCAAGATCAGATTGATAAGGCAATTAAGAAATTAAATGCTTTACAGCAGGCACAGGATAGGTTTGAAGCAACTGGAGGACGGAGAAATACTACTTCATTAAAAAAAATGGAGTATGACATAGAAGAACTTACAAATGAAATCAAATATGCAGAAGCAGAATTAAAAGACCTTGAGGAAACCGGGAAAGCATTTACACTTGGAACGGACACAAAAGAAGCTACGGCTGATATGGAACGTTTGGCGGAAGCAGAACAGAAACTTCTGAATATGAACAACAGATTAGGTTCATCTTATGCATCAATAAAAAATAATGTTGATGAGTACGGGAAAAAACTTCTTGGAATTGATTCTGCTCATAAAAAGGCGGGGGATTCAAGTAGAAAATTTTCCGATTCTTTACGATCTACAGGAAATTCAGCAAAGTCTGCAAATTTTGGATTGAAAAGAATGTTAGGCACATCTCTTTTATTCAGTTTTGTTTTCAGAGCAATAAGTAGTGTTGTAAATGCTGTCAAATCTGGATTTTCAAACCTAGCCCAATATTCCGGAGAAACAAATAGTAGCATATCTATGCTGTGGGGAAGTCTTGAAACATTAAAGAATAGCCTTGCTACGGCATTTGCACCGATTCTTAGTGTTGTCGCACCGATCTTAAGTAAATTCATAGATATGTTGTCTACAGCTGCAAGCTATGTAAGTATGTTTTTCTCATTCCTATCCGGAAAGAGCACATACACGAAAGCTATCGCAGTACAGAAAGATTATGCAGGAAGTCTTAAGGACACGGCAAGTGGTGCGAAAGATGCAGCAGAAGGAACAAAAGAAGCTGCGGAAGCTGCAGAAGATTACTTATCACCACTTGATGATATCAATCGAATGGATAAAAGTAACTCTAATGATGGGTCTGGAAGTTCTGGTGGAAACGGAGCTGGAGCAGGTGGCGGAGCTGGATCTGGTCCATTATTTACAGAAGAACAAATTACAAACATACCTGCATTAGAAAAATTAAAAGATATCCTGTCGAAAATTTTCCAACCATTCAAGGAAGCATGGGAAAAGGAAGGAAAGAATACCATTGATGCTGCCAAGTATGCTTTTAGCGAATTGGAGTCATTAGCGGAGAGCGTTGGAAAAAGTATGCTTGAGGTTTGGACGAATGGGACAGGCACTAAAATATTAATTACAATGCTACAAATTGCACAAGGCGTACTGGTTACGATAGGAAATATTGCAAGACAATTGGATGAAGCCTGGAACAAAAACAAAGTTGGAACAGCTATTGTACAAGCTCTTGCAGATGCATTTCGAACAGTTTTGGATATTATAAATCAACTTGTATGGGCGACTGCTGATTGGGCTGGAAAGTTAGATTTTTATCCATTGCTCGAATCAATCAAAAATCTGTTTGAATCTTTGTCTCCGTTAATTCAGGCTATAGGTAATTTTTTATTAGAAATCTATACCACTATTATTTTACCAGCATTGAAATGGCTGATAGAAGATGCACTTCCTACAGTAATTAATATTCTTGCAGATTTGTTTAATTTTCTTGGAGAACACCAATGGATTATAGATGCAATAGGAGCAGCGTTGCTCGGAGCATTTGCAGTATCTAAAATAGTGCCACTGATTACAACAATTATAAGTGCAATCGGTGGATTAATAGCAATAATAGGTTCTGGTGGATTGAGTGGTTTACTGTCAACTCTTGTTGGCTTTTTGGGAGGACCACTGACACTTGCCATTACTGCTGTAATTGCAATCCTTATATTACTTGTTACTCATTGGGATGAAGTAAAATCTGTAATGGGAAAATTCAATGATTGGTTACAAGGTGCGTTTCACCATGACTGGACAAAAGAATTTGGTTATCTTGGCGAATATGTGAATGCATGGTTTGCAAATATCCAAAATATTTTGAATGGCGTAAAGGGCGTATTTAATGGAATTATAACATTTTTAAAAGGCATATTTACAGGAAATTGGCGACAAATATGGGAAGGTGTAAAACAAATTTTCCAAGGTGTATGGAACACATTTGCTGGAATTGTAAAATCACCTATTAACTTAATTATTGGATTTATCAATGCATTGCTGTATGCGGTGCAAGTAATGCAGAATGGAATCGCATCGGCGCTCAATAGTCTTAATATTCGGATGCCTAAATGGGTAGAAAAATTGACTGGATATTCGTCTATTGGATTTAATATTGGATATATGAGCACTCCGCGTATTCCATACTTGGCACAAGGAGCGGTTATTCCTCCAAACAAAGAATTCATGGCAGTACTTGGAGATCAGAAGAGTGGAAACAACATTGAGGCACCAGAAGATTTGATTCGGAAAATAGTTCGAGAGGAAGCTGGAAACAGCGGAAAAGGAACCACTAGAGTACAAGCACAGATTAACAGAAGAACGATTTTCGATATTGTGATTGATGAAGCAAAAGCACGACAGACAATGACAGGAAAAAATCCGTTTGAGATGGCATAGAGGAGGTAGAAGATGGCACAAAATCATTTGAAATTTGGTACATATACAGCACCGGATGTGGATGAAGATGGATATAAGATCGCGATAGCTACTACCTCCACCGACAATTCAGGAAGACTTATGCGCGGAGATATGAAAAATTCTGTGCTATTTTCCACAGAAGCATATAACTTGAAATGGACAGATATTCCAGTAATGCAGGCGAGCAATATTCTCAATCAAGTAGTTAATAAGAATGAGTTTGATTTTTTCCATTTCAACTTATATACGTGTAGATGGGAAACTAGCAGGTTTTATGCAGCAAACTTCAATGCTCCAGTCTTGTGCTTGAAAGAAGGAGAAGAAAAGTTGGAAGAATTGAGTTTTCAGGTCACATCAATTCATCCATTATAAATTGTACCGGTCATTGTTATGAGGTGATCGCTGACCTTAAAAAGTTAAGAGGTAGATTATGGCAAAGAACGTAAGTGCAGAATTTAAAAACATAATAAAATCAGGCGGTCCATTCTACGCATATGCAGTAGTAACACTTCGTAATGGGAAAAGATTGGTATTGGATTCTGACCATGATTTCTATATTAGTGGCAACAAATATGTAGAGGATGGAGGGGGCGGATTCCCTTTAGGCTCTGCTATTTCAAAATCAATCACACTTGTTATAGATAATATTGACGAGAGATATTCTGAATATGATTTCTATTACGCTCAGATATCGTTATACACAGAAGCTGATGTTCGTGAGAGAACGTATGACAGTTGGAGAGACATGTCTGGTACTGAAATATTAGATGTAGATGGAAATCGTATTATTCTTACGGATACAGCAGTAGAACGTCCGCAAGAAGGAATATTTACGATAATTGAGCCGGTAGCTGTTGGAGATACAATCGAGCTTACGGGCTATGATTATATGTATAAGGCGGACACAGAATTTGAATCCAAATTAACATATCCAACTACTGCTCGACAATTGCTTCGAGAAGTATGTTCATTTTGTGGAATATTGCTTGGAAGTCCAGAATTTCCAAACGATACGTTTGAAATTTCACAGGCACCCGAGAAAACGACTGGACGTAATATTATTGGATATATTGCACAGCTTGCAGTAGGAAACGCCATAATTCAAAATGGAACACTTATAATAAGAAGTTATGATTTTTCTGCAATTGCAAATATTTCAGATGCTACAAAACCATCGGAATTGCAAGAAGATGCAGGATATCATATCTTGGAAGATTTTCAGGATGATCCAGATATCGGAACTGATATGGTGACAATCACAGGAATTGCGACCACAAGAAAAGGCGAAAAAGAAGATATAATATTGCTGAATGGAACGGATTACTACGCTTTGAACATATCAAATCCACTAATCGAAGGAAACGAAGATGAAGCATTACAGCTTATCGGAGATGTTCTGATTGGCATAAAAATTCGTCCGTTCAGCGGAGAATTGCTTCCAAATCCAACAATAGAATTCATGGATTTGGTTTGTGTAGTAGACAGAAAGGACCATGTGTATGGATCATTTATTACATCTCATGAGTTCGAGTATCTTGGTGGCAGTAGTTTATCATGTGGGGTGAAGAGTCCAGAAAGGCAGAAAAGCACATATTATAGTGAAGCAACAAAGATATACCAGAATGCAAAAAAAGATATTGCTCGCAACAAGACAGAATTTGAGCAGGCTGTTGAAAATCTGAATAAGACAATTGAAAATGCATCTGGAATGTATACAACAGAAGAAGCTCAACCCGATGGTAGCACAATTACATATCTTCATGATAAAAGGACTCTTGAAGAATCAATGAATGTAATTAAAATCACAGCGGACGCAATTGGAATTTCCACAGACGGTGGGAAAACATTTCCATATGGACTCTTTTTAACTGGTGATTTGATTACAAGAATATTATATTCTATTGGTATTAATGCTGATTACGTCAACACCGGTGCACTTACAATTAAGGATAAGGATGGAAATATAACATTCTATGCAGATACTGATACAGGTCGAGTTACCATCAATGCAGAATCGTTGAATATTACCGGAAAGTCTATTCAAGAGATTTCAAATTCCATTGTACAAAATTTTGTGGAGAACATCTACAAAACAGATCTTGATGAGATCAAAAAACAATTAAGCAACAAGATTGAAACATGGTACCAAGATACGGACCCGTCTGTAAACTGGGATAAAATAACAGAAGTAGTATGGTGTGATGTTGATGGATATCCTATCTTGGATTCGGACGGAAATAAGATTCTTACATATTATGAAGAGTCGAAAGCAGAGCACGAGGGAGATCTATGGTATAACACAGACACAAAAGAAAAATGGATGTACAAATCAGGACAATGGGTTCCAGAAGAAATTCCAGATACAGTATTTGACGAGATTGATGGGAAATCAAGTATCTATATAAATACTCCAACAACTCCTTACAAAGAGAGAGATTTGTGGTTTAAGGATGGAAAAATTCTTGTCTGCAAGGAATCGAAAAGTACAGGTGAATGTAATACTGACGATTGGGTTAAGAAAGATGAATATACCGATGATAGTAAGGTTACTGACTTTATACAAAATACCTATACTCCTAAGATACAGGAAATGCAGGAACAAATAGATGGGAAAGTGGAAAGTTTCTTCTTTGATTACGAACCAACTCTTGAAAATTATCCGGCCAATAAATGGACGACAGAGGAAGAACGACTTAAACATAATGCAGACACTTTCTATTGGAAAACAAAGAAATCTACATATATTTTCTGCAAAATAGATGGTGTATGGCAGTGGTTAGAGAATAAAGACCCTGACATTAAAAAAGCAATGGAGGCGGCAGCAGCAGCCAAAGACACAGCAGACGGAAAAAGAAGAACGTTCGTAACAACACCGGTTCCTCCATACGATGAAGGAGATTTATGGACGCAAGGCGATAAAGGCGACCTTATGTGTTGTAAAGTTTCAAGATTGAGTGGAAATTATGTATCATCGGACTGGGGAAAAGCAACAAAGTATACAGATAATTCAGCCTTGGATAAATTCAATGAAGAACTTAATCAGTCGGAAATATTCAACAGATTGACCAACAATGGCACAGAGCAGGGAATATTCCTTAAAGATGGGAAGATATACATTAATTTCTCATATGCGGAAGGTGGAACACTTAAGCTTGGTGGGAAAGATAACGTAAATGGAACTTTAGTGATTTTGGACTTGGATGGAAATGAGATAGGAAATATTAGCAATAATGGAGTTTCTTTAATAGGAGATTTTACCAACAAAAGTAAATATTTTCAGTACGTATATGAGCTGAAAATAGCGAATGGCTCGATGATATATAATAGAAATGATGGAGAAATATATAAGTTATCAAGAGATGAACTTTCGTATCGTAAGGAACCGAATGGAGATTATGTATTTAGGGCATCGAGAAGTACTGGAGTAGCTGTAAATTTACTTAGCGTAATGAATGGAATTACCTCGAACGGAGCAATATATGCGAATGATAATGTGACAGTAGTCGGGGATTTTTTGGTGCGAGGAGAAAAAAATAGAATTGTAAACACAGAAAATTATGCTTCAAGACTTCAATATTGTTATGAAATGCCATCCCCTATGTTTGGGGATATCGGAGAAGGGTGTACGGATGATTCTGGTGTGTGCATTGTAGCAATAGACGACATTTTTAGAGAAACTGTAACAGATGGACCGAATTATCATGTGTTCCTGCAGAAAGAAGGTCCGGGGGATATCTGGATAGAAAACAAGACAGACTCATATTTTATCGTCAAAGGAACGAAAAATATGAAATTTTCTTGGGAAATAAAAGCAAAGCAAAAGGGATACGAATTCGAGAGACTTGAATGCTACAAAGAATCAGAAAATGATGAGGAATACATTAATTACGAGGACGTTGGCTATTATACCTACACAAAGTACGTAAATGATTTAGAGTTAGGAGGAGAAGAAGTATGAAATTACTTACTAGTTTCACAAAATTAACAACTGGAGAAGGTATTAGAGTGGCATATACATATTCAGAGGTTGATGAAGAAGGAAAACTGATAAGCCAAAATAATAGAGGAAATTTTATCGCGATTGATCAAGAATTGAGAAAACATATTGAAGCAGTTGATTCTTATATTTCAGATAAGTATCTTGCGAAGGAGGAAAAATAACATGGCAAAAATTATTATGGATGAAAACGAAACAGTAAATGAAGCAGTAGAAGTTGAGAACACTGAAGTACCAGAGCTTGATGCTGATTTTTCGGTTGATGCTGATAGTGTAGAGAATACAAGTACTGATACTGAACCACCTACAGATGGTAGCGGAATCGACACGGATATGAGTGTTGAGACACCAGAGGAAACCACACCGACCGATAAAGAAGAATCATCTGATAATACGCAGACAGAAGGGAATCCAGATGAAAACATTGATAATTCAGTGGATGATGGTATTTCATCCCTTCCATTAGAAGATACAGATTTGAAACCGGTATATGACGAACCAACTGGACAAGCTGACAGTGTCGGTACTGGGAAGAAATGGACAGATGGATATACAATCAAAAAAAAACCATCTGACGATGATGAAGCTATGATTCTTAGTACATCAGAGAAAGCGAATAAGCGTATAAAATTCTCTGGAATCTGGGATTGGATTGTGGACAAGATGGCAAATGCCGTTGTGTCAAAATTGACCACTACGGATAAGACAGTTTTGGGTGCGATTAATGAATTAAATAGTAAGACGATTGCTAGTGTTGTACCTGGCGAGTATATCTCAAAGGAAAATGAAATTTTGTCATATAAATTAAAGCCGTTAGCTAGTGATCAAGGGATTTTATGTATATGCAGAACTATGATTTATCATATAGAAATGAAAAATAATGGCTATGTTTTTAACGGCTGTACTGCCACCAAAATTTTCGGTGATAAAGATATAAGTATATCAATCGAAGATAATGGAAAAGCAATTATTGTAAAAGTCCCTAGATATGAAAATCCGATTTTCGTAGGAAGATTTTAACAACTCGCCAACTCCGATTTTCTCAACCACCAAAAATTCTGCTAATTAGCACAATCACTTGCAATCATCTATAATTCTAAGCATAGCAAACAAGCCACCGTGAGCTGGCTTTAAAAAATTAATATAAAATTGTCATGATCAAGCTATATATCGTCTAAATGATGCCTTAACATTATCCTCGTTGACAGTAACGTACATCATGGTAGTGTCAGGTTTCTTATGCCCGGCATAAGCCTGTATCTCTTGTAGCGGAATCCCTCGACTTCCAGCATCCGTTAGCAATGTTCTTCGGAACTTGTGTGGATGCACATGGATGTCGGTCTTTTTGCCGAGTTTTGACAACATCGACCATATAGCTTCCTTGCCCATGCGATTATGTGGCTTTCGATTCGATACGAATAGCGCTGGATTCATGTCATTTCTTGTCATAAGGTACTTCTTGAGGTGGTAGGCACATTCGTCTGTAAGATAGACTTTGCGCTCTTTCTTACCTTTCTGACCGTAGATGATTACTTCACGGTTGCCCCAGTCAATGTCATTTCGGTTGAGTGCTACCACTTCACCGATACGAGCTGCGGTACTGTACAGAAACTCCATAATTGCTACATCACGCTGACATTCTGCGTTGCATCTAAGATGCTCACGTTCTGCGCTTGTAAACGGCTTTTTGATACGCTGTGGCACTTTCATGTGCTTGATTCTACGCATTGGATTCTTGGCTATGAATCCCTCGTCAGAGAGCCACCCAAAGAACGATGAGAAGTACCGTCTAATGGAATCCATGTAGGATATAGACACATGCCTTGTTTCTTGGTACATGGCGAGATAATACCTAATGTCATTCGTGGTGATATCCTCGAATCTCTTATGCAGATAGTTGACTAGCTTGGTCACGCAATCCACATATCGGTCAATCGTACCTTGTGAACAGTTCTCCAAACGTTTACTGGCTACGAATAATCTTAAAATCTTATCCCAGTGCGATTGGCTTGTAACCAATGATGTGCATTCCTCTTGTAACTTCACTCCGTGGAACGAAATATACAGCACATTCTCCAATTTATGTAGCTGCTCATCGTTCAAATCCTCTTGCATCATATTTACTACGTTTTTAATGATGATATTAATGTCTTTTTCCATAAAAAACACCCCTTTCTGAACCTAATTATGACTCAAAAAGAGGTGAATTTACACACTTTTGTTAGTTGATGAAATCGGAGTTGGATATCAAGATATCCAAACACCACTTACTTTTGTTTTATATACAATGCTTCTAATACTATATCCAAAAAGAATAATCGAGGCATATCCATTGCCATTGTCTGTTTTTTGTACAATCATTGTAAATGATGCATTTTGTGTGAAAGAAACAAAATAAAATGTTCTTGCAAATACATCATATGGTAACAGATTATCTACGATGTATTGTGCAGCTTTTACATAGTCCAATCCATCTGGTATTTTGCCACTTTCGATACTGACAGACTTAACATTTACCAGCTGCTTACTATTTTATTCAGATATGGATACGTTTCTCCATTTTGAATAAGTATTATTACCGAATTTCGTTCTGAAATATAGAATACCATTGTAAGTAATATAGAACTGAGTCAACTGCTTGTTCGTTTTGACCACAATTATATTACCTGTCAAATCAATTGGATAATTTTTCATTCCAGCATTCGAAGGAGTAGCATTTGCTGTTGTATAGATACCACATTCAGTAAACGAATCAATATCTTTACCGTAACCATTGATTTCTTTTGTTGGGAATCCCAGGTTACTATTTTATTAACACACTTTATATATTTTTATAGCACAGCTACCAGATAATTTTATTTTATAATTAGCTGATAATCCGTTTTCTGTGCAATCCATTTTGACAGTAGAATCATAATCTTCGCCTTTGACAAGCACCTCTAAAAAAGAGCCATTTTGCACTTGAATATTAAGCACAGATAATGAGCTTATTTTAAAGCCGCCGGATCTGTATGTGGTTACTAAGTATAAGCCTGTATTCAGTTTGATTGTCAAAGGGGTATTGCTTATATAGCCAGAATAAAACGGCTTTAACGCCTTACTATTTAATATTGCTAGTATTGAAAATATTGTATAAAAAAAGCACCTCGAAAGGTGCTTGAAATGATATCAGTGCTTATTCATTTTACTTGAAATCTAAATGCAGAAATTGGCAGTATATTTTCTTCTTTATAGAAGTTATATCTTTCTCTTGCTTGGTCAATTTTTTTTGTTTCATCGTTCATTTCATATATTTCAATTTGATATATTCCCTTAGTTGGAAATTTAACATTTTTAGACTGTGCAATTATACTTTCAAATACTTCATAATCAGTTTTGAAATCACTGTTTTTTATCCCAACAAGTTCGAGTGAATATAAAGGAATTTTAGTATTTGTATAATCTTTTTCTGTATCCTCTAAAGGCTTTATGCATTTCAAGAAATAGTCTAATTCAACAGTTACTTTTTCTTTTCCAATATAGCTAATCATCGAAAATATACATAAAGTTGCCCTATTATTTTCTGTTGTTACTTCATTAAAAAAGCTCTGAACGCTTCTAGTTGATTCGTCATATTTTTCACACAACCCTACATTTACATTTAAACCATTCATATTATTATTTCCATTCTGTGTCATTTTCTGTCTCTTGCTTAATTGATGTTTTTCCCATACTTTGATACTTTATCAATTCATTTGTTTGAGCTGCATTTTCTTCAATTTTATGTTCAACATCTTTTTGAAGATTATGTATGCGATCCATCATATTATCTTGAAATTGCTGTATTATTTCAACTGTTTTCTCTTGCGTTTTATTTGCTTGATCGACATTATAAAAACTTAAAAACAAAGATATTATACCAATTACTAATGCTACGAGCCCTAAAACAATTCCCACCCAAGTGTTGATTTCATTTAATCCGATAATCTTTTCGAAAAAAATACTTCCTAAGAACAATCCGATAATGCTTGTTGCTAATACATAAAAAACAAATTTTCCCCATAAATCTCTGAAAAATTGGATTGTTTCATCAATGCTTGAGTTTTTCTTTAAATTTCTTGTTAGCCATAAAATTGAAATACTTTCGCAAACAATAATTAATATTAGAATTCCTATTAATATATTCTTCACTTTAATAATTCCTTTCTTATTCATCTGAATACATCTATATTATCATAGGCTTGTATATTGCGCAATGAAAAGGTGATGGGCTCCGCACACTTAAATATGTTATAACATGGGTACAACACTTCTCAAATAATCCCATATACTTATAATATGAAATCTTATAGAAGTAGCGTTAAACTTGCATAAAAATCATAAATACACATGTTAGCATGGTATTAGCAAGAATGTAGACGTAGGAGATAATGTGATGGAATATGTAGGCAGAGAAGAACATAATGAGTTCGCAAAACGAATAGCCGATGAACAACATAGACAAAACAGAAGAATAGATGAGCTTGAAGAAAACGTGAAGCAGAACGCCCAGTTGACTTTATCAGTCGAAAAATTAGCAACCAGCATGGAGAACATGACGAAAGAACAAATGTCGCAGGGTGAACGACTGGAAGCTCTTGAAGGTCGAGACGGAGAATCGTGGCGAAAAGTGAAAGACACAATTATAGCTGCGATACTTGGAATAATTGTTGGTTTTGTAGCAACTAGAATTGGATTTTGAAAGGAGGGTTGATGAACATGAACGCAGAATTAGTAATGCAGTATATCAAGCCGGAACTTGTAATTGTAGCAGTTGTATTGTACTTTGTTGGTGTGTTGCTGAAAAAGTCAGAGATGAAAGACAAGTATATACCAGTCGTTCTTGGTTGTACAGGTGTGTTTTTATGCGCTGTGTGGGTTATTGGTAATTGTCCAATCAGAACACCACAAGAAATTGCAGTGGCGATTTTTACAAGTGTTGTGCAGGGAATCCTCGCAGCTGGATTAAGTACATATGTTAATCAGATTGTGAAGCAAGCACAGAAAGATGAGTAAGGGCGAGCAATCGCCCTATTTTTAATAAGGACAGAAAAAAGAAAGGAAAAGAAAAATGACAGAACAAACAAAATTAGAATTAATCAAATCATTCGCTTATGGGGCAACACCAGAAAGTCTTAATGAGGTAGGACGATTAACAATTCCTGAAGCAGAAACATTCCAGAAGGAACATGCAGCAGAAATTGAAGCTAAGAAAAAAGAACTGGAAGAAGGAGGATGGAAATGAGTAGACGATTAGTAATTGACGTATCCGAGCATCAGGGAGTTATTAACTGGGATGCAGCCAAAACGCATATTGCAGGAGCAATTCTACGCTGTGGTTATGGAGATGATATTGCATCACAGGACGATGTACAATGGGCACGTAATATATCAGAATGCGAGCGGTTAGGCATTCCAAGAGGTGTATACCTATATTCATATGCGACCAATGACACAATGGCACAATCAGAGTTACAGCACATTCTTCGATGCCTCAAGGGGCATAGCATCCAGCTGCCTATCTATCTGGATTGCGAGCAGGCAGGAACAGAAGGTTATGCTGCTAGAGCGTGTCAGATTATCTGCGAAGGACTCAAGGCAGCAGGATATAAGCCGGGAGTGTATGCCAATACTCATTGGTGGAATACTTGCCTTGCAGGAGTTACAGCATACCCTAGATGGGTGGCACAGTACAATACAGTATGTGAATATAAGGGGAAATACGACATCTGGCAGTACAGCTCCGATGGAATAATTCCTGGAATCAGCGGAAGAGTGGATGTGAACTGGTGCTATACCGAATTTGCAAGCATATCTGGAAGTGGAGCAGTTGCACCGGCAATAGCATCACAGAAGTTGAAAGACCTCGGAAACGTAGATGCTATCTACGAAGTATATGCCGGTGGTAGATGGTGGCCACCAGTAACTAATTATTCCGACTGGGCTGGTAGAGCTGATGGATATCCGATCAAGTATATTGCAATGAGAGTTACCAAGGGGAAAGTACGTGCAAGAGTACATACAACAACAAACGGTTGGTTGCCATATCTTGAGTTCGGAAACAGCTATAACAAGAATGACCTTATTAATGGTGTACTTGGTAATGGCAATCCGATTGATGCAATAGAAATCTATTATTACACACCGGCTGGATATAAGTATAAGAAAGCCGTTTATCGCGCGTCAGACTTGAATCACAACACATTCTATTCAGAGCAATATGATAACGAAAAGAATGCAAAGATGGATGGTTACGCTGGATTATATGGGGTTGCTATGGACAAGTTCCAAATGAAGATTGCGTAGAAACAGAATCCCCGGTATTGCCACCGGGGAAAGGGGCAAAAAAGGGGCAAAAAAGGTTATGCTATGTTGAAGCATGAAAGAAAAAGCAATGTATTTAAGGCATTATTAGATGCTTTGAGCACTTATGATTAATAAATAAAGTCCCCTAGGCAGCTTTGAACTTAGCCCCGGAAACACTGATATATGCGGTGTTTCCGGGGCTTTTTGGATTTTGAAATAGAATTCGTAGGAAAATAATTAAATATATAGTAAAAAATACAGTGCGCAAGCTGTGTCAAAGCCTGAGCACTGTAACTTTTTTGTAGAAATTATTATAATTTTTCAGAATCTAAAATAATTGTAAACGGGCCATCGTTTATGAGGGAAATCTTCATGTCTGCACCAAAGCTTCCAGTTTGTACAATGCCAACTTGTTCCTTGCACTTGGAGATAATATATTCGTAGAGTGCGTTTGCTTTGTCTGGATTGCCGGCATCTATAAAACTTGGACGATTGCCTTTTTTACAATTTGCGTAAAGGGTAAATTGTGAAATTAAAAGAAGTTCTCCGTCGACATCTGCTAAGGATAGGTTTGTCTTTCCATTTTCATCTTCAAAAATACGAAGCCCGATTAATTTGCGGATTAATTTATCAGCAATTTCTTCCGTGTCTGATTCAGCTACACCAATTAAAACCATAAAGCCCTTTCCAATCTGTCCAATGACCGTACCATCAACAGAAACAGAAGATTCGGTAACTCTTTGTATTACAAATTTCATCTTAAATAAATCCTCCTTGGATAAAAATAAAGCGTTGAATTTATTTTATCGTGTGCTGTGAAAAAAGTCTATAAAAACATGAAACATTTTGTTGCAAAATATAATTTGTAAGTAAGTAAAATACTAAGCGATTGTCCTAAAAATAAAAGGCTTTTGTAAGCCAGAAAGATATGGTGAGCATATGGAACATTTCGAACGAAACCAACTTATTCCTCTTCGTGATGCATTAAATTCTTTGATGAAATTTGTAAGGGAAATACCGAGTGTCGGAATTCCGCAATTTTATTGTTTTCTGGATTACATGAAGAACAATATTGAAATCTATTTATACGCCCCGATGGATGCAAATGAATGGGAAACGTTATTTTTGCGTTTAAAAGACATCTTGATCCGGGATTGGCGAGAAGCCAATCATAGCGTATGGGGAATTCCTGCTTTTGATTTATTAATAGGTGAACGTGAAAATAAAACAGAACTTTGTTTAGAATTCCTTCAATTAGTGTCGGTTATAGACGGGTTTTTCTGAAAATCATCTTGCTGTCATATCTGATTTATGGTAAAATCAATTGCAGATTTTACGATAGTAGGAGGCAACTATGGAGAACGAAACTGTTTCAAAAAACTTTATAGAACAGGAAATAGATAAAGACCTGGCGGAAGGTGTATATGATCATGTGTGTACACGATTCCCACCGGAGCCGAATGGATATTTGCATATTGGACATGCGAAATCTATTTTGCTGAACTATGGATTAGCGCAGGAATATGACGGGGAATTTCACATGCGTTTTGATGATACGAATCCGACAAAAGAGAAGATGGAATTTGTAGATTCGATCAAAGAAGATATCAAATGGCTAGGAGCTGACTGGAAGCAACATTTATATTTTGCATCAGATTATTTTGATCAGATGTATGATTGCGCAGTGAAATTGATAAAAAAAGGAAAAGCATATGTGTGTGATCTGACAGCGGAAGAGATCCGTCAGTATAGAGGAACTTTAACTGAAGCTGGAAAAGAAAGTCCATACCGCAACAGAAGTGTAGAAGAGAATCTTCAGTTGTTTGAAGAGATGCGTGATGGCAAGTATGAAGATGGAACAAAAGTACTTCGTGCTAAGATTGACATGGCATCACCAAATATTAACATGAGAGACCCTGTTATTTATCGTGTTGCACATATGACGCATCACAATACAGGAGATAAGTGGTGTATTTATCCGATGTACGATTTTGCACATCCAATTGAGGATGCAATCGAAGGAATCACACATTCTATTTGTACATTGGAGTTTGAAGATCACAGACCATTGTATGACTGGGTTGTAAGAGAGTGCGAGTTTGAGAATCCGCCCAGACAGATTGAATTTGCAAAACTTTATTTAACAAATGTTATTACAGGAAAACGTTATATTAAACGCTTAGTAGATGAAGGAATCGTTGATGGTTGGGATGATCCTCGACTAGTCACAATTGCAGCATTAAGACGTAGAGGATTTACACCAGAATCCATTAAATCTTTTATGGAATTAGTTGGTGTTACAAAAAGTAACTCATCAAATGATTATGCAATGTTAGAATATTGTATTCGTAATGATTTAAAACCTAAAGCACCTCGTGTGATGGCTGTTTTAGATCCTATTAAATTAGTTATCGATAACTATCCTGAAGGACAAGTAGAATATTTAGATGCGATGGTCAACATGGAAAATCCTGATTTAGGTTATGAAAAAGTTCCATTTGAAAGAGAATTATGGATTGATCGTGATGACTTTATGGAAGAACCACCTAAAAAATATTTTAGATTGTTCCCAGGAAATGAAGTTCGTTTAATGAATGCTTATTTCGTTAAATGTGTTGATTTTGAAAAAGATGAAAATGGAAAAGTAACTGTTGTTCATTGTACTTATGATCCTATTACTAAAAACGGTACAGGATTTACTGGTAGAAAAGTAAAAGGTACAATTCATTGGGTTCCTGTTCATCATTGTAAGAAAGTAACAGCACGTTTATATGAAAACTTAGTTGATGAAGAAAAAGGTGTTTATAATGAAGATGGATCTTTAAATTTAAATCCTAATTCATTAACTGTTATTGAAGATTGTTATGTTGAACCAGCTATTGAAAAATATAAACCTGGTGATTCATTCCAATTTGTAAGAAATGGATATTTCTGTATTGATACCAAAGATTCTACAGATGATCATTTTGTATTTAATAGAGTCGTTTCATTAAAGAGCTCATTTAAATTACCTAAGAAATAAAAATTTGGAGATTGCTTTGACAATCTCCTTTTTTATACCAAAAGAAACAATACCCTAAGATATTGTTTCTTTTAATTATTTATTATATTTACGATCATGTGCTGCTGAAATTAACCCTTGGAATAATGGTTGTGCACGGTTTGGTCTTGAAGTAAATTCTGGATGGAATTGACATCCTACATAGTAAGGATGATCTTCTAACTCAACAATTTCTACAAGATTTCTTTCTGGGTTAAATCCTGCAACTTTTAAGCCATTTTCAACTAAAACGTCTTTATAATTATTATTAAATTCATATCTATGTCTATGTCTTTCTTTAATCATTTCTTTTCCATAAAGACGATAAGCATGTGTACCTGGATTTAATTGACATTCATAATCACCTAATCTTTGTGTACCACCCATATCTTCTAAAGATTGATCTGACATTAAGTTAATAACTGGATTTTTACATAATTCATCAAATTCTAATGAATTAGCATCTTTAATCCCACATACATTTCTTGCATACTCAATTGTTATTAATTGCATACCTAACAAATACCTAAAAGTGGAACTTTATTAGTACGTGCATATTCAATAGCATCAATCATACCAGCAATACCACGATCACCAAATCCACCTGGAACGATAATTCCATCAGCATCTTTTAATCTTTCTGCTACATTTTCTTTATTTAATTCTTCTGAATTAATAAAATCAATATTAACAACACTATTTACATAATATCCTGCATGTCTTAAAGCTTCATTAACTGATAAATAAGCATCAGGTAATTGAACATATTTTCCAACTAAAGCAATATTTAATTCTTGATTTAAGTTTTTAACACGGTTAACTAAAGCATCCCATTCATCCATATGTGCTGCAGGTGCATTGATTTGTAAATGTTGTAATACTAAATCATCCATTTTTTGATCTAATAACATACGTGGTAATTCATATAAATTTTCTACATCGTAGTTAGAAATAACATTTTGTGATGGTACATTACAGAATAATGAAATTTTGTCTTTTAATTCTTTTTCAATATGATGTTCACTACGACAAACAATAAAGTCTGGTTGAATACCTAAACCTCTTAATTCTTTAACACTATGTTGTGTTGGTTTTGTTTTAACTTCATGACTTGCTCCAATGTATGGAAGTAAAGTTGTATGAATATAAACAGTATTTTCATATCCTAAATCTAATCTTACTTGGCGGATAGCTTCAATGAAAGGTAAACTTTCGATATCTCCTGTTGTTCCACCAATTTCAGTAATGACGATATCTGCTTTAGAACTACGTGCCGCTGCATAGATTCTTTCTTTAATTTCATTTGTAATATGAGGAACAACTTGTACAGTAGCTCCTAAATAATCTCCACGTCTTTCTTTTGAAATAACGTTACTATAAATTCTACCTGTTGTAATTGATGAGTTTTTATTTAATTGTTCATCAATAAATCTTTCATAATGTCCTAAGTCTAAGTCTGTTTCTGCCCCATCTGCAGTAACAAATACTTCCCCATGTTGATAAGGTGACATTGTTCCTGGATCAACGTTAATATACGGATCTAATTTTTGCATGAAGACTTTTTGTCCTCTTTGTTTTAATTTTCTTCCTAA
>OGZF01000406.1_pt1 | contig 39737 bp, 40 predicted proteins | sample 1576771 | NCBI WGS metagenome assembly OGZF01 (sample SAMEA3541536, study PRJEB24748) | human gut metagenome | biome: human gut; feature: human-associated habitat; material: faeces | place: China | collected 2012
AACCACGGCCTTTTCCACGAGCCGAGGGTTACTCGAGGCGATGTTGTTAGTCTGAGATTATTGCCGCAAAGCGGCATCTGAGTCCGAAGCGACCTGCGACCGGCGGCCTGCGGGCCACGAGCCCCTAAAAAGCCCTTCACAGGGGCGGCCTATATATGGTATTATATACGGTAGACTAAAATTATGATTTTTGTGAAAAACGGAGAGAATACATGGATTTTCAGAGCAATCGATTTTATCATATTATTTCTTATGGCTGTCAGGCGAATATGTCTGACAGTGAGCATTATGCCGGTCAGTTGGAGGAGCTGGGCTATCACAATACGGAAGATTTGGATACAGCCGATGTCATCCTCATCAATACGTGTTGTGTCCGCGAGACGGCGGAAGACAAGACGCTGGGGAAAATCGGCGAACTCAAGCATTTGAAGAAGCAGAACCCCGATTTGATCATTGCCGTCACGGGCTGCATGGCCCAGGAATGGCAGGATAAGCTCTTCAAGCGGGCGCCGCACATCGATTTGGTCATCGGTACGCACAATATCCACAAGCTCATCGAGCTCATCCGGGAACGGCGCAGCAAGGCCGACCATTATATGGCTGCCGACATGACCCTGCCGGCTTTCCACGATATGCCGGTCAAGCGCTTCCAGAAATTCTTTGCCTGGATCCCCATCATGAACGGCTGCAACAAGTTTTGCACGTACTGCATCGTGCCCTATGTCCGGGGCCGTGAAGTGAGCCGTCCCATCGACGCCATTGTCGAAGAAATCAAGAAGGTCGCTGCTGAAGGCTATAAGGAAATCACCCTTCTCGGCCAGAATGTCAATTCCTATGGCCTGGACCTCAAGGACGGCACGGATTTCTCCAAGCTCGTCGCCGCTGTCGACGATATCGACGGCATCGAACGGGTCCGGTACATGACCAGCCACCCCAAGGATATGACTTTTGCCATGATTGACGCCATTGCCGACAGCAAAAAGGTCGTCAACCACATGCATCTGCCCATCCAGTGCGGTTCTGACGAGCTCTTGAAGAAGATGAACCGCGGCTACACGGTGGAACATTACCTGGAACTCGTCGACTATGCCCGCAAGCGCATGCCCGACCTGGTCCTGACGACGGACATCATCGTCGGCTTCCCAGGCGAAACGGAAGCCATGTTTGAAGATACGCTGAAACTGCTCAAGCGCGTTCAGTACGACATGGCCTATACCTTCATCTATTCGCCGCGGACGGGGACGCCGGCGGCCAAGATGGAAGACCAGATCCCGCAGGAAGAAAAGAGCCGTCGTCTGCAGCGGCTCATGGATGTACAGAACGTCTATAGTTTAGCGAAAAATAAAGAAATGGAAGACCACGTCTATGACGTCATCGTCGAAGGGCCGACCAAGAACGATGCCAACCACTGGTTCGGCCGGACGACGGGCAACAAGATGATCATCTGGGAAAATGACGGTTCCGTCGCTATCGGCGATACCGTGCCGGTCCAGGTCGACAAAGGCCAGACGTGGGTCCTCAAAGGTCACTTAGTGCACTAAAGGAAGGTGAGACTTTGGCAGGAAAAAAATTAACGCCTATGATGCAGCAGTACATGGAAGTCAAAGAGCAGTGCCAGGATAAGATCCTCTTTTTCCGCCTCGGCGATTTCTATGAAATGTTTTTTGACGATGCCCTGACGGCGTCGCGCGAACTCGACCTGACCCTGACCGGCCGGGCTGGCGGCAATAAAGAGAAGGTCCCCATGTGCGGCGTACCTTTCCATTCGGCTGATACCTATATCGAACGGCTGGTCCACAAGGGCTATAAAGTCGCTATCTGCGAACAGATGGAAGACCCGAAACTGGCCAAGGGAATCGTCAAGCGCAAGATCATCAAGGTCATCACGCCGGGGACGATCACCCTGGAAAATGCCGTGGCGTCGAAGAAAAACAATTACATCGGCTGCCTGACCGAAAGCGATGCCATCCTTTCCATCGCCCTCATGGACGTCACGACGGGCGAATGTTTGTGGGCCGACTGCGCGGCATCGGTCATGGAAGACAGTCTGTTCGACATCCTGGCCGTCTACGAACCGAGTGAACTCATTTACGCCCACATGGGGCAGGATATGGACGCCGTCCGCGAATACCTGCGCAGTCACCTGGCTCAATGTACGGTCACGGAATTTCCTGCCGATGACAGTGTCGACTACCGGGAACAGGCCCGGTCCTATTTCCCGCCGGAAGACTTTGCCGCTGCCTCGGCGGCCGGCGAGTGTATCGGCATGCTCTTGGCCTATGTCAGTGACGTCATGCAGTCCGATATTTCCCACATCAATTCGCTGGAACATATCGACAATGAACGGCGTCTGGTCGTCGATGCGGCCAGCCTGCGCCATCTGGAAATCACGCAGAACGTCCGCGACGGCGGCCGCCGGGGGACCCTCCTCGATGTCCTGGACAAGACCAAGACGGCCATGGGCGGCCGGCTCCTGCGCAAGTGGCTGGAAGCGCCGCTCATCCGCATTGCCGATATTACGCGCCGTCAGGATGCCGTCGAAGACTTCGTCCTCCACGAAATCATGCGCCAGGACACGGCAGACGTGCTGGACCGGATCTACGATTTTGAACGCATCCTGACCCGCATCGAAACGGGGACCGTGAGCCCTAAAGACCTGGTAGCCCTGCGGGAATCGCTGGCCGTCATCCCGCAGCTGAAACAGGTCCTGTCCGGTGCCAGTGCCGACCTCCTGCACAGCCTCAATGACCGCTTGCAGACCCATGACGACGTCTATGACCTGCTCTGCCGGGGCGTCAAGGACGAACCGGGCCTGGTCATCCGCAACGGCGGCGTCATCCGCGACGGCTTTTCGCCGGAACTCGATGAAATCCGCTCCATTGCGGCCAACAGTCATGCCTTTTTGCAGGAACTGGAAGAGAAGGAACGGGAAAAGACGGGCATCAAGATGAAAATCGGCTATACCAAGGTCTTTGGCTATTACTTCGAGATTTCCCATGCCAATACCAAGCCCATCCCCGATTACTACGTGCGCAAGCAGACGTTGGTCAATGCCGAACGCTACATCACGCCGGAATTGAAGGAATTTGAAGTCAAAGTCCTGACCAGCCAGGAACGGATGCTGGCGCTGGAATACAAGCTCTTCGGCGATATCCGCCGCCAGATCCAGGGTCATATCCCGGCCATGCAGGAAACGGCCCGGGCCATTGCCCGCATCGACTGCCTGTACAGCCTGGCCTGCGCGGCCTATGACAACCGCTACGTCCGTCCCAGCCTCAATACCAAGGCGACGATTTCCATTAAGGATGGCCGCCATCCCATTATTGAGAAGTATTTGAAAGACGAATTGTTCGTGCCTAACGACGTCACCTTGAACCATGAAGACCATGAAATTTTGGTCATCACCGGCCCCAACATGGCCGGCAAATCGACGTATATGCGCCAGGTCGCCGTGCTGGTCCTCATGGCCCAGGCCGGCTCCTTCATTCCCGCCAAGGAAGGGTCCATCTGCCCGGTGGACCGTATCTTTACCCGTATCGGTGCCAGCGACGACATCCTTACCGGCCAGAGTACGTTCATGATGGAAATGAAGGAAGTGTCGTACATCCTGAAACACGCCACCAGCCGCAGCCTGCTCATCCTCGATGAAATCGGCCGCGGTACGAGTACCTTCGACGGCATGTCCATCGCCAGGGCCGTCATCGAATACTGCCTGAAGCACATCCACGCCCTGACGCTGTTTGCGACGCACTACCATGAGCTCATCGCCATGGCCGACGATTCGCCGAAAATCAAGAATTATACCGTCGCCGTCAAGGAACGGGGCAAGAACATCAAGTTCCTGCGGCGCATCATTCCCGGCGGGGCCGACCGCAGCTATGGCCTGCACGTCGCCCGTCTGGCCGGGCTGCCCGAAAGCCTGCTCAAGCGGGCCGACGTCATCCTGGAAGACTTGGAAAAGAACGGCGGTGCTCCCGTCCCGGCCAAGGCGCCTGTGAATCCGGCGCCGTCACCCATGGGAGACAGCCTCTTTTCCAGTCCCGTCATCGACAAGCTGCTCAGCGTCGATGTCAGCAGTATGACGCCGATTGAAGCGATTTCTTTCTTATATAATCTGCAAAAAGATGCCAAAGAAGGAAGTGGAATCCAGTGAGTTCAATCATTCATGTCTTAGACGAAGCAACGCGCAATAAGATTGCCGCCGGCGAAGTCGTCGAACGGCCGGCGTCGTGCATCAAGGAGCTCGTAGAAAATGCCATCGATGCCGGTGCCCATGCCATTGAAGTGGAAATCGCCGACGGCGGCCAGTCCTATATGCGGGTCACTGACGACGGCTGCGGCATGAGCCCGGAAGATGCCCATAAGTGCATCATCCGTCACGGTACGAGCAAGATCAGTTCCGTCGAAGATATTTTTGCCATCACGTCTTTAGGCTTCCGCGGCGAAGCCGTGCCCAGTATCGCCGCCGTATCGCACATGCAGATCACGACGCGCCAGGCCAGCGATGACTTTGCGACGCACCTCATCCTCGACGGGGGCGAAATCACGGCAGAAGACCAGGCCGGCGCACCGGTCGGGACGACGATGGAAGTGAGCGACCTCTTTTACAATACGCCGGCGCGGCGCAAGTTCCTCAAGAGTGAACGGACGGAAAGTTCGAAGATCTCTGAAATGGTGACCAAACTGGCCCTGGCCAATCCGGCCATTGCCTTTACTTTTACCAATAACGGCCGGACGACGATGAAGACCGGTGGTACCGGCGATTTGCGGGAAACCGTTGCCAATATCTACGGCGCCAACGTCGCCCGCGATGTCTTTGCCGTCACTGCCGACCAGGACGGCATCAGCCTGGAAGGCTATGTAGGCAAGCCGTCGGTCTTAAAGAGCAACCGCAACTGGCAGACGTGCATCGTCAATCACCGCATCGTCCATAATCCCTTGATGTTCAAGGCCATCGACAATGCCTATCATGCCATGCTGCCGAAATCGGGCTATCCCTTTGCCATGCTCCACCTCCACGTCGACCCCGCGACGATTGACGTCAACGTCCATCCGGCTAAGACGGAAATCAAATTCTCTGATGAACAAGCCGTCTACCGCGCCATTTACCACAGCATCGTCACGGCCCTGGTGGCCCAGGAAAAGCCCGAAGCCATCGCCAAGACCATCGGTACCGATGAAAAGAACCCCTCAGGCCTGCGGCCAGCTCCCCTTCGCAGGGGAGCCAATGTAGGGGCTGAAAGCCTCCCCTGTGAAGGGGAGGGGGACCGCTCGCGGTGGAAGGGTTCTTCCATAAACGCCCGCTCGCAGGAGAGTGGCCAGGCAACCTCCGTAGGGGCCGTCCCAGAGGGCGGCCCGCAATGGGGAAAGGCAACCTCCGTAGGGGCCGTCCCAAAGGGCGGCCCGCAGCGGACAGCTCCCCTATCAGGGGAGCCTGTGGGGACGCACGGTCTGGATTCAGATGGTTCCTCATTGTCTGGAAGAACCCCTCAGTCAGCAGAGCTGACAGCTCCCCTTCGCAGGGGAGCCAATGTAGGGGCTGAAAGCCTCCCCTGCGAAGGGGAGGGGGACCGCTCGCGGTGGAAGGGTTCTTCCTTGTTTTCCCAGGCTTTGGCCCAGCATGGCCAGGGCGGTCCGTCGGAAGCGACGTCGGTCGTTTCCGAGGCGTCGGCGCCTAAAATCGTCTTTGACGGCGATGACGACGTCTTCATTCCCTTAGGGGAAGTGGCGGACTGCTTCATCATTGCCAAGAAGGGCCAGGATTTATACATCGTCGATCAGCACGCGGCTCATGAACGGATCCGCTACGATACGTTCTGCAAGCGCGTCGAACGGATGCCGAGCCAGCAGCTGCTGACGCCGGAGTTCGTCGAAGTCGACAGCGAAGATATGACGCTCTTATTGGAACGGCAGGATGTCTTCAACGACCTGGGCTATACCTATTCCGAAGCCGGGCCGACGACGCTGCGCGTCGAAGAAGTGCCCTGCGATTTGCAGACCAGCGATATTGCCGATTCTTTAAAGGATATCTGCCTGCTCCTGCACGACCAGAAGGAACCGGATAAAGCCATGGTCCGCCATCGTTCGCTGGCCTATCTGTCCTGCCACGGTGCCGTCAAGGCCGGGGACAGCCTCAATATCCGCCAGATGAAGCAGCTCCTGGATGATTTGTTCCATACGGAAAAACCCTACGTCTGCCCTCATGGCCGGCCGACGATCATCCGCTTTACGCCGAAAGAATTAGCTCACTTATTTAAACGGACATGACTCATATGATTTACGTCGTGCCTTCATTGAAGGCCAAAGAAAAATTACAATGTGAAGGGAAAGCCTGGGCCGAAAGCCAGGGCTTTGCCTATGTGCCGCGGGGAAAGCGGACCATACAGGACTTGATGGATGAATACGGCGAGGATTTCCTCGTCTATTCATCGCGGGGGCCTCAGATAGACCGCCCGGAAGGCAGCCATTTCTTTAGCCTCAACATGGCCGAACTGCGCATCCAGAACCTGCGGAAAGGCCAGCGCGATCACCTGCTGGAAGCCTTGATGGGGGTGAAGGAGAACCCCCATCTATTGGGGGGAAGAACCCCTCAGTCAGCTTCGCTGACAACTTCAGCCGAGCTCTCCGTTTGGGCAGCCGGCCCCAACCCTCCTGCGGATGGCTCTGACCGGGCCCTCAAGGGCCAATCAGGGGAACCTGTGGGGACGCACGGTCTGGATCCGGATGTTTCCTCATTGTCTGGAAGAACCCCTCAGTCAGCAGAGCTGACAGCTCCCCTTCGCAGGGGAGCCGAAAGCCTCCCCTGTGAAGGGGAGGGGAACCGCTTGCGGTGGAGGGGTTCTTCCCAGCGAACAGCGGACAGCGACCAGCGTCCTGCGGCGGCGCAGCCGCCTATCACTGTCCTCGATTGTACCTGTGGTTTTGGCGCCGATGCGGCCGTCGCTTCTTTCGGCCTGCCGGCTGGCTCCCGCGTCGATGCCCTGGAAGTATCGCCTTTGCTGGAAGCCGTTACGGCCTGGGGCTTTTCCCACTTTGTCCACAAGAAAGACGACGTCACGGCGGCGCTGCGCCGGATTTCCCTGCGTTGTGGTGACTATCGCGACTATCTGTTGTCCGATGAAGGACCTGTGTACGATGTCCTCTATTTCGACCCCATGTTCCAGCGGCCTGTCGAGGAGAGCTGCCAGTTCCAGCCCGTCCGGGCCATCATGGAGCACGGCGGACTGACGCGGGACCTCATCGAACGGGCGCTGCAGAAAGCCCGGCGCCGGGTGGTCATCAAAGAACGGGATTTCCGCCAGCTCTGCCGCGATTTTCCGGATGTTACCTTATATGGCGGCAAATACAGCCGCATTGGCTATGCCGTATTGGAGTGTGATTCATGGAAAAAGTAATTGCCATCATCGGTCCGACGGCGGTCGGCAAGACGGCCCTCAGTTTTGCCCTGGCCGAACACTACGGGACCGACCTCATTTCCGGCGATGCCTACCAGATTTACCGCCATATGGATATCGGTACGGCCAAGCCGACGGCGGACGAACTGGCCCGCTATCACCATTATCTCATCGATATTGCTGAGCCCGACGAACCCTATTCGGCAGCCCGTTTCTGTGATATGGCGGGAAAGGCCATTGCCGAAGTCAACGGAAAGGGGAAGATACCCATTCTCGTCGGCGGTACGGGCCTCTATGTCCAGTCCCTATTGGAAGGCTATGATTTCCAGACGGCCCGTATGACTGAAGCCGACAAGGAAGCGGCCCAGGCGCGGATTGCCTCTCTTGATGAAGCGGCGCTGAAGGCCTATATCGAGACAGAAACGGACTGGCAGCCGCCGGACTGGCACGAGCTGTTTTCCAACACGCACCGCCTGACCCGCCTGGTCAGCGCCATCGAGCAGGGCGAAGGGAAATCTTTCGTCCGGGCCGGCAAGGCTCGGGATGTAGTCTATGACGCTTACGTCATCGGTCTGCGCCTGCCGCGGGATGTCTTATACCGGCGCATTGAAGAGCGCGTCGACACCATGATTGCTGCCGGCTGGGTCGATGAAGTGCGGTACCTGCTGGACAAGGGCATTCCGACGGACTGCCAGGCCATGAAAGCCATCGGCTATCAGGAACTGGCCCTGTATCTCCAGGGACAGATGCCCCTCGATGATGCCGCAGCCCGCATCAAGACACGGACGCGGCGCTTTGCCAAACGCCAGCTCACGTGGTTCAGACGCATGCCCTACATCCACTGGTACGACAAGGACCAGTACGATGGAGAAGATGCATTGATACAGGCTGTGCTGGGGGATGTGCCTTTCCCATGACGGGAAGGCGCAGGCGGCAGTCCGCAGGTCGCAGGTCGCAGGCCGCCGCGGATTTAGATGCCGCTGCGCGGCGACAGACTCAAAATGACAACGACGCTTCGGGAAACCCTTAGTGCGTAAAAAGTAACCTCTCAGTCAGCAGAGCTGCCAGCTCCCCTACAAAGGGAGCCTAAGCCTCTCCTCATAAGGGAGGTGGCCCAACGGGCCGGAGAGGTTTATCAAGCATGTTTTTAGATTTTACTTGTAGAGGATGAAGTTTATGAGAATTCAACTAGAAAATATCGGCAAAATACATCAGACACAAATTGACCTCAATGGCATTACAGCCATTGCTGGGGAAAATAATACGGGTAAAAGTACAGTTGGCAAAGCTTTATTCTGCATTTTTAATAGCTTCTATCATCTGAATCAAAAAATTCGTCTCGCAAGACGAGAAATGATAGCTAAGGCTGTTTATGATTCTTTCAATAAATTTAATTCAGATACAGGTTATTCTATTTACTCGACAAATGTAGCAGACGCTATTTTACAGAATAAAAATCAATATTTAATTGAAGGCCAGGAACAAGCGCTGACGAACTTATTAAGGTATAACTTATATGACAGTTGGACTGTAACTAGAGCTAATGCTCCTGTCATTACGCTTGAATTAGTGCAAAATATGAGTGGGAGAATAAAACAGGTTTTGGGCATACCTGAGGAACAAACTTTTATCCGGGTTTTAGAAAATACCTTGAAGCAGGAATTTTCCAGTAAAGTCATGAATTTTCATCATTCCCATGATATAGGGAAAATAGCATTGCAAATTAAGAATAAGACGTTACAGATGTATATCAAAAATAATAAAATTACCCAAGCAAAAAACTTACTGGAATTACAAACTCAGGCCATTTATTTAGACGATCCTTTTGTATTGGATGAATTGGAGTTAAAAAGCCAAGGGCTTTTTGGCGAACAAATGCAATATAGTGATTCGGTAACACATCGTGGGCACTTGAAAAATTTATTAAAGGCAGAAACTGCTTCACAAAACGTAGAAACAGCAATGAAACAAATCGTGGCGGATACTAAGTTGAAAAAAATTCTGACTAAAATTAATTCTGTATGTGATTTTGACATGAAAAAGGCAGACGATGCGTTAGCTGATTCTTTTGTCTTTTTAGAAGGTACCCATCAACTTTCTGCTGAAAACATTTCAACTGGGTTGAAAACTTTTATTATCCTAAAACGACTTTTGTATACCGGGTATTTAGAAGAAAACGGCCTGCTCATCTTAGACGAACCTGAAGTTCATCTTCATCCCCAATGGCAAATTCTTTTCGCAGAAATTATCGTACTTTTGCAAAAAGAGTTTGGTATGCATATTCTTTTGACAACACATAGCCCTTATTTCTTGCGGGCTATTGAAGTTTATTCTGCGAAATATCATATTGCTGACAAATGTAAATATTATTTGGCAGATATTAAAAATGGGGATGCGTTTTTTGAGGACGTCACTACGCAGACCAATAAAATATACAAGAAACTAGTATTGCCATTTGAAAATTTGCAAAGGACGATTTATAGTGAAAAATAAAGACATTCTGGGATTGCCCATATTCTGCAATCATGAAACGACATTGAAGAATACTTCGTATAATGATGCCGCCCATCGATATATGACAGAATCTTTACTACCCGTTGTCGATTTCGATGATGTGAAAACTGAATACGTTAGGATGTATTCTTGTTCTCCGACACCACAGTCGAACGATGCCTTAGCCATTATTGATGGTGAATTATACTTTATCGAATTTAAAGATGGCAATATGCGACGTGAGATTCATGGTGTAAAACGCAAAATTTTTGAAAGTTTGCTATTATTTTGCGATATTATCAATGCTACCATCTCTTTTACTCGGGAACGGGTAAATTACATTTTGGTTTACAATAAACAAAAGAGTGAGGCTTATATAAAGCATTTGTTGGAAAGAGAGGAAGTACAAGAAACGCCATCTCTGGATTCATTAATGGATGATTTGGGAAAATTAGCTCATCATAATATAGATTACTTTGGCTTGCGGCAGCAGTTTCAAAACATTTATTTCAAAGAAGTGTATACTTATAAAAAAAGAAGACTTTAACGAATGGTTAGGGCAGAAATAGGCCAAAGGCCTATCAGAATGGGTGGCCCGAAGAAATGGAGCGTTTGCTTGTACTTTCGCAGACCGCAAGTCGCAGGTCGCAGGCCGCCTCGGACTCAGATGCCGCTGCGCGGCGACAGACTCAAAATGACAACGACGTTTCGGGAAACCCTCAGCGCGTAGCGGGCCGCCCTATGGGACGGCCCCTACGGATGCCGCTGTGCGGTGACCAATTCCTGGTAACAACATCGTCTCGAGTAACCCTCGGCTCGTAAAAAAATGTCCCCGGCTGGGGATTCGTATTATAACTCAAATACATATTGAGAAACTACGGTACGTACCTTTGGATTTCATATCATCGTGCTTGGCAGAGAACCGTTTACCTTTGATAATCTTTCCAGTGGCTATGCAGCCGTTCTAGATATCGTCGTCGATTTGATGGTGCGGATGGAAAAGAAAGCGGACAAGCGTTATAATTTGGATGAAGCAGAAATCCGAGAGATAAAATGATAGTATAGCTGAAAACAAAAAAATATGCTAAACTATATAAAATAGCATTGAGGTGATTTCAAATTGTATTCGCTAGGGGATAGGTAATATGGATAATATTGAGATAAAAAGGATTTTAGAAATTCATAGGGTAAATGCATTATTCCACGCTAATACGGTATTAACATCCATCAGCTTTTTGAAAAATAAAGGATTATGTTCACGTGCCTATATCGATAAATTACCGGATTCTTATCAAACTCACCAATATAGTGATAAAGATGATAAAGCATTTGGCATTTACAACGATATATTTTTTGATTCAGTTGATATTCATGACCGAGCTAAAAGGAATAATAAATATGGTCCGGTTATGTTTGTGTACGACTTGGATTTACTATTATTGCCTGAACTAGAGAATAAGGTGTGGATTACGAAAGATAATCCGATACGGTGGAATCAATCTATGATTCCAGAAGATAAGTATTTCATGAATTTAGATGAATTACAAAATAGGTTTCATAAAGGCTGTTTTCAGCAACATATTACATTACATGATACTGAAAAAATTGGTTTTCAGTATCTGAGAGAGATTCAAATAGATCCATTACCGGAAAAATATCAGGTTATTTTTTCCAAGGCATATGTTGCTTTGACAGAAGCGGTTAAGAGTATTGATTTAGAAATTGATGTAACTATTAGACAATGTAGTCTAAATTGCCAATGTCAAGAGTCGTATAAAGAGATGTATTTGGAGAATATAAGAAAAATGTATAAAACTGGAAGTGAGCAATGATGGAACAATATGCAGCCAAAAATGATTCGGCATTTTTAACAAAACGAATTTATGAAGATAAATGTTACAATTATAATATTATAAACAGAGATCCTTTTCAACGAGACAGAGATAGGATTATTCATTCAAGGGCTTTTCGTCGCATGATGCATAAGACCCAGGTTTTTAATGCCAATAAAGGAGACCATTTCCGAAATCGTCTAACTCATACACTGGAAGTATCGCAGATTGCGCGATCCATCGGGAAATATTTGCAATTAAATGATGAATTGATTGAAGCTATTGCACTCGGTCATGATTTGGGGCATACACCTTTTGGTCATATGGGGGAACGAACTTTAAATACCATCTTGATGGAAGGTATTGATAATGAAATTCCGCCTATTAAGCAAAACTTTAAGCATAATTTTCAGTCATTGAGAGTTGCCGATAAATTAGAAACTAGATGTACTGATTATTTAGGTATTAATCTTACTTTTGCAACACGTGAGGGCATTTTAAAACATACGAAAGTAAAGAATGAAGACGGATATTATCAATATCTTGACTTAGATTTAACGAATATGCATTTGGAACTGCCTTTTTCTATTACATTGGAGGGACAAGTTGTAGCCATTGCCGATGAAATTGCTCAGTGCACGCATGATTTAGAAGATGGCGTTCGCAGTGGCGTTATTGATTTTAAAGCATTAAGGGATCAATCCCTAGTTTCGCGGTGCATGGAGGCGTACCAGATTAGAGTCGATAAAGGTACGATAGCGCCTGCTTATGAAACTCGTTCCTTGATTATTAAAAATTTAGTTGGCTATTTAATTTATGATGTATGCAAACAATCAGAAAAAAATATTTCTCAATATCTTAAAGAACGTGATATGCAGAATGAAATGGTATTTGAAGAACAGTGCGTATTTTTTTCGGATAGCATTGAACAACTCGTCAAACAACTAAAAAAATGGATGGATGACAGAATTATTTATTCAGAAGAAGTCAGTATTTCTGATTCAAAAGCGCAATATTTGATTAAACAATTATTTAAAGCTTTTTATGTTCATCCCAAGCAGCTTCCTGATTATATGCTGGAAAAATATTTTAAGCTTAAAGGATGGTCTTTTAATCGGGCAGAGATGAACGATGAAGAGTTGAAAAAGGATGCGATGTTTATTCGAATGGTGGCTGACCATATCGGTGGAATGACGGATCAGTTTGCTTCTAGAACCTATAAAAAGTTATACTTTCCTGACTATATTTGATAGCTACTGTTAAATGTCCCAAAAGAGAACTTATACAATTGATAAAGGTGATAATATGTTACAACAGGTTTATTCACAATATGTGATTAATTTTGAAGAAAATGCTGATTTAATTGATTATATTAATGTATTTAAAGAAAAACTTGCTCCTTTTTTTAATAAAAAAGCATATACTGTTGTTGGCTTGCCAGATAGTGTTCCAGTACCTTCGGAATTGCCACGGATTATTGCTGTATCTTCCAATGGACATTCCAGCTTGGAAGTGAATTTGAGGCAGATTTGTTTGAATATTAAGTTTGATGACCAATATTGGAATAATTTTGATAAGTGCTATCAGTATATGGAAAAAAGAATTTCTATTTTAGATGAGGTTGCTATGGAAATAGCAAATGATAAAATATTTTTTAACGGCATTGTTACTCAATTTGTTGATGAACAAATTGCCAAACCTACAGCGTATATTTTGCAACATATGTATCGTGAACACGTATCGAAGGACCATATATTTGATGTGCTTAGTAAATTGACCTATGTAAAAGATGAAGTATATTATATCAATACAACGATTAATAATGCACGAAAAGATTTACAACAGGAATGTTTGGGAGTGCAACTAGATATTAATAGCCGGTATTGGGCCAATTACAATAAAGAAAGTAAGTATGCCAATCGCTCTATTATCCAAGGAACGATGAAACTTTATCATGAAGTCGTCATGCAGCATTTAGCAGAAATTAAAAAAGGAGAATTGGCTATATGGTGAGTACCATACATAATCCCTTTGATAAGACCCAAACCAATACTGTGGCAGCAGCTTTTGCAGCTAGTGCGATTTTACTTTCGCCAGGAATGATGACGATGCCATATTCTCAAGTGTATAATACGGTGGTCAATCAGAGGCAAACGAACACGAGCCTTGATTTTTCTTCTATCGATAGACTTAAACGTGATTTTTTTATGACGGACGCAGCTGAAAACTTCCTGCGTTATTATGACCTAACAAATGTCCTTACTACAGCAGAGAAGCATATACGAGACTATTTTCCAGAAGAAAAACTGATGCTTGATATTGATGGGGCAGGAGAAGGAAAGATTCTTTTACTTATTCAAACATCTTTGTCAGTAGATAAAGCATCAGATCTTTTAGATGCTTTAGATGAGGCATGGATTATTGATCATATTGATGAGTTGAAACATATTGTAATTGATGTGATGTTTATATGAAATACGATTGGAAAAAATTTTTAACTTTTTCAGAAGCGTTGTGTAAAGATACCTTTTGGCAGGACGATGATGACACAAAGTACCGTATTATTGTGAGTCGAGCTTATTATGCCGCTTTTCACTGTGCCCAAATTTTTTTGCAGGATAATCATTGGGAAAGCCATCAGGCTGGGGGCGAACATGAAAAGGTTATCTCCGGCTTAAAAGATATGAAGAAGAAAAGCCTTGACTTTCAACGGAAATGCAAAAAGTTAGGGCTCAATTTAGAGCGGTTGAAGTACAGACGAGTTCAAGCTGATTATCGAGATGACATTAGTTTTAGTGATAGTGATGTGAAAAAACATTTAAAGGTTTCGAGAAATATCATAGAAATGCTTGATAAATTAAGAACGGATTTTAAATGCAAATAAATAAAATATAAAATGTGATTTATTATCGTAGAGTTAACACCACCTGGAACGTTGGAAAAGTGGACAGATATTTAAATTTTCGTTATAATTAAAAACGTAGATGTCTGCATGGGAAGAGTGGCCTATATGCCATTTTCTGCCTTTGGACAAAATCCCTATTTCTTTTAGCTAACGACGTAAAAAGGGACTGTCGCACGGAGACTTCTACCATCATGCGTGGTCCCTTTACTTTATAGTTTGTAGATACTGCAAACTTAAAACTCAAAAGAGGCTGTCGCACATGCGACCGCCTCTTTTGCTATGACTTATTATCAGGGGAGAATCAGAGGAGGAGCTGTTTTGGAGACGCTATCGACGAAAGGGTCTATTTCTATCAAAAATAAATACAGTAATGAATTGTTGCCGATTGTTATGGTTATTGCTGATTATATTGCTATCTGGCTGGCCGAGTATGCATCTTATGGACTGCGGGATTTTCTCGTTCCCGAAACGCATTTCCATCTCTCCTGGCTCAGTATCCACGTCATCATACCGGTCGTATACATCCTTTTTTTACAATTACATCATCTTTATACACGGCGTATGCAGTTCTGGCAGGTCATTTCCGGCCTTTTTAAATCCGTCTTTTATGCTGTTGCTTTACTGATCTTTTTTATCTATATCGCCCAGACGGCAGCTTCGACGTCGCGGCTCTTTGTGGCTTTATTGTGGCTGACCTCTTTCCTTTTCCTGATAGCCGAACGATACCTCGTCAAACATATCTTGGGGCATTTCAAATTGCTCCAGCTGCCGGTCCTCATCATGGGAGCCGGTAAGACAGCAGCCATCGTATTGGATTATTTTAAGCACGATACGGGCGTCAGCTATGATTTTATCGGCTATCTGGAAGACTATACGCCAGAACCGACAGTAGCCGCCATGATGCCCCATTTAGGCCGCTTCGAGGATGCTGAAGAGGTCATCCGCCAGACCGGTGTCCAGCACGTCATGGTCATTGCACCGGGCCTCAGCAACGACGCTGTCCAGGACATCGTCTATCGCGTCCAGCCCTTGGTCAAAAAAGTCGCCTTTATCCCAGATATGGGCAGCCTGCCGTTGGCGACGCTCGATACGGAAAGCCTCATCGACGGCCATATCGTTTCCTTCAGCTTCCGCAACAACCTGGCTCTTTGGTACAATCGGGCTGTTAAACGCGTCTTTGATGTCATCTGTACCAGTCTGGGGATTATCTGTCTTTCGCCGTTCTTTTTGGCCATCGCTCTATGGATCTATAAAGACTCGCCCGGACCTATCATCTTTAAGCACCGCCGCGTCGGCCGGAACGGCAAAGAATTCAACTGCTATAAATTCCGCAGCATGTGTGTTGATGCCGACGTCAAACTGAAAGAACTCCTGGCACGGGACCCGCAGGCCCGGAAAGAATGGGAAACCGAATTCAAATTGAAAAATGACCCGCGCATCACCAAGAGCGGGGCCTTCCTGCGCAAGACCAGCTTAGACGAATTGCCGCAGCTGTTCAACGTCCTCAAAGGCGAAATGAGCCTCGTCGGGCCACGGCCCATCATACAGGATGAAGTCCCGAAATACGGCCCATACATCAAGGATTTCTACATGGTCCGCCCTGGCGTCACCGGCATGTGGCAGACCAGCGGCCGCAGCGATACGACCTACGAAGAACGCGTCCAGATGGACACCTGGTACGTCCGCAACTGGAACGTCTGGTTCGACATCGTCCTTATTTGGCGCACCATTGCCGTTGTCCTAAAACACAAAGGAGCGTATTAATGATTATCTAACAACACATGATGCGGTCCAACAGGGGCGCTATCATAGATAATGTTTATCTCCTAGGGATTATGAAATCGTTTTAGATATCATTGTTGATGCTTCTGGTACTTATAAGAGAGGATATTTAATGGTTAGTGTTAATGGAGTTTTCTACATATGGAAGTGATTAAGATGAGTGATTTGGAGAAAATATTTTTCCCTTTTTATGAAGAAAATTTGAATACAATAAGGAAAAATAGTAATATAGAGTTTGCCTATTATTCAAGCCTGGAGGTCATCCACTATATACTTACAGATGGAGTTATTTGGTTACGTAATGCTAGCTGTATGAATGATTGGAAAGAAATCCATAGGGGAAAAGAACTTTTTTTGAAATATTTCAGTATTGGAAGCAATAAGCAAAAATTAGTTAAGATATTAAAGAAAATTAATGAAACTTTTCCTTGGGAAGATAATTTATATAGCCTTATCCAAGATTTTCCAGCTGCGATGCTGTATGATGCCTATATTGCATCCCTTACAGAACATGAAAAAGATAATGACAGTTCAGGAAAATTATCTATGTGGAGAGGATATGGTCGAGGTATTGGAGGAGCTGTCATCTTAAAAAAAGATGAGGTTTTATCTCGGGATATATCAGGAGTTTGTCTCACTAAGGTGGCTTATTTTACATATAATGAATTTGCTGAAAGCTTTAATCTGCTAATAGAACAAATGGATGAAAATTTATTGTTCTTAAAAAATATTGAACCGGCCGTTGTTTGGGAATATCTTCAAAGAGCTATTGTTTTTGCAATTATTTCAATAAAGGATCCTGGATTTAAAGAAGAAAGAGAATGGAGATTAGTTTGCTTTGATTCTTGTTTAAATAAAGCTGGGGATATTTTGAAACCTGATAAAGTAGTAATTAATGGAGTTCCACAAAAAATCTATAAATTGAATATTCGGAAATTGCTACCAACATTACTTGACCATGTTATTATTGGTCCTACGCAATACGGAATTATCGCCTATACAGCCTTAAAAGAGGATATTTTGGAATTGTATAAAAATCAGAAATATATTCCTGAAAATTTAGTTAGGGAGAAGTTAAATTATTCTACAATTCCTATTCGTCCGGATTATTTATGATATCATAGAGAGAATGTTAATAAAAAATTGTTGTTGTTAGTCTTTGTGATATGGACAGAAACGCTAATTTTTTCTATAATGTATTAATATGTGATGAAGGAAAAGATGATATTTTATATAATTATGTTTTGACTAGAGCCAATGGTTTCTGAGGATGAATGCTACTATGAAGTATAGGATTATTTTTCTTGATCGAGACGGCGTCATAAATAAAAAAGCACCTGAAGGTGATTATATTAAAAGTTGGAAAGAATTCTGCTTCTTAGATAATGTTCCCGAAGCAATTCATGTTTTTAATGATTTGGGATTTAAGGTTATTGTCATTACTAATCAACGTGGGATAGCGAGAGGACTGATGACTATATCCGATGTAAACTGTATTCATGAACGAATTAATAAGAAGCTCTTAGCATATAAAGCACATATAGACGCATTTTTTATGTGTCCTCATGAAAAAGGAACTTGTCATTGCAGAAAGCCTGATATAGGCTTGTTTTTACAAGCTCAGCAGTTGTTTCCGGTAGATAAAGTTCATTCATTTATGATAGGCGATAGTATTACAGATATAGAGGCTGGTCATAACTTTGGAATAAAAACTATTGCAGTTGGACAATCTTTAAAGAATGCAGATTTTTGTTTTTCAGATTTATATCAAACAGCTCAATACATTATGAATTTAAGGAGTATCTATGGTAATCACGAAAACACCTTTTAGAATGTCTTTTTTTGGTGGAGGAACAGATATTAAAGAGTTTTATTCAGAGTATGGTGGAAGTGTAATTTCTACTACTTTTGATAAGTATTGCTATGTAACCACGCGGTTTTTACCTGGATTTTTTAATTATTCTTCCGAATTTGTTTACTCACAAACGGAAAGAGTAAATGAAATTGAGAAAATAGAACATCCATTAATTAGAAATTGCATGAAATTTATGGATTTACACCATATCCGTCTAGCATATGATGCTGATCTTCCCGCAAGAACAGGGCTTGGAACGAGTTCTTCTTTTGCAGTAGGGATGTTAAATGCATTTCATGCGCTAAAAGGAGAAATGTGCAATAAAAAGAAGCTGGCAGATGAAGCTATCTATGTGGAACGAGTCCTTTGCAATGAATCTGGAGGTATTCAAGATCAGATAGCAGCTGCTTTTGGGGGATTGAATCGGATTGATATGAGTGAAGAAGGTTATCAGGTTAAGCCTATTATTCTTTCTAAACAGCGTAAAAAAGAGCTGAATGAGTCATTGATGCTGTTTTTTACTGGATTTTCACATATGTCGTCAATTGTTCAAGAAAAAGTAAAGGAAAACTTTTCTGACAAGATAAAAAGACTCCAGACCATGAAAGAAATGGTGGATGAAGCGCAGAATATACTGATAAAAGATAATCAGCTATCTGATTTTGGGAGATTGCTTCATGAAACATGGAAGTTAAAAAGGAGTTTATCATCTAGTATATCTAATAATGATATAGATGATATGTACCAGACAGCAATAAAAGCAGGTGCAGAAGGTGGAAAATTACTTGGATCTGGAGGTGGAGGTTTTTTACTTTTCTATGTGGAAAAAGATAAGAAAAAATATGTGAGAGAAGCTTTAAAGAACTTGTTATATATTCCATTTAATTTTGAAACAGATGGTACTCGTGTTATTTATTATGACGAATAACATTTCTTAGAAAGGAAGTGGATTTGATGAAACCTTCGTCAATGCAGTATATTGAAGAATTAGTTGTAAGATATCCTGAACTAGAAAAAGTAAAAAAGAATATTATAGATGCACTCAATATGCTGATTCAAATGTATTCTTCTCCATGTTATGGTAAACTGCTTGTGTGTGGAAATGGTGGTAGTGCGGCTGATTCTTTGCATATAGTTGGGGAGTTGATGAAGTCATTTAAAATTTCCAGACCTCTCTCTCTAGATTTGCAGCAAAGTCTGCGCAAGTTTGAACACGGAAGTGAACTTAGTAACAAATTACAAATGCCACTTACCGCGATGGCGTTAGTCTGTGAGACAGGACTGAATACAGCATTTGGCAATGATGTGAATCCGGTTTATGAATTTGCACAGCAAGTATTAGGATACGGAAGAAAAGAAGATATTCTTTTATGTATTAGTACATCAGGTAACTCGGAAAATATAGTATGTGCAGCGGAAGTAGCCTTAGCTAAAGGTATTAAGGTTATTGCTCTTACAGGCTCCAAGGGCGGAAAACTCAAAAATTTGGCAAATGTTTGTATTGCAGTTCCGGAAGTAGAAACCTTTAAAGTGCAGGAATTACATCTTCCTGTTTATCATGCTTTGTGCCTGGCTGTTGAAAACGAAATATTTCGAGTAGGAGAATAACCATGGAAGCAGTGATTTTGGCAGGAGGCTTTGGTACTAGACTTCAAAAAGTAGTTCATGATGTACCTAAGCCTATGGCGCCTGTAGCGGGAAAACCTTTTCTTTCCTACCTGCTTGACCAGTTGGACAGGCAGGGATGCACACATGCTATTTTGGCAGTGGGATATAAGCGAGAAATGATTCAAAAGTTCTTTGGATTAAGATATAAAAATATTTCTCTGTCATATTCTATAGAAGATGAACCGCTTCTTACTGGTGGAGCACTGAAAAAAGCATTAGAAATAGCAACAGAAGATGTAGTGGTTGTGTTGAATGGGGATACTTTCTTGGGGGTGGATTTTTCTAAAATGATGAACTTTCATTATCGAACCCGTTCTGATGCTACACTGGCAGTGAAAAAGCTTTATAATTTTTCTCGATATGGAACAGTAGTTTATGATGATAATTATAGGATCACACATTTCATAGAGAAAAAGAAATGTTGCGAGGGGTTCATCAATGGTGGAGTATACATACTGAATCGTATAATTTTTGACGGCATGATGCAGGATAAGTTTATGATGGAAAAAGATTTTCTGGAAAAATATGTAAATTCTAAATTGTTCCATGCTTTCCCATGCAATGGATATTTTATTGATATTGGAATTCCTGAAGATTATGGAAAAGCAAATGAGGAGTTTGACAAGCTGATATGAAGAATAAAAAACTGCTGTTTATAACGACTCGTCTTTTCTGGCCAACAGATAGTGGACGAAAGTTAAGCCTATACTATTACTGTAAAGGCATTCATGAAAAATTTAATTGCGATATTTATATCTATTCTTTTCTGGAAGCCGGACAGATAGAAGCGGATGTAGAAGGCAAGCCTGAATTTATCAAAGAAGTTCAATTGGCTATGCCCATTAGCAAAGGAGAAAAGATTTTTAATCTGCTTATCAAGACGACACTCACAAGAAAATGGCCTATCCAGTGTTCTTTGTTTTATAGCAGACGCAATGCTAAACAAATCAAGAACTACTGCGATAAGCTTCAGCCTGATTACATTTTTACAGATATGATTCGTACATCTATGTACTATGACTCTTTCCAATATAGTCATGCATTGAAAATACTGGATATGGATGACTTGCTTTCTGCTCGTTACGAAAGACAGATGCATGCCAAATATAAATCTAATATTTCCGGGCAATATGCTGGAAGATTGCCTGGCGTCATTAATAAGATTATTGGAAATCAAATAGTGCGAAATGCTGTTCTCGCTTTGGAAAGAAACTTGACGGCAAAAGCAGAAATCTACTATTCTAAGCTTTATGATAAGGTTATTTTTGTTTCTGAAGTAGAAACAAATTATCTCAATAAAAGACTTCCTGGAAAGGCTGTAACTATTCCTGTTGGAATTAATGCTGTGTCTGAAGTAGGGTTGAATATAAAACCGGAAGAGAATATTCTTTCCTATGTGGGCAATTTGAAGGTAGCGGCCAATGTAGATACACTGCACTGGATCATTTCAGATATTCTGCCTAAAATTAATCATGATGTGAAATTTATGGTTATTGGGAAGTGCCCAGATAGTATTAGAGAGCAGTATAAGAATAATAATCATGTTGTGTTCACTGGGCGAGTGGATAGTCTGGTCGAATATATCCGGAAAAGCCAAATTTTTCTGTCTCCTATTTTGTATGGTACGGGAATCAAGACAAAAATTCTAGAGGCCATGTCTATGGGAGTACCTGTTGTGACGAATGATGTGGGGGCAGAAGGAATTGCGGCTAAGGATGGTAAAGAATTATGGATAAGAAATGATTCTGCAACCATAGCTGGGCAGGTAGATGACTTGTTGGAACATTATGATGATGCCTTGAATGTAGCCAGGGCAGGAAGAAAACTGGTGGAAGAAAAGTATGAGTGGAATGGAATATATAAGGAATTTGAAAAAATATTTAAGTAATATTTTCATTAATATGTCTTAAATTATTATAGAAAAACATGAAGAATAAATTGTAGAAGAGAGGCTAAATATAAATTTAGTAATCTTACTTGGACGTTTGAATAGTTTTAGGCAATTGATATGGTTTTATATTATCGCAGTGATTGAATAAGCTTTACATATAAATGTTTTATGAATTTTTGAAATATTTTTATCTCATTTGTGCAGTTGAAGTTCAGTCGTTGAATGAGTTAATTGCTAAATAAGGCTCCGTTGTTGATATATTTCCCTGTAGGAATCAGCAGCGTGCCTTTTCATTCATCTAAAATTAATAGGGATATAGTTTAATGATTTAGGAAGGTACTTTTATGATATTATCTATTATTATTCCCGTATATAATGTTGAAGAATATATTAATAAATGTTTAGACACACTTATCAATCAATTAACATCAGATATAGAAGTTATTTGTGTAGATGATGGTTCTACGGATAATAGTGGCAGGATTTGTGATGAATATGCAAAATGTAATATTAATCTACATGTATATCATAAAGCCAATGGGGGAGTGGGGTCAGCTCGGAATTTTGGCTTGAAAATGGCTAAAGGAGAATATATAGCATGGATTGATCCTGACGATTACATTTCTTCTAATTGGGTTAGAAAAATAAAAGAAAGGTTGGATAGAGATTCGCCAGAATGTATTCTTTTTGATTATTATACTGATGATTATGGCGAAATTACTGAAGTTCACTCAGGGTTTAGTGGAAAGTTAGCAAAAGAGTGTTTAATTTTTGAATTAACTTCAGATAAAAAAATTAAATCAGAAATGTGGTCAAAAGTTGTTTCAAGAAAAATATTTCGAAACATAACTTTTGATGAAACTATTGTGATTTATGAAGATTATGATGTTATGACGAGTATTGCATTATTAGCGAATAATATTATAGTTATACCAGAGTGTTTATATTATTATGTGCGAAGGAAAGAAAGCCTTGTGAATCATGTTAGTATGGAAAAAAGGCTGATAGCAGCTCGTATAGCTTGTGATAGATATAGAAGATTTAAAAAAGCAGGATATAATACTACCAAAGCTGGTTTTTGGAAAATGGCTTTATTAGTAGCTTTAAATAATTTGGATCAGCAAAATCAGATAGCTAAACGATATTTTTACAGAAAATTGATTAGAAGTGATTTATTGAATATCATCAAGGATAGCAATGTTGAATTGCAAGTGAAAATTGTATCTTTCTGTGGTGTTATTTTATCTTTTGATATTATGGGAAAAATTTGGAATACTATTAGAAAACGCAGATATAAATAACTATTTGGGATTAGGAGAAAATAAATTATGTCTTTATTTGAATCTTTAAAATCTTTTTTTTGGCAGCTTCCGCTGTTGTCTGACTCGAAAAAAGAAGAAGTATTTTTTTATTTGAAAGGGAAAATAAAGGGTGAAACAAAGGGAGTTTTTTCTGAAGATATACTGGGGCGGTACGTTGCGGAACTTTTAGCTACACAAGATTTTAGTAATAGCTTTTCTATTGATTATCCGAGAAATTCGCGAATAGAGTTAAAAGAAGATGATCCCAAACTTATTGCCTATTATCTTCCCCAATATTATCCAGACTTACATAATGAAAAATGGTGGGGACGTGGCTCTACAGAATGGACTAATATTACAAAATCTTATCCCCAATATGTGGGACAGTATCAGCCTAGACTTCCCGGAGAACTGGGATTTTATGATTTACGGATTAAGGAAAATATTTATCGACAAATTGAGTTGGCGCATTTTTATGGAATCTACGGCTTTTCTTTTTATTATTATTGGTTTGATGGGGAAAGATTACTCGACTTACCATTTGATGAGTTTGTCAATGACAAAACAATCCATTTTCCATTCAATATTTGTTGGGTAAACGAAACTTGGACTAAGCAGTGGGAGGGAAGTTCAAATGTACCTTTAATGATACAAAATAAAAGTATTAATAGTTATAAAAACTTTATAAAATCATGCGTAGAAGTATTTACACATGATAATTACATATGTATTGATGGCAAACCTGTTTTAACTGTGTATAGGCCCCTTGATGTTCCTCATCCTCAAGATGTTTTAGACTATTGGAGACAATATGTCTATAAAGAAACTGGATTGGAGCTTTATATTATTGGGGACATCCGTTCAGACAGAGAAGAAGACTATGCTGTTGACTATAAGAATCTTGGTTTTGATGCTGCAGCAGAATTTGCACCAGGTCCACAAATGCGTATGATGAGAATTATCACTGAAAGCAAACAGTTTGTATGTGATAAATTCTTGGGGAAAGTATACGACTATAAAGAATTTGTCGACAATAAGCGGTATTTTCAGTTGAAGAAAGATGGAATTTATCGTGCAATATCTCCGATGTGGGATAATACTGCACGCAAAAAAAATCGCGGTCTTATTCTTGATGGCGCTACTCCATGCTTGTACAAACAGTGGCTTATTGACATTATTAACGAAACGAAGGGCAATGATACAATTGATGATAAATTTATTTTTATCAATGCATGGAACGAATGGGCAGAAGGTGCATATCTTGAACCGGATTTGAAATGGAAGTATGGTTATTTGGAGGCAACTAAGGATGCTATTTTAGCATGTCGTTGAAAAGCTGGAATTCACTAATTCTAGTTTATTCCGGAAATATATTTTAAGGAGTATACTATCAAGGTTAAAATTATATTAGCAGTATTGCATGCAGAAGGTACTGAGTTTTGGAAAGGAATTTGAGCTGATATATGAAATACATCTTGAAATGAGAACTAAGGAATCGAGAGCTATTGGCGATCCCCTTGATGACACTAGCAAAACACGTACTTTATTTGATATCAATAATAAAATTTTTCTGTATCCGAGAATCAATGTCAATGACAAGGCGTGGGAAAGTTCAGTTCAATCAGATAGTTTATATTGCTGATGAATCTAGTGATACACCTTCTTTTTATCTTAAGAAATGTGGTGGTGTTACCATTTATTATATATCCGCCTAGTCATCCAGATGCATTTGATTGGGTGGAATAACTCCACAAAGATGATTGAGTAGATATTATGTAGAGAAAAATTTATTCAGCAGGTGCTACTCGTACAGGTGGATTACTCGTAAAATAGAAGAATTCGCTGATTGATTTATGGAGGTGAGAAGAAAAAATTTGAGAATTTTATTTCAGCAGCATACATCCTTTGACCAAGCACATAGGTCATTTGTTGGGAAATAAGCAATCGTAGAATGCACTGATTTGTTAAGTATATATCATCTTGTATAAAGAGTGCAGAAAAAAGTGAAAATATAGAGCTTTATTGAAAAGGTTTGAACTGTTATATAAAATAGATGTAAGTCTGTTGATTTTTTTATGATAGTACTTTTAAAGTTAGAGGTGAAAAAATGGAAATTGAGTTTGCCTATTTCCAACCATATTTTGGTGCAGAGAACAGTTTTATATACCTTTTGATAGCAGTATTGTTTTTGCTTGCTATCTTTTCTTTTATAAAAAGTGAATATGATGTTCTAAATCCATCTTTTATATACAGCATTTGTCTTACTGTATTTTGCACACTAGCTGCATTATATACTGAAACGTGGGATTTACCAATGCATTTTAATACATCAATAATTATAATTATTATGTCATTAATGTTTATTGGCGGAGGAGCGCTAGCAGATTTTTGTTGTAACATAAATAAAAATGCCACTAAGCAGAAATCATTCGTTACCAAGGAATTTTTAATCAATTGGCCACTCTGTTTTTTTTTAACAATTATTTTATTGTATTTCCTATATCTTAACTATTTAGATTTTGTAAATATTGCAACTCAGGTTACAAAGGAAACTGAATTCAATAAAATGCTGAAGCCGTTTATTGACAGTTTAAACCTTCAAAAAATCCAATTATCCCGATGGAATTCATATCGATTACGATTTGCTACTGGGATGGCTTATCTTTCTGTATTGGCAATATGGATTAATGTTATGGCACGACGGTACAAGGAAATCATGAAGTGGAGTGTTTTCGTTTTACTGTATTTTCCCTTTATAATTTTGACAGGGGGAAGACAACAATTCATGTATTTAATCATATTTTCCCTCATAAGCTTTTTTTTAGTATATCGAAAATCACATAATAATAAATATTCATTAAAAAAAGAAATTTTTATTATTGGCATTGCGACTATTGCCTTTCTTTTTTGCTTTTTAGGGATGGGCTTAGTGAATGGAAAGATAGGAGCTGATGCAAGTTTTATAAAGGTACTAGCTCATTATGCAGGTACTAATATTTCTGCTTTTGATGTCTATATTAATGAAATGGTGATGCCAGATACTCCGTATATTGGAACCACTACGTTTGCTCCTATATATAATTTCCTATACAAGTATGGCGTAAATGTACCGCATTTTTTTCAATATATTACTCTATTTACTGTTTTTGGCCCTGTGACGACAAATGTGTATACTGCATTTTATCGATATATTCATGATTTTGGGTATTTTGGTTGTAGTATGATTATGTTTTTACTTGGATTTGTTTATACATATATATATAAACAAATCTATCATTATGATTTGAAAAACTGGATGATTTTAATTTATGCTTCTATTGCATATCCAATATTTCTTATTGGTAGAGAAGAACGATTCTTTAATGAGATACTATCAATGTGGAATGTGAGCTTTATAGTTGAAATTTTAGTATTATATAAAGTTTTCGAATTTTTAAATAAATGGAGGTTAAATAATAATGAGATTAAAAAATATCATTAAAAAATGGTATGTTATTTTGATTTGTGCAGTAATTTGTGCCAGTGGCCTATATTTTGAAAAGAGCATGGTTGTACCTGCAGCTCCGCCAACAGGAGATATAATGTATATACGTATTGTAAAATTTAATCAGATACCAACCGAAACTTTGAATGAAACAAATATAGAAATAAACATGGATAAATTAATCAAGGCATGGCCGAATCTCTCTATATTGGCGAAGACACTGGATGATAACTTTGACATGCAAAAGCTTAATCCTAAATGGAGAGATATGTCACAGTCCCAAAAACTTGATTGGCTTGCGAATCATTACCGTATCAATTGGGTAGGGCCGGGAATGTATGAGCTGATTTTCCAAATGAAGAAAGACGAAGTAAAAGATGCGGAATATATCAAGGCAAATCATGAAAAACTAATAGAAAAATACGAAAATTATTTTCAGAAATCTGCTGCCATGGTGACGGATGATACAAATCTTACGACGGTAAAATATTTCGAATTAGTTGATGATAAAGATATGCCTACAGCCCAGCAGATTGAAAAGAAATATGCAGTTATTGGCTTCGTACTCGGTGCCTTAATTGGCTTGGTCATTGTTATGGTGTGGAACGCAAGAAAGAGGCTTGTTTAGCAATGAGAAGGTAGAGAACGTGAATATTTTTAATACCCTAAAAAATATAACCTATTCATTCGGCGCTAATCTTGTTTCGCTGTTTATTTCCGTATTCATGGTTACGTTTGTGCCTAAATTTCTCAGTGTTGATGATTATGGCCTTTGGCAACTTTTCTTATTCTATTTTTCTTACCTTGGTTTTTTGCATTTTGGTTGGGCAGACGGAATTTATTTGCGCTATGCCGGAAAAGATTACGATGAGCTCAATCGAAAGACCTTTGCCGGACAGTTTTACGGAGTTACGGCGCTACAGATTTTTTTTGCAATTGCGGTTACGATAGGGAGCCAGGTCTTTGTTGATGATACTGTGAAACGGATAGCTTTGGATTGTGCTGTATGGCTGGCGCCTTTCGTGAATTTTACAAATCTATGTAATTTTGTTATGCAGATTACGAACCGCATCAAGGATTACGCCAAGTTTCTCTTAACGGAACGAATTGTGTTTTTCTTAGGCGTTGTTTTTTTCTTGCTGGTCTTGCATCATAATGAATTCCGTTATATGTACTATGCCAAGCTGTTTTCTATGATTAGCTTGACATTGATTGGCATTTACCTTTGCCGGAGCTTATTGCGGCCTCAATTTTACCCTATTGGGAAGATTTTTCGGGAAGCGAAGGCAAACCTTACTGTAGGCAGTAAGCTGATGTTAGCGAATATTGCCGGAATGCTTATTATCGGCATTGTCCGTTATGGGATTTCTATGAGCTGGGATGTTGCGACTTTTGGCCGGGTATCGCTGACACTGGGTATTTCTAATTTCCTAATGGTCTTTATTACTTCTGTAAGTGTAGTCTTTTTTCCTATTATCAAGCGGATGGATGAAGACAAACGAGCTGCAGCGTACCGAACAATTCGCTTGAGTTTAGATGTAGTTTTATTTGCTGCATTAATTGGTTATTATCCATTGAAATGTATTTTAGCGTGGTGGTTGCCCCAATATGCTGACAGTCTAATCTATATGAGCGTGTTATTTCCTGTTTGCGTCTTTGATAGCAAATTAAGCCTTTTGATTAATACTTATCTGAAAAGCATGCGTCAAGAAGCATTAATGCTGAAAATTAACGTGGTGAGTGTCCTAGTTTCTCTGATAGTGACATTTATCACTGTGCAGGTTTTCCATAATCTGAATCTAACGGTGCTTTCTATTGTTGGAATCTATGCTTTTCAATGTTGCTTGGCAGAAGGTTTCATTAATTACCTTTTACAAATGAACCTACGTAAAGATATTCTTATCGATCTTGTTATGTGTGGTGTTTTCACTGCCAGCGGCTGGTTCTTGGATAATATTTTTTGCATGATTATCTATGCTGTTGCCTATTTAGTTTTTGTAGTGGCTCATCGTAGCCAGGTAAAAAATACGCTTGCAATGATCCGAAGAAAATAAACTATTGTAAATGTCAATGAAAAAAGTGAGCCACGCGATTACAAATTAAATATTTGGCAGCACTGCGTTCTTGGGATGATGTGTTTTAGCGGATTCGTTATACTTCAAAGTGTGGTTACGCGATGTTTATTTGTTCCCAAAGTGGCAGATTGTTGTATCTGAATTGGTAGAAAGATATTCGTTAAAAGAGAGTTAAAAACAGAGGGAGGATTAAGATGGATTTGAAAAATGCTCAGTCAGAGATATATCGACTTTTGGCTGAGGGAAAGCAGACGATGTGTGATACCATAAAAGATAACAAGGATAATATAGAGGATGTCCGGGAGGTATTAGGCGTTATTGGTGATGCATCAACGGCACTCAAGATTATCCAGGCCTTAAATACACTGACAAATCAGTTGTATATGCGGAAATACCGCCGTTTTGCAGAGGGAGTAGATGAGTATAATTTGTCTGAGCGTCAAAAAATTCTGCAGAAGGTATCAGAATTGAAGGTAAAAACGCAGATTCCATTTATCCTGAATGTCATCAATGCCTGCGAAGAAGAGGAGAAGATGGATTTCCTTGTGAAGCTTACAGCGGCATGGATGGAGGAGCGTTTGGATGATGTGGACTATCGTCGGCTGGCGCTGATGATGGAGCAGACCCCGTATGCTGACTTGCTTTATCTAGAGGAATTATTCGAAAAGCAGCAGATAGAGCTTCATTCGATGATAGACGAATCCCTGATTACAAATGGTTGGTTGATTGCCGATGGTATAGCTTTGCAACAAGTAGATTCTGACGCTGCTGTCAAGTGCCACTTAACAGCTAATGCACAGAAGTTTGGTGAGGTTGTCTTCGGAATAAAACCGGAGAAGGAAACAAGGCCGGTTTCATCCATTGTATTTGAGCTACAGGAGTAGTCGGCTTACCTGACGATGATCCTGATGGTCCTATTGGCCGTCGCTCTGTCAGACGATCGGTGCCGTGCGGGCGAGGTGGAGAGCTGAGCCGAGTAGTGTAGCCGTTTCTCGTTGGAAACGCCGACTTTACCTAGTGGCTATTACTCGCAGATTCAGTGGATTGATGTGGCTGTAATACTCATGCCTTGATGCATTCTTATTGAAATCAATATTCCACACGGCGAAACGGGAGTGTATACATTGTATGTGAATGATGATGCATAAGTAATCCATTTAAGGCATTCGTGATTACGAAAAAGTGAGCCATCGCATTACTCCATCCTGTATAATTTGGTTAGAACAATCAAATAGGAAGAGATGGCAACAAGGTGATTATCACTATGGAAGACTATAAAAAAATTCGGCATATGTTCCTCGTAGAAGGAAAAAGCCAGCGGCAGATTGCTCGAACACTCGGAATATCTTGCAATACTGTTGCTAAGTACTGCAATGGTAATATCTATTCCGGCATTCGTGCCGACTATCATCGTGACGCCAGCGTAGTCACGATGGACGTCTGTTTATGATATAGTAAGAGTACCTTCCGTCACCTTATCAAAAAAATCCCACAATATGTGACAGCCGTCTATATATATCTTGCTAATTTATCATAAATATGATAAATTAGAATTAGAATATTTGTTCGCTTAGAGCTGGGCGCTAAATGGTTTCATTTAACAGGTTGAGGTGGAATCAATTAGGCAAAGCTTGGAAATTAGTGATTTTACAGCTGGGTTTCAAAGAGATAATTTGGTAATAAAATAGCTAGAGATTTGAAAACAGCTAGTATTTTAGATATGAGAAGTTTGAGTATATTATTTATGGAGATACGATTATGACGATACAAGAAGATTTTATTTGTAATTTAAAAAAAATTGATGCCAATAGTGCAGTGGTACAGATTGTTTTTGTTAAAAAAGGGCATTCTTATTACAGTGCTTTTGAACCTAATATAACTTATAAGTTAAAAATGAAGATGGTAGATCTTATTATTAATGATTTGCAAAAATATGGACAAGTAGATTTATGTAACTTTGACCCTGTATATTCCAATCTTGATAAAATTGAGTTTTGTAATACTGATTATGTGGGCAATTATTCTGAAGTTATTGATTGTATGCGGAATGCTGAACATGATGTTTCAGAATTACAACCTGATGATATTACTTTTTATTGTATTCGCATTGATGATGAGAAAAATAAGGTAAATTATTTGATTTTCAGAAGAATTTCAAAATTAAAAAGGCTTAACTCGAAAGGCATTGTAGCAAGATTTTTTTGCAATGAATTGAATGAAATTACTGATACAATTTTTGGGATTGATGGTTGTGTGGATTTCATAATAAAAGATGACAAAGAAATTTATATATTCAATCATGTTTCATTAGAAAGAATATTTAAATTGAATGATAAGTATTTTGAAAATGCGAGAACCGTTTTACAGACTTTGAAAGAGTTGGATGTGATTGAAAATTTTGAAAATTTCGAGGAAGATTGCTTACATGACATTAGATATCAAAAAAGATTAACTAAAGTTTTGGGGAAAATTGATAATATTTCGGGTGTATTTAATAATTTTGATAATATTCAGAAGGTTGTTGATGAATTTGATTTGGATATTGAAGTTAAAATGAATGGGATGGCACAAATAGTATACGAAGGAAAAGAGCAACTGAATGATATACTTCATATTATAAATGATGCATATTACAAGAGCATTATCAATAACCGGAAGGGAATAGACGAAATTAGTTAGGTTTAGTTGCCAAAGGAGTGATGATATGAATAAGAAAATAGTATTTGTTAGATCTATTATGTTTATATCATCTTATATCCCATTGTATATTTTATTAATTATTATGAATGCTCCTCGATTACAACAAGTAATTATTAATTATGCTTGTAATTATACTTATACGGTTATATTATGTGGATTGATTTTATTAATCATTATATCCCTTTTTAGTATTTATTTTTTAAAGCGAGTTAAGTATACAAATATTTGTGAGATAAAATCCATTGAATATGCTGATGATAAAGTTATGGATTATGTTTTTACATATATTATGCCTATACTTAGCATTTCATTTGACCATGTGGAGAGCGTGATTGCTAACAGTGCATTATTTCTCATGATTTGGTTTTTATATATAAAACTGGAACTAATGTTTATAAATCCTTTATGGACGTTATTAGGATATGTTTCCTATAAATATGATCATGGGTATATAATTACGAACATTAAGTATGAAGAATTGAAAAGAAGTATTGGACATTATCCAATAAAAGGCGCATATATTTCCAATCGCATTTTTTTTGCCGATAGAAAAGATAATCGAACTGATTAATATTTGTGGCAAATCTTTAGCTTATTAATGTGTATTTTATATTGTTTCCTATGCTTTCTTATACAAGTCTATAAATAAATTGGTTATCTTTGATTTTTGATGTATAGTTAATAACGGTAAGGAATATTATAATGAATTATATTGAGGAAATAAAAGAACGAATATCTACCGGCGACATCCAAGCGGCTTCAACGGATTTGCTTGAAGATGCACTTGACGCTGTTTTAGGGAATCCAATATCTGTTGGAAAAATTATCATTACTCTCACTAAATCTGCTTTTTTTATTCGTGAACGATTATTTTGGTCTAAAATGGAAAAGTTTCTTAACGGAGTTTGCCTAAGTAAAGATGATTGTGATAAATTACAGGTCAAACTTGCAGAGGATGGCAAAAAGAAAGAGAATGCTTTTCGATTAGTGAGTATTATTGACAGAGTAGAGACACAGCAAAAAATTAGCTATTTAATTAATGCGACTCGATGTTTGCTTGAAAATCTCATTGATAGGGCAACCTATTTCAGGATTTGTCATACCATAACGAATACTTTAGAAGAAGATTTAGCATTTTTAGGTGAACATATTTTTGAAGCAGACCTTCCATACGACATTTCAATACAAGGACTTTTAACATCGGACTTAATGTATCAAAGCGTTATTGATGCCAATGGTGATCAGAAATATTCATTTACTCCGCTTGCACAAATTGTGGACCAATATGCAATCAGTTCTAATAATATAGAACGATATCCTGATTTAGGGCAACTTACTAATAGTTTTTCAGCTCCCCAACCTAAGTTGTCCGGCATACTTGAAGGGGAAACAGCATCTGCTAAAGATATTATTGATCTGTTCAAAGAAGAATCATAATCGGCATTTTTAAAGAAGGTGGTATTACATATCCACACCAGAAGCGAATCAATGAATTGCTGAAGTTTATTAATGGAAAAAATAAATCTTTTGAAAGTAGTTTAGAATTACTTTCTGACTATTATAATAAAAGCGAACTTTTTCCGCAGGAAGTCAATGCTATTATTCACGAAATACATGCGAAAAAGGGAAAATAGCAGTGAATGTAATTGAAGCAGTATATATGATGCGATAAAAGCCATGAACTTTCTAGTTTCGTGGCTTTTTCAAGTTTCTGGGCATTACGAGAGACCAATGGATATCTTGCTAATTTGCCCTAGATATGATATATTGAACTTAGAATATTTGTTCGTTTTTATGTGCGGTGAAGTGGGTGAGCAGATGATTAAAACACTAAGGATACAGAATTTTAGATGTTTCCAAGATTTATCAGTTAAGGATTTATCTCCTATCACTTTATTTGGAGGACGGAATAATTCTGGTAAATCAGCTATTTTGGAAGCTGTTTTCTTGAATTTTGGCTATCGAAATCCTAATATATTTTTTGCCTTAGCTGCGGGCAGGAATGGTAACGGTAATTTGCAAGCTACGCCAGAACGTATTTGGGATCCTTTATTTTTTGATTTCAACCAAACTAACTCTTTTTCTTTTTCTGTTACCCGGGAAAATAATGTAAAGTCACTGCTTTCAATGAAAAAAGTGGCAGATGAAAATACCAGTCTTGATATTAACGCAGGAACTGTTACAGGAATTTTGAAACAAGGATATGATCCTCAATTTTTGGACAGGCATTTCTATGCTTTGCAGTACACGAATAGTATTGGGAAACATAAGGTACAGGGGCGATTTTCATTTGAAAATACCCAGATTCGCCATGTGTCTATTTCTTCTAAAAAACAAATGGAGGAGCTTCCTTTTGTGAAAGTCAGTTTTTATAAAAATGTATATATGGTGGATAATGCAACTATTGCTGAATGGGTCAGCAAGTTTATATTAGATGGGAAAAAGGAAACGCTATTGGATGTTTTACGCGTTTTTGATTCCCGCATTTTAGATATTACCACGATTGTAGAGAATAATCTCCCCTATGTATACATCATTTTAACAGATAATGTAAAAATGCCGATTACTTATATGGGTGATGGCATCAATAAAATGTTACAGTTGCTTCTTCTCGTTTTAACGAGCCCTAATGGGATTGTTTTATTAGATGAAATAGAAAATGGATTCCATTATAGTGTGTATCCCAAAGTTTTGAAAACGTTGTATGAAGCTGCCTTAAAAATGAAATGCCAATTGCTGATTACGACCCATAATTTAGATATTCTACGGCAATCCGCATTTACAATGAAAGAATTGGGCCAATTGTCGTCATTATGCTACGAAAGAATTAGTGCATCTCCTAAAGGTAGAAATGCCTATGCGTTTTCAGGTGATGATTTAGAAGCAGCTTTGGATGCTGAATTGGAGGTGCGTTAGTATGACTCATACCCAGCGACCCTTTAAGCTATTGCCTAATATTCCGCATGTCATTCTCTGTGAGGGACGAGATGAGGAGATGTTTTTACGTTATTATATCGAATATTTGGTAAATAAAAAATTAGTTCCGGATACTTTTAATATTATTAATTTAGGCGGTAATGAAGAAATGAGAAAGACTTTACATCTTTTTCCATCTCTTGATTATTTTGATCAAATGAAAGGTTTTTTAGTGGTGCGGGATGCAGAATCCAATGCTATTAGTGCGGCACAGTCTATTCAACAAAGTTTGGAAGATGCTTTTCAAATTTCTATTGCTATGGATGGGAGCTTTGTGGAAAATCAAGAAGGGATGCGTTTTGGATTTGTTTTGTTACCTGGAAAAGAAAGGGAAGATACTTTTTCTAATGGGACTTTAGAAGATTTATGTTGTCAGATTTTGAACCTGTCACAAGAGGAGTTTTCTGGGAATAATTTATTGAAAGTGGTAGACTCTTATTTAGATGAAGTACAGCAAAAACGTGATTGTTCTTTTAGAACGCCACACAAAAACCGACTACATGCTTATCTATCTGGAACGGACAGTTTCGTAGGGATGAAAATTGGGGAAGCATCAAAAGCTAAATGTTTTGATTTTTCAAGCCATGCCTTAGACTTCTTAAAGAATGCAATTTTGCAATTAGCTTTATAGCCACTTAATGATGTCAGCTGTAAATGTCAATAAAAATGAACCATTTAACGCCGATTATTACGGTGATCAGTAAGAATGGAACGGGGAAGAACTCTTTGAGGGATACTTATAGGCATGATTCGATTTGTGGAATTTGGCAGACATCGTTGGTTATGAAACGTATTGTTTGAAGATGGTGTCTGCGTTTTTAGATTGAAAGGAGAGCGACATGTACAACCATTTTTCATTGAAACGATTTATTTTAGCAGGTTTTTTGTGCAGTTCTTTATCCATTTTGGCGGTGCAGGCCGCTGAGCCGGCTTCACTTGCAGGACAGGCGCATCGTGAGGTGCATACGACGACGGTGACGCAGACGGAGTCGCATTCGTCGACGCGTGAGTCGGCGTCTCATTCGGGCTGGAGTGTCAGCCGCCCTTCGTCGCTGGGGGATGTTGTCTTTCCGGCGATGGCCAGGCATTTGCCGCCGCCGGGGATGGAAACGATTTCTTCGCAGGTCAAAGTGGAATACGATGCCAATTATAAGGATGGTGTCCTGGCTGCGGTCAAGGACGGTACAGATAAGTGGGGCCTGATGGGCACGGACGGAAAATGGCTCATGGCGCCGGCGTATAAGTCCCTGTCCTATGCCGGTAAAGGCGTGTTTATGACGGAAGGGAAGAGAGGAACGGCTTATGTCGATAAGCAGGGCGCACCGGCGGTTTGGCCGGAGAAAGAAGCCGCGTCGGTCCATTTCTTCAAGAATCAGGGCCGTTATGGTATTCAGGACAAGAACGGGAACATCGTAGTGGCACCGACGTATAAGGCCGTGCTGGCTGACTTCAGTGAAGGCCTGGCTTTCGTCAAGGACGATAAGGGAGAGAAAGTGGCCATTGATGAAAGCGGACGGGTCCAGTTCGCTGCGCCGTATGATGTCATTTTGCCCTATCACCACGGCCTGGCGGAATACCAGCGCAGGGTCAACCATTTTAACTTGGGTGGTTTCCTCGCCGGCGCGCTGATTGGCTCGTCGACGCATTCCGTCTATTACGATGACGAAGTGATGCCTTTGACCTATGACGGCGTGAAGCGGGGCTATCTCGACCGCGTCGGCAATATCGTCATCGACAGCAAAAATGATGCCGTTTATCCGATGACGGAATTTGGCACCTTCGTCCGCAATAAAGGGAAATTGGGTTTCGTCAACCGCAAGGGGCAGTACCTGATTGCGCCGGGAAATTACACTCTCGACGATGGGCTTTTGGATGATGTCGACGGCTTCGTTTCTTTGAAAGATAAAGAGAACGGGAAATGGGGCGTCTTCAGCATGGTCGACGGGGCACAAGTCGTCGATTTTGCCTATGACAGAGTACAGTTCCTGGGATCACAGCGCCTTTTGCTGACGAAAGGCGATAAAAATATGCTCATCAATCAGAAAACAGGGGTCTTTGTTGCGGAATTCCCGGCCAGTGTGAAATGGATGGCTTTCCTCCTCGACGATTATACCTGGTGCTGGAACGACAATAAAGAGTATGCTATTGTCGACAGGAATGGTCAGGTCCAGTACCGGGCTGCCGCCGGCCAGATCCAGGATGTCAAAGGCTTCCGCAACGGCTTGACGCCGGTCAAGACAAAGACAGGCTGGGGCATTATGGATCATCAGGGCCAGTGGATCGTGGAGCCGCAGTATAAAGACATTACCATGGTGTAGGGAAGGCTCTAAATCCAGCCATTATCCTTGACGGGTAGGAAAATTATGCTATAATGAACGTAGGAAAAGAATGATATTGTTAGAAGTGTATATGTAACACGAAGACCCCCCGGGCGGCATCCTCGGGGGTCTTCTTATGTGTGACGTTCAGCAGGAACGCACTGGGGTTAGTTGCTCATACGAGTAATAATGGTGTCTAACCACTTGCAAATGTAGTAGGAGACTACACTCGCCATGACAGCCATAAAGAATTGAATGATATTGTTGCGCATATGTAACACCCCCTTCCGCGCTCGGTGTAGGGGATGAGCAACACTAATATTATATCATATTAAGCGACAAGAAATGGCAGGGAAAGAAGAACTACGGTTATTTTTTGAGCAGTATGTTAAGTAAGAAAAATGAGCCTGTCGTATAAAGTTATTCATGACTTTGTATGTCAGGTTCTTTTTTGGTATAATTAGATGTTGAATTTTACTGTGAGGAGTGATTTTTTTGAAAGGGATTGTATTAGCTGGGGGCAGCGGGACGCGGTTGTATCCGCTGACGATGGTGACGTCTAAGCAGTTGTTGCCGGTATATGATAAGCCGATGATTTATTATCCATTGTCGACGCTGATGTTGGCTGGGATTCGGGATATTTTGATTATTTCGACGCCGACGGATTTGCCGAATTTTGAACGGCTCCTGGGGGATGGGTCGCGCTATGGTATCCATTTGAGTTATAAGGTGCAGCCGTCGCCAGATGGATTGGCTCAGGCCTTTATTTTGGGCGAAGAATTTATCAACGGGGAACCGTGCGCCATGGTTTTGGGCGATAATATTTTCTACGGCGCAGGCCTGACCCGCCATTTGCAGCAGGCTGCGGCCAACACGGAAGGGGCCACGGTATTCGGTTATTACGTCGATGATCCGGAACGGTTCGGGGTCATTGAATTCGATGAACATGGCAAGGCGATTTCTATTGAAGAAAAACCGGCACAGCCTAAGACGAATTATGCCGTTACGGGACTGTATTTTTATGATAAGCATGTCTGTGAATATGCCAAACAAGTCAAGCCATCGGCGCGGGGCGAACTGGAAATAACGGATTTGAATCAGATGTACTTAGAACAAGGAAATCTCAACGTCGTCACCCTCGGACGGGGCTACGCCTGGCTCGATACGGGAACAGTCAACAGCCTGAGCGAAGCCTCGAATTTCGTCAAAGCCGTAGAAACCAGGGCCGGCATCCAAATCGCCGCCTTAGAAGACATCGCCTACGGCCACGGCTGGATCGACAAAGCCACCCTCATGGAAAGCGCCGTCAAATACGGCAAGAGCCCGTACGGACAGTATCTGAAGAAAGTCGCAGAAGGACGATTTTTGAAGGATGCTTTTTAAAGGATTAAAAAGCAGCAGTTAGGGATTAGCTATTAGGGGTTAGTGTCTGATGGGTGTGTATTGGCAAGTCATTTTTTCTTTTTTCGTAAATGGAAGGGAGTAATGTACTATGCCAGTGAAATGTTATCAAGATTTGGTCGTTTGGCAAAAAGCGATGCGTTTGGCCCGGGAGGCATATCTTATTGCAAAAAAATTGCCGTATGAGGAGAAATTTGCGTTATCTGACCAGCTGCGGCGCTCAGCAGTTTCGATTCCCTCGAATATTGCAGAAGGGCATGCTCGCGGTTCTGATAAGGAATTTGTGCATTTCTTGTATATTGCCCGCGGTTCAAATGCGGAATTAATGACGCAGCTTATTTTGTGTGTTGATTTTGGCTATTTAACCGATGTGGATGTCCGACGGGTTAAATTGCAGAGTAATGAAGTAGGCCGTTTATTGAATGCACTGATTGCTAAACTTAGGAAGAAGCAATTGTCGATTTAGGAGATAAGTGCACTGCACGATATCTCCGACTAATCCCTAGCCCCTAACGGCTAACTGCTATAAATGGAAAAATGCGTAGTGTATGATAAGGAGGAACCCTAGAATGACTATAATAATAACCGGCGGTGCCGGGTTTATTGGTTCGAATTTTGTGTTTCATATGTTGAAGGAATACCCGCAGGACCGGGTGATTTGTTTGGATAAGTTGACGTATGCTGGGAATTTGTCTACGTTGGCACCGGTTATGGACCAGGATAATTTCCGCTTTGTCAAGGCTGATATTTGTGACCGCAACGCGGTTTATCGGTTGTTTGAAGAGGAACATCCTGATGTGGTCGTCAATTTTGCGGCAGAATCGCATGTCGACCGGTCTATTGAGAATCCGGCGATTTTCTTGGAAACGAATATCATGGGGACGGCTGTCCTCATGGATGCCTGCCGCAAGTACGGTATCCAGCGGTATCATCAGGTATCGACGGATGAAGTTTATGGGGATTTGCCCTTGGACCGGCCGGATTTGTTCTTTACGGAAACGACGCCGATCCACACGTCCAGTCCGTATAGTTCCTCCAAGGCTTCGGCTGACCTCCTCGTTCTGGCCTATCATCGGACTTATGGCCTGCCGGTGACCATCAGCCGCTGCTCCAATAACTATGGGCCTTATCATTTTCCGGAAAAGCTGATTCCCCTCATGATTATCAATGCCCTGCATGACAAGCCGCTGCCTGTCTATGGGGACGGCCTTAATGTCCGCGACTGGCTCTATGTCGAAGACCATTGCCGGGCCATCGACCTCATCCTCCAGAAGGGCCGTGTCGGCGAAGTCTATAACGTCGGCGGCCATAATGAAATGAGGAATATCGACATCGTCAAATTGATTTGCAAAGAACTGGGCAAACCGGAAAGCCTCATCCACCATGTTACGGACCGTAAAGGCCATGACCGTCGCTACGCCATCGACCCGACGAAAATCCATAAAGAATTGGGCTGGCTGCCGGAAACGAAATTCGCCAACGGCATCAAGAAGACCATCCAGTGGTACTTGGACCATGAAGATTGGTGGCAGCCCATCATTTCCGGGGAATACCAGCAGTATTACCAGAAGATGTATGGGAGTCGAGGCTAGGAGCCTCGACGCAGGCCGCAGTTCGCAGGCCGCAGTTCGCCTCGGACTCAGATGCCGCTGCGCGGCGACA
>OGZF01000421.1_pt1 | contig 38666 bp, 32 predicted proteins | sample 1576771 | NCBI WGS metagenome assembly OGZF01 (sample SAMEA3541536, study PRJEB24748) | human gut metagenome | biome: human gut; feature: human-associated habitat; material: faeces | place: China | collected 2012
GGTGTGGAGCGGGGGAAAATCCGGAGATAACTTCAAAGGATTACCTATCGCTATCGGGTGCAAAATCCCAGGGAATTAAGCAGCTGATGAGCGGTGGTGGTGTTATCCTGATCGGAACACAGCTGATCCCGCTTCTGAGTGGATTATTTGGTTAAGAGAAAGGAGTAGAGATCCATGTTCAGTCAGATTTTTGATGCGATTGAGGAATGGATGAGGGAACTCTTAACCGGGATGATCACTTCCAACCTAGATACGATGTTTACTGATGTCAATCAAAAGACTGGTGAGATCGCTACCCAGGTTGGACAGACCCCGCAAGGGTGGAACGGCAGCATATTCAGTATGATCCGGAACTTATCGGATTCCGTGATCATGCCGATTGCAGGTATTATTATCACACTCGTACTCTGCTACGAATTGATTTCTATGCTGACCGAGCGCAACAACATGCATGATATTGATACCTGGATGTTTTTCAAGTACTTCGTAAAAATGTGGATCGCGGTTTATCTGGTGAGTAACACATTTACGATCACAATGGCGGTATTCGATGTGGGCCAGCACGTAGTTAATTCTGCAGCTGGTGTTATCAGCGGAAGTACCGCCATTGATATTTCTTCGGCATTGACGGATCTTTCCGCAACCCTGGAAAGTATGGAAATCGGAGAACTTGTTGTATTGGCGCTGGAAACCCTTATCGCTGGCTTCTGTATGAGAATCCTGTCTGTACTGATCACAGTGATCATGTATGGACGTATGATAGAGATTTACCTATATACCTCAGTTGCGCCGATTCCATTCGCAACTATGAGTAACAGAGAATGGGGACAGATCGGCACGAATTATTTCAGAGGACTCTTTGCCCTGGCTTTCCAGGCATTTCTGATGATGGTATGCGTTGCAATCTATGCAGTGCTTGTTGCAGGTATCCAGTATTCAGATAATCTGAGTTCTTCATTATTTGGCGTTATGGCTTACACGGTGATCTTATGTTACAGCCTCTTTAAGACGGCATCCTTAAGTAAGTCGATATTTAACGCGCACTAAATTACAGGAAGGAGTGAAAATCATGGCATATGTCAGCGTACCGAAAGATTTAACGAAGGTAAAGAATAAAGTAGCATTTAACCTGACCAAAAGACAGCTGATCTGTATCGGGATAGGTGCTACAATGGGAATTCCAAGCTATTTTCTCTTGCGTAATGTGATGGGAAACAGTAATGCAGCAACGGTCATGGTGCTTTTAATGTTACCGGAATTTTTATTTGCCATGTACGAAAAAGACGGGATGCATCTGGAAGATGTTCTGATGCATATGATCCGGGTGAAGTTTCTTCGTCCGCCCGTCAGAAAATATGAAACTGAAAACTATTATGAGACAGATCCGGAACAGATCAGACAGTCTCCGGATGCAGGAAAACCGAAAGGAGGAAAAACGGTTGCGAAAAAAGAAAAATAAGAAAACTGTCACAGATACCGGATACAAAAAAGTAGACAGAAAAGAGAAAAAGAAAAAAGAAAAGCAGGAAGAGAAACGCAGGCAGAAAAAACTGTCCGTCCAGCAGTCGATCGCTTATAAGGAAATGGGAAAAGATGGGATCTGCAGGGTACAGGGAAAAACGTATTCTAAGTGTATCCGCTTTTATGACATCAATTACCAGCTGGCTCAGAATGAAGATAAAAATGCAATCTTTGAAAACTGGTGTGATTTCCTCAATTACTTTGATGCCAGTATCCATTTTCAGCTGAGCTTTATCAATCATAAGAGCAGCATGAAGGAGTTTGAGCAGGTGATCCAGATCCGGCCACAGGAGGATGCTTTTGATGATGTTCGCATGGAATATGCAAAGATGTTGAAACAGCAGTTGGCAAAAGGAAACAACGGTCTGGTGAAGTCAAAATATATCACATTTGCCATTGAAGCAGAAAATATCCGGGAGGCAAAACCAAAGCTGGAACGTATCGAGTCGGATATCCTGAATAACTTTAAGATCCTGGGAGTTCCGGCATATCCGCTGAATGGCGTGGAACGTCTGCAGATACTGTATGAGACATTCAATCCGGATGTGATGACAGATTTCCAGTTTGACTATGGATCCATGATCCGGACAGGACTCAATACAAAGGATTATGTGGCACCGACCAGTTTTGTGTTCCGGGACAGAAATACATTCCAGATGGGAAATACCATCGGGGCTGTCTCCTATCTGCAGATCCTGGCGCCGGAGCTTACGGATAAGATGCTGGCAGAATTTCTGGATATTGATAAGAACCTGATCGTCAACCTGCATGTGCAGTCGGTGGATCAGATGAAGGCAATCAAGCTGGTAAAAAGCAAAGTGACGGATATCAATCGTATGAAAATCGAAGAACAGAAAAAAGCAGTCCGGGCCGGATATGATATGGATATTATCCCATCGGATCTGAACACGTATGGAGGAGAAGCGAAAAGGCTTCTGGAAGACCTGCAGTCACGAAATGAGCGTATGTTCCTTGTAACAGCGCTCTTTTTAAATACCGCAAAGACAAAGCAGGCACTGGATAATGCCATCTTCCAGACTGCCGGTATCGCCCAGAAATATAACTGTGTACTGAAACGTCTGGATTATCAGCAGGAAGAAGGACTTATGAGTAGTGTTCCGTTGGGAGTAAATCATATCCCGATCAAGCGGGCTCTTACGACTACCAGCACAGCAATCTTTGTTCCATTTACGACACAGGAACTATTTATGGCGGGAGAATCCTTATATTACGGATTGAATGCCCTTAGTAACAACATGATTATGGTGGATCGTAAAAAGCTGAAAAACCCGAATGGATTGATTCTTGGTACACCTGGATCAGGTAAATCCTTTGCAGCAAAAAGAGAGATCACCAATGCGTTCTTTGTTACGAAGGATGACATTATCATCGGAGATCCGGAGGGCGAGTATTACCCGCTGGTCCATGCACTTGGCGGACAGGTAGTACACATCTCACCAACCAGTAAGGATTATATCAATCCGATGGATATCAATATGGATTATTCCGATGATGACAATCCACTTGGTGTGAAATCTGATTTTGTCCTGTCATTATGTGAGCTAATCATGGGAAGCAGGGATGGTATTGAAGCAGAGGAAAAATCAGTGATCGACCGTTGTCTTCCACTGGTGTATCAGAAGTACTTTGCAGATCCAAAACCGGAAAACATGCCGGTCCTCGGTGACCTGTATGACTGCCTCAGAAAGCAGAAAGAACCACAGGCCCAGAGAATTGCAACAGCACTGGAAATCTATGTAAATGGATCACTGAAAGTATTCAACCATAGAACCAATGTGGAACTGAATAATCGAATTGTCTGTTTTGATATCAAAGAGCTTGGAAAGCAGCTGAAGAAAATCGGAATGCTCATCGTCCAGGATCAGGTATGGAACAGAGTTACGATCAACCGTGGCATCAAATCCACCAGGTACTACATCGATGAGTTCCACCTTCTGCTCAAAGAAGAACAGACAGCAGCTTATTCCGTAGAAATCTGGAAGAGATTCCGTAAATGGGGAGGTGTACCGACTGGTATCACTCAGAACATTAAGGATCTTCTTGCCAGCAGGGAGATTGAAAATATCTTTGAGAACAGTGATTTTATCCTGATGCTGAACCAGGCTGCAGGTGACAGACAGATCCTTGCAAAACAGCTGAATATTTCCCCATATCAGTTGTCTTATGTGACGAATTCCGGGGAAGGTGAAGGACTTCTTTTCTATGGAACAACGATCATTCCATTTAAGGATAAGTTCGATAAGACATTGAAATTATATGGTCTGATGACCACGAAGCCCGAGGAAACATTGAAACGAGATAAAGAAATGAGGGATGCAAATGAAGGAAATCGATAAGATCCGAATCAAGCAGTGGAATCAGGACAATCCTTACATTCAGATGAAAAATCTGGAAAATGTGCAGCCAGGATACCGTGTTCATACAGTCAATGATGATCATCATCTGTATGAACTTCCGCTGGAAACACAGAACATTATCCTTGACTGGGTATTCTGGAATTTTTATCCGGCACAGAAAATCTATCCGCATCTTACCAGTGATGATCTGAAAGAAGTTCTGTATAAACGTACCCAGATCCATCTGCACAACAATCAGTTCAAGGAGGCTATGCTGATCAATGGTTTCTGGCCGAGAGATCCGAGTGAATTGAATTGGGTATTTCATATCCAGGCGAGCTCTCCAGCAATCAGGACACAGGCAGATGGTTATCCTGGTATCCCGATTATAGGACGCCAGGAACTGAATGAGTACAGAAAGAAAAGTTGTGCCAGGAGGTGATGACCTATAGCTGGAAAAGAATTTAAAGGCAAAGATAAAAAGGTCGCAAAGATGACCAGAGATGGTCTGATAGAAGAAAATCTCCGTGATGGCAGCATAAAAGATATCAGTCACAGGAGTCGGGGGCGACCGGAAAATAAAGAAGAATTTGTTCCTGAACGGGAACGAAAAAAGGCTGAAAATGAAGATACAAAATCGGGAAAAGGAAAACGACTGCAGATGGAGAAAGTCCGTAAATCTTCTGTCCGGCAGGAAGCTGTTGAGGATACAGTTGAAGTTACACCGGAAGAAAAAGTATCCGGATATCGAAAGAAACTGCATCGTTATGAAAAAATCCCGGATGATGATAATAATCTGAACAGCCAAAAGAAATCCATTCGGAAGAAACAGTTGCAAAAACAGATGACCAAAGAACAGGCAAAAGCTGGAAGATTATCTTTTGATGATGAAGGAAATCAGATGGTGAAAGGTGCTGGCATGAAACCGGGAGGGACAGCCGGGAAATACATTGCTACACAAGCTGTTATATCTGGCATGAAAGCAGTCTCTTCCGAAGAGGAAGAAACAGATGAAAATGCAGGTGTGGAAAGTGCCAGACTTGTAGAGCGTGAAACAGAAGATGCGTTACGTGGTCTGCGTCATGCTCAGATCCGCAGCAAACGGACGGATGTGAAAACCCATCGCAGAGGTTATCGTGAGGCTACCGTAGAAAAGAAACTGAAATTTGGTTCTGCAGAAAGTATGGAAGGAGTCAAGAATGCAGAAACGGTAAAGAAAGCCGAACAAAAGAGACATTTCTATAACCGCTTCTTCCAGAAAAAACGATATAAGGATGCTTACCGGGCAGCCAGAGCCGGAAAATCCGCTGGCAGTCTGGGTGGAGCAACAACCATTGCCGGTGTCGAGAACATGACGGTAAAAGCAAAGATCGCCTTGAAAGAGATCATAAAGCGTAATCGTGCCATGTTCGCAGGCATCGGTATTTTTGCGCTTCTTTTTCTTGTCATAGCGGTATCTCTGGGGAGCTGCAGTGCTTCTATCGAGGGTGCTGGATCTGTGATCGGTATTACAACGTATCCAAGTTCAGACGAGGATATTTATGCTGCCGAAAACAGATATGCTGCTTTGGAAAGTGCCTTGAATCAGCAGATCAATGAGATGGAACGAAGACATCCAAATTATGACGAGTATCAGTACAACATTGCTGAGATTGGTCATAATCCATATCATCTTATCTCGTATCTTACTGCAAAATATGGAGACTGGACGTACTCAGATGTTGAAAACGAGCTGCAAGCACTTTTTGAAGCACAATATCATCTGAATACGGAAGGTCGAACAGAAACGGTGACAGAAACCAGAAATGTTCGAGTCGGAGAATCATTAGGACAGGTAGTGACCAGCGGATATTGTAACTGTCGAATCTGTTGTGGTGTATGGTCCGGAGGTCCAACTGCTAGTGGTGCATATCCAACTGCAAACCATACCATTGCTGTAGATGCTTCCAATCCATTTGTGCCGATTGGCACTAAGGTAGTAATGAATGGTGTGGAATACACAGTTGAGGATACCGGAGCCTTTGCACGATATGGTGTGCAGTTTGACGTTTACTATGATAACCATGCTGCCGCTTCTGCTCATGGACATCAGACCTGGGAAGCCTATATCGCAGATGACAATGGCAGTCAGGAAGTAACGGTTACCAGTACAAGCACTAAGAAGATTCTATATGTGACACTGACAAATGGAAGCTTTGACGCTGTGGCAAGAGCCAATCTGAATGCGGAGCAGCTGATCATCTATAATGCATTAAATACGACCTATGGAAACAGAAATTATCTGTGGGATGTAAACAATGTGACCAGTGGATCAGGCGGTAATGGAATGAGTTATGAGATTCCACCGGAAGCACTGCAGGATGAAGAATTTGCCCGGATGATCCGAGAAGCAGAAAAATATCTGGGAGTACCTTATGTATGGGGTGGCTACTCTCCATCTGGATTTGACTGTTCAGGTTTCGTATCCTATGTCATTAACCATTGTGGTAATGGCTGGAACTATGGACGGTTGACCGCAGAAGGATTAAGAGGCGTATGTACTTATGTATCACCGGGAGAAGCAAAACCAGGAGATCTGATTTTCTTCCAGGGAACGTATAACACATCCGGTGCAAGCCATGTGGGTATCTATGTCGGTAACAATATGATGATCCATTGCGGGGATCCGATCCATTACTCAAATATCAGCACATCCTACTGGCAGCAACATTTCATGTGCTTTGGAAGACTGCCATAAAGGGGTGAACGAAGGGAGGTGAAAGTTTGAATAAAAAGATTAAAAAATATCTGGATGAGATTGTCAAGACAGAGAAAAAGATCGCGGATCTGCAGCAATATCTTAGGGGTGTCCAGGCTGCATTAAAGCAGGAAGAGGACAATGAGATGATCAGGTGCATCCGTGGTATGAAGATGGATAATGATCAGTTATATGATCTTTTGGATGGCATCCAGAATGGAACAGTTAAATTTCAGGTAAGCAGGGAGTCTGACGATGAAGGTTCAGGCTCCTTTGTATTCACAGAAGAAAATAAGGAGGAATATCAGAATGGTGAAATGGAAGAAAATGAATAAGAAAATGGCAGGACTGCTGTTGGGAGTCATGATGCTTTTTACAGCATCAACCACAGCATTTGCCTATGTGGATGAATCGGCAGAGGCATCCAAAGTAGAGACAATTCAGACGGAACAGTCAACAGACAAAGAAGAGAAAAAGGACGAGGCGACAAACACAAACGAGGTGCTGCCGGAAGATGGAACAGACAAGGGAACTGCATTTACGACACCTGGCAATGGTGAAGTCAAGGATGACATTACCGATGATTCCACAAAGGAATTTCTTACGGTTACAACGAAGAATAACAACACTTTCTATATCGTGATCGACCGTAGTGCCACATCACAGAATGTCTATATGTTATCCCAGATTGATGAGAATGATCTGTCCGAATTTCTGGATAAAGACAGCACTGCTACTGTCGTAACACCACAGCCAGATAAATCAAAGGTAGTGCTGGATGAAACAAATAATGAGGATATAGACAAGGAAGCTACCATTGATCCGGAGAAAACAGCATCTGCAAAAACCAATATGGGTGCAATGGCAACAATCCTGATTTTGGCTCTCGGCGGTGTGGCAGCTTACTACTACTTCAAGATCTATAAACCTAAAAAAGAGGAAGATGAGGATGATCAGCCGGAAGGTTTGGAAACAGGTGGACTGGAAGAAGTTCCGGATGAGGAAGAGTCTGAAGACGAAGATTTTGAAGAAAATGAAAAATAAATAAACTTTTTTAGCGGAGGGGGCTGTAAAACATGCTCTCTCCGTTTCGTTATATGAAGGAGGTAATACATCATGTATTTAGTAATTGCAGAAAAACCAAGTGTATCAAGAGCAATCGCAGAAGTGATTGGAGCACAGGAACGAGAAGACGGATATTTAAGAGGAACCGACTGTATGGTCAGCTGGTGCTTCGGACATCTGGTCGAGTATGTTTCACCGGATGTCTACGATGAAAAATTTAGCCAGTGGAGATATGAAGATCTCCCGATCATCCCGAAAGACTGGAAAGTTACAGTCTCAGAAGATAAGAAAGATCAGTTTTATATCTTAAAAAGACTGCTCAACAGTCCGGAAATTGAATACGTCGTAAATGCCTGTGATGCCGGACGTGAAGGAGAATTAATCTTCAAACATGTCTATGACTTATCCGGAAGTAAAAAGCCGGTGAAACGATTATGGATCAGTTCTCTGGAAGATTCAGCAATCCTTGATGGAATGCAGCATCTGAGATCCGCAGAGGAATACCGACATCTGGCCGAAGCTGCTGTATGCCGTTCTCAGGCTGACTGGCTGGTAGGAATGAATGCAACCAGAGCTTACACCACAAAGTACTTCAAAAAGCTGACCGTTGGAAGGGTTCAGACACCGACACTTGCCATGTTGGTGGAACGTGCCGGACAGATCAGCAATTTCCAGAAAGAAAAGTATTTCAATGTGGAACTCGATTGTGATGGAATTCCGGCTGTAAAGCCAAAAATCTTTGATCCGGATGAGGCGGAACAGTTAAGAAGCAGATGCCAGGGAAGTGAAGCTATTGTCACAGCAGTAAAAGAAACGGAAAAGAAAGTAAAAGCACCAAAGCTTTATGATCTGACTACACTGCAGAGAGAAGCAAACCGTATCTACGGAATAACAGCCAAACAGACACTGGATACCGCTCAGAGCCTGTATGAAAAGAAACTGATCACTTATCCAAGAACGGACAGCCAGTATCTGACCGAAGATATGGAGCAGACCGCAAGAAATGTGGTTCGTCAGATTTATGAGAAATATCAACTGACAGGTCCGTTTGATCAGCCGGAGCAGCCAGATGTGAAGAAAGTCATGAATAACAGTAAAGTGACAGATCACCATGCAATCATCCCAACGATGGAGCTTGCATCCTGTCATCTGGGTGAATTGAAATCCTGGGAAGAAAAGATACTGTTTCTAATCGCAGTCCATACAGTCATGGCAATGAGTAAGGATCACATTTACCAGGAAACAGAGATTGAAGTGGAATGCCAGGAAGAAATCTTCAAAGCAAAAGGAAAAATTGTCCTGCAGGATGGATGGAAACTCTTTGAAAACTGCTTCAAAAATAAGGATCGCATGGCAATCGTAGATCCGGATCAGGAAATGAAAGAGAGGATGCCGAAAGTAACCCAGGGACAGACTTTCTATGCTGTAGCTGCAGAAAAGACAGAACATTTTACATCGCCACCAAAACCATACAGCGAAGATACGCTCCTTGCGGCAATGGAAACTGCTGGAAATAAGGAATTCGATGAAGATACAGAAAAGAAAGGATTAGGAACTCCGGCAACAAGAGCCGGTATCATCGAAAAACTGATCTATTCCCAGTATGCCACCCGAAAAGGAAAACAGATCATTCCAACAGATGATGGAAAAGTCCTTGTTGAGATTCTTCCAGACTTCCTGAAATCTGCAAGTATGACTGCAGAATGGGAAAATCAGCTGCTCTTGATGGAGCATGGAGAAATTGCACCGGAACAGTTTATGACTGGGATCAAAAATATGCTCACCATGATGCTGAATGGATGTGATGCGATCTCCGAAGAAGAAACAAGAAGATTTCAGACCAGAGAAAGCATTGGAACCTGTCCGGTATGCGGCAGCCTGGTATACGAAAGCAAGACCAACTTCTATTGCAGCAACCACGATTGCCACTTTGCTCTCTGGAAAGATAACCGCTATCTGCAGAGCATGGAAAAAACCATGGATAAAAAGATGGCTGCAGAACTTCTGAAAAACGGAAGTGTGCATGTAAAAGACCTGTATTCCAGAAAGAAAAATATGTACTTTGAGGCAGATCTTCATATGGATGCAGATGAAACCGGAAGGGTGAATTTCTCTTTATCCTTTCCACAAAAGAAACCAAAAAACAAAAGCAAAAAGAAATAAGAAAACAGATTAGAGGAGAAAACGAAGAATGAATTTTAATGAATTTGTAAATGAAGTAAAGGACAATATCAAACTCTTTTTACCAAGGGATTATGAGAATGCAGAGGTATCAACGATGGAGTGTCATAAACTGAACCGTGCCTATACGGGACTGATGGTGAGAAAAGAAGGTGAGATGCTTACCCCGACGATCAATCTTAACCGGCTGTATGAAGCATATAAAGCACAGCCTGGCGTAACAATGAAAACTGTATGCAGAAAGATTGCAGATATAGTTATTGAGGCACCGATACAGGTTGATCTGAAAGCTATTTTAAACTATGAAGATGTGAAGGACAAGCTGTTTATCCGTGTGTCATCAGCCGAAGCAAATAAGGAAGTCCTCGAAATTGTGCCACACCAGTTAAAGGAAGATCTTGCAATTACCTATCATGTGGCAGTAGGCAAGAATCAGGATGGATTAAGTTCCATGCTGATTACAAATGAAATGATGAAGGAATATGGAGTGACACAGGAGCAGATTCATGAAGACGCTATGAAAAGTTCACCGCGTGTCATGGTCCCAGAGGTATCAAGTATAGGTGTACTGATAGATGAAATATATCAGAAAAATATTCTCATGCTGACACCAGATGAACGTGAAATGCTGCTAGAAACATTGCAGGAGTCAAGCGAGATGCCGACATTCTTTGTTGTTACGAATACAGAAAGAATTGATGGAGCCGGTGTGATCTTTTATCCGGAATTCATGGATAACATGGGGGAACTTCTGGGAAATGATTTCTTCATTTTGCCATCATCCATCCACCAAATGCTGATCTTGCCGGATGACGGTCAAGTGGATGCGGAAATGTTAAGAGATATGGTAAAAGAAGTTAATGCCACTCAGGTAGCACCAGCAGAACGCCTTACCAATGATGTATATCACTTTGACACAAAGGATCACGTCTTTGAAAAGGCAGACAGGTTCACAGAACGTCAGAAAGAAAAAGAAGCGCAGGTTGCAAAAACAGAGAAAGTTGGAAAAGAACAGCCGGATCAGAAACCGAAAACAAAGAAGCACGATATGGAACTCTAATAAAAAATAATCATCTCATCAACTAATAAAAAGCCCTGCGGCATAAGCACAATGTCGTAGGGCGTTTTTGGAAAGGAGTATTATGACAGAACAAAAAAAAACTACTACTATTCCACTGCCGGTCCAGGGAAAAGATATGGACAGCATTATGCAGTCACTGGAATCCGGTGTGGAAGAACTTTTTACAAGTAACCGCTATCAGGAATTTCTTAAAACCATGGCAAAGTTTCACAATTATTCCTTTAATAATACAATGCTGATCGCCATGCAACGACCGGATGCCACACTTGTTACCAGTTACAAAAACTGGCAGTCCATGGGTAGACAGGTCATGAAAGGGGAAAAAGGAATTACAATCATTGCACCGGCACCATATAAGAAAATGAAGGAAAAAGAGGTTCTGGATGAAAATCAGCGACCGATCATGGGAACTGATGGAAAACCTAAGACTGAAAAAGTGGAAGTTACAGTTCCACATTTTAAAGCAGTTACCGTCTTTGATATTGCTCAGACATCCGGGGAACCAATCCAGACACTAGCACCGGAATTACTGACTGCAGCTGTACAGGATTTTGATTCTTTCATGCAGGCTATTCAGAAAATATCCCCAGTGCCGATTCGATTCGATGAGATCGATGGCAATGCCAATGGATATTATCACAATGCAGACAAGGAAATCGTGATCAAAAAAGGGCTCAGTGAAAGTCAGACCTTAAAGACTACTATTCATGAAACAGCCCATGCTAAACTGCATGACAAGGAAATCATGGAAAGCCTGGGTGTAGAAAAAGACCGTCTGACAAAAGAGGTTGAAGCAGAATCCGTTGCTTACTGTGTGTGTTCTTCCTTTGGTTTGGATACATCGGATTACAGTTTTCCTTATATTGCAGGTTGGAGCAGCAGCCGGGAAATGAAGGAAATGAAAGCATCTATGGATGTGATCCGCAAGACAGCCGGTGAAATGATCGATCAGCTTACAGAAGAACTGGAAATCATTCTTGAAGAAAAACAAAAAACAGAATTACATGAAAAATACGGCATTCTGGTAGATGCACTGGAAGCAGCCGGATACCGCTATGATTATCGGGAAAGCAAACCGGGACATATTGTACTGGCACCGGATGGGACACATGAAATTGCCGGGTATTTGCAGTTTGAATCATGGGAAGATATCAAAGATTGGCTGGAAGATACGATTGCAGAAGGAACGGATATTTCGGAAAGAGTTGATCGGGCTTTGTATCCATTTAAGTTTGATTATACCCTAGAGGAAGAAATGTTCAGAGGGAATGGTGACCGCTATGCGATTTACCATGTGGATGAAGGCACACCGGGAAAACAACATTTATTTATGAATATGGCAATGGTCAAAGAAGATGGCATTACAATCGATGCGGCCAATTATAAATGTGTCTATTCTGGCAGATTACATGAAAATGAAAAGCTGGATGATTTGTACGCTATGTTCAACGATAATCCACCGGCAGATTATAAAGCACATTCTATGTCGGTCAGTGATGTTATCATTACAAACCGTGGTGGGGATATGCAGGCATATTACGTGGATCGATTTGGATTTGCAGAACTTCCAGACTTTGCAGCACAAAGAGAAAAAATACTCGATATTGTCCCGGAAATAGAAAATGTGGATTATGAAAATGATCTTACATGTATCAGCTTTTATGCGGCTGAATGTGCTGAATTTCCTGTAATGGGTGAAGTACATTATGACCTGACATTACCAGAAGCCTTGGAAGCTTATGAGAAAATCCCATCAGAACGTATGCATGGACTGAAATGTGTTGGCTTTGATTTGAAAGACGGAAGTGATTATGAAGGAATGCAGAGTCTGATGATTGAAGGAAAAATACAGAAAGAATTTTTGAATTCGATTCCTGGATTTAGAGAGAATTCTTATGTGCAAAATGCAATCAGTCGTGTGGAAAAATACTTGGAAGAAAGACATCCAAATGTGGAAAATCCTCTGGAATCCAATAAGAAAGTGGATAACGAAAAAAATATAAGCGAAGAAAAAAACGAGAAGGAGCTGAATATACAGATGAAACCAATACCGAAAAAGAAAAGGGGGGAAATGAGCCTATGAGAAATGTAAACCTGGAAGAAAACGAACTGACTATTACTGCTATCTTCCAGCAGCACACAAAGGAAGAAACAATCCAAACACTGAAAGAAGCTTTGGAAGTTTTGGAACAGGAAGAAAGTGATTCTGAGAATGATGAAATAATTGAGATCATCAATTCTACAGTTGGAAAATTACAGCAGATCGAAGATAAATACTACTATTCTCTGGATCTGAATTATTATCTGAATAACTTGGAGGATGATGCCTATGAAGCTTAATCAATTTGCAGTCTACCGAGTAGATCAGCAGACAGCAGGAAAAGCACTGTGGCATCTGCCATATCAAGAGGCAAGACAGCAGAATGTGTCGATTACTGTCGAAAATTACCGATTAATCTCGATTCATGAAATGCAGGAAAATGAAAAAGTCGCTGACATCTGGAAACGGACGAAAAATCAATGCGAAGTCAGTGACGTGCTCGTATTGAACAAGAATGGAGAAATCAGCTGCTACTATGTAGATGAGAACTATCCACAGTATCTGGCCGGATTTATTCGTATCAACACATCCGGTGCACTGATCACTATGGAAACTGAGAATTATCAGATTGATGGGAAAAAGGGGAACTGGATTGCAACAGACACCGTCATTATTGATGGAAAACAGTTTTATTTGATGGAACATCAGGTATACCGAGATCAGGCCCAGGGTGTTATCCTGGATGCTTATGGAAAAATGGTTGTCGAAGAATGTAAGAAATTCGATGAAAAGACAAAACAAAAGATTCATGATTACATCCAACAGCAGGTACCGCTAAATCCGGTCGAACAGTTAAAACAAGATGGTAAAATCCGTCTGGAACATTACCAGAAGTTCTACCAGAACGGCACTTATGAACGAAGCAGAGAATCCGGTACCGAAGCCAATTATGATATGGTGGACGGTCTGGTAAATAATCAGAAGAAGAATCCAGAAAAGATCTCTAATGCCCGCAGCAACAAACAGACTCCCAGAAATCAACAGGATGGCAAACCTAAGAAACGAAGATCCGTGATTAAACGACTGCATCAGAAACAGATTGCTATTGCTCGTCGGTCCGGAAAGCCGATACCAAAGTACCTGGATCAGGAAATGGAAAGAAAGCGGGGGTAGAATATGCGAAGGTTAAAGTGTGAAAAAGAAACGATTATTCTGACCAATGAAGATGACGGATTCTATGATGTGTATACCTTCAATCAGAGCTTGCAGAAACGGTTGAGATCCTTTGCTGAGAAGTATCCGGATGATTGCTGGTTGAAAGGAGCTTCGGAAGATGGCAGTGAAACGTATATGATCAGAAAGGGACGGTTATCATTGAATTTAAGACCACCCTATTCCAAGGATAGGATTCATAAAGCAACCGAACGAATTATTGAAGAACAGAAAGAACCATCAAAGGATTCATAGAATGCGATTTAAGAGAAAAAAGCCTCATGACCATGAGGAAAAATGAAAGCAAAATACGTTAGTTGATAAAGTGTATAGGCTCAAAAGGGAAAGTGCCCTTTTGGGCCTTTTTAATTTAAAATAGTTCTAAAGAACAAGTTAACAATCTGTAGATTCTGTATGTTTTAAAGATCAATCGTTATACTAGTTTTAGACCGAATTATCGTTCTAAAGGAGGTGTCACAATGGATTTAAAGGCGGTTGGTCAGAGAATAAAAGCTGCAAGAGAAGCTAAGAATCTTACACAAGAAGAATTGGCAGCACTGGTAAGCTTAAGTCCAACTCATGTAAGTGTTATAGAGAGAGGACTGAAAGTAACAAAACTTGATACCTTTATTGCGATTGCAAATGCATTAGATGTTTCAGCAGATACACTATTGATTGATGTTGTGACACATTCGGTTACTGGCGTTACGAATGAATTATCTGAAATGATAGAGAAACTACCTAAAGAAAAGCAACAGAGAATTATCAATGCGGTGAGGGCATTGGTGGAATAAATACATGAATAAGAAGATGGAAGGGCTTATTGCTCTTCTTTTTTATTTGGTTTAACGTGAAAATATGATATAGTAGTTCTAAAGACTTATATATAATTCTAAGGAACTTAATAAAATGAAGAAAAATAATATAACACTTGTATTTGTTGCTATCGTTTTTTCGATTATTGTTGGAATGATAATTGGGAAAAGCTTATTAAAGTATAAAGAAGGTGAGCCAGATGTAGTTGGCAGTTTTTCTATGAATAGAGATGAGAATCTTACAGTAGTTGCTAACAGAAAAAACATTTCTGATAAAGAAGCATTTGCAAGACTACTTTTAAAAATGTACAAAGAGAATTCATTTCATTCAATAAAATTTTCTACAGATCATGGATATGCAACCAGCCTTGATATGACCGTATATTCTTGGAAAGAAGATATCGAAAATGGAAAATCCATTATGCAGATAGAATTTAGACCGATTGAATATGGAAAAGATTATGATATTGTTCATAATCCGGATAAATATGTGCTTTTTATCGATGGAACAGAAATAAAATGAAATATGTAGATATGCAGATAAAGCGCAGAAAAAGAGGATTGCTCAACACAGGTTATTTTCAATTATTACCCCTAAAATGATAAAAGAGAGGCAGCGGATAATCCGTTGCCTCATTACAGTATACGACACTTAATCTAGTTCCGCCCCTAACTCATATCTCCAATACTCCGCCGCCTCATACTCCCTGGGTTCTGAGAGTACCGGTACGGTAAAGAGTTCAACCGGAACACCGAGTGTTGATGCGAAGAGCTTCATAAGATCCTCTTTCGGTGTTCGGACATCGCTTTCGTACTGAGCAATCCGGACATCAGCACAGCTGTCGGGAAATCCAACAGCCATGCCAAGTTCTTTCTGGGTGAGATGATTTTTCTGTCTTAAGTGTTTTAATTTTCTTCCAAATGTAATCATAGTATTATTCTCCTGTGCTTCCGAATGCCCCGGTTCCTCGTTCTTCGCCAAGATCCAGAACAAAATCTGCGATCACGACTGGCGTGATTACCAGCTGACCGACGCGTGTATCTTTATGAATGGTCTGAGAAGATGTGCTCACGTTGCTGATAATGGCATGAATCTCACCGCGATAACCGGAGTCAATCGGTGGAAGTTCGCATACCAGTCCTTTTGCTGCCATGCTACTTCGAGGAAAGACATATCCGGCAAATCCATCCGGGATGATGAGACCGAATCCAAGTGGAATCCTAGCAACCTCGCCTGGTTGTAATGAGCAATCATAAGGCATGAATACATCAGCACCGGCATCATTTTCATGTGGCCGGAAGGGATGATGATTTGCTTTCAGACCAAAGTCAATCAGTTTAATCTTTATGGCTGCTCACCTCCTTCCTGATGAGCAATGGATAATCTTCTTTTAAGATATCAGCAGGAGTCCAAAGTTTTGAAATAGGATTCTGGCAGGACATCTGTTTTTCCATGCAGCTTCCTCTCTGACAGAATGGACCGGTCAGATCCGGTGCAAAAAGGATCGGGCTTAATTTGTACAATCTCTGCCAGATCTGTAGCATCACAATCCTTGTTTCATCCGTATTTCTTCTGCAGGTTCTCTGACCGATCATATGCTTCCACTGGTAAGGCGTTGCACTGATGATCAGTACGTTTCGAAGTCCCTGAGGTGTGGCATATCCGGCTGAATCATGATCAATGCCTAAGGCACAGAGTTCTGTATAGTGTTCCAGATCTGATTGACAGCTTTTCTTGTAAATATCCTGGATTTCTTTATCTGCTTTCATGATCCCATATGGAATAGCAAATGCAGCGTGACCGGAATAATTGCTGTACTGCAGAGATGCACTCATGTACTTTACTTCGTTCTGATGTCTTGTGATCTGTGCCAGGAAGCGTCTGCTTGCACCAACAACAGCCACGGTAATGACCATGAATTTCTGTACGGTTGGATGTGGAAGCCCCGCAATGTTTTCTACGGTCTTCTGACTGTAGGATTGATGGTAAAGATCCATCAGATCTGCCATGTTCTGGATCGTATGACCGTGTTGTGTGAGCCTGGCAGCAAAGACCATATTCTGTTCTGCTTCCCGGATTCCATAGCAGTTTAAGATAGCTGTTTCAATGTGATCCATAGGTCTGTTCCTCCTTTACCAGAGCTTTTAAAAGAATCAGATAATTGATGCAGTCTGTGATTTTTTCATCCCACTGTTCCATGTCAAAATGTAACAGAGTGGAATAACACATATCGTAAAGGGATACGACATGTTTCGACATCATACCGGCCAGTGCTGCTTTTGGATTACAGTTCTGTAATGCGGCAGCGATCTTGAATGCACTGAGTCGATCAATATTGTCACCGGTATATTCTTTCTTTTTATGTGCCAGAATATCGGCACACTTTCTCATCTGAAGTTCAAATACAACATTAAATTCTTCTTGTGTCATGTGATAGTTCCTCCTTTGTTTTGTGATAGTTATCGTTCGAGATCTTTGTTTTTTGATCTCACTGGTTCCGGAATCTGCATCTGAAGAATAGCATCAACATTCTGATCGGCAGTATCCAGATCTTTTAATTTTTCTTTCAAGCTGCTTATTACTTCTTCTTCGGAAGTTATCTGCTGTTGCAGTTTTTCTTTTTGTAAAGTCAGAGTTTTTAGGCTTGTCATCTTTCCATCCTGATAAAAGGATTTCAGCCAATCTCTGGCTTCCTCATATTTCTGAATTTCCTTCGCATGTTCTTTCCGGTACCTTCCTTTGTACTTTGCATTTGAAAATTGGGAATAAACTTCCTTATTTGCATAGTACTGTCCGGTATAACGAATCTGCTCGTTGAGGATCCTTAGATCGGATCGATGCTGAGCAACCTGTGTCTGCATTTCTTTTAGTTCCTGCTTTGATGCATGCAGTGTATTTTTCAAATCTGACTGCGTATCAAATCCATGTTCTTGCACATAGATAATGGTATTTGCCATTTGCTGCAGGTTAGAAATTTTTACACGATGAGCATAGGCCGGGCTCTGCATTGCTTTCACATTTGTCTGTAGATTTACAACCAAGCGCAGGTGAGATCTGACGTAGAGAATGGCCAATGGATTCTTGCGTAAGAAGGTCTGTTCCAGGTGTTCTTTTCCATATCGTGTTCCAAGTGCACGTTCTGTAATCCGCTTCTGTCGATCAGGATGAAGATAACTGTATCTGCCACGATGCTTAATCACAGAGATCTGAAATTGTTCCAGAAGTTTGGATTGGAATTCTTCAAAATTACTGGAAGTGACAGCACATTCATCAATCGCATTTCGCAAATATTCTTTCTGCGTAAGGAACATGGTGGATGTTGGTTTGAGACCATCTTCGATGATCTTCTGGTTGATTTCATCCAGTTTTTGCTGGCCGTGTTTCTGTGCCATATACTCTTTCTGAGTGATTTTCTTTTCGGCAGGAGCCAGAAGATCTATCTGGTGAAGTCCTTCCTGTTGGCACCGATCCATGACTGTTTCCTTAAAAGTGTTCATGAATTTATCAGTGGATCGATGCTTGTAACCGGCGGCTTCCTCATGTGGTTTATCCATATAAGGCTGCCTTTCCACTGCAGTCTTCCGCACACTGTTGATAACGATATGAGTATGGATATTTCCGGACTCATTGTGGCCATCGGTATGAGTAACCACCAGTGCCTGATATCCAGGAAACATCTGCTTTGCAAGATCCAAACTGATTGCCTGTGCTCTCTTTCCAGTAAGTCCATTCTCTGTAACATCGGCCGGATCGTAGCTGATAATGTAGTGATGACTTTTGATATCTTCACGTTTCTTATTTTTGTGAAAATGAGTATTTGTCAGTTCACATTCCTTGTCAAAAGACATCGGATCACAGTTCAGTCCATCCATGTAAAACTCTTTTCGCAAGATGCTTCGTCCGGATTCATCTACAATCTTTTTCCCGGTTTTTTCATCATGTTCAAACAGAAGGTAATTGATAGCAGCTGAGTAATTTGCATTTCTGTTTTTAATGTGTTTTACGATTGCCATTCATACCACCTGCCAATTTCAGTACCTCTTTTCTCAATAGGAATAAGTCCGTGATGCACTGATGGATTTCATTTTCTATAGCACGAGACTGACTGCCACCGCTGTTAAAATGCTTGGCGATCTGATTGAGATTCGATCCGATCTTTCCATATTCACTGACCAGTTTTCTGAGATCGTTCATGTCTGCAACAACTTCAATCTGGTGATTTATTTGCTTTTCAAGTAGTAGTTTTCTCACATATTCAGAACGAGAAAGTCCTGTAACGTTAGCGGCTTCATTTAATACTGCCAATTCAATATCCGTTAATTTTAATGTGATGATGTTACTCCTCTTGAGATTCTTTTCTTTCTTCTTTGGTGCCATAGTCCTCCTTCTTTTTTGATAAGACATCTTGGATGTGCGATTACACTTTTTAACCGGCTGTCCCTTCCGGTTATATAAAGTGCTGCGACTATCTTTGATAGAGAGCCAACAGATATCTTTGATGTCTGTACGAGGGTATGGGGAATCGGAATCCCCATCAAGAGACTTACCCGGAGGTATGCCGTAGCCATAAAATGGCGATACGGTAATACCTGGGTGGATCTTGCTCTAATCTACGAACCCTCTTACATATACAAAAGATGGAGGGGAAAATACAGGGTGTGAGAGAAAAATTTTCAAATTAAAAAATAAAAACGGATTATCCGTTGATAAAATATAGAAATGTGGATATAATTGAAGTAAGAGAAAAATAACCACGTATAATCAGTTTTTAAATTGGAGGCGTTATATGAAATTATTGAGAGTTACCGCACAAGGCTTACCATTGTTTAAAGAGAAGCTGGATTTATCTTTTTATGCGCAGCAAAGAGTTGCTGAAGAAGATAAAATGAATTTGTATTCCTTGTTTTCAAATATATATTTAAATCCGGCTAACGCGTTTATAGGAATCAATGCCTCAGGAAAGACTTCTGTATTAAAGGTGCTTCTTCTTGCGTTGGGAATTATAAATAACGAACCAATCAATCATATGAATACGAAAGATATATTAGGAAATACAAAAAATGCTATTTTGAATGTATATTTTTATTCGGAGACTACAAAAGAAATTTGCAGATTGGAAACGGTCATAACATCTAAGAATACGAAAGTAGAAGGAGTTGTGTACAGTATTGAATCAGAATCATTATGGTCAAAAAAAGCTGAAGAAGTAACAACTCGTAAAGCTATGCTGGATTTTAAGGAGAGAGAACCATTCATTGTTCGAGATGAACAGGAAAGCTTTTTGTCAGATGATGTTAGTATTATGATCGCATATAATAAAAAAACTGGTGAACATATAAAAGTAGTCAGCATGTTACTTTTCACCAATGTGAATGTGTTACCATTTTCAGAAGGAATTCCGGCTGAGGTTATTTCCTATCTGGATCCAACAATTGAAAAATTATATTTTGAAGAAAAAAATGAGAAGCCAATTATACATTTAAAATTTAAAGGAAAAGAAGAGATTGTATTGAACAATCCAATCGAATTAAATAATTATCTCTCGTCAGGAACTGTAAAAGGAATGATTACTTTCACTCTGGCGCAAGAAGTTCTGAAAGATGGAGGCTACCTGATTGTTGATGAGGTAGAGAATCATTTCAATAAAGAAATAGTAAGTACTCTGATTCGTTTCTTTATGGACGGAAAAATAAATAAAAATGGTGGTATGCTAATCTTTTCCACTCATTATCCGGAACTTTTGGATGAATACGACCGTAATGACAGTATTTTTATTACTAGAAATAGAGATGGGATTACAGCAGAGAATCTATCCAATATTCTAAAAAGAAATGATATTAAGAAAAGCGATGCTTATCAGAGTGGATTTCTGGAAGGAACGACACCTACTTATGAAGCTTATATGCAGTTGAAGAAAAGTATAGCTGCATCTCTGAAATAGGAGGTGCACTATGGAACTGGCAAAATATAAAGCGTGTATATGTGAAGGTGCTGCAGAAAATGCAATTATGGATGTTCTTCTAGATGAAGAATTGCTTGTATTTTCGAGAGAAGAGATGCTGGAGGAGTCAGTAATTCGATGTAGGGACGGCAAGAAATTTGAACAGAAATATTTGAGAAAAGGATTTGCAGAAAAGATATCAGTAATCAGAATATTAGATTCAAGAAGAGAAAAATTTAAAATTGGTAAAGCATATGAACATAAAATAGATGTTATCAATGTGATTACTGCACCGGAAATAGAAATGTTGATTATCTTTGCTGAAAATCAGTATAAAGAATTCAAAAAATCAGGGAAAAAACCAAGTGATTTTTGTAAGGAAAATCTTAGAATGTATGACGTAAAATCATATGATTACGTGTTTAATTATTTTTCTAATTCTGGGATTCTTGTGGAAGCAATAAAAGAGTATCATAGAACAGCTAAGATTCCAAAAGGTGAATATACGCTGCTCGATTTGTTAAAATAAAAAAATTGCATATCTGAGGCTGTATTTTCGCCCTCCTTCTTTTGTATATAGCTGTTGAGATTTTTGCAGTGTATGAAATAGAGACAAAGAGAATAAAAAAGAAGTTATGTTAATGTTGAGATGCTGCCCGCATACAGGAAATGAAAATGTCCTGTATGCGGGTATTATCAGTTTCAAAGCAATTTTGATGGATATCAGGCTGGTATGAAATTTATGTATAAATATCGTTGCGAGTGTGTTATTGTATTCATAATGATTATGTAAACTTTATCTGAAAACAAGGACCCTCGTAGTGTGTATGATTAGTCCAGTAATGAAAACTAATTATAACGCAAGGGAGTGGACTATCATGGGCGAATAAAAAGGAGCGAAAGCATTGAAGCAGAAATTGGAAGAAAATGATTTGGAGACAATTTATATAAAAGACGAAATCTCAAAGTGTGAGGGAATCGAAGAGTTAAAAGAAAGAATATTTCCGATGATCAGGACACAACAGGAACAATGGACAGAAAAAATAAATCAGATCATAACAGAAAGTGGTCTGACGAAGTCTAAATTTGCGGAAGTATGTGGCGTGAGCCGCGTATCGGTAAACAAATGGTGCAAAGGAGCAATTCCGAAAAACCGTGAAACTTTTTTGAGAATCGGAATGGTAGCCGGATATGATCTGGAAAGGATGAATCAGTTATTGCGGAGATATGGTCAATATCCTGCTTTATATTCGAAAAGTCTGGAAGATTGTGTCTGTATTTTTGTGTTAGAACGGAAATACGGTCTGGAGACTTTAGAAAAGTATAACTATATTCTGGATAAAATTAAAGCAAATATTGTAAGAGATAATGATGAAGAGCAGGAAGACCTGGCTACAGAACTTTTTGATGCAAAGCTTTCTTATGTGAAAAATGAAGACGATCTGGAAAAGTTTATAGCTGAAAATTCGATGATGTTTGCAATGGCGTATCATAGATTTTATGCATATGTAAAGATGCATATTATGGCAAATTATCAGGAATTTGGAGGAAGTGTGTTTGAACTGGCAGAAGGGCAGGAATGGTCTTCGTCATTAAGACAATGTGTTTCGGCAATTAGACAGAAAAAATGGTATCCGACCAGGAATAAGATTATCTCACTCGGGTTACATTTGAGCATGGATCATGAGCAGATTGATGAAATGCTTGAATTGGCACATATGGAACCACTATGTGCCAAAAATATTTTTGAGAGTGTGATTATGTTTATTCTGGACGATGCGAGTCTGAATGATCTGCTTGATACAGAATCCGAAGAGTATGATCCGGATGATTTATGCCGGTATGCAAGAAAAATTTTAGAAGACCTGGATTTGCCGGAGGTAGAGGCGTTTATTTCAGAATTACCGGAGATGGATGAGGATGTATGGTAAAAAGGAAAATAATTTAATTATAATTGAAAATGGTCAGCTAACGTCATATATGTTAGACAACAAAAATGTATGGGAGGTTGGAAGACCGTCAAAAGAGAATATTCCGGATATAAAGCTGCATTCAGCAACAGTGAGCCGTAGACACGGGAAATTTCAGAATCTGGATGGGGAATGGTTTTATCTGGACTATAATGGGAAAAATGGAACGGTATACAATCAGAAACATATAAAACCGGGAATCAATGGAAGAGTCAGACCAGTCATGCTTAAAGATGGAGATCTGTTTGTGTTTGGCGGTGGAGAACAACAGGTGCTTAATTATAAGACGATCCTGGGACTGTTTCTTACAAAAGTGTATGGTGAAGACTGGCGTGTAGTTGATTCGAAAGGCTATTCTACATTGCGTTTTTTAACAGGTGAAGATATGGCAACTGTGAACAGTCCTGAAAAAGGAACGGTAATCGAAAAAGAAAAGGGAATAGCTATTTACATGGGAGATGTTACATATCTGGCTGGTGACATAGAGATGACTGGCTGTTAATGAAGGGAAGATGAGAGATGCTGATTCTGGATAAAGCAGGGACTGATAAATTACTTCTTCAATTGGAAAAACAGGAAGCTTTTGATTCCAGATATCAGTTCTGTAAGGCAGATGGCGGGCTGGAACTTTTAGGAACTGGAGGATTTTCAAGTGTTTATGAAATGTATGATTCGGTTGCTCCTAAAAGACATTATGCGATGAAAATAATAGGTCTTGGAGAAAAAACAGCTGATGAAGATTTCATCTTTGAGACAACACAGATACAGTATTTTTTAGGTGAGCAGTCTGAAAATGTCATGCGTATCATCAATCTGTGGATCATGAAAGTTCATTTGGATGAAACGGGGAACGTGACAGGAATAACTGGTGTGAATGAGGAAGAATACGAGGAAGCAGGTGGAATTCCGATCCAGCTGGTATTGATGGAAAAACTTGATCCGGTTCTATTGAAAGATAAGTATGGAAATGTCGAGGTATTACGGGAAGATTTAAAGAGTGAAGAGGAAGTGCTCAGACTTGCAAAAGATATTGGGAGTGCACTTTCTACAGCACATGAGAATGGAATCATCCACAGGGATGTCAAACTTGAAAATATATTTTGGGACAAGCACCTCCAGCAATATAAGCTGGGGGATTTTGGCGTGGCGCGGTATGTTGAGAATGGGGATGCCGAGACGGTGGTATTTACGGATGGTTATGGAGCACCGGAAATAGAACGGCATCTGACAGAGGCATATGGTCTGACGGTAGATATTTATTCATTCGGGATTAGTTTGTTTTTACTTATGAATGGATTAAAGTTTCCGGCTTCAGACGAGTATCGCTCTGTGTTTGTACAGTATTCTAAAGATTTTATTATGCCGGCACCGGAAAATGCATCAGAAGATTTGGCAAGGATTATCCGGAAAATGTGTAGCTATAGTGCCGAAGAACGGTATCAGTCGATAGAAGAAGTTCTGCTGGAGATCAACAGGGTGAAGTGCAGTTATGAAAAGGTAGATGGTACAGAGTATGAGGATCTGGAAACAGAAACGTACCGGGATGAAGAAGATACGGTACTGTCAGCAGATCAGAAAATAATAGAAGAAAATGGGACTCAAAAAGATACAGATGAAGAAGAATGGTGGACAAAAGATGATAGTGAATTAAGCCGGGAACAAAGAATAATAAAAGAAAGATGTTACAATGAAGCATACAGGGATATGAGCATACGGAGAATGATGGCAGCAGCTGTTTTATTTGCTCTGTTCTTCGAGCAGTTCTATTCGGGAAAATATTATGTGACCAGAGGACAATTCTGGATTCTTCCGATCATAATGCTGGGCTGTTCGGTTCTGGAAATTATAGAAGAATTTTATGTTGAATTTGAGATTATTACAATTGGCTTTATTCTTTTTTCAATGTACAGTCTGGGAATTCATGTTCCGCAAGTGGTGATGATGATGGTAATCCTTTTGAGAATTCCTGCCATTACTGCAGGATGTGCGATTGGAACCGGACTCTGGATTGGACTGGCATCAAGCAATTTGATAAGGCTCAGTCTTGTAAACAGATTGGATCTTGGATGGATCTTTATCATTGGAACATTTGCTGTGGTGGAAAGCTGTATATTTTTGCGGTTATTTTTGAAGAAAGAATCAGAGAAAAGATTTAACAGATGGTGTTGGATTGTGGATAATATATGGTACATACTGATTGCGGTAGGAATTTTACTGCTGATACTGGAGCAGTTTCATGTGCTGGTAATTCCGGAAATGGTAAGGCGGATCCATTTGATCAGAGTTGGAATTGGAATTTTTCTGATAGAGATATTTTATCTGAATTATTATGGAATGTTAGAGGATGAAGAAGAGGAAGTTAATATAAATGAATCTGTGGACGAAGGAAGAAATCTATAAAATTTTAATACAGCTGGACAGAATGAAGCTTCCATTTAAAAACTATTCGTTTGTTCAGGAAAACGGGAAACTGAAATTACTTGGCAGTGGTGGTTCGGCAGATGTATATGAAGCAAAGTCCAGGATTTCGGATAAGAAAAACTATGCGATCAAAGTGATTGGATTCCGGAACCAGAATATGGATTCCACGGAGTTTGACGATTCCGTATGGGCGCAGCGAGAAATTTGCACTTTTCCGGGTTATGTAGTAAAAATCTATGCACATAAGGAATTATGGATCACTTTTGACGAGAACGATCATATCGTTTCGGCAGAAAAGAAAAAACCGGTAGAATTTTTACATACAAGTTTAAAACTGCAGTTTATCGTAATGGAAAAAATGACTCCTGTTATTAAAAAGAACAGAGATGGAAGCAGGAATCTGATCCCGGGTGCATTGGAAAAAGGTGAAGAGAAGGAAATACTGAAACTGGCCTATGATATAGGAACTGCTTTAAAAGAAGCGCATTATAATAAGACGCTGCACAGAGATATCAAATTAGAAAATGTTTTTTATTCTGAAAAGAAGAAAATGTATAAGCTGGGAGATTTCGGAATTTCAAAAAAGACCAGAGATGGATTTGCAGGAACAGTTGCTTTTACAAAAGGATATGCAGCTCCGGAAGTAAGAGGAACGGAGGAAAGATATGATTATACGGCGGATATCTATTCGTTTGGTATCATGCTGTATGTACTTGCAAATCATTTGAAATTCCCGGATTCCAATACTTATAGTGCCAATCCGAGGATACAGTATATGCCAGGATATGTTCTGCCGGAACCGGAAGGGGATATTTCGAAAGAGTTATATGATATCATTGCGCGGGCATGTAGGTATAACCCGGACGATCGGTATCAGTCGATCGAAGAGATGCTTCTTGACATAGAAACTTTGATCTACGGTGAAAATTTTGGATTCAAAAAGGAATACAAACGGGTTTATATGGTGGTTGGTCTGATCATGCTGGCATTAGGTATGGGGGCATGGAAGCTGACGCTGGTGCCGGAAATGACCATCAGAATTTCTTTTTTGCAATATATATTTTTAGCAGGATGTCTGGGAAAAGGGATTTTCAAAATATTAAAAAAGGATACGACTTTTATAAGTGTGGTTATTTTTGCAGTAGGAGTTTATTTTATGGCTTCATCAGGATTCAGCTGGCTGAAATTATTCTTTTTATTGTGGATGATTTCTTCCTCAGGGCTGCATTCCGGAGTGGTTGCATCAGGAATACTGATCGCTAATTTTACTTCATTGCTTCAGTCATTAAATGGAATGAACTTGTGGATATATAGTGGGTATGGATGGATAGCCATTACGCTGATTTCGATTGCATATATATTACTCACTCAGTATATCTGGCTTGTGAGTGGTGGCTCAAAGACGAAAAGGATATATTCCAGGAAGGAGTTTTACTGGATGATTGTATGCATTGATTATGCCTTGATTTTTGTAGTCGGATGCGTGTCGGAAACACGATTCCCGCAGACAGGTCTGGGGGAATTTTGGTATTCGTTTACGAATCTTTTATACCGTATGAATTTGAAAATGGTTGGAATATGTGGACTTGCATTCTGTCTTTTATGGATTGCCCACGAAAAAATCCTGATCTGGTATCGAAAGAGAGACGAAAAAAGATTGTAAACTTTGCTTGAAAACCGAAGAAAATAATTGCGATATGATTAGGTTAACAGATAAAGTAAAGAAGATGTTAAGAAACAATAAATATTAAAGTAATGTCTTTGAATTATTGAAAAAATATTAAAATATAATATAATATTTTTAAAAGGAGGGAGAAAAAGATGTCTCGACGTGATGATGACACTGCGCTTATTGGACTAGCAATTGGACTGGCAATCATTTTGTTTATTGTATATGTGGCTGTTTGGGTTGCAACAGTGGTTGTAAATGTTGCAGCGGTATTGGGAACTGTTTATGGCGCAGGAAGCGCAATAAAAAATTATATCAGCTCCTTTAAGGAAAATGTAATTGACAGTAACCGTAAAGTAATAAATCCTACAGCATAGGAGCAGACCAGGAGGAGAAAAAATGGCAGCAGTACTACAGCCGGCAAAAAAGAGTTACTTTTTTGGAAAAGGCTACAGAGATGTTGGAAATACGATCAAGGGGGCATGGAGGAGAAATTTTGTTTCTTTAAGAAAATTTAAAAATAATATTACCATGTCCCGCATATCAGGAGATGGAAGAACGACCAGATTATTCAAACTTGTTTTGAATGTGCTGGCGATGTTGTCAGTTTTAATCTATGGTTCGATTATCACTGCAGTGGTAAGTGTGATCAATATTGCAGTTGTTTTTGTTGTGATGGCGGTCATTTATCTGGGATTTTCAATCATATGGCTTGTGGACAGGCTTTATTTGATTCGAAAACATATTTTTACAGCCTGTCATGAATGCAAAGAGAAATCCTTGATTCCTACATATATTTGCCCACGGTGTGGAGCACAGCATACAAATCTGACTCCTGGAGTTTATGGCATTTTAAAAAGAAGATGTAATTGTGGAGAGAAGCTTCCGACGACATTTTTTAATGGAAGAAAAAATCTGGATGCAATTTGTCCGCATTGCGGAACACTATTGTCTAACAGGGAGGCAGTACCAATCTGTATTCCAATTGTAGGCGGACGTTCGGTTGGAAAGACTGCATTTATTACAGCTTTTTCAAAGGAATTTATTGATGAGGTTGCACCGGCAAAATCCTGGGAAACAGAATTTTATAATGATGCAAAAGCAGATATGTATAAAGAGATTGAGCAGGATTACCGCATGGGCAGCACAAGAATGACTGACCGGCCACAGGACGTAAATAAAACAAGTTCGATTTCATTCAGCTTTTTTGTAAAGGGAGCTCCATTTTCGCCAGAAAGACTTGTACATGTGTATGATATTGCGGGTGAAGTTTTTACAGATAATAGTGAGAATGAAATCCAGAAGCAATACGAGTATTGTCAGGGGATTGTATTGATGGTGGATCCATTTGCAATTCCAAAAGTGAGAAACAAATGTGAAGGTCAGCTGGAGCCGGAGGATGTAGCCGGAATCGGTAAGGCAGATATCAATGAAATCGTAGATTCGTTTTTGAATAAACTGAGAGAGGTCACAGGAATGAGTGACAAGAATATGTCTTCTGTACCACTGGCAGTGGTTATTGGGAAGATAGATTCTGCAGGGATTATGGATGAGATTGGAGATCTGGCGATCAAGTCACAGATGGATTCAAAGCCGGAACTGTTCAAAGATTATTATGATACGATGGATCATCTGTGCAGAAAGTTCTTAAAAGAAAATGGAATGGAAAGCTTTATCAATAATGTTGATCTGAAATTTAAAGATAACAGGTATTTTGCCTGTACAGCAATCGGACATACAAGAGATAAGGGTCAGTATAATCCGCAGGGAGTTCTGGCACCGATGCAATGGCTGTTTGGTAAAGCAGATTCAAAGATGTATCATAGTTGGAATGATATCAAATTTAGCAGAAAAATACCTAAGATCACAGAAAGTGCGGCGTAACAGGAGGTACAGATCATATGGAAGAAGAGGTTATCATTACAGAAGAATGTGTGGAAGAAAATCCGGAAGAAAACCAGGAAGAGACAAATGCAATTCAGAAAACAGAGGATACTGAGCAGGAAAAAAATGAGCCGGATGAAGAAAATGAATTATTACAGGAGATCAATGCGAAAGTAGACCATTTAACGCAGCTGTTTACAAAAAAGATACAGCACACGGCACACGAAGAAAAGATTGTGGATCAGATGCATGCTGAGCTTCAAAAATATAAGGATGATATGTATTCGCAGCTTGTGAGACCAATATTGCTGGATATGATTGAGGTAAGAGACAGTATCCTGAGAATGAGTAATGTGTATGCTGAGAAACCGGAAGAAGAACAGAGTATTCCGCTAAGGGTATTCCGTGATTATTCATATGATATCCAGGATATTTTGGAAAAGAATAATATCTCAATTTATTTCAGTGAAGAAGGAGATGAATTTAACCCGATTAAGCAGAGAGCGCTTAAAAAAGTGAAAACTCCGGTAGAAGAATTGCATGGAAAAATTGCTGAAAGTATGAGCAGTGGATATGAATATCTGGGAAAACCGATTTCGCCGGAAAAGGTTTCCGTTTATGTATATGAAAAACCAAGTGATGTGGAAGGAGAAAAAGAATAATGGCAAAATATGTATTTGGTATTGATTTAGGGACTACATATTCATGTATTGCATATGTGGACGAAACAGGAAGAGCAACCGTAGTAAATAATTCGGAGGGAACAAATACGACACCTTCCGTAGTAAATTTTGCCAGCCCGTCACAGGTTGTAGTCGGACAGGTGGCAAAGGAGAATGCTGTGATCGATCCGGATAACACGATTTCACTTGTTAAGACATTGATGGGAAAGACGGATTTCGCGATCAGCTACAATGGAGAGGATAAATCCCCGGAAGAAGTTTCAGCATATATTTTAAGAAAAGTTGCAGAAGATGCTGCTAAAATGCTGGATACAGAAGTAAAAGATGTGGTGATCACATGCCCGGCTTATTTTGGAACGGCAGAAAGAACAGCGACGAAAAATGCTGGAATCATTGCCGGACTGAATGTACTTGAAGTAATCAGTGAACCAACGGCAGCAGCGCTATATTATGGATGTGCAAGGGAGCAGGAAGAAAAGACGATTCTGGTTTTTGACCTGGGCGGTGGAACGTTCGATGTTACGATCATGAATATCAGTTCAGAGAAGATCGAGGTTATCTGTTCGGATGGAAATCATGAGCTTGGTGGAAAAGACTGGGACGAAGCAGTGATGAGATATCTTGCGGAAGAATTTATTTCCCAGACCGGATTTGATGGGGAATTTGATGAATATGCACAGCAGGATATGCGGCTGAAAGCAGAAAAAGCAAAACAGCAGCTTACTTCAAGAGATCAGGTTCCGGTAATGCTTGATGCAGCTGGTCTGAGAGCAAGAATCAATCTTACAAGAGAAAAATTTGATGAAATTACATCGGCATTACTTGGCGAGGCTATTGAAAAGACAGAATCAGCAATTGATGTTGCAAAAGAGAAAGGATATAACATCGATGAAATTTTACTAGTTGGTGGATCAACGAGAATGCCTCAGGTTACAAAGGCAATTGTTGACAGATTTGGTATGGAACCAAAGATTCTGGATCCGGATGAGGCTGTTGCAAAAGGAGCAGCGATCCATGCAGTCAATGTTTATGTCAATAATCAGAAGAGCCTGGAGCCAGGAGATGTCGGAGAAACAACTGTTAATGTAGGTGGAGCTACAAAAGAGATCAATGCCGATGATTATAAGGAAGAACTTGCAGTTCAGCCGGAAATGATGAGTATTGGCGGAAAGACAAGACAGGTTGTTGTAGCGACGACAAAAAGTTTTGCGATTGAGGTTCTTATAAATGGAGAATCAAAATGTTGCAATATGATCATTAAAAATGAACCAATGCCAAACGGTTCTATTTCTGTGACAAAGGAATTCGGAACAAATGTTGCGAATCAGGAATCAGCCGAACTGGTCGTATATGAAAGCGATTTTATGGAAGAGACATTTGATGTTGATAAGGATTTTGTTTTAGGAACAGCAACACTGGAACTTTCGGAAAATCTTCCGGTCGGTTCACCAATTCAGGTTACGTTTACGCTCAGCACAGAAGGAATCCTTGAAGTCAGTGGTGTAGATAAAACAACGGGCAGAGAAGTACATGCCACAATGCAGGCAAAGGGAATTATGGCAGAGGAAAAAGTTGACGAACTGAAAGAAAAATCTAAGCAGATGGTTGTAATGTAGATGAGTGATCCCGCCGTATACCTTTTGAGGTATATGGCGGGAATTTTTTAGAGGTATTGAGGGGAATGCGAGTTCAGGATTACGAATGAGATAGAAATGAGGACGATGATATGACAGAAAACTGGTATTTACTTCTGGAATTAGAGTTTGAGCCGAATCCCGTAGTAGATGAAGCTGTGATAAGACAGAGGATCAGAGAAAAACAGAAATTCTGGTCCAGTAAGGCAAATGATTTTAATCATGGAAGTGAATATAAAAACAACATGCTTTTGTGCAAAGATGAGAATGCCATAGTTGCAGATATCCAAAATGATGCTATACGAGCTGAAATGGTAAAGGATGCCTGTGAGAAGCGATATGGATTAATTGATAAGACATTAAAACGTATGTTGAAATCTGAGTTATCAGAAGAGACAATTAAGAGGGTTGCTGATAAAAATAAATTTGATCTTGATGTTGTAAAAGAAAGAATGAAAGTCCTGAATATAAAACTTATTCAGTCTAAAGAAGAAAATTATCAGGAAATCTATGAAAAATATTACAAAAAAAAGCCACAAAATGCAGATAAATACAATGTAATGAAGGCATTTTTTGCGCCGTTTAATGTTGATAATCTTTATGATTTCCTTGCTCTTAATACGACACAGAAAAATATCCAGAACCTGCCAAGTGATAATCTCAGACAGCTGGCAAAAGAAAAAAAGAAGAAAGAATTCTATAAAAATGATGCAATAAGCAGTGCCGGGGCAAAATTATGCAGACAGTGTGAAGAATGTTTTAAAGATGAGAAAGAAAAGCAGATATATGACCAGTATCGTGGATATATCAAAAGAAAAGAACTTCTGGATGAGTTAAGAGACCTTTATGACTATATCGGAGAAATTACTCCTGAAATATATAAGAAAAAGGTTGGTCAGCTTACAGAAATATTAAAAAATCGAAAAGAGGCTGAGAAACTGATTGCTGCATTTTGCAAAGTTGAAAAAATTCCACTTGCCTTACCGGTAACAGAGACCTCTGCGAAGAATAAAAATATTAAAATCTGCCGGTGCGGGTGTATCAATGATATCTCTGATGGACGGAAAGTATGTAAACGCTGTGGAATGCCGCTTGAAATAAAATGCCCGAAATGCGGTAAGATCAGTGATGCTGATATTAATGTATGCAAATGCGGTTTTAGATTTGAAAATCTTGACAAGTCAGTAGCTCTTTGTGAGCAGGCAGAAAAAGCGGTAGACCATATGGAGTTCGCGGCAGCGGAAGTGCACCTGGCAGATGCAGCAAGGTACTGGAAAGAAAATGAACGAATTCCGAAAATCAAAGCAAGACTGACGGATTTAAAGCAAAGAGTGGGGACTGTAGTTGATGATCTGAAGAAAGCCTGCAAGAAGAAAAACTATTATGAAGCAAAAAAATATTATGAAAGCATAAAGAAATTTTCAGAAGGTTTTTCAGATCCGGTGATTGAAGAAGAAATAGATACAGCCATAGCAGAGGCTGCGAAGTACAAAAAAATTGCCCAGATTTCAAAAAAGGAATCAGAAATTATTGAAGCCTGTGCAGCCGCATATGAAAAATGTAATGACTGTCCGGGAATAAAGGAAATTACAACGAAATATCCGCCTCAGGAACCAACTGGACTGAAGATATCCTGTGATGTCCACACCAAGGTCAATGTGATCTCATGGACCAGAAGCGCAACACAGGGCCTGATCTATTATAACGTTGTAAGAAAAGAGGATGCAATTCCACTCGGTGTTCAGGACGGAACACTGGTTGGACGTGTCAGCATATGCAGCATCAATGACCAGAATATTCTTCCGGGCAGCAAATATTTTTATGCCGTATTCGCTGAAAGAGCGGGAGTTTTTTCGGCACCACTGGTTATACAGGAACCAGTGATGAATCTGTTTGAAATTTCCGGAGTAAAAATCGCAGCCGGTGATGGTATACTTCAGTTTTCATGGGAACCAATCACACAAAATGCCAGTGTGATGATTGAACGTACCGATGATACGGGGAGAAAAACAAGATTGGAATGTAACAGCAGAAAAACTTTTGTGGATAAAGGTTTAAAAAATGATGTTGAATATTATTACAAAGTATTTCTTCAGTATATGATCGGAAATAAGAAACTGCTGACAAAAGGGATTAATCTTTCAGGTATACCGACCAGGCCACCGCTTCCTATTGAAAAACTTGTTGTAAAGCCCGGCGAGGGCAGTGAATTTAAAGTAGAGTGGGAGAACTCTAAGAAACAGGAAATACAGTTTTTTTACTCGACAAAAAGACCAGATTATCTGCCAGGTGATATTGTGCCTCTGGCAACACTGGAGGCAGCAATGGAAAGTCTGGTTATTAGGAAGAATACGGATGCTTCTGGGACTTTCAGGTATGAAAAAGATGAAATCATATATGTTCTTGTAGTGGCTGTCAGATCCGGATCAGCAGTGATCGGAACCATTGCACGTGCAAGTAGAGGTGGGGCAGTAAAAGTAAAGAGTGCAGTACTGGTAAATGGAAAAATAATGCTGGGAGTAGATTTCCCAAAGAATACAACTGGTTTTGTTGTTCTGTACAGACATGATCGGTTTCCAGAAAATATTTCAGATGTACAGGCAACGAGAAAATATATTCCATTAAAGCAGTATCAGTATGACTACGGACTGGTAATTGACTCAAATGAGCCGAAAAATTACTATTTTTCAGTGTTTGCCCAGTATAAAATAGATGGGGAAAGTGATTATTCAGAAGGAACAGATTACCTTTTTTCCAATGTGTCAAAAGAAATACTTACCTATTCCATATCCGTAAAGAAAAAGTTATTTGGAGAAAATCAGGTAATCCTGAATTTTGAAACTGACAGTAAAAAAGCATGTCTGCCAGCGATAGATGTTATTTCTGCGACAGACAGAGCACCGATGTTTAAAAAGTCAGGAAATCTTTTTTATCAGATTGAATCACAGGAGATGAATGGTCCGGTTCAGATCAGTATACCGTTAGATAAGAAAGTACCAAGGGAGACTTATATTAAACCATTTCTGAGGGATGAAAATCTTTCTGGAAGATACGTGCTAAAAATTAAACTGGGATCTGACCACAAGATAAGTTAAGGAGAGAGAATATGCCATTAAAGTCAAAATTTATATGTCCATTTTGTTTTGAGGAACACAAGATTTCAGATGTTCAGTTCAGATGTACGAACAGGAGATGCAAAGATGTTCCGGATCTGGAACTGACCAGATATGAAAACGGTGATGAGTCAATTCCGAAAATGGGGAAGCCTACATTTAAAGCCCCGTCAGGCGGATTGTCGATTCCGAAAAGTGCCAGATGTCCGGAATGCAATAGCATAACCTATGCCATTGTATGCCCATCCTGCCACAACAAGTTACCAGAATCAACACTTCTTGGAAGGGATATGATCATTTCAGTGGTAGGATCCCGTGATACAGGGAAAAGTCATTTTGTAGGCGTTATCATCAATGAACTGATTGAACGGATATCTGTTAAATTTGGCGGGGCGATGGAAGGCTTTGATGATACGATGCAAAGATATAAAGCGGGAGCATATCAGAAGCTTTATATGGATATGCAGAAACTGGATCTGACGCAAAGTTCTGTGCAAAATGTAAATAATGGAGCATACAGACCGTTAATATTTACGCTTAAGCTGAAGCATAAGGGATTATTTAAAGATAAGATTGACAGTTATACACTGGTGTTTTTTGATACAGCAGGTGAAGATCTAAATGATGAAGATACAATGAGTACCGTTAATAAATATATTTGTAAATCTGCAGGAATCATATTCCTGCTGGATCCAATGCAGTTCCCGACAGTTAGGAACCAGCTGGACGAGAATACGGTGTCGCGGGCTTCATCGGTTGACTGGAAGCAGGCAACCCGGTCTGATGATATTATGGCAAGAGTATCCAAACTGATCCGAAATGACAGAAGAATGAAAAGTGAACAGAAAATCGATATCCCGGTAGCGGCAGTATTTTCAAAATTTGATGCAATAGCGTCTCTGATTCCAGAAGGAAGTACAGTACTTGAAAACAGTCCACACTGTGATGAAGGACGGTTTGATATGGCAGACTGGCACAATGTAGATTCTGAAATCAGAAGTTTACTTACCGAATGGGGAGCAGAATCATTTATTTCCCAGGTTGATTTGAATTACACGAATTATTCTTATTTTGCAGTATCGGCACTTGGGCTTGGAAATAATCCGAAAGAGAACAGAAGCATTGAGAGGCCAAGACCTCATAGAATAGAAGATCCATTATTGTGGATATTGAAAGAAAATGGAGTTATAAAAGCCAGCAAATAAAAGTGGAGGGAAGATAATGGCAAGACACCAGATTATTTATACATCATGTATGAGAGGAATTGATGGGGTAAATGACGGGCAGCAGATTTTTTCTTATGACCAGTCATTTCAGGACAGCAAAGCAGATGAGATAAAAGGACTCTTCACGTACCAGATCCCGGCTTTGGCTCCGGGAGTGATCATGTCAGAAGAAATTGCGAGAACCATGCCATCCGCATTTAATTATAAAGTATTAAAGAATGGAAATGTTGCAGTTACTTTAAATACCTATCTTGGCAGGGATTATATGGGAAGTGCAGGAAGATTTGGAAATCATTTAAGCCATTCTATTATCAGTGACTTTGATGATTTTGATGTCTATCCATGTGAACTATTTGGAAGTGTTTCTTTACGAAGCAGTATGGAATATGAAGAGGTAAATAATTCGGATCCGCCGGAATATCTACCAGTTCCGGAATTAAACAAAGGCTATGTGATCGAACCGGATTCGATTATTGAATTTTTGGAGATTGACGAAAATATAGAGTATTTTAAGGCTATGGTTTGTGCTATGCTTAAATTTCCTTCCGAAAAGAAAAGGCTTGTAATCTGTGATGAAAAAGAAAATATTATAAAATGGATTGCTGCTCTCCAGTATGCACTCCCTATGGATATGGCAAAACGTGTCAATTTTACGACGTATGATTTTGACCCAGAGTTATCTTCTTTTCAGATCTGTGGTGTGGTAAGCGAAGGAACGCATTACAACGTATCAAGCTATATTGCATCGGGCAGACATTATGTTTTTGATTTTATCAATCAGCAATTTTCACAGATAGAAAAGAAAAATGATCCTCTGCTTTTTTTCCTGGATACAGCGTTCAGTTATTCCTATGACAGCCTTACGGATTTTCATGAATTCATTCTGAAAAACACAACATACAGAAGAACAGATGAAAATTATTATGCGGCATTTTATCTGTACAATTTTATTATCAGAGGGATTAGTGAAGTTACCGAAGAGGAATTTGAAAAAGCAGTAGGATTTGCAAAAGAGTATGCAAGCAATGAGCTGCGCCAAAAAGTGGCGAACAGACTGGTAGATGACAAAAACCGGATCGATGAACTGGACAACGGATACGCGTTAAAGATATTGGGATATATGCTGCAGGAAATGCGGGATATGCTTCCGGATCAGCAGGCCGAGGTAAAACAGATGATCGTTGTTAGAGTTATCCAGACAGTTTCGGATGATCAGATTACAGAAACTGCATTTATCCCGGTTTACAATCAGATAGATGCTATGGCGCGTTCCATAAATTTAAGTATTCCGGCTGAATTTATGAGAGAAACGAATCGGAATGCGTTATTGGAAGTGCTTGAACAGAATACAGAATTATGGAAAATCGTTTTTGCTGTCCGGATAGTCAGTGATTATGTAAAAGATATGAGGCTTCCGGTTGAAGAATTTTATCCGGACCGTGCAATTGGTGCAATTTATTATGGAATTGTAAAAATGGCATATGCCTCTGGACGTGAAAATGGTTACACAATTGTTGAATGTATTCTGGAACATTTCAAAAACGATAGTGGGTATTATGTGAATATGACACTGAATATGGAAGGCTGTTTACTGGATTTCCAGCTTCCGTCACAGGATATAGACCATTTATGGGATTCCTTTACAAATTATGTTGTAGAAACAGAAGATTCATACCGGATAGCAGTTTGCAAAGAGTTACTGGAGTACGACAGAGGTACAGAAGTACATCAGATTTATCTTAAAAGATTATGTCTGGCGGCTGATTTATCAGAGGCAAGAAAGGTATTTCGAAGTGAATATAATGAAATTCTTGCAGAAAATGAAAAATACAGAAGCAACTATGCTTCACAGATAATAGAGGAATATGAAAAAGTATTTGTAAATAAGATGAACTGTATTCCGGCAGAAGATGGATTTAAAATGGCAAGAGAACTTGCTGTTGCGGTAATGCAGATGCATATTACAGCAGATTATGTTCAGGAAATTACAGATATTTTATGTAAATATATTCCGCTGGAAGAACCATCTGTTGAAAATGCAAAGATCATTCATAAATTGTGTGGATACTGGGAATGTGTTTTAAGAATGCCTTTAGAGGGACGGCTGTTGCTGTTAAAGATCGGTATGGCTCTTGAAAAAGTGACGGGAAGAAAGAGTATAGATCATATAGTTGATGAGCTTTTTAAATACAGTCAGGAGAAGGCAGATCTGAAGCAGATGTCCAGAGAGGAAATGAGAGATTATTTTTCCTGGATCCTTGGACGAGTATTGGAGTTTAGACTGACAGCAGAAGAATTCAGCATGATTTATGATCTTTTTGCAATGACAAAATATGCCGACAGTATATTTATGGAGTATTGCTGTAAAACGATATACAAAAAATGTAAAATAAGTAAAGATTACCGTGAGTTTGCAGAATTTCTTAATTTTATGTTTGTAAATGGAACAGAAGACGATCAGGAAATGGTTGGAAAGTATTTGTGTAAATTAAGTAAACAAAAGCTGGAAGATTTGGACGAAGAGATGAAAAGTTATTTTAAGAGGAACAGAAAAGGCACTCATGCCTGGGAAAATGTGAAAGAAATTGCTACAAATACAAATCCACTGCTGAATAATCTGGCAGGTTTATTTAAACGAAAATAGCTGAGAGGTACATTAAGATGGGTGATTTTCCGGAATCTGAAAAAATGGAAGAGAAAGTATCCGATGTGATGACGAGAGGAATGGATTTAGTGGATCTGTTTGTCAACAGAAATTATCTGATTGATATTGACAAATGTGATCCTGTTCCATTGGCAGAAACAGAAAAGACATTTTCAACAATGTCGTTGTTTCAGATTGACAAAATTGTATATGACGTAAATGAAAATATTAATGATAAACTTGTGAGTGTATACAGTGCACTTTCAAATTTTGGAAGTTCAGCGATCCTGGTTATAGCAAGTAACAGCTGTGGAGTTAGTTTTTATCTGGGGACCAGAGATAAGAATGAGCCATATGTAGCGAAAGAAATTCTGAAAAAAAGTTTAAAGGGGAATTTCCCAGGAATTCATATTACAGAGAAAGGTGCCAGTGAAGTAGAAGAACTGATGCAGAAAAAATTTTTACATACA
>OGZF01000427.1_pt1 | contig 38385 bp, 29 predicted proteins | sample 1576771 | NCBI WGS metagenome assembly OGZF01 (sample SAMEA3541536, study PRJEB24748) | human gut metagenome | biome: human gut; feature: human-associated habitat; material: faeces | place: China | collected 2012
TTTCAACCATATGGTGAAAAAGTATAATGACATATACAAATATCAGTTACCCAAAATTACGCCTCACGTCTGCCGGCATACGTACTGTACCAATATGGCTCTGTCTGGAGTCAGCGCCAAGACGTTGCAATACCTGATGGGGCATAGTGATATTTCCATCACGCTCAATGTGTACACGCATATCAAATTTGATGATGCTCAGAAAGAAGTAGAGCTGGTCCAAGAACAGCAGCAAAAAGAAATGGAAAACGTTCGGAAAGAACTGGAACAGGTGGGAGAAATACAGCCTAAAATCGTTCCGTTCCGTAACAAGGCGTAATCCATGAGACATAAAAAGACTCGCAATCATAACGATTGTGAGTTTTTTTATGCCCAATTTTCGATTTAGCCTTGTGGTATAATGAAAACAGTAAAAAAAAGAAAGAGCGATAGAGAAGTTTTATAGAATAGAAAGTTGGTGGCAAAACTGAAATGGAATTTGAAAGTGTAAATAAAAACAGCCCAATCTATTATTCCAGATTTCAGTTCTGCACCGATGGAGAGATTTATGAACGAGTTGTCTGTAACATCCCTTATAGGGAGCTGAGTTATTTGCGTTTAAAAATGGTACCGCGGCCAATATCCCTTACTAAAGTGACGTGGGAAGAAAAAGTAACTGAAGAAATCACTCATGTTTTGACAGATGCAGAAATTGAGGAAATGAAGCCTTATATAAACGCCTGGGATTTTGAGCCTTATAGAAATCGGAAAATGGAAATGTTTAACCCTGGATTTGTCGGGTACCTGGACGGAATACACAGGGAGTTTGAGGGGGTTACCGATTCTTACCTGCCGTATATAAAACTTTCCATGGACTATTGCTATGACCCCATGCTGCCACCGGAAGCATTATACGGCTATATTATGGGTAAATATTTTCCTCAAGTATGTGGGAAGCAATGATGAAAATAAAGAAAAGTAATGCACGTAGGCAAAGGTATGAGAAGACTATTGTCGCAGCTATTCTTTCTCTGTTACAATAAGATGAAAAAAATTACGGTAGTACGAATTTCCCGTTTTACTACCAATTTTACTACTTAAGGCGGCCGAGTTATGCCATGTTATGCCGGATTATGGATGATTCGGCAAAAATACCTCTGATTGGGGAAACTGCAGTAAATCGGCGTTTTACGGCATAATTCGGCATAGGAGAGGAGTTCTGCATTGATGATAAAGATACTTTTCATTTGCCATGGCAATATCTGCCGGTCGCCCATGGCGGAGTTTGTGTTTCGGCAGATGGCCGAGCAGGCCGGGCTGGCAGAACGGTTCGACGTGGCATCGGCGGCTACGACGGATGAGGAAATCTGGAACGGCTATGGCAATCCGGTCTATCCGCCAGTGGAACGGCTGCTCCGGGCGCACGGCATGGATCCCGGTGATAAGCGGGCCGTGCTGCTGACGGCTGGCGATTATGCGGCTTACGATTATTTCATCGGTATGGATGACGAGAACCTGCGGGACATGAAGCGCATCTTCCATGGCGACCCGGACCGGAAGTGCTGTCTCCTTATGGATTATACGGAAAATCCCCGTCCTGTAGCCGACCCGTGGTATACACGGGATTTCCAGCGGACCTGGGACGATGTCCAGGAGGGCTGTCAGGGACTGCTGACTTTCCTGCAGGGGCTGCTGGGATAGAAAAAGCCCCGGAGCGGGAGGTCTCCGGGGTTTTTTCTGATTCTATGATACCAAGTTTAGCGGCACGCTGGCCGGTGGACAGTACGGCGAACCTCTCCGATTCTGGTCGGGAGGCCATCCTGGCAGAGGGGTTCGGTAACGGGCCGGTGGGTTGCCGCCGGGGATAGTTGACTTCGTTTACAGTTATTACTATAACGGCATTATGTAAAAGAATGGTGACAGCCTGGTAAGAGTTGGGCAATTTTGTGGGGAGTGACGACGATGGCCATTGATTTGAATTCGATTTTATCCTTATTGCAGGACGACGGGGCGCCGGAACATTGGGCCCGGCAGGCACCGATTATGGGCGACCATATCCGCGTGCGCCGGCTGGGAGGCTTGTATTACCATCACGGCATCTATGTCAGTGATGATGAAGTCATCGCCTTTGCCGGAGATGACGACTACAATCCCATCGACTGGTGGGATACGGAAATCCGGTCGACGTCGTTCGATGAGTTCCGCCAGGGCGGTGACGTAGAAGTGCGTCAGTATACGCCGGAAGAACAGGCACAGCTCTGTTCTGTACCCGAGACGATTGCCTTTGCCCGGGCCTGCCTGGGCAATAAGAAATACGACCTGCTCTTCCATAACTGTGAACACTTTGCCAATGCCTGTAAGCTCGGTGTCTACCGCAGCCGTCAGACGGAAGATATCCTCTTCGGTGAGGCCATCCCCAAGGCCCTGGAATGTATCGGCGACGAAGCGCAGCGGGACCAGTGGCTCCAGGATGCCTGGCACGATTTGACAGCCCAAGTCCTGGATAAACTGCGCCGGGACCTGGAATCCCATCAGTAGATAGTCCGGTCATCGATTTGCTGGAAGAGGTTTTCGCATCTACAAGGCTTCGGGTAGGGTGAAGAACCAAATCTGGCTTTCTTGTTCTGACGGGGCATTTTTTTTCAGGCTGATTTTGACTTTATGGACCTGGTTGTCCTTGTTGTATATCATGGCTTTTTTATTGCTGTCGTAGGTATAGTCCGAGACTTCGGGCTGGCTGACTTTCTTGTCGTCGACGGCGATGTCCATACCGAAGTCGTTATCGTTGACGACGGCGAGGGTCCGGCGGTCCGGCAGGAGAGCCAGGCCTTCGGCCTTTTCGATGTTCCAGCCCTGGGCGCGGAGGTCCAGGACGAGTTCTTTCTTGGCCGGTACGATTTTCCCGTCCAGGCGGCCGTATTCGAGGTCGCCGTTATCAGCGATGGGCGTAGCACCGTTCAGGTCGACTTTGTAGATGAGGTTCTGCATGGTGCCGTGCTGCTTGCCCTGTTCGATCATCAGGAACTGGCCATGGCCGATGGAAGTGATGTCACCCAGTTTGGCGGCGCCAGGGTTCTTGTAGCCTCTATCGACGGGATAGGCATACATGGTCGTCGTTTTCGCAGCCGGGTCGAATTCGACGATACGCGTGTATTTGGCCGTCTTGGCCGTTTTCCCGTCGACGTCGAGGGGACTCTGGATGAGGGCGAAGACATGGCCTCGTTCATCGATGGTCAGGCCTTCGCTGCCCCGGTTGGGGACGCGGCTGGCCAGGATGCGGGGCAGGCCCGTGCCGGGACCGTATTTTTCCAGGATATTGCCATGGCGGTCGGCTTTGACGATGAACGGCCCGTATTCGTCACTGATCCAGAAATTGCCGTCTTTGTCGACAGCCAGGCCTTCCGTATCGAGGCCGTTTGCATCGGTACCTAAGTCTTTCATCTGGAAATTCAAGGCGATTTCGTTCGTCGAACCGGTCAAACCGGCTGGCAAGGGCTTGCCAGTGATGGCCTTGCCGTGGACTTTCAAGGGGATGGACGCCGTAATGTCCGCCCGCCCCTGAGCCGGGTTCACGGTGATGACGCCGATGCTGGGCGCAAAATCTGGCGTCGGGAAGAATTTCCCGGACATCTTTTTGCCGTTTTTGATATATTTCGGGATGTCGCCGTTCGGACCGCGGTCGGTCAAGCCATAGAACTCGATGGTCCCGTCGCTTTTGATATCCTTGAAGGCCAGGGACGAGCCGTAGCCGGGGTTGATCTGATGATGAAAAGCCTTTTCGCTGCCCTTATATGGGAGCTGATAATGGTCGGCGTGGACGATGTAGGCCTTGACCGGGACGTCCTGCGCACTGAGACTGGCACCGCCCAGGCAGGACAGCATCAGGCCTGCTGCTATCCAGCGTTTCCATAGTTTGTTCATGAGTAAGCACCTCCTATTATTTCTTCAGTGTAAGGCCGGTGCATAAATATTGTGTTAATTTTGCGTAAGTACTGCGTAAGAAGCTGTGTAAAAATTGTGTCTTTATTGTGAAAAACTCTTGTCTGATTTGTGTAAAATAGGACGACGGATGGCGTGGGTATGCCGTTTCTTCGCCTTTTGACAGGCTAAAGCCTTTTTCGTATACTGGCCATGCAGACTAATGTAGGCTGTGCAGGATGTTTGTCCCGGACTGGCGCTGAGAGAGGAAACTAGGACCACTCGCCTGCAGCGGCATTTTGGGAATCTTGCGGTTCACTATTGTGAAAACAAGGAGGAATTTCTCATGATGAAGACAAAACTTGCTACGGCCCTGATGGCCGCCCTGACAATCAGTTCAGCCTGTGCCTTTGCGGCCAATCCCTTTGTCGACGTTCCGTCGGACAGCTGGGCTTACAAATCCGTCGTCGAACTCGCTGACGCTGGCATCATCCAGGGCGTCGACGGCCAGTATTTCCAGGGCAACCGTAACATCACCCGTTATGAAGCTGCTGAAATGGTCGCCAAAGCCATGGCTCACATGGACAAAGCGTCGGTCGAACAGCGCGCTCTCATCAACAAACTCGCCGATGAATATGCCGATGAACTGAATAACCTCGGCGTCCGCGTCAGTGCCCTCGAAAGCCGCGTCGGCAACGTCAAACTCACTGGTGATGCCCGTATCCGTTATCGCTACCAGAGCAATTACAAAGCAACTGGCATGGGCTTGTCCGATGCGCAGGGTAAACACGGAGACGTTTCTGCTGCTGGCAAGAAAAACGATAACTCCTGGGATTATCGTGTCCGCCTCCGCGCCAATGCCCAGGTCAATGACCGCACGAAAGTAACCTATGGCTTGTCGACGGATTCCCAGAGCTTTGCATCGAATGAAGCTGCAAGCAGTCAAAACAATAACCCCTTCACGGATATGGCTAAAGTCGACTACAACTTCGGCGGCAACACGTGGAACCTCAGCGTCGGCCGGACGGATAAATACATCATGGGCAATGCCTATGGCCTGAACTACGGCGATATCTTCGACCGGGCTGAATTGAAATACAAGAACGACAACTTTGCTGTCACAGCTGGCTACGGGAAATTCAAGATGAATGGCAGCGACAAGAGCTTTGCTGGGTCTGCTACGGTAGATGGCGTCAAGACTGGCTATGGTGAAATCGAAGGTTTCTTCGGCAACGGCTCGGCTATCGGCGTCTACTACAATGACTTCACCCGTGCTGGCGGTTCGGAAGTTAAAAATTCTTTCCGCGGCGATGACCTCTGGGGCGCTTATATTTCGTATAACTTCGGCTCCAAGTGGAACCTCCTGGCTAACTACGAAAATGTCAGCCTGTCCAATGGATATAAGACCATCGACGGCGACGACAGCGCCAATTTGTGGGTCGCTCAGCTGACGTATGGCAAGGCCATCAAATCCCAGCCGGGCAGCTGGAGCGCCTGGGTTGAATACCTCAATGTCGAAGACGGCGCTTACCTCGGCGGCTCGACTAACAGCTGGCGTTTCGACAGCGCAGCCCTGAACAACATCAAATCGTGGGGCGTCGGCGGCAGCTACGTCTTTGCGAAGAACGCTCAGTTCAACGTCTACCAGAGCTTTGTTTCCAAGTGGAAAGACAATAAGAACAATGCTACGGATCCGGAAGAACAGACCAGAGCTGAATTCGTATTCTCCTTCTAATATGGTATAGTTTTAATGGGGCTGTCGCACGAAGGCTTCTGCCATCGTGTGCAGTCCCTTTCTATTTATAGTTTGTAATACGGAGTTTGTAGTTTGCAGAACAAATCTTTAAAGCCATCTGCTAATCTTTAGCCACTAGTTGCTAGCCACTAACCACTTAAAAGGGCTTGTCGTTGTATGGCAGCCTTTTTTATGCGGGAAATGGTCTGGCAGCTTGTAGGGGCTCGCACGTGGCGAGCCCGTCAGGTATTGTGCGATACTTGTGAACCGGATTTGAGTGAACGGGCGCCCCACGTTGTTATGTGCAATAACATAGTTTACATAAATAGGGGTCTTCCCCCTACTGAAAAAAGTGATACTTTTAGGCATAAGAAGGAGTTGATTCTTATGCCATGGGAAGAAAGGAATGTCACCAAAGCTATGTTACGCAAAGAATTCGTTGAACGGGTACTTGCTCATGAGAAGAGCAAAAAAGCCCTTTGTCTTGAATATGGAATCAGTCGTCCTACAGGAGACAAGTGGATTAAGAGGTATCGTGAAAATTCTTCTTGTGAAGAACTTTCACGAGAACCTCACCACCGTGCCAATCGCACATCCCCTGAAATGGAAGCACTGGTCATCAAGACACGAAAAGAAAATTATGACGCGTGTGCCTTAGTTGTCCATACCCTTTTGAAACGACAAGGTATTCCAAACGTTCCCTGTGTCCGTACCATTAACAATATCTTTCATCGGTACGGCTTGATCACACCGGACGCCAGTCAGGCAGCTACACCTTATACACGTTTCGAAAAAGAAGCTCCTAACGACATGTGGCAAACCGATTTCATCGGTCACTTCGCCTTGAAAAACCAAAGACGCTGCCATCCTTTGATGGTGATGGATGACCATTCCCGGTTCAACCTAAGCTGCCATGCTCAATACGGGGAAACCTTCGGCGATACGATACCGGTAATGAGAAAAATATTTCTGGAATACGGTATGCCAAAGGTAATTCTGTGCGACAATGGCAATCCATGGGGAACGGTCCAAAGCACCGGATTCACCAAGTATGAAGTATGGATGATGGAACGGGGCGTCCTGGTAATTCATGGAAGGATTAAACATCCTCAGACACAGGGCAAGCAGGAACGGATGAATCAGACGTTCCGGAAGGGATGCATACAAGGTCAGTTGTACAAGAATCTGCGGGATGCCCAATCCCATTTCGATGCTTTTCGGGATTTTTACAACAACAGACGGCCGCATACATCGCTTACGTTAGAAACTCCGGCATCGCAGTACACATCCAGCCTAAGGAAATATCCCCGCAGGATTCGTTCCTGGGACTACGGTGAAGGCCTTGAATTAAGGCGCATCAAAAGTTCCGGCTATCTCACCTACGGAGGACAAGGCTACTTTCTCAGTGAAGCATTAGGCAATAAAATTGTCGCTGTCCGGGAGACAAAGTTGGATGGAAACTCCATTTTAACCTTGTACTTTAGGCAATTCATCATCGGGACGATTGACGTAAATAAGCAAGTATTCCTGATGAAACGGGCTTATCTGATTCACAACGATCCTCGTTTAGAAGGAAAATTAAAGCTTCAATAAGAAGAAATTTGTAAACGATGTGCTTGCATAAAGTGTAAAGGATGTCCTTGCACAAAATGTAAACGATGTTATTCTTGACACACGGGGCGCCCCTACAGAAAAAAGGAGCTGTCGCATGTGCAACAGCTCCTTTTTTCTATTATTTATTTCTTATTCTTTTTTCGTGATGCGAAGTCGCCGCCGGCCTGGATGACGTTGACGACGACGATGAGGATGATGATCGTCGCCAGCATGACGTCGGGACGGAATCGCTGGTAGCCATAGCGGATGGCGATGTCCCCGAGGCCGCCGCCGCCGATGGCGCCGGCCATGGCCGATGCCCCGATGAGGTTGACGATGAGGACGGTGATGTTATTGATGATCGTCGGCAAGGCTTCGGGAATGAGGACCTTGCGGATGATCTGGAAGGGCGTAGCCCCCATGGATTCGGCCGCTTCGACGAGGCCGAAGTCGACGTCGCGGATGGACGTTTCGACGAGACGGCTCAGGAAGGGGATGGCGACGATGGTCAAGGGGACGCAGGCTGCCGTCGTACCGATGGACGTGCCGGCAATGAGGCGCGTCAGCGGGATGATGGCGACCATGAGGATGATGAACGGGATGGAACGGATGATGTTGACAATCGTGCCAAGGATTTGATTGATGAAGCGGTTTTCCAGGATATGGCCCTTGCTGGTCGTGACCAGGGTGATACCCAGGGGAATGCCGATGATACCGCCAATGACCGTGGCGACGGCGACCATGTAGAACGTTTCTTCAATGCCTTGGAGCATTAACTTAATGATTTCTTGGGACATAACCTAAAACCTCACTTCCAATCGGTAATGTTTTGATGTATGAGAATGCCTTGGCCTGTGTTTCCATATCGCCCATGATGACGACGATGAGGTAGCCGAATGGTTCATCCTGGATGTAGTCGATGTTGCCGTAGAGGACGCTGACTTCGACGTTGAATTTGCGGACGATGTCGGCGACGACGGGGTCGCTGGTCGCAGCGCCTTTGAAGCGCAGGCGGACGAGCATGTAGCGGTCCGGCGACGGCTGGTCGGTGACGCCCAGGTTCTTGATGCCTGCCGGCAGTTCCATGTTGATGATGGACGTGACGAAGTCTTTCATGGTCTGGGACTGAGGATTGGTGAAGATGTCGACGACGCGGCCCATTTCCTTGATGACGCCGCTTTCGATGACGGCGACGCGATGGCAGATTTCCTTGACGACGGCCATTTCATGGGTGATGACGACGATGGTGATGCCCAGGCGTTTATTGATGTCCTGGAGCAGTTCCAGGATGGACTTCGTCGTCTGCGGGTCCAGGGCCGACGTGGCTTCGTCGCAGAGCAGGATCTTCGGATCGCTGGCCAGGGCACGGGCGATGCCGACGCGCTGTTTCTGGCCGCCCGAGAGCTGAGACGGATAGTTGCCGGCCCGGTCGCTGAGGCCGACCAGGTCGAGGAGGGAAGCGACTTTCTTTTCGATGACGTCTTTGGAAGCGCCGACGAGTTCCAGCGGGAAGGCAATGTTTTCGGCAACCGTACGGGATGATAAAAGATTGAAGTGCTGGAAAATCATGCCGATATTCTTGCGTTCTGCCCGCAGCTGGGATTCATTCATCTTGGTCAAATCCTTGTCGTCGATGATGACCTGGCCGCTCGTCGGTTTTTCTAACATATTGATGCAGCGGACCAGCGTCGATTTGCCGGCACCGCTCTTGCCGATGATACCGAAAATCTCGCCGTCGTCGATGGTCAGGTTGATGCCTTTCAGGGCCTGGACCTGTGCGGCGCCGCCGTAGGTCTTGGTAATATTTTTCAGTGTAATCACAGTATCAACTCCTCAAAATAGGCGTAACTAGAGAAAGCAACCACAAAAAAAGGCCGTCATGCAGATGACGGCCGTATATACGGTTTCATTTCATCTGTCGGAATGTTCCGTTGGAATTGGCACCTTCCCGATAGGGGGTTGCCGCAGCGTCATCGGGCCAGTCCCTCAGCTGCTCTGGATGAAGGGTATATGGTTGTTGCGTCTTATAATAGCACGGATGGCCGGGATTGTCAATGGAAAATCGTTATTGCGCCCAGTCGCCATCGGTAAAGACCGGCACCGTCGTGCCGTCGGCCCTGGTCCCGGTGATGGTCAGGTCCGGCGAACCGACCATGAAGTCGACGTGGATCATGGAGTCGTTCAGGCCGGCTGCGGCGACAGCGTCTTTGTCCATATCGGCACCGCCAGCCAGGCAGGTCGGGTACGATGCGCCCAGGGCCAGGTGGCACGAGGCGTTTTCGTCGAAGAGCGTTTCATAGAAGAGGATGCCCGACAGGGAAATGGGCGAGTGATAGGGGATGAGGGCTACTTCGCCGAGGCGGCAGGCGCCGTCGTCGATGGCGATGAGTTTCTTCAGGACGTCTTCGCCCGTTTCGGCGGCAGCGTCGATGACTTTGCCGTCTTTGAAGGTCAGGTGGAATTTGTCGATGAGGTTGCCGTTATAGACCAGGGGCTTGGTGCTGTAGACCGTGCCGTTGACTGCATCTGCCTTGGGAGCCGAATAGATTTCTTCCGTCGGGATGTTGGCATTGAACAGCAGGTGATCCGCCGTTTCTTCCATGCCGCCCTGCCAGACATGACCGGCCGGCAGGCCGATAGTCAGGTCCGTTCCCAGGCCGTTCGTATAGTGCAGGCTGGTGAAATGCTGGTCCGTCATCCAGGTCCGGCGCTTCTTCAATTCGGCCAGGTGGGCGTCCCAATCGGCCAGGGCATCGGCACCATCGGCACGGGACGACTGGAGGATTTGCTTCCACAAGGCTTCGTAGGCGGCGGCTTCGTCGAGGTCCGGATAGAGCAGTTTGGCCCAGACGGCACTGGGGACGGCGGCGACGAGCCACGTCGTCTTCGAGGCCATCATGCCGTCGATGTATTCCTTCAAGGCTTCATTCTGGGCTTTCTGCTGGGCAAAGATTTTATGGGTGTCGATGCCGTCCATGAGGTACGGATTCGCCGAGATGAGGCTGAGGAAGGCCGCTTTCTTATGGTAATAGTAGAGGCTGAAATCGCGGCGCCAGTCTGGCAGGGACTCGAAATACTGCAAATCTTCGTGTTCGTAGCGCAGGCGGGCCATGTCGTCAGACCGCCAGTTGCAGACGACCTGGGCGGCGCCGGCCGTATAGGCCTCTTTCGTCAGGAGGGCGACGAAGTCGTGCGATTCGACAGGGGCATTGATGACCAGGGTCTGGTCTTTTTGAAGATTCAGGCCCTTCTGCAAGAGGACACGGGCATAAGCCGTTAATTGTTTGGTAGTTGGCATAAAATCACTCCTTAGTAGATGAGGATAGGACAGGGGCTTTCCAGGCCGTGTGTTTCCACAGGCGCCAGTTCAGGGCGCTGGCATTGATGGCCAGGCTGATGATGAGGCTGATCCAGTAGCCATAGGGCCCGTAGGATGTGACGTGGGCCATGGCATAGCCCATGGGAATGCTGATGAGCCAGTAGGTCACGAAAGCGACGTAAGTGATGATCCTGACGTCCTTATAGCCGCGCAGGATGCCCTGGACCGGCGTGCCGGCGGCATCGAAGAAGGAAAAGGCGACGGCGTAGAAGATGAACATGCGGATGGCCCAGAACGTCTCGGCATCACTGGTGAAGATGGCGGCGATATGATCGACAAAGTGATAAGTCACGACGATGAGGGCGATGGCGATGGTGAAGGCCGTCATCTGGCAGAGCACGGCATACTGCCGGGCAGCGGCGTAGTTGCGGGCGCCGACTTCGTAGCCGATGACGATAGTCGCCGTCAGGCTGATGCTCCAGGGCAGGGTATAGGTCAGGGTCGAGAAACTGATGGCTGCCTGGTTGGCCGCCAGGTATAAAGGGCCGAATTCGGCCATGAGCAGGCCGACGATGGAGAACAGGCTCGTTTCACAGAAGACGGCGATGAAGATGGGAATGCCCAGCTCCAGTTGATGATAGCAATGGTACCAGCTGAAAGGCCGCAGGCGGCTCCAGAGATGGTAAGAGCGGAAAGGCTCCATCCACTGCAGGACGCCCACGAAGAGCAGGAAGGACAACCACGACGCGATGGTGATGGCATAGCCCGTACCGATACCGCCCATAGCCGGAATGGGGCCGGCGCCGAAGATGAGCAGGCGGAAGAGGATGATCGTCAGGACCAGGTTGGTCACTAAGATGGCCATGGAAACGTGGGTCTTGCCGTGGGCGTCGACGATGTAGCGCATCGTCGCCTGCAGGCAGATGGGGACCAGTCCCAGGGCCAGGGCTTTGAGGTATTCCCAGGCGATGTAGCGGACCGGTGCGTCGAGGCCCATGAAGTCGAGGAAGGGCGGCAGCAGAAAGGCGCCGGCCAGGAAAATGACGACCGTAAAGCCCAGGCTCAAGTAGAGGCTCTGCATGATGTACGTCGGGATTTCCTCGGTCTTCTGAGCACCCCGGAGCTGGGCGATGATCGGCGAGATGCCGAAGAAGATGCCGCACAGGCCGGCAAAGACGGGATACCAGATATTGACGGCTACGGCGACCCCGGCCAGGTCAATCGTCCCGGCCTGACCGCTGAAGATAGAACTGAAGACGGACGTCCCGACCTGGGCCATCTGGGTCAGGAGCAGGGGAAAGAACAGGGCCAGGAAATGGCGTAATTGGAACCAATGGGGGAACATGATATCCTCCTTGTATGAAAAAGGGCTTGTCGCACAACGACAAGCCCTTTAAAGTTGTTAGTGGCTAGCAGTTAGTTGTTAGCGGATGGCTTTAAATTTAAAGGCCTTCTTCAAACATCAAACCTCAAACTGTACAGAAAAAGGGACCGTGCATGATGGCCGAAACCTTCATGCGCCAGTCCCCCTTTTCAGTCAAACTTATTTACCCATAGCATTGACTTTGGAAGCCAAACGGGATTTTTTACGAGCTGCAGTGTTTTTATGGAGAACGCCTTTCTGTGCGGCGCTGTCGATTACGCTGCTAGCTTTATCGAATGCTTTTTTAACAGCTTCAGCGTCACCAGCGGCGATAGCTTCGGTCGTACGGCGGATAGCGGTATGAACAGAAGATTTAACCTGAGAGTTAGCTGCGTGGCGAGCTGCGTCTTTTTCCATCGTTTTGATATTGGATTTAATCTGCGGCAATGGATTCACCTCCCTAATTTACAAGAACACTAGAAAAAATTTTACCATATGGCGCAGAAAAAAGCAATACCTTTTTTACAAGACATGCGATTAAGCTTTGCCTTCCGAGCCGAGGACGCATTTAATCTTGTGAGCGACGATGTCATGGACGAACTGACGGCCGTCGGCGAGGTACTGGCGCGGGTCGAAATGTTCCGGATGCTGTGCCATGTGCTGACGGATGCCGGCAGTCAGGCCGAGACGGAGGTCGGAGTCGATGTTGATCTTGCAGACAGCCATGGAAGCTGCTTTGCGGAGCTGGTCTTCCGGGATGCCGATAGCGTCAGCCAGGTTGCCGCCGTTTTCGTTGATGATCTTGACGTATTCCGGTACGACCGAAGATGCGCCGTGGAGGACGATCGGGAAGCCCGGCAGGCGTTTGGAGACTTCTTCGAGGATGTCGAAGCGGAGTGTCGGCGGTACGAGGACGCCGTCAGCGTTGCGCGTGCACTGTTCCGGAGTGAATTTGAAAGCGCCGTGGCTGGTGCCGATAGCGATGGCCAGGGAGTCGACGCCCGTGCGGGATACAAATTCTTCGACTTCTTCCGGACGCGTGTAGTGAGCTTCGTGGGCAGCGACTTTGACATCGTCTTCGATGCCGGCCAGCTGGCCGAGTTCGCCTTCGACGACGACGCCGTGAGCGTGTGCGTATTCAACGACTTTTTTCGTGAGGGCGATATTGTCTTCGAAAGAATGTTTCGAGCCGTCGATCATGACGGAAGTGAAACCGCCGTCGATGCAGTCTTTGCAGGTTTCAAAGTCAGCGCCGTGGTCGAGGTGAAGGGCGATGGGGAGATCATGATCTTCCAAAGCTGCTTCTACGAGATGTTTCAAATACGGCGGTTTAGCGTATTTGCGGGCACCGGCCGAAGCCTGAAGGATGATCGGCGAGTTCAATTCAGCAGCGGCCTGGGTAACGCCCTGGACGATTTCCATGTTGTTGATGTTGAATGCACCGATAGCATAGTGGCCTTCATAGGCTTTTTTAAACATTTCTGTAGTTCCAATTAATGGCATGTTTACATTCCTCCTACATAATACGTAAAATGGTTAATATATATAATTCCAGCCGGCCCGTCGGACGAGGGCGTCCATATCTTCAGGCAGCCGGGAATTAACGGTGATGAAGCGGTGGCTCATGGGGTGGGTGAACTGGAGACAGTAGGCGTGCAGGGCCTGGCGGCCGATGAAGCGGCGCGAACCGCCGTAGAGGTCGTCGCCGGCCAGGGGATAGCCCAGGTAACTGCTGTGGACCCGTATCTGATGGGTCCGGCCCGTGTGCAGGACGACTTGGAGCAGGCTGTAGTCCTTGCCGGCTGCAAGGCAGGTGAAATCAGACCAGGCCGGCTTGCCGTCGAGGCGGACGCAGCGGGTGATGATGCTATCGGGACATCTTCCGATGGGGGCGTGTACAGTTGTGACCCGCGACGGGTATCGTCCCTCACAGATAGCTAAGTACAAGCGCTTATAGCCCAAGTCCTGCTTATCGAAAGCGTATTGGATCTGCGGTTCCTTGGCGACCATACAGAGACCGGACGTATTCTTGTCCAGGCGGTGCATGGGGTGGTAGGAACAGTGCTGCCCCGTCTGTTCGTAATGATAGGCGACGGCGTTGGCCAGTGTCCCGTCCCGCACGGCTGATGTGGGATGCATCAGGAGACCTGCAGGCTTGTCGATGACCATGAGGTAGTCGTCTTCATAGACGATGCCAATGGGTATGTCCTGTGGCGGGAAGGGGTTCTTTTCCGGAAGGGTGACGCAGATCTCGTCGCCTTCATGGACGAAGTCCCGCGTCGAGGCGGCCTGGCCGTTGATGGTACAGATGCCGTTGTGCTTGATACGGCGCCGCAATGTCGACGAAACGCCGAAATGTTTCAAAGCGCCGCCTAACGATGTAGGCCGTATGATCGTCCCTACTGTAAAATGAATCATTTGCATTTCCCCTATATTGGCTTTGTCTACATCTATTATACAAAATGAAAATAAATAAATCCATACATTTCGTGAAAACATGTGGGCTATATTTTAGCCCGCAAGGGCCTGGGAGTGCGGCTATCCAGAAAAAAATCATCTCCTGGAAAAGGAAACTTGACGCTCCGCGTCGAAATAGTATATCATAGGAATGTTATGTATCCATTTTTTAGATTTACCTTAAAAGAGTGTTCCCTAAAGAAGGAATTTCACAGGTGGATAGAGAATAATATATACGTCAGCGTTATTGAAATGAAACAGGTGATATGAGTGAAACGGTTTTCCAGCGAATTTATCGAACAGGTCCGGCAGGCCAATGACATCGTCAGCGTCATCTCCGATTATGTGACGCTGAAACGGCGGGGCCGCAACTTCTGGGCCTGCTGCCCTTTCCATAATGAAAAGACCGCCTCCTTCAGCGTCGCTGCCGACAAAGGATTCTTTTATTGCTTTGGCTGCCATGCTCACGGCGATGTCTTCCAATTCATTATGAAGAAAGAAAACCTTTCCTTTTCGGATGCCGTCGAACGCCTGGCTGAACGGGCCCATATCGCCCTGCCCGTCGTCGAACGGTCGGCCGAAGAAATCGCCCGCGATAAACAGCGGGACCGCTTGTATCAGATCAACGAAATGGCGGGCAATTTTTTCCATAACTGCCTGACCCAGACTCATTACGGGCAGCCTGGACTGGCCTATTTCCACAAGCGCCACGTATCGGATGATACCATCGAGGCCTTTAAGCTGGGCTTTGCCCCGGAAAGCTGGGATAAACTGACGACGGCGTTCATGAAAAAAGGCGTCACTGGCAGGGAATTAGTCCTCCTGGGACTGGCTAAAGAAAAGAACGGCCACTTTTACGATGCCTTCCGCGGACGGGTCATGTTCCCCATCCGCGACGGCCGCAGCCGCATCGTCGGTTTCGGTGGCCGCGTCCTCGACGACAGCAAGCCGAAGTATCTCAATTCGCCGGAAACGCCGATTTTCAATAAACGGCGGCTCCTCTTCGCCATGGACCTGGCCCATAAAGCGATTTATGAGCAGGGGAAAGCCATCCTGGTCGAAGGCTATATGGATGTCGTTTCCGCTCATAACCGGGGCATCCATAACGTCGTCGCGTCCCTGGGGACCTCCTTTACGCCGGAACAGGCGCGGCTCTTGCAGCGCCAGGCCAAGGAACTCGTCCTGGGCTACGACATGGACGGCGCCGGCCGTCAGGCGACGCAGCGGGCTATGGAAATCGTCCGCGGCCTGGGCATGCGCATCCGCGTCTTGTCCCTGCCGCAGGGCAAGGACCCTGATGAATACATCAATGCCGCCGGGCCGGACAAGTTCCGCCAGGCCGTCGACGAAGCGCCGAATGTGCTCGATTACATGCTCATGCGGGCCTTGCAGCGCTTCGACGTGACGACACTGGAAGGGAAATCATCCATTACGGCCATGGTCCTGCCCGTCGTCGCCGCCGTCGACAACCGGGTCCTGCTGGAAGCGTTCCTGAAGAAACTGGCAGGTCAGCTGCAGATAGGGGAAAACGCCGTGCGCAGCGAATTCAACAAGTATGTCGCTGCCCATCCGGAAGCAGGTCAGCAGCAGGTCGTCATCTCTTCGTCCGTATCCCAGGAAAATGCCGCAGCCCGCGGGAGCGGTGCCATGGCTGTAGCCGAAGAGAATATCCTGCGTTTCCTCCTGGAAAAGCCGGCTGCCTGCGGGCGGATCCACGCCAAAGTATCGGCGGACCTCTTTGCCGATGAACGGCGGCGCCACATTTACCAGCTCATTTTGGATACGTATGCACACCAAGGGATGTACACACCACATGACATCCAGCAAAAATTAACTCCTGAGGAGGCCGAAGAAGTAGCACGAATTATGGTTCTACAAGATGTCCCACTGGACGAAAATGTACTGATGGATTATGTCAAGCGCTTTCGCATGGCCGATTTACAAAAGCAGTACCTGGCGCACAGCCGCCTGGCTGCCACTTATAGCCGGACTGGCGATGCAAGGCTGGCCGAAGAGCTTGCAGCATGTAAGAAAATTAACGATGAAATGAAACAATGGTCTTGAGGAGCAGAAAGGAGCCTGTACACCATGGTGAATAAAACGACAGATGATACAAAAGTAACGAAGAAAACGACGAAAAAGACGACGCGCCGCAAGCCGTCCAAGAAGAAGGACGCTGCCGCCAAGAAACCGTTGAGTGAAAAAGAACGCCAGGCCCTGGCCCTGCAGCACATCAAGCAGCTCCTGCAAATGGGGCAGAAGAAGGGCAGCCTGACGTATACGGAAATCATGAACCTCATGGAAGAAGACGAACTGACGCCGGACCAGATCGACAAGATGTATGAAGTCTTTGCCGACAAGGGCATCGACATCATCGGCGAAGACGACTCCATGGCGGAACATGATGATATAGATGATGAAGATACGGAAAAAGTCCCGGACCTTCACAATGTCGACCTCAGCGTGCCGGAAGGCATCAACATCGATGACCCGGTCCGCATGTATTTGAAAGAAATCGGCCGCGTCCCCCTCTTGTCGGCGACGGAAGAAATTACCCTGGCCAAGGCCATCGAAAAGGGCAATGCTCCCGATGCAACAGAAGAAGACATCAAAGCCGGCACGATTGCCAAGAAGAAACTGACCGATGCCAACCTGCGCCTCGTCGTCAGCATCGCCAAGCGCTATGTCGGCCGGGGCATGTTGTTCCTGGACCTCATCCAGGAAGGGAACCTGGGCCTGTTGAAAGCCGTCGATAAATTCGACTACAGCAAAGGCTACAAATTCAGTACCTATGCGACATGGTGGATCCGCCAGGCCATTACCCGTGCCATTGCCGACCAGGCCCGGACCATCCGCATCCCGGTCCACATGGTCGAAACCATCAACAAGCTGATCCGCATTTCCCGCCAGCTCCTTCAGGACAAAGGACGCGAACCGCTGCCGGAAGAAATCGCTGAAAAAATGGACATCCCTGTCGAACGCGTCCGGGAAATCATGAAGATCGCCCAGGAACCGGTATCGCTGGAAACACCGATTGGCGAAGAAGAAGACTCGCACCTCGGCGATTTCATCGAAGACTCGGAAGCCGTCGCTCCTGATGACGCCGCCTCCTTCATCTTGCTGAAAGAACAGATCGAAGACGTCTTTTCCTGTCTCACCGACCGGGAACGCAAAGTCCTCTACCTGCGCTTCGGCCTCAAAGATGGCCGTCCGCGCACACTGGAAGAAGTAGGCCAGCACTTCAACGTCACCCGTGAACGTATCCGCCAGATTGAAGGCAAGGCCCTGAGCAAACTGCGCAACTGGGGCAAACGGGAAAAAATCAAGGATTTCCTCTAAGAGACAGTCTCAACCTTTCCACCTCGTCTTGTGAGGCAGGACTTAAAGCGACAAAAAGACCGTGCACGAATGGATCATCATGTACGGTCTATTTTTATTTTTGAACGCAAAAAAGGAGCTGTCGCACGAAGACTTCAGCCATCATGTAAGGCCACTTTTTCTTTATAGTTTGTAGAACGGGGTTTGTAGAAGATGGTTTTAAATTTAAAAACATTCACTAAAAACTACAAATTGTAAAATTAATACTCAAAAAGGCGCTGTCTTTATGCGACAGCGCCTTTTTATTTATGGTGGGCCCACTTGGGTTCGAACCAAGGACCAACCGGTTATGAGCCGGTGGCTCTACCACTGAGCTATAGGCCCAAAAGATAAGGCATAAAGCCTTACCAATTTATTATACGCGAATTAGTGAAGGTCGTCAAGGATTTCTTCTTAGAGGACGGTGTCAAAATGTTGTGGGAATTTCATGATGATAATAGACGAGAATATAAATACGGCTTGGTGATAGTTTGCGTACTAATATTGATGACAAACTGTAATATAATTGCTATAATAAAATCAATTGAAAAGCTGTTATGCATGAGAATAAGTATAGACGGGGAGGAATAGACTATGAATGGCATCGCAAAAAATCGCAATAGCATATGTCATATAGAATGTGTGTCTATCCGTATGCCCGAAAGTCATATGGGGGGGGGTAAAAGTATCTTTTGATTGCAAAAAAAGAACACTGCGCAATAAATGTAGACAGTATGATTCGTTCATGCTGTCTTTTTTTGCGTATTTTTTAGAATGACATATTCTGTCGTCCCCGATTCGTATAATGAAATAAACAATATTTTACCAGAAGTCAAAATTTGATGAATACAATTCCATATTATGGTTTAAAAAGAGAGGCACAGGAAGTTATGAAAAAAGAGGAATTAGAACAATATGTCCGCGAGGCGCAGGAATTTCTTGATGCACAAGAGCTTTCTGGGATGGTAGTTATGAATGATTTGTCAGAGCTATAGGAAGCTGTCCGGTCATGTATAGTCCTGAGGCTACGTGATTTTTGTGTATAAATATTATCGGTAAACGGTTCCAATAGGGGTTTATCCAGATGCTGCTGCAAATACAAAACGCCTATACTAATATCAAGGAGGATTGCCCGCCATGAAGCATATAAAAGAACAATTTATCCGCTATATGGATGCAGGATTTCCCATCATTTACCTCAACACGTATGAAGAAGATAAAGCCGATGCACTCATCCGGTCCGTCGCCGGCGGCCGGAAAATAGAGGAGTGGAATGTGCGCGGCTATTTTGAAAATCAGGTGCTCATGCAAGCTGAGGCGCCACTGGAAGATATTCTGCGGACACTTATCGATGACCCTTTGTCCCTGCAGCGGTCTGTCCTGGTCCTCAAAGACGTACCCCTTTTCAAGGATCAGATGGCCGTCATCGAACTGCTGAAATACCTGGCCCGGCGGATCAGCAATGGTTCCCTGCCCGATTTCAATATAGTCATCGCGTCTTCTGAGGTCTGCATTCCTGGCGAGCTGGATCCGTTTCTGACCATCCTCCACGACGAATACCTGACCGTGTCGGACATCCGTGGCGTGATTGAACATTTCTGTCACGATCAGGAAGTGGACATGCTGCCGGAGTTCATCCGCGAACTGGCACAGATGTTCAAAGGTCTTTCGGAGTATGAAATCAATACCATCCTGGCACTGGCCCTGTCTGATGACGGGGAAATCACCCGGTCCGATTTATCGCTCATATTGGAGCAGAAAAAACAGGTCGTACAGAAATCGGGCATATTGGAAATGATTCCCCTCAAAGAAGGCATGGATGATATCGGCGGACTGGAAAGCCTGAAACAATGGTTACAGAGAAAGGAAAAGATTTTCCGCAATATGGAGGCCGCTGCTGCCTTTGGTGTCGATATGCCAAAAGGCGTCCTCATTGCCGGCATGCCCGGATGCGGCAAATCTCTCAATGCCAAGGCGGCGGCCAAGCTCTTCGGTGTTCCTCTGCTGCGCCTCGATATGGGCCGCCTCATGGGCAAATACGTCGGTGAATCGGAAGCCAATATGCGCAAGGCCCTTGGCCTGGCCGAAGCCATTGCGCCGTGTGTACTCTGGATCGATGAACTGGAAAAAGCCTTTGCCGGAGTCGGTGGCAGCGGCGGCGCAGCAGACGTGACAACTCGTCTGTTCGGGACGTTCCTTACGTGGCTGCAGGAAAAAGACAGTCAGGCCTTTGTCGTGGCTACGGCCAATAATATCGCCAGTATGCCGCCGGAACTGCTGCGGAAAGGCCGTTTCGATGAAATCTTCTATGTGGCCCTGCCCAATAAGGAAGAACGGAAAAAAATCTTTTCCATCCACATTGGGAAACGGCGGCCTGATGATCTGGAAGGTATCGACCTGGACCGGCTGGCAGCCCGGACAGATGGCTATAGCGGCGCTGATATCGAAGGCGTCGTCAAGGACAGCATCGAAGCAGCCTTTGCCAAAGGAGAAGATGCGATTACGACCGAAGGCATTCTGGAAGCGGTCAGCCAGACTCATTCTCTGAAAGAAATCATGAAAGATTCCCTGCAAAAGATGGAATCTCTCTATAAACAGCGTAAGTTCAAAAATGCTTCGGCATAGAAAGGAGCAGGGACATGGAAGAAAAAGAACAGCCCCGTCAGATGAGCGGCGAAAACATGGTACGGCAGATGCGGCCAGTCATGGAACGGTTCTTCCGTTCCTACGGGGCAAAGGATCCGGCCGTGAGTACCGAGGAGTGGCTGACGGAAACACTTGGCAAAGAACTTCCATCGTACAGTAAGGATGACATAGCCGTTATGAGCCGGGACATCGTGCGCGAAATAGAACAGGCTGAGGTGCGTAAAACGTCACTGGATAAGGCCTGTGCGGCGGGGCAGACAAAGGAATCATGGCTCGCCGATGAAATTCAGAAGGCGTCTGTCGGAGTCGGTGTGACGGCCATGGGACAGTATCTGCAGCGCATAGACGATGTATTGGCCGATAACAATCAGGCTATGCTCAAGGTAATCATGAAACAGAATGGCTCAGTCAATATGAACCCCAATCTCGACGGATTCATTGCCGAACAGCAGCAGGTCAGTTCCTTTAACCGGACGGCGGCACTGGAAAACTCCCCGTACCGTGCGAATGTACTCCAGCCTGACGGCACGGCTTATGGAAAAAACTCTGTCGATGTCGTCATCCGCGATACCCGTCTGAAGGTGCAGACTCCGGTACGGCGCTATCAGCTGAAATTCGGACGCAATGCTGAGGCCACGGCGTCCTATTTGGAGCACGGCGACTACCGGGGGCAGCGCTCCCTGGTACCGAAAGGGCAGGTAAGTGAAGTCCGTCAGCGTGTCTCGCCGGGGAAACACGTATCCGATACGATAGAAAGCCCCGATGGCGTCCGGTCCCGGCCGCTGGGCAAAGAACAGGCCAAGGCCATGCAGGAACGCGTCCAGCGTGGATGCCGGCTGGCTCAGGACAACTGGAATTCCTTCAATACCCGTTCCCTGGCTTTGCATATCGGCAAACAGGCGGCTCTGGCAGGCATTTCCGGCGCGGCCCTGGCCACGGGATTCCATCTGGCGGGAAAAGCGCTGAAGGGAGAAAAAATCGACGGCGAAGAAGTAGTCCGCACAGCTATCACGACCGGCGCTGATACGGGAATCAAGGCGGCTGCCGCCGGGGCTCTCAAAGTCAGTGTGGAAAAAAATCTCATTCCCTTACTGGCCAGAGGAACGCCGGTCGCGGTCCTGACGCCCCTGGCCTGGGCCGGCATCGAACAGGTCAAAATCTGCTACCGTGCCGCCAAGGGCGAACTGACGGCCATGGAGGCTATCGACGCCATGGGCCGCGTTACCGTATCGACCTTTGGCGGATATATCGCCGGCAGTATCGGTATGGTTGAAGGCGCTATTACAGGAGCCGCCATGCTTTCGTGGATTCCCGTCATCGGGACCGGCGTTGGTGCCGTCGTAGGTGGCATCGTAGGTGGCCTGACCGGCTGTCTGGCTGGTTCAACTGTGGGAAAAGCCGTGTACAGCGGCGTCAAAACCGTTGCCCAAACGGCTGTCCGCGTCGCCAAAAGCGTGGGCCATGCTCTGTATTCCGGGGCAAAGGCGATTGGCAGAGGAATCAAGGATGGTCTTAAGAGCATTTTAAGTTTTTTCTGATGCAGGAGTGTACCTATGGTAAAAAAAATAAAATATGCCCTCACTATGGCCGACGGGGCCAAAGTGCGGACATTGGAAGATTTGCGGGACCATTTCGACTGGCCCCATGTACTGGGATATTTTCTCGACGGCAAACTGGCAGAATGGCTGCGGGACCGGTATTTTGATGAACTGGCCTCGTCTGTAGAGTCTCTGCCGGCAGAAAGCTCGGACCTGGAACAGCAGCTGTGCCACCTCCTGGGCGTCGCCTGGGAGCCGAAGGAAACGACCGTAGACGTGATCCGGATGCAGCGAAGGCAGGAAAAAGAAGCGTTGCTGCGGCAGATGACAGCCGATGAATCCATCTGGCAGCACGGGGAAACGACAGCTTTTACCCAGGAAGATTTGGATGAACTCATCGGCGACGGCGTACCGGTCATATACCTTTGTGGTGAGAAATTTACTGTGCCGGCTGATGTGGTGCAGCGGACCTATATCGGCATTCTCGGCAGGCCCCGCATTCAGATCGACGCCGCCTCGCCAGACGAACTGGAAGAAAAGGGGATTCTCTTTGAACAGGCTGACCTGCCAGAACCGCTGAGAATACCGGAAGAACTACCGGAGCCGGTGCGGCAGAACCATAAGCAGGACAAGCCGTACGTCGTATCCGGGGCTTTTCAAAGCCGGCTGAGTGACGAACAGCAGCAAAAAACGGCAGTTCTGTATGAAGAAGCCCAGCATATATTGGGAGCAGCCGTGTTCGATATCGATATCTCGACACACAGCCTGCTGGATACGGCCCGGGAAGAACTGGGACGGGCGACCTTTGATATCGACGTCTCGACACGCCCTCTTGTATCGGCAACCCAATCCTGTAGAAAAGAAGGAGCCTTCCAGCGTTTCCTCGACCGGCTATAAGAAGTGCAGAACATAAAATACAGGAAATCAGCTATCCTGGCTATGAGACAAAATATATATAAATATAGACAAGATAAAGGAGAGAATACCCATGGCAGATAACGAACAGAACGCAGAAGGAACGCAAATGAAGATTGTAAAATTTAAGACAACCGTCGAACGACTGCAAAACTATTTATGGCCATACAAGGATAGTCCACACATTCACAGTGTTCCCGTAGTGCCTGAATGGCTTTCTACATACATGGATAATCCATATATCTACATGTTAGTATCAGATTCTATCTTTTCCCAGTCTAATATGGATGTAGAGGGTTATGTTCAAAACAATAGTATCTCTGTTCCTAAACTAACTAATCCGATTAGCAGCGTTTTTAATTTTCTTGTTCCTGAGGATTCTCCCTACGATACAGTTTTCTGGTTCTTTATGCTCGCCGCCATCGATGACCGCATTTATGATGACCGGCTGGATTATATTATAGACGTGGCCTACCTCATGCATTTCTCAGAAGCGATGATCCGCGACTGGTGCCGTGCCGTTGTTTACGTCCTCGATGGTCATACCCTGTCTCCCGACTGCGACCTCATATGTGAAACAGAAGAAGGGAAAGCCTTTTTTCTCCATCAATAGGAAGAGATAGTTAGCCATTGTTATGAAAGTATCATTTTAATCTATTTTGCTGAACTTAAGATTTGAAAATAAGAGTAAAGAAAACACGGACGAATAGCTATGGTATTATAGGGAAATGGTTAATTATATAAAAAAGAGATGAAAAAGGTATGATACGCATCAATCCAAACATTATCTTGGCTCATGACATCCTGTCCTGCGAAGAAGGCGAAAACGGCAGGAAAGGCTATCCTTTCCTGTTGGGGACATCGGATATTTCTTCTTTTACCTTTCGGTCTGGCAAGAGCGTCTTTGCCGTAGATATACCCCATCAAGGCCGTTGTGACGCTCTGGCGATTACTCGGGATATGCAGATTCCCGCACAGTATGAACTGGTACGAGCTATTGAATGGCCCTGGTTGTGGATTTATGATGATACAACTAGGACAGCTTGTTTGGAAAATCCAGGAGGGGGATTTCGGATTTTTCATTCGCCATCATCCGGCGTGCTCATTCAATTTACCTGACAGTAACAGCTTTTTCTTTACCAGAAGTCTTGACAACACTGAAACCAGCTGGTGGATAAAAAGAGGTCCTGCGGATAGACAGTGGGCTAAAATTAAGTTAGTTACGAAAATAACCGCTCAAGATTAGGGTCTGAAGCGGTTATTTTTGTATTCTCTAATATATTATAGATTTACAGTTTGGCTTTTCTCCATAAGAGGAGGGCTCCGAAGAGAGCGCCGGCCATGATAGAGCCCAGGCCGGTAACGTTAGATTGTCTGGACGCAGGTCTGAGGCGTGAAGATGAGGACGCGGCTGGCCCAGGTGCATTTTTCTTTCATTTCGTCGAAAAGCGGGCCTTCGCTGGCGAAGGCGGCAGTGCCGGTCAGCAGGCAGCCCGTGCCCATGCCCATTTTGCCCTGTACTTCATGGCTGCCGACGACGACTTCGACGCGGGGATTGTGGCTGACGTTCTTTTCGGTCTTGTGGAAACCGAAGCAGGGGATGAGGATTTTTTCATCATCCGTTACGATGAGGTATTTGTTCCAGGTGTTTGCAATGTGAGCCTGGCCTTCGGCATTGGCCGAAGCGACAGAGACGATGCCATCGTGTTTGATACAATCGAAAAAGACGTTGGTTAACATGGGTATTCCTCCTTTAGCAAAAAAAGACTACGTTCATTATAGCAAAAGGGAAGGGAAATGTATACGGCCGTGAGGTTTCTGTTAAGATTGTGTTGCCACGAGGCGCCTTGAGGTTATATAATTATGTACTATAGATAATATTTTTAGGAGGATAGATATGGCAGATATTCGTATCATCCGGGGGCAGCGGATCGTCCCCGACGTGGAGCAGGCTCTGCGGTTTGCTGGTTATGAATCGAAAGGGGCAGCTTGGGAACGGGCTGAAGGGATGTGCCGGGATATGGCACCGCTCTTGCGGCGGTCTTTGCAGGCCAAGGCGGTTCTGGCCTTTACAGAGAAACGGCTCTATGTCATCCTGACGTTAGGTGCTGCTGTGAGCCGGCAGATCGACCGCTATCAGGATGACGGGGATGAGCTGGCCGCCGTGCTCTTCGCTGCCATGGCTGATACGTGCCTCTTTGCCCTGGAACAGCAGGTCTTGCAGCAGCTGCGCCTTATTTGCCGGCAAAAGGGCTGTGGCATCGTCTGCCGCCACGAACCGGGTAGCGATTTGCCCTTATCGGTCCAGGCCGATGCGGTCCGTGAGACGGCTGCCGGCCGGACGGCTGGCGTGACGGTCAATGCGGCCATGGCTTTGTCGCCGGAGAAATCCATGAGCCTCGTCTTTGACCTATGCAGTGACCCGGCTGTATTCCAGGTGAAACATGACTGTACGGCCTGCCCTAAGACGGATTGCCCGCAGCGCCAGGCTGAATCGGGCCGGGAAGTACGGCTGACCTGCCCTGGCGGCTGCCGGGTCCATGACTATATCCAGTCTCAGGGAACGGCCCTGGCCATGCCCTGCGGCGGCAAGGGCATGTGCGGCAAATGCCGCGTCCGCGTCGTCCGGGGGCGGCTTCCCGTCACACTGGAAGACAAGCGCATCTTTTCCGAAACGCAGCTGGCCCAGGGCTGGCGCCTGGCCTGCAAGGCCGTGACCCGGGAAGCGGTCGAAATTGCCGTTCCCGTGCAGGAACAGCAGGGCTTTTCGGCCCTGGCTGCCGAAGCCGCTGACGAGGGAGCCCTTTCACTGGCAGCGGACCACGACTATGGTCTGGCTGTTGATATCGGGACGACGACGTTGGCCGCAGCTCTGGTAGACTGTACGGATGGGAAAATCCTGGCGACGGCGACGGCAGTCAACAGCCAGCGCTCTTTCGGGGCCGACGTCGTCAGCCGCATCGGTGCCGCCTGCCATGGCAAAGGCAAGGCCTTGCAGAAGGCCATCCGCCGGGACCTGACGCGGCTGACGAAGCAGCTCCTGAAGGACCATCCCGGCACGGCCGCTCGCTGCCGCCAGATGGCCATTGCCGCCAATACGACCATGCTCCACCTGCTCATGGGCTGGCCCTGCGACGGCCTGGGCGATTGGCCGTTCCATCCCGTATCCCTGGGCGGGAAGACTTATCGCGCTCAGGAGGTCTTGGGACCGCAGACGGTGCTGGCAGACGCTACAGTGACCCTGCTGCCCGGCATGAGCACCTACGTCGGCGCCGACATTACGGCCGGCATCTGGCAGTGCGGCCTGGCCTCGTCAGATGACGTCAGCCTCTTCGTCGATCTCGGGACGAATGGGGAAATGGTCCTGGGCAATAAGGACCAGCGCTTCATCGCATCGGCTCCGGCCGGTCCGGCTCTGGAGGGGGGCAAGCTGACCTGGGGGACAGGCAGTGTCCCCGGGGCCATCTGCGGCGTCCGCATCGAGCGGGGCCGGGCCAAGGTGCGGACTATCGACCACGCCGTTCCCGTCGGTATCTGCGGGACGGGCATCCTCGAAGCCATGGCCGGCCTGGTCCGGGAAGGCCTGGTCGACGAAACGGGGAAACTCGTAGAGCCTTATTTCCATAAGGGCTTTCCCCTGGCGTCGACGCTGGATTATCAGCGCATTACCCTGAGCCAGCAGGATATCCGCGAAATCCAGATGGCCAAGAGCGCCATCCGGGCCGGCATCGAATCGCTCATCGAACGCAGCGGAATTAGCCGTCAGCGCATCCACCAGGTCTTCCTGGCCGGCGGTTTCGGCTATTACCTGGATCCGCAGAAAGCGGCTGTCATCGGCCTGCTGCCAGCGGATCTGGCCGAACGGACGACGGCTGTCGGCAACACGTCCCTGAAAGGGGCCATTGGCCTTTTGACGGGCGCTGTGACTTTGGAAGAGTTACAGGCCATCGCCGCCGGGGCAGAGGAAATCGTCCTCGGCAACGACGAAGCCTTTCAACGCTTATACATTGATTATCTGAATTTTTAGGGGGACTTAGATTGACTAACGAAGCATTTCAACAACTTCTACAGGGCGGTGTCGTCCTGCTCGACGGGGCGACGGGGACGAACCTGCAACAGGCGGGCATGCCTATCGGCGTCTGCCCGGAACAATGGATCTTAGAGAACCGCGACGTCATGATTGATTTGCAGCGCCGTTTCGTCGAAGCGGGCTCGCAGATCCTCTATGCGCCGACCTTTACGGGGAACCGGCTCAAATTGGCCGAATACGGCCTCGATGACCAGCTCGTCGCCATCAATCAGGGCTTGGTCGCTATCTCCAAAGAAGCGGCCCAGGGGAAAGCCCTGGTTGCCGGCGACATGACCATGACGGGCCAACAGCTCTATCCTATGGGTGAACTGACCTTTGACGAACTTGTCGACGTCTATCGCGAACAGGCCCAGTCCTTGTACGATGCCGGTGTCGATCTGTTCATCGTCGAAACCATGATGAGCCTCCAGGAAACGCGGGCTTGTGTCCTGGCTATCAAGGAGGTCTGCGACCTGCCCATCATGGCGACGCTGACCTTTGAAAAAGACGGTCGTACCCTTTATGGGACGCCGCCGGAAGCGGCTGTCGTCGTCTTGCAGAATCTCGGCGTCGATGCCGTTGGCCTGAACTGCTCGACAGGACCGGCCGACATGGTGGAAACAGTCCGGAAGATGTATGAATATGCGACGATTCCCCTTATTGCCAAGCCCAATGCCGGATTGCCGGAATTGGATGGTGACAAGACGGTCTATAAGACGACGCCGGAAGAATTTGCCCAGGATGGCCGGCTGCTCATCGAAGCCGGTGCCCATATCGTCGGCGGCTGCTGCGGCACGACGCCGGACCATATCCGGGCCCTTCACGAGGCTGTCTGCCGGCTGACGCCGAAAGCGCCGCATGCCAGCCATCACCGCGTCCTGGCCTCGGAACGGCAGGTCGTAGAAATCAAGCTCGACGGCTCTTTCCAGGTCATTGGCGAACGCATCAATCCGACGGGCAAGAAGAAGCTCCAGGCTGAACTGCGGGCGGGTAAACTGGACATGGTCCGCGCCATGGCCCGCGAACAGGAACGCAACGGCGCGTCTATTCTCGACGTCAACATGGGGACCAACGGCATCGATGAAAAAGAAATGATGCTCAAGGCCATTTACGAAGTGACAGGCGTATCGGGCCTGCCCCTCAGCATCGACACGAGCTCGCCGGACATCATGGAAGCGGCCCTGCGCATCTATCCCGGCCGGGCCCTGGTCAATTCCATTTCCTGTGAAACGGAAAAGCGAAAGAAACTCCTGCCTGTCGTCAAAAAGTACGGCGCCATGTTCATCGCCCTGCCTGTTTCGGATAACGGTATCCCCAAGACCCTCGAAGAAAAACATGCCGTCCTCGACGAGCTCCTGGCCGATGCCTACGACCACGGCTTTTCGCCGGAAGATGTCGTCGTCGACGCCCTGGTAGCGACGGTCGGGGCTGCGCCGACGTCGGCCCTGGACTGCATGGCCACGTTTTCCCATTGCAAGCAGGACCTGGGACTGGCCACGGTCTGCGGCCTGTCCAACATCTCCTTCGGCCTGCCGGACCGGATCTATGTCAACGCCACCTTCTTGGGCATGGCCATTGCCAGCGGCCTGACCATGGCCATTGCCAATCCGTCCCAGGATTTGCTCGTGAATACGGCAGCAGCGGCCAATATGCTCATGAATAAAGAGGGCAGCGATTTGGCCTACATCCACCGCATGCAGTATTTCGACAAGAAAGAAGCCGAAAGAAAACGGCAGGAAGAAGCAGAACTCCTGGCCAGCCACGGTACGGCTGGGGTTGTCGAAACGGCGGGGGAGTCCCAAGACGCTGAGCAAGGGCCGGTCAATCCGGTCTACCAGGCCGTCCTGGAAGGGGAAAAGGACGCCGTCGTCGCCTTGGCTCAGGAAGAACTGGCCAAGGGTATGGCACCGGATGCCATCATCAACGACCTGCTCATTCCGGCCATCACTGAGGTCGGTGATTTATACGATAAACAGATTTACTTCCTGCCCCAGCTCATTGCCAGTGCCAATACGATGGAAACGGCCATTGCCTATTTGGAACCGCTCATCAAGAAAGACCCGGGCCAGCAGGACATGGCGACCATCGTCATCGCCACCGTCGAAGGCGACGTCCACGATATCGGTAAGAACCTGGTCGGCCTCATGCTGCGCAACTACGGCTATAAGGTCATCGACCTGGGCAAGGATGTGCCGGCCGGTACCATTATCGAGACGGCGCTGCGCGAAAAGGCGTCTGTCGTCGGCTTGTCGGCCTTGATGACGACGACGATGATGCACATGAAAGATGTCATCGCCGAAGCGGCGGATAAACAGTATGGCGGCAAGATCATCATCGGCGGCGCAGCCGTTACGCCGAGTTTCTCCGATGAAATCGGTGCCGATGGCTATTCTAAAGATGCGGCAGACTGTGTCAAGCTCGTCAGCCGCCTGTTATCGTAAAAGGGGGAATCATTATGCCAGCATATCGTTGGGCGACCTTGGGCTGCGGCGTCATCGGCAATGAACTGGCCCAGGCTATGCAGGCCCTGGGAGGGAATTTGTACAGTGTCGGCAACCGGACCCATGAAAAGGCCCAGGCTTTTGCTGAAAAATACGGCATCGCCAAGGTCTACGACAAGCCAGAGGATATCTTTTCGGATCCCGACGTCGATATTGTTTATATTTCGACGCCCCATAATACGCATATCCGTTATCTGCTGCCGGCGCTGGCAGCGGGCAAACATGTGCTCTGCGAAAAATCCATTACCCTCAACAGCCGGGAACTGGACCAGGCCCGGCGCTGTGCTGATGAACACGGCGTCGTCCTGGCCGAAGCCATGACCTTATATCATATGCCCATTTACAAACAGCTCGCCGAACTCATCCGTTCCGGCGCTCTGGGGCCGCTGCGTTTCATCCAGATGAATTTCGGCAGTTATAAAGAGTACGATATGAACAACCGCTTCTTCAACCGCTCCCTGGCCGGCGGTGCCCTCCTCGATATCGGCGTCTATGCGCTGTCCTTCGTCCGTTATTTCATGAGCTGTCAGCCCGACCAGATTGCGTCCCAGGTCCGTCTGGCGCCGACCGGTGTCGACGAGCAGGCAGGTATCCTCTTGCAGAACCGGGAAGGGGAAATGGCGACGCTTTCCTTATCGCTCCATGCCAAGCAGCCGAAACGGGGCATGGCCGCCTTCGATAAGGGCTATATCGAAATCTACGACTATCCCCGGGCCGATACGGCGACCATCACCTATACGGCCGACGGCCATCAGGATGTCCTGCAGGCCGGCAGTCAGGCCAAGGCCTTGCAGTACGAAATCCGGGACATGGAAGACGCCGTGGCCCACGGCGGCCAGGGCATGTGCCAGGTCTATACGAAAGATGTCATGGACCTCATGACGGCCATCCGCCAGCAGTGGGGCCTGACCTATCCTGAAGAAGAGGGGGGAGCGCAATGAGTTATTCATCGGTCGATACCTTGTGGATCCTCATGGCGGCTGTCCTGGTCTTCTTCATGCAGCCCGGTTTCGCCATGCTCGAAGCCGGCCTGACGCGGGCCAAGAATGCCGGTAATATCGTTATGAAGAACTTCATGAACTTTTCCCTCGGGACCCTGGCTTTCTGGAGCGTCGGCTTCAGCCTGCTCTTTGGCCGCGACATAGGCGGATTCATCGGCATGCCCGATTTCTTTGCCCAGCATATGGACCTCATGGCCGGGACGCCTTATCCGGATCTGGCCTTTTTGCTCTTCCAGACCGTTCTCTGTGCCGTGACAGCGGCCATCGTGTCCGGCGCTATGGCAGAACGGACGAAATTTTCGTCATCCTGTCTGATTACGATCCTCATCAGTCTGCTCATCTATCCCATCGTCGGGCACTGGGCCTGGGGTGGCGGCTGGCTGGCAGCCCTGGGCTTCCATGACTTCGCCGGCGCTTCTGTCGTCAGCCTGACCGGCGGCATCTGCGCCCTGACCGGGGCCAAGGCCCTGGGGCCGCGCATCGGCAAGTATAATGACGATGGCTCGGTCAATGCCATTCCCGGGCACAGCCTGCCTCTGGCTTGTCTGGGCATGTTCATCTTATGGTTCGGCTGGTTCGGCTTCAATGGAGGCCAGACCCTGTCCCTGACGGGGGAACAGACCATCCTAAAAGCCGCGTCTATCTTCTTTACGACCAATATTGCCGCCGCTGCCGGGACGACGACGGCCATGGTGACGACATGGATCCGCTATGGCAAGCCCGACGTATCCATGACCCTCGACGGCAGCCTGGCGGCCCTGGTGGCCATTACGGCCGGCTGTGATGTCGTCAGCGTGCCTGGGGCCTTTGTCATAGGCGCCCTGGCCGGCATCGTGACAGTCTTCCTCATCGAATTCATCGACCAGAAACTGCGCATCGACGACCCGGTCGGGGCCATTGCCGCTCACGGCGGCTGTGGTGCCTTGGGGACCCTCCTGACGGGCCTGTTCAGCGTCCAAGACGGCCTGTTCTATACGGGAGAAATCCGTCTGTTCCTGGTTCAGCTGGCCGGCATCGTGGCTATGGGCCTGTTCGTCTTCGTCGCCATGACCCTGATTTTCCGCATCCTCCAGGCGACGGTAGGCCTGCGCGTCTCGGCAGCCGAAGAAATCAACGGCCTGGACTTTAAGGAAAACGGCCTGGTACCGGCTTATGAACTGGACCGCAGCGACGATTTAGAGGACTTGTCGCAAGCCTTGAAGGCCGGGAAAGCGCCGGAAGGGGCCCAAGAAATCCCTTTGGACCAGGCTATCCCCGATTCGGTCATGGCCAGTCCCCAGCCGGTCGGCGGCCATGCCCTGTATAACGTGACTATCATTACCGATGAAAAGCGCTTTGAAACCTTGAAAGACGCTATGGAAGCCATCGGCATCACGGGCATGACCATTACCCGCGCCCTGGGATTCGGCATCGAAAAGGGACGGACTGAATTCTACCGCGGCGCCAAAGTGTCGGCCAAACTCCTGCCCAAGGTCCGCGTCGAAATGGTCGTTTCCAAAGTGTCGCCGCGGACCATCATCGAAACGGCGAAGAAAGTGCTCTATACGGGCAATTACGGCGACGGCAAGGTCTTCGTGTCGGCCATCGACAACGCCGTCAAGATCCGGACCGGTGAAGAAGGCTACGACGCCTTGCAGGACTATCCCGTCGTCCAGAAAAAATGACCTTTTACAGACATTTCCCTTGATTTTTGCAAAAAACATACAGGCTCTGGCTATACTGAAACTGTACAGCCAGAGCCTGTTTTTTCATGGATGAAGGAGGAAATGCCATGTTTGCGTCGTTATTTGCCAATGCCAAAGCCCCATCTCAGCGGAATTATTCCCGCCTGGTCATCATCAGTGATTTCCATTACCCTTGCAAGAACCTGGTCACGCCGAAAGAACGGCTGCTCCGGATGGCCGCCAAAGCAAGAGTGCTGCAGGAAATGAATGACTGGCGGGACCTGGACTTAGCCGTCTTTACGGGAGACATGGTCCAGCGCAACGGCGATGCCGCCGAATACCGCCTGGTGCGCCTCGTCGTCAATGGCCTGAAGAAACGCAAAGCCTTCATCGCCGGCAACCATGAGCTGCTCTATACCGGTCATGATGGAGAACTGCGCCCTGGGAGCTGCACGGAACGGATCATCCACTTTGCCCGTTATACCAAGACCTTCGGCCCCCTCTATTATGCCAAAGAACAGGCGGGCTACCTCCTGGTCTTCTTGTCGCCTGACACAGTGACCGGCGGTGCAGCCGTCGAATTGTCCCATCAGCAGTTGGCCTGGCTGGACCAGACCCTGGCTGCCCATCGCCAGCAGCCGACGATTATCTTCTGTCATGCGCCGCTGGAACAGACGGCCGTATCGAGCCGGCCCGGCATCAGCCTGCCGTCGCCGCGCAATTCCGTCCAGCCGGCAGCCGATATCCGCACCATCCTGGCCCGCCATCACCAGGTCCGCCTGTGGGTATCGGGCCATACCCATACGATGCCGTCCGATGCGACCTTCATGGACGACGCCAACTATTATGAAGGCCGCGTCCTCAATGTCTACAACAGCGATTGGGATGAAGATACGATTTATACCAACTCCCTCTACCTCTATGAAGACCATATCCTCATCCGGACCTATGACCATACCCGCGGCGAGTGGCTCCCAGCCTTCGACCGTACCGTAACCCTGCCGGAATGGTGCTGCCTCACGGCGTGAGGGGCGTGTGGGAACATCGCCCAAATACCGACGGGTCGTCCACGTGGCGCCCCCCCTACGGATTCCCCATTGGGGAAATCTTGCTAACCACTAACCACTAGCCACTAATCACTAACCACTTAAAAAGGCTTGTCGCACGCGACAAACCTTTTTTCTACTCTTCTTCTATTTTCAACTGGTCCGGTGTGGTGCAGAATGTGAATTCCGGGTTCCGTTCGACAATCCAGTTGGTCTGCCATTCGTTGGCGATGAGCAGGACGACGCGCTGTTTATGGTCCTTGACGATCATGGCGCTGTCGATGTTCTTCAGTTCTTTGTAATCGTGGCCGTTGGTCTGGATCCAGCGGGCGACGGTGTAGGGCAGGCGGTTCATTTCCAGGTCGACGCCGTATTCGTGTTTCAGGCGGTATTCCAGGACTTCGAATTGGAGTTGCCCGACAGCCCCGACGATGTAGCTTTCCATGGAGCCCAGGTTTTCATAGATCTGGACGGCCCCTTCCTGGGCCAGTTGGGTCATGCCCTTGAGGAACTGTTTGCGCTTCATCGAATCCTTGGCGCGGATGCGGGCGAAGAGTTCCGGCGGGAAGGTCGGGAAGTCCTTGAAGGTGACTTTCTTCTTGCCCGAATAGAGGGTGTCGCCAACGCCCATGGTGCCGTTATCGAAGACGCCGATGATGTCTCCCGGATAGGCATCTTCGACGATGGTCCGTTCCGTTGCCAGGAACTGCTGGGGCTGCATGAGGCGCAGGGTCTTGCCGGACTGGCGGTGTGTGACGGTCATGCCTTTTTCAAACTTGCCCGAGCAGATGCGCATGAAGACGATGCGGTCGTGATGCTGAGGGTTCATGTTGGCCTGAATCTTGAAGACGAACGACGTGAACTGGTCCGATGTCGGTTCGACGACGCCTTCCAGGCATTTGCGCGGCTGCGGCTTCGGAGCCATGCGCAGGAATTCTTCCAGGAAGGGCTTGACGCCGAAGTTGGTCATAGCCGAGCCGAAGAACATCGGCGTCAGTTCACCGCGCTTGACTTTTTCCATGTCGAATTCGTCGCCCGCTTCATCGAGGAGCTCGATGTCGTCGATGAGGCCCTGATGGACGTCTTCGTCGAGGAGTTCTTTGAAAATCGGGTCGTCTGCCGAGCCCTTGGTCGATGCCAGTTTGCGCTGGCCGTGGGTCGTGTCTTTTTCAAAGAGTTCGATAGACGACGAAGCCCGGTCGTAGATGCCCTGGTAGTTGCCATTGAGGCCGATAGGCCAGTTCATGGGGTAGGCGTGGATGCCCAGGATATCTTCGATTTCATCCATGAGGTCGAAGGGGTTGCGGCCGAAGTGGTCGATCTTGTTGACGAAGGTGAAAATGGGGATGCCCCGTTCTTTACAGACGCGGAAGAGCTTCTTCGTCTGGGCTTCGACGCCTTTTGCGACGTCGATGAGCATGACGGCGCTGTCGGCAGCCATGAGGGTCCGGTACGTATCTTCACTGAAGTCCTGATGGCCCGGCGTGTCGAGGATATTGATATGATGGCCTTCGTAGTCGAACTGGAGGACCGAACTGGTGACGGAGATACCACGCTGTTTTTCAATTTCCATCCAGTCCGAAACGGCATGTTTCGCCGTCTTGCGGGCCTTGACGGAACCGGCCAGGTGGATGGCACCTCCGTAGAGCAGTAATTTTTCAGTCAACGTCGTCTTGCCGGCATCAGGGTGGGAGATGATGGCAAAAGTACGGCGATTATTTACTTCATCGATTAATGACATAGTACACCTCATCTGTAGTTAAAGCTAAAACATGCAAACACTATTTATTATATCGGGTTTTTCTGGTAACCGCAAGGCATTTACGACTGGCATTTCTCGTCATTTCACGTTATAATAGACTTAATCTATACAGAATGAGAAGGAGCGTCTTACATCGTGATTATTACCAGAGAAACAGACTATGCCATCCGCATTTTACGATCCCTGGCTGATTTACAGCTGAAAAATATACGGGAAATCAGCGACGAACAGCTCGTACCCCGGCAGTTCGCCTACAAGATTTCCAAGAAACTCGAACGGGCCGGGTTCATCGAAATCATCCGCGGCGCCCAGGGCGGATGCCGCCTGACACGGGATTTGCACGACATTACCCTCATGGACATCATTAACGTCATGGAACGGGAAAACATGATCACCAGCTGCCTGGACGGCGATTTCCAGTGCCCGTACCATCACCGCTATGGTTTCTGTGACGTCCACGAAGCCCTGGCCGGTGTACAGGGCAAGCTGGCCGATTATCTGTCGACATTGAATCTATATGACATCATGTTTCCCCATGGGGGACCGGCCGTTTTGAAAGGGTCGGATACGTCGCACAATTTGTTATAAAGGAGCCTATTTATGAAAAAAACGACTCTCATCGCTGTTTGTGTCTTTGCCTTGTGGACGGCCCTGGCCCTGCCGGCTGTCCCGTCTTCCGTACAGGCCGCCAAAGGCGGTGGCGGTGCCCGCGTATCGGCGCCGAAATCGCTGCCGGCCCCGGCGCCTAAGAATGTGACGCCGAAAACGGGGACGACGAAAAATACAGCGCCCAGCCTGGGCAATACGAAACCGAACGGGCAGACGCAGGCCCGCAAGGCTGAAACGGCTCAGGCCAATACCAGCCGGACGACGTCTTCGTCCCGCCTGGGCAGCGTCATGCGCGGTATCGGCCTCTTTGCCGGAGGCATGTTCCTGGGCAGTATGCTCAGCCATCTCTTCGGCTGGGGTTCCCTGGGCTGGGGTGCCGATATCCTCGGCCTGTTAGTGAATATCTTCATCCTCTACCTGGTCATCAAAGGGGCAGCGGCCCTCTGGCGCTGGCTGCGCGACCGCCGCAGAAGGTGACGTATGGACGAATCGTTTATGAAAGAACGGGCGATTTTGCCGCTCATCGCTTCTATGGCCCTGCCGGCCGTCGTGTCGATGATCGTCAATTCGCTCTATAATATCGTCGACAGCCTGTTCGTCGCCATGATCAGCGAACAGGCCATGACGGCTGTGTCCCTGGTCTTTCCCATGCAGAACTTCGTCAATGCCGTCTGCATCGGCTTTGGCGTCGGCCTCAATGCCATCATTTCCATCTGCCTCGGTGCCGGTCAGAAGGGGACGGCCGATGTGGCTGCGACACACGGTGTCTTCCTGGCTGTCATCCATGGTCTGGTCATGACGGCAGGCTGTATCTGGGTTGTGCCATCTTTTTTGCGGGCCTTTACGCAGGACGCGGGACTCATCGACCTGGGGCTGCGCTATGCCGTCATCGTCTTTGCCTTTTCTACGATCCTCAGCGTCGACCTGGTCTATGAAAAGATGTTCCAGGCCGTCGGCCGCATGCAGGTCACCATGGCCGGCTTATCCCTGGGCTGCCTGGTCAATATCATCGGCGACCCGATTCTCATCTTTGGCCTGGGACCGATTCCGGCCATGGGGATTGAAGGCGCGGCCTGGGCGACGGGCCTGGGCCAGACGGTGAACCTCCTCTTCTATGCCGTGGTCTGTCATTGGCGGCCGCTGCGGGTCGAAGTTTGCCGCCGCCATCTCCACTGGGACATCGAACTCGATAAACGGCTCTATGGCATCGGCATCCCGGCGTCCCTCAACATGGGCCTGTCGTCGGTCTTCCTCGTCGCATTGAACCATCTCCTGGCGCCTTTTTCGCCGACGTATATTTTCATCCTCGGCGTCTATTATAAGCTCCAGACCTTTCTTTCTATGCCGACAAATGGTATCATTCAAGGTGTGCGGCCGCTGATCGGCTATAATTACGGAGCTGGGGAATTGGGCCGCGTGCGCCGCATTTATCGGACGACGCTGGTCCTCAACGGCCTGGTCATGGCGGCAGGCCTGGCCATCTGCCTGGCCGTACCGGACGTCCTCATGGGCTGGTTCACGTCCCGTGAGGAAACCATTGCAGCCGGTGCGTCGGCCCTGGGCATCATTGCCTGGGAATTCGTACCGTCGGCTTTGTCTATTACGGCGTCTGGCGCCCTGGAAGGGCTGGGGAAGGGCAATCCGTCCTTTGCCATCACCCTGCTGCGCTACGTCGTCATCAGCCTGCCGGCGGCGTGGCTCCTCTGCCGCGTTTATGGGCCAGACGGCGTGTGGCACGCCTTCTGGATCTTTGAATGTCTGGCAGCACTGGCAGCTTGGAAGATTTACGACCACTATGCCCCAGCCATTACGACAGAAAAGGAGACGACATGAAGTATAAGATCATTGCTTGTGATATGGATGAAACACTGCTCAGCAGCGACGCGACGATTTGCCGGCGCAATATCGAAGCTATTACGGCAGCCATTGCCAAAGGCGTGAAATTCGTGCCCTGTACGGGCCGGGGCTTCCGTTCCATCGAAGGCGTCCTGAGGACCCTGGGCCTCTACGACCAGGCGGACCAGTACGTCATCGGCTTCAACGGCGCCAATATTACGGAAAACAAGGGCAGCCGCTCCCTCTTCTGGGACCCGATCCCCTTTGACCTGGCCGACCGGATTTTCCGCCGCTGCTGTGCCTATGGTCAATGTATGCATATCTATACGCGTGATGTCGTCTACATCACGAATATTACGCCCGATGAAGAAGCCTTCCTCCACGGCCGCATGGGCTACGTGCCCGTCGAAGCGGAGGACCTCGATTTCATCCGCGGCAAAGAAGAAGTCTGCAAGCTCATCGTGACCAATACAGATTACGACTATTTGCAGCAGATACACGCTGAAATCCGCCCCTTGCTGGACGACATTACGGTCAGCTTCTCCAGCAACCGCTATATCGAATTCATGCACAAAGGCGTCAATAAAGGGGCGGGCCTGTGGAAACTGGCAGACCTTCTTGGCGTAGCCCATGAAGAAACCATGGCCATTGGCGACAACATCAACGACATCGACATGCTGAAGGCCGCTGGCCTTTCCGTCGGCGTCCATAACCTCAACCCCGTCATCCGCCAATACTGCGACGTCGTCACCGACGCCACCAATAACGAAGGCGCCGTCGCCGAAGCCATCGAGAAGTATGTGTTGTGAGCGTGGTTCGTGATTCATGGCTCATGGCTCGTAAGAAACTGAACTGCGAAGGCCGCGGCCGCAGGTCGCAGACCGTAAGCCTCTCCTAATAGGAGAGGTGGCCCGCAGGGCCGGAGAGGTTGAACCTCTCAGTCAGCTTTGCTGACAGCTCTCCTACAAAGAGAGCCAATGGGCATTTACATCTAAAGCCATCCGCTAACCCCTAGCCCCTAACCACTAACAACTTAAAAGGGGCTGTCGCACGAAGGCTTCTACCATCATGCGCGGC
>OGZF01000429.1_pt1 | contig 38328 bp, 35 predicted proteins | sample 1576771 | NCBI WGS metagenome assembly OGZF01 (sample SAMEA3541536, study PRJEB24748) | human gut metagenome | biome: human gut; feature: human-associated habitat; material: faeces | place: China | collected 2012
CCGCCTAATTCGTACAAAAGCAAACGGATTTTTTAGCACCTCTAGCGAGGTGTAGTTTCGTGCACCCATTTTTCAATGTCCATTGTCAAAAGATTTTTCTTTAAAAATGTTTCAATCTATGCTTGACAATATATAGTTGGTCTACAAGCCACTAGCCACTAGCCACTAAAGAGGCTGTCGCATGACGACGGCCTCTTTTTATTGACAGATGTTTTAATTAAAAATATAATAAAAATAATGGGTTATTGTAGGATTTGTATTCCCTGGCAATTCATGATTTTGTTAGATAGGAAGGAGACATTGGATGTTTTCTATTTTAAAGCGTATTATGCTGACGACGGTCATTGCTGTCGGTTTTATGATTGGCTCCATGACGGTGACGGCTCAGGCCGATATGCCGCCGACGATTGCTGAATCGGCCTGCATGATCGACGTCGATACAGGTAAGGTATTATATCAGGTCTATCCGACCAAGTGGGTCCACCCGGCGAGCACGACGAAAATCGTCACCCTCATTACGGCCCTGGACCAATATAAGGATAAGCTGGACCAGCCCTTGCAGATTTCCTGGGAAGCTGCCAATACGGAACCTTCCTGCCTGGGGATTGCACCGGGCGATCCCATTTCTATCCGTGAAGCCCTGCGGGGCATGATGGTCGTTTCCGGGAACGATGCCGCTGTCGCCGTCGCCCAGACTTTAGGGGGTTCTGTCGCCGGCTATGCGGAAAAGATGAACCAGGAAGCGGTCAAAATGGGAGCTACCCATACGAATTTCGTCAATCCCAACGGCTTGACGGCAGCCCATCACCACACGACGGCCATCGACATGGCCAAGATGGCTGCGTACGGGATGAAGAACTTCCCTGAATTTCGTTATATTGTAGGACTCAAATCCTATGATGTAAAATACATGGATGGTCGGGAACCGAAGCACGTCACGACGACAAACCATTTCCTGACGAGCGGCTATCCCGGCGCAAACGGCGTCAAGACAGGCTTTACCAATGCTGCTGGCGAATGTCTCGTTGCTTCGGCAACGCGCGACGGCCATACGCTGGTCTTGGTCCTGTACAACGACGACAACCGCTGGACCGATGCACCGACCATTTTAGATTACGGCTTCCGGAGATTGCAGACGGGGAAATAGCCTGACCGGGAGCGCGACGAGGGGGTATAGTTATGGCGCACGTTTTGATTATTGAAGATGACAGTATGATCGCTGCCATTGAACGGGACTTTCTTGAGGCCAACGGCTTTGAAGTATCCGTAGCCATGACGGGAAAGGAAGGCCTGAAAATCTTTGATGGCGGAGCCATCGAAGCAGTCCTGCTGGACATCGGCCTGCCTGACACGGATGGCTTCCTGTTGTGCCGCAAACTGCGGGACATCAGCAACGTCCCCATCCTTTTCATCACCGCTCGGGGGAGCGACGACGATAAGATTAAGGGATTGGGACTCGGTGCTGACGATTATATCGTCAAGCCTTTCAATCCATCGGAAATGATGGCCCGCCTGAAGGCCCATCTGGAAATCCATCAGAGACTGTTAGGGGTACGTCTCCAGGATGCCGATGACAACAAACCGGATATCCAAGTCGGCGACTTGCGCATTTTCATCAAGCGCCACCAGGTTTTCCGGGGAAAAACAGAAATCAATCTGACTGGGAAAGAATTCAATCTGCTCTTGTTCCTAGCCCGTCATCCCAACCAGGTCTTCTCCAAGAAGTACCTCTTCGAGATGATATGGCATCTCGATGCCCTGGGCGAACTGGCGACGGTGACGGTCCATGTCAACCGCCTGCGGGACAAGCTCAACGAAGTCGAACCGGAATTCACGGCAATCGAAACCGTTTGGGGAAACGGTTATCGCTTCCGCGTAGAAGAATAGAAAAAGGCGCTGTCGCATGAAGACAGCGCCTTTTTTGCAGTCAGCGGCTAGCTGTTAGCAGTTAGCGGGGGGATTTAAATTTAAAACCATCTGCTAGCCACTAGCCCCTAACTGCTAGCTACTAAAAAAAGGCTTGTCGCACGTGCGACAAGCCTTTTTTTTCACTATTAGTAATTAACGTTGCGGAGTTCGAAGAAGGACTGGGGATGTGCACAGACCGGGCAGATTTTCGGAGCTTCGACAGCTTCTACGATGAAGCCACAGTTGCGGCAAATCCAGGTCTTCTTGTCGGATTTCTTGAAGACTTCCTGTTTTTCGACGTTAGCCAGGAGAGCGAGGTAGCGTTCTTCGTGGTGTTTTTCGATTTCAGCGACTTTTTCAAATAAGAAGGCGATTTTGTCGAAGCCTTCTTCACGGGCTTCTTTAGCGAAGGTCGGGTACATTTCCGTCCATTCGTAATGTTCGCCGGCAGCAGCGTCTTTCAATGCGTTGATGTCGTTGGGCAGTTCGCCGCCGTTGAGGAGTTTGAACCAGATTTTAGCGTGTTCTTTTTCGTTGTTAGCCGTTTCTTCAAAGAAAGCTTTGATCTGTTCGTAGCCTGCTTTTTTAGCTACGCTGGCATAATAGGTGTACTTGTTGCGGGCCTGGGATTCACCTGCAAAAGCAGCCTGTAAGTTTTTTTCTGTTTTCGAACCTTTTAATTCCATAATTCATTTCCTCCTTGACAAAAAGTTATATTTGAAATTATTTTTTAGCACCTCTTTGGGTTGATTTCATTGTAGCACTTTTCAATCCTGATGTCAACGGATAATTATTATTTGTTAGTAGAAAATTTTTAACGGGCCCGGTTGTTGTCGTGGCCGTCTGCCGTATGGTCCCGGTCGCCAGCATGGCTGCTGTTCTGACTGCTGCTGCGGCTGTTCTGGCTCTGGCTGCTCCGGGAAGACGACGACTGGCTGCTGCGGTTCTGGGATTGGGAGCGGCTGTGGCTGGTGCTGTCGTCGCGGGTATAGGAATCCCACTTCGATTTGACCGTGTCGCCGGCATCTTCGGCCGAGTCCTTGAGGCTGCCGTATTTCGCCTTGAACTGGGCTTCAATTTGGTCCGCTTTTTCCGGGTACATGGCCTTCAGTTTAGCCAGGAGTTCGGCCTTGCTGGCATTGCCCTTGTCCAGGGCACCCTGGATTTCCTTATACTCTTTATAATAGGCCATCCAATGCTTCAGCGGGCCGTAATCGTTGCTCATGAAGGATGTGTAGCTGCCGAAGGCGCAGGCCAGTGTCAGGATGAGGAAGATGAGGACGCGCTTCATTTACTGCGCCCCCTTCCCGCGGGCTGCGGCGTGGCAGGCCTGGCTGGCCGAGCTGGCCGTCATGGCGGCGAAGAGGACCGTCATGACGACGAGGACCCGCGTCACCAGGGAGAGCGTCGGCAAGGGCAGGAGGTCCGTATAGGCATAGGCCGGGATGAAGGAAATGCCGATGGCTGCCAGGATGACGATGGCCAGGGCCAGGTAGAGGAAGCCGCTGAGGATGCCGAAGAGGGTCCCCAGGACGTCCATGAAGGGGCTGGCGACGGCTTTGGCCGCTTTGCCCATCTGGCTGTCGCCGTCGTTCCAGTTGAAGTCCTTGCCCGTCTTGGCGGCTTCGGCGGCGTAGCGCTGGCGCATGACCTGTTCCCGGTCGTAACGGCGCTGCTGCTGGGCCAGCTGCTGCTGACGGTAGTATTCGTCGTCCCGGTCCTGGTCATAGAAGACGCGGTCTTCCACGCCCGGCCCGAAATCGCCGTAGGCGCCGTATTCGTCGCCGGGCATACGCGGGTTGTCTTCGGGGACGATGGGTTCGCCGATATAATAGCGGTAAATGTTCTTGGGATGCCCCAGTTTACAGCAGATTTCTTCTTCCGACCTGCCTTCTTTGGCACCGAGGCGGAACTGTTCTTCGCAGTCTTCGATGATGCCCTTTAAATCATTTTTGTCGCTCTTGCGGAAATAGTAGCGCAAGAGGTCCATAAATTCATTCTTTCTCATGCTTTACTCTGTCAGGCCCTTCCTTTCCCGTGAGTGCTTCATAGCGCTGGTGAAACGTCGCCCCGTACTGCCAGGCAGCGACGCTGATGGCGGCGATGGCGATGATGACGATGAAGATGGCAAATACCGGCATGTCCGGCAAAAAGGCGACCGACGCCAGGGGCTCTTTTTCCAGGGCGATGCAGATGGCCACCCAGGCCAGGAGCGCGATGGCGCAGACCGTGCAGATCGTGCCGATGATGTAACAGCTGAGATAGGACCGGCGCAGGCTCTGCCGGCTCATCGATGATTTCAAAGCAATTCCTCCTCTTCAATTCATTACCTGTTATCTTAACACAGGCACTATAGCAGGTCAATCGCGGCGGCCCATTCCCTTGCGAAGGGGGGCCTGGGGCTATATAATGATATATAATTCTATTTGTCTTTTGAAGGAGGAATTTTGATGGCTGATTTTGTCCGTTATTATGTAGGTGACGTCGTTCAGATGAAGAAGGCCCATCCCTGTGGCTGCAATGAATGGGAAGTGCTGCGCATCGGCGTCGATTTCGTCATCCGCTGCACCGGGTGCGGCCACCGGGTCATGATTCCCAGGCCAAAATTTGAAAAGTCTGTAAAGAAACGATTAAAATGCGCTGGTGATGAAAGTGAAAAAGCGTAAAAAGTTAGAAAAAGGTATTTTTATTTTTAGGACTTTGTGGTACAATATTCAACAGCCGATATTTTAATGCTTTACTAGAATAAAGAACTAAAGAAAGGGAGGTCATAGGATGAACAACAATACCTTGGATGGAGTGAAGATGCTCCACCATGATGAAATGCGCAATTATGACCGGATCCAGGGGAAAATCATTTCTGTCATTATGAACCACGGCTGTAAGATTATTGAAACGCCGAGTTTTGAAGATTACGATGTATACCAGCACTTCTTTCCACAGCTCCGCCAGCAGATGGTCAAGACTATCGACACTGATGGCCGTGTCCTGGTCCTGCGGCCGGATGTGACGCTGCCTCTCGTCGAAACGGCAGCCCGCGAATTCCCGCGCTCGAACCAGCTGCTCAAGTTTGGTTATGTCAGTACAGTCTTCCGCGAATACTACGGCCGGTCGACGTATGGCAAGGATTTCCTGCAGGGGGGCATTGAAATCCTGGGCGACTCCAGCCCCGAATGTGACGGCGAAGTCATCGTCACGGCGGCTGAGATCCTCAAGGCCGTCGGCGTCGAAAACATCCGCATCGACATCGGTACGGCAGCCTATACGCAGGCATTGTTCGATGGCCTTCCCATTTCGGAAGAAGAGAAAGAAACGCTCAAAGGCTATATGGCCGACCGCAACCTCGTGGCCTGCAAGTCCTATATCGCCGCCCTGCCGGTATCGGCCGATGCCCGCAAGGCCCTGGAAGCCCTGCCGGTCCTCTTCGGGCCCTATGCCCAGACCCTGAGCAAGGCCCGGGATTACTCCATCAACAGCGGCATGCTCAACGCCCTGTCGCGGCTGGAACGGGTCTATGACTACATCCTTTATGCTGGCTATGCCGATAAGGTCCAGCTCGACTTCGGATTTGCCAGCCGCCTGGGCTACTATACGGATACGGTCTTCAAGGTCTACGTCGACGGCGCCCTGTACGACATCATCGACGGCGGCCGCTATGACCAGCTGTCGTCGCGGTTCGGCGTCGACCGCCCGGCCTGCGGCTTCGGCATGAACATCAATTTATTATATGAATATATGAACGATGCCGGCCTGTTGGAAGATACGGAACCGTCGTTCCAGATGGCCGTATCCTACACGGCTGGCGACCAGACCCTGGTCCGAGACCTCATGAACTGGCGCAGCCGCGGCTTCCGCGTCGCCGCCTATCCCGATTCGTCCTTCATCGACAGCGGCGATTACAGTATTCACGCTATCTACCGCAACGGCTCGTACTATAAGGACGGCAAGGCCATGACGGCCGAAGATTTGGAAGCACTCATGGGGAGGTTGTAACATGGCGATTCATATTGCACTGGCCAAGGGCCGTATTCATAAAGTGGTCATGAAGTATTTAGCCGAAAGCGGCTATGATTTCCCGACGTATTCCGAAGAGAGCCGCAAGCTCATCTTTGAAGACGCCAAGGGCCAGCTCAAAGTGACCCTGGTCAAGTCGCCTGACGTCGCTGTCTACGTCGAACGCGGCGCCGCTGACGTCGGTATCGTCGGCAAGGACGTCCTCATCGAAGAAGCGCCGGGTGCCGATGTCTACGAAGTCATGGACCTGGGCATCGGCCGCTGCCGCATGGCCGTCGCCGGTATCGCCGGCAAGAAGGTCGACATGACCAAGCGCATCACTATCGGCACGAAATATCCGCGCATTGCCCGCGGCTATTTCGAGGCCAATCATCACAGCGTCGACATCATCAAGCTCAACGGGTCCGTCGAACTGGCACCAATCGTCGGCTTGTCCGATGTCATCGTCGATATTGTCGAAACGGGCAATACTTTGAAGGCCAACGGCCTGGAAGTCCTGAAATACTTCATGGATTTCAGTGCCCGCATGATTTGCAATCCTGTTTCCTTTAAGATGAAATATAACGAAATCCAGCAGCTCATGGATGTCATCCGTGAACACAGCATGAAGGCATAACTAAGGGGGAGTTAGAGTGGAATGGATAGATGTACCCAGTGAAGGGTTGACCTTACGCGACATTCGCCGCATTACTAAACGGGACCAGGCAGAAAGTGAAGACATCCGCAAGGCTGTCGAAGCTATCCTGGCCGACATCGAACAGCGCGGCGACGCCGCTGTCCGGGAATATACGAAACGCTTCGATGGCGTCGACCTCGACAGTTTCCTCGTTTCGCCGGAAGAAATCGACGATGCCGTCGACATCGTCGGTCCCGATTTCATGGCCATTCTGGAAGAAGCGGCCGCCAACATCCGGGCCTATCATGAACGCCAGGTCGAACAGACCTGGATCGACACCTTCCGTCCCGGCGTCCGCCTGGGGGCCAAGTTCACGCCTATCCAGCGCGTCGGCGTCTACGTCCCCGGCGGCACGGCGGCCTATCCGTCGACGGTCCTCATGGACACCATCCCGGCCCACGTCGCCGGCGTCCCGTCCATCGCCGTCTTTACGCCGCCTGCCAAAGACGGGTCGGTCAATCCCTACATCCTGGCTGCGGCCCACGTCGCCGGCGCTACGGAAATCTATAAAGTCGGCGGTGCCCAGGGCATTGCCGCTGCCGCTTACGGCACGGAAAGCATCCCGCCGGTCTTCAAGATCGTCGGCCCGGGCAACGCTTACGTCGCCATGGCCAAGCGCCTGGTCTTCGGCACTGTCGGCATCGACATGATTGCCGGACCCAGTGAAGTCGGCGTCCTGGCCGACCACGACGCCAACCCGGTCTGGGTCGCTGCTGACCTCCTGGCCCAGGCCGAACACGACCGCCGGGCCGCCGTCTTCCTGGTCACGCCCAGCGCCGCCTTTGCCGGCGAAGTCGAAGCCGAAGTCCGGCGCCAGCTGGAAGAACTGCCGCGCAAGGACATCGCTGCCGAATCCATTGAAAAACACGCCAAGTTCTTCATCGTCAAGGATAAGGACCAGGCCGTAGATATTATGAACCTCATCGCGCCGGAACACCTGGAAATCGCCTTCAGCGACGCCGAAACGTGGGCCAAGAAAATCGTCAATGCCGGTGCTATCTTCATGGGGCCCTATACGACGGAACCCCTGGGCGACTACTTCGCCGGCCCCAACCATACCCTGCCGACTATGGGGACGGCGGCTTTCTCGTCGCCCCTCGGCGTCTATGATTTCGTCAAGCGCAGCAGCCTCCTGGAATACGATAAGGACGCTTTCACAGCTGTCGTCGACAAGGTCATGCGCTTCGCCAATGTAGAAGGATTGCAGGCTCACGGCCTGGCTGTAAGGAGGAGAATCGATGAATAATAACTGGCTTCGCAATACCATCCGCTCTTTTGAACCCTATGTCGTCCCGGAAATCCGGGAGCATACGGTCATCAACGCCAATGAAAGTCCGTACAACCTCTTTGATTTTCCCAAGGTCAAAGCCGATTTCCTGGAACGCACGGCCAAGACGCCGTCGTATCACTATCCGGACCCCTTTGCCGAAGAACTGCGGGCAGCCCTGGCGAAATACGTCGGCTGCCAGCCCCAGGAAGTCCTCGTCGGCAATGGCGGCGATGAAATCATCAGCCTCATCATGAATACCTTCCTCAATCCCGGCGATACGCTCCTGACCCATACGCCGACCTTCGACATCTACGGCATCGACGCCGAAGTCCTCGGTGCCAAGGTCGTCACCGTGTCCGACCTCGACGGCTACCGCCGCAATCGCGACGGCCTCCTGGCCAAAGTGGAAGAACTCCAGCCGAAGGTGACGGTCCTCTGCAACCCGAACAACCCGACAGGGGAACTGCTGCCCCTGGATTACGTCGAAAGCCTGGTCCAGGCTGCCGACAATATCGTCGTCGTCGATGAAGCGTACTTGGAATTTGCCGGCGCGCCGAGCGTCATTACCAAACTCGCCCAGTACGACAATCTCATCGTCATCCGCACCTTGTCCAAGGCTTTCGGCCTGGCCGGCTGCCGCGTCGGCTACGGCGTGGCCCAGAAGGAAGTCATCGACGCTTTGGGCCTGACGAAACTCGTCTACAACCTGAACATCCTCTCGCAGAACGCCGCCCTGGCCGCCATGGACTATGCCGATGAAATCCTGGCCCACAACATCCCGCCGACCCTGGCAGCGCGCCAGCATTTCATGGACGCCTTAAAGGACGTGCCGAATCTTACGGTCTATCCCAGTGCGACCAACTTCGTCCTGGTCCGCGTCCCCGACGGCCCGGCCATGGTCAAGGCCCTGCACGACGCCGACATCTGCGTCCGCTCCTATAAGGCGGCAGACCTCAAGAACTGCCTGCGCATCACCATCACCACGGACGACGTCGTCCGCCGCGTCGTCGCCGTCATGACCGAGGAGGCGAAGAAATATGCGTAGTGCCCAGATCGAACGGGAAACGGCAGAGACGCAGATCGCCGTCTCCCTCAACATCGACGGTTCCGGTACCTTCGGCGGCACGACGGGCATCGGTTTCTTCGACCACATGATGAATCTCCTGGCCTGCCACAGCGGCATGGACATTACTCTCCACGTCCACGGTGATCTCGACGTCGACACGCATCACACCATCGAAGACCTGGCCATCGTCTTTGGCGACGCCCTGACCCGGGCCCTGGGCGACAAGAAGGGCATCAACCGCTACGGCATGTTCTACTGCCCCATGGACGAAGCCCTGACGCGGGTCGTCATCGACCTCAGCGGCCGGCCCTACCTGGTCTACGACGTGAAACTCAACGTCGAACGCATCGGGACCTTTGAGACGGAAATGCTCAAAGAATTCCTCTATGCCCTGGCCGTCCACGGCCGCATGAACCTGCACGTCACCAATCTCTATGGCGAAAATGCCCACCACATCGTCGAATCGGTGTTCAAAGGGCTGGGCCATGCCTTGAAGGAAGCTGTCCGCATCGAAGGCGACGAAACGAGTGTCTTGTCGACAAAAGGGGTGTTATGATGAAGATTGCGATTATCGATTATGAAGTTGGCAACCTGGCCAACGTATACAATGCCTGGAAACGCCTGGGCATTGAAGCGGCCATTACCCGCGACCCGGCTGTCATCCGCGACGCCGATTTGGTCGAACTGCCCGGCGTCGGTGCCATCCGCGATGCCATGGGGAACTTACAGAAATTCGACCTCATCCCGCTCCTGCAGGAACAGGTCCAGAGCGGCAAGTTCTTCATGGGCGTCTGCCTGGGCATGCAGGCCCTCTTTGAAAAGAGCTACGAAGGCGGCACGTACGACTGCCTGGGTTTCCTGCCCGGCGACATCGTGCCCTTCCACACGAAACTGAAAGTGCCCCACATGGGCTGGAATGAGTTGGAATTCCGCCAGGAACACTGGCTCCAGAAAGGACTGCCGGCTCATCCTTACGTCTATTTCGTCCATTCCTACCATAAATCGCCAGTGGATACGCCCGACGTCATCGCTACGGCCGATTACGGCCAGCCCGTCCCGGCTATCTGCGGCAAAGACAATGTCCTGGGCTTCCAGTTCCATCCGGAAAAGAGCGGCCGCGTCGGCGAACAGCTCCTCCGGAACGTCGTCGATTACGTCATGAAGAAAGGGTGAGACTATGATTGTATTTCCCGCTATCGATATCCAGAATGGCCATGCTGTCCGCCTGCGTCAGGGCGTCAAGGACGACAGTACGACCTATTTTGAGAACCCCGTCGACGCTGCCGTCAAATGGTGCGACGAAGGGGCCATGTTCCTCCACGTCGTCGACCTGGACGGCGCCTTTTCGGGCAAACTGACCAATGCCTCAATCATCGGCGACATCTGTGAAGGCGTCGATATCCCAGTCGAAGTCGGCGGCGGCATCCGCAGCGAAGAAGCTATCGAAACGTATCTGGAAGCCGGCGTCAACCGCGTCATCATCGGGTCCAAAGCCGTCGAAGACCCGGAATTCATTGCGGCTATGGCCAAGAAATACAGCTCGTCCCTGGCCGTATCCATCGACGCCAAGGGCGATGTTGTCGCTACCCGCGGCTGGGTCGACGGCAGTGACAAGAAGGTCCTGCCCTTTGCCCAGTCCATGCTCGACATCGGCATCAATACCCTGGTCTATACGGACATCAGCCGCGACGGCATGCTGACAGGGCCGAACTTTGAAATGCTCAGCCAGCTCCAGCAGCTGCCCTTCATCCGCCTCATCGCTTCCGGTGGCATGAGCAGCATCGCTGATCTGAAGAAATTACAGGCCATGGGCGTCTACGGTGCCATCACCGGCAAGGCGCTCTACGAGGGGAAAATCACGATGGCCGAAATCCGCGCATTAGGGGGAATGTAAGATGTTGGCAAAACGTATTGTACCGTGCCTGGACGTCCGCGATGGCCGCGTCGTCAAAGGCAAGCAGTTTAAACATATCCAGGACGTCGACGATCCCGTCAAATTGGGGAAATTCTATTCCGACCAGCTCGCCGATGAACTCGTCTTCTACGACATCACGGCGACCCATGAAAAGCGCCATATCTTCATCGACGTCGTCCGCGCCGTAGCCGAAGCCATTACCATTCCCTTTACCATCGGCGGCGGCATCAGCAGCATCGACGACTTCCACCAGGTCCTGCGGGCCGGTGCCGATAAGGTATCGGTCAATTCGGCCGCCGTCCGCCGTCCCGAACTGATACGCGAAGCGGCCCAGCGCTTCGGCAGCCAGTGCGTCGTCCTGTCCATCGACGCCAAGCGCGATAACCACGGCAGCTGGCAGGTCTACGTCGAAGGGGGCCGCAAGAATACGGGCATCGACGCCATCGCCTGGGCCAAACAGGGCGTCGCCCTCGGTGCCGGCGAAATCTGCATGAATTCTATGGACGCGGACGGCGAAAAGGCCGGCTTCGACCTGGAACTGAACCGCCGCCTGGCAACGGAACTGCCTGTACCTATCATCGCTTCCGGCGGTGCCGGCACGATGCAGGATTTCAAGGATGTCTTCGACGTCGGCGTCGATGCCGCCCTGGCCGCTTCGGTCTTCCACTTCGGCCAGATCGACATCCCCGACTTGAAAACTTATTTACAGGGACAGGGAATTCCCATGAGAGGGGCAGAAGAATAAATGGAAAGTGTATCGATGAAAGACATTAAATTTGATGAAAAGGGCCTCGTGCCGGCCGTCGTCCAGGAAGGATGCAGCGGCAAGGTCCTCATGGTGGCCTATATGAACGCCGAAGCCCTGAAGCGCACCGTCGAAAGCGGCGACGCCTGGTATTACAGCCGCAGCCGCCAGGAATTGTGGCATAAAGGCGAAACGTCAGGGCATTTCCAGCACGTCCGCTCCATCGCCGTCGACTGCGATGCCGACACGATCCTCCTGACCGTCGACCAGGTCGGTGCCGCCTGCCATACAGGCCACAAATCGTGTTTCTTCCGGTCCATGACGGAATGGGAAAAGACCTATACGGGCAACTTGTCCATGCTGTCGGACCTGCGCGAAGAAATCAAGGAAAAACGCATCCATCCGACGGAAAAATCCTACACGGCTTACCTCCTGCAGACGGGCATCGACAAGATCTGCAAGAAAATCGGCGAAGAATCGTCGGAAGTCATCATTGCCGCCAAGAACGCCGACCCCGTCGTCAAGGATACGTCGGAAGCCGCCGATAACCTGCGCCTGGAAGTCTGCAAGGAATCAGCCGACCTCTTGTATCACCTGTCCGTCCTCTGGGAAGACACGGGCGTCACCGTCAACGACGTTATGAAGGTCCTGGAAGAACGGTCCCATGTCAAGGGCAATAAGAAGACCGTCGGCCATTTGGACAAGACTTTTTAAGTACGAGGAGGAAGGCGCGATGAAGAAAGTGATTTTTGACGTCGATGGCGTCTTGCTCAGTGAAAAACGCTATTTCGACGTATCGGCCCTGGTCGTCTGGGAATGGTATTACAGCCCGCGCTACATGCACCTCAAACCGGAACGGATTACGGCTGACCTCGACGACGATACCATTGCCGCCCTGCGGGCCCGTTTCTGGAGGAACGACGATATCTTATTGTGGCTCAAGAAACACGGCGTCAACAGCAACTGGGACATGGTCCACGCCCACATCGTCGTCACCTTGTGGCTCATGCTGGAAAAGTATGTCGCCGACCACGGCGGCCTGGAAGGGAGCCTGAAGAAAATCGACGATATCCAGTATTTGGGGTCCCTCCTGCGGGGCTATCCCGTACCGACGGCCGACGACGTCTATCGCCGCCTGAGCAATGTCATCCCCGAACGGGCCGGCAAGGACGAAGTCTTTACCTATCTGACCAATGCCGTCCAGTCGTCCCTGGGACCGGGCTCCAAGCAGTGGACGCCTCTCGATTCGCCCTTGTGGCAGCTGGAATTCGAGGCCTTCCAGGACTGGTATTTCGGCGACGAGCTCTATGAACAGACATATGGCAAGAAACCTTATGCACCGGGGAAACCGGGCTTTTTGACGCGGGAAGAACCGCTGGGGACTGTCGACGGCATCCGCAATATGTTCCGGGAATTGAAGAAACGGGGCTATCAGATCGCCATCGCTACAGGCCGGTCGAAAATGGAAATGGAGATTCCCTTCCGGACCTATGGCTGGCTCGACGAATTCGACGAACACTACGTTGCGACCTACAGCGACATCGAAGAAGCCGAAGCCATGCTGCACATGTCCCTGGACAAGCCCAACCCCTTCGCTTATTACCTCGGGGCCTTCGGCAAGAATAAGAAGCATTACCTCGACTACGTCAGCCATCCCGACGACTTCAAGAAGGGCATCTATTACGTCGTCGGCGACTCCCTGGCCGACGTCTGGTGCGCCCGGGCCATGGGGGCCACCATGATCGGGACTTTGACCGGTATCGACGGGCCGGCGGCCAAGCCCATGTTCCAGAAGGAGCACGTCCGCTACATCGTCGATTCAGTCGAAGAGATTTTAGATATTTTACCGTAGGAAGCATCATGAAGATTACAGCTATTGAAATCGGGAAGATCGCCATTCCCTTGAAGACGCCGTTCATCACGGCCCTGCGCCGTGTTGACGTCGCCGAAGACCTGGTTGTCAAGGTCCATACCGACGACGGCCACACGGGCTACGGCAACGCACCGGCGACGGTCGTCATAACCGGTGACAGTCACCAATCGGTCGCCGCTGCCATTAAATATACCATCGGGCCGAAACTCATCGGCCGGGATATCGACGACCGCGAAGATATCCTCGACACGATCCATCAATCTATGGTCCACAACACGTCGGCCAAGGCCGCCCTGGACATGGCCGTCCACGACCTCTTCGGCCAGCGTTACGGCCTGCCCCTGTACCGCTTCTTCGGCGGCCGCAAGACGCGCATCGCCTCGGACCTCACCATCAGCGTCAACGCGCCGGACACGATGGCTTCCGACGCCGTCCAGGCCGTTTCCCGCGGCTACAGCCACTTGAAACTGAAAGTCGGCATCGACCCGGCCATGGACTTCCAGCGCGTCGCCGCCATCCGCAAGGCCGTCGGGCCGGACGTCACTATCCGCCTCGACGCCAACCAGGGCTGGAAGCCGAAAGAAGCCATCCGCCTCATCGGCCGCATGGAAGACGCCGGCCTCGCTATCGAACTGGTCGAACAGCCCGTGGCAGCGGCTGACTTCGACGGCCTGAAACAGGTCACGGACCACGTCGCGACGGACATCATGGCCGACGAATCGGCCTTCAGCCCGCGCGACGTCTTCCGCCTCCTGGCCATGCGGGCCTGTGACCTCATCAACATCAAACTCATGAAGGCCGGCGGCCTGGCCCCGGCTGCCCAGATCGCCGCCATGGCCGACGCCGCCGGAGTCGTCTGCATGATGGGTTGTATGCTGGAAAGCAAAGTCGGCATCACCGCCGCTGCCGCCCTGTCTGCCGGCAAGGCCGTCATCACCAAGAACGACCTCGACGCCGCCGACCTCATGGCCGCCGACCCCGTCCGGGGCGGCATCACCTATGACAAAGACCACCTCGTCGTCCCCGACGCACTGGGCCTTGGCATTACGGCCATTGATGGCTGGCAGCCATTGTGATGAAATAGAATTTTTTGAAGAACCTGTTGCATGTGAAGACATGTACAGGTTCTTTTTTTTGTGTGAAAGTCTCGTATATCCTGAATTGCTAGTACATATATAAAGATAAAAATAGTCTATTTTAAAAGGCTATAGTTGAATGGAAAGAATACTTTTTTCTTGCTTATTTTGCATATTAGATGAGACTTAGCAAAACGATATAATCTAGATATATATTATCCATATAAAATCCCTTTAAAAAATACAAATGACCTTTATAAAAAGACAAGAAGGGAATATTGCTTTTAAAATTTATATTTGCGTTATATTATAGTATTCCCTATAAGAATACTGCCCTTTTTATTTACTTTGAGAACACAATGAATATATATAATAGTCATCAAAAATATATTTTGAATATATATTGACTAAGCGGCAGGATAACTTTTTCTAATTATGCATTTGGTAAATATAACGTAAAAATAACAAAAATACGAAGGCGATTTTGCTTATTATTTTTCTTGTGCTATAGTAACTATGAATTACTGGGGATACTATGTATATCATCCATTTACAAGGCAGTATATATTAAGATATCCAGTTTTAAATCTTGTCAAGCAATCATTACCACCATAATAGCAAACTTGATGAAACCCATCGAGATTATTTGCTGTGTCCGGAAAAATATGCGTAGCATGATATCGTGTACTCTTGGCAAGAAAAATCAAGGAGTGAATGAGTATGGCACAGGTAAGCGTGTGTATCCGAATGGATGCTGATTTAAAAAAGGCTTTTGAAGTATTCTGCAATTCTGCGGGATTGAGCATGTCGACGGCAGTCAATTTATTTGTAAAAAAAGCAGTCCGAGAACAGCGCATCCCTTTTGAAATAACGGCGGAAACGACAGAATGGAAAAAATGCCTGCCTGAAATCCCTAAGCCTTGATCCGGCTTATATGATATAAAAGATACCTATTTATTTCCTCTTAACATATGAAGGGTACCTTCATATTCCATATACAATATAGAGTAAAATTATCAAGTTAAGGACAGCTGTCATAATCTATTAATTTTGTATCTAAGTGAAGAAAGTGAGGCTTTTTATGAACCAAATTTATAAAGTCATATGGAATAAAGCGAGAAACGCCTATATCGTCGTTTCTGAATTTGCTAAGGGTTATGCCCGCAGTACGACGCGTTCCCGCGTTACTCGTTCGACAGCCATCCTCCGCTTGGCCGTCCTCTTAGCCTGCACGACTAGCGCTATCACTGTAGGTGCCCCTTTGGGGGTTCAGGCAGCCGCGACCGTCGATGCCGGGACTGCCAGCGGGACCAATGCCCTGGCTGTGGGGAGTACGTCCATAGCCAATGGGGAGGAAGCTGTTGCCATTGGTAGCAGCCAGGCCACGGCGGATTACACTATTGCCATCGGTGATGATGCAGTAGCCATGTCTTCCGGTGAAATCGCTATCGGGAAGGGTGCCGGCAATGCCGCAGACAACCGCACCAATGACGACAATGCCATTTCCATCGGTACCAGTGCCCGGTCCCGAGGCGCTGGCGGAGTAGCCCTTGGCAATCAAGCTTATTCCAATCTGGCCAAAGCTGTAGCCATTGGTGACAGCGCGACAGCCAATGGCGAAGACAGCGTGGCCATCGGCAGCGGAGCCGTTGCTAATACTATTGACGGAGTGGCCATTGGCAGCAATTCCTCTGTGGGCCGGGCTGTGGGAACGGCAGGTGGTCCCCGCTGGAACACTTCATCGGACATCGGTGGCCGCTGGTATACCTGGACTGCTACCAAGAACGCTACAAAAGGTACAGATGGTACTTGGACTACTTCCATCGATACTGCTTCCGGTGTATGGCAAAGCACTTTGGGGGCCGTTTCCATTGGCACTGACGGACTGACCGGCACCACCTACACCCGCCAGCTGACGGGCCTGGCCGCCGGGACCCAGGATACGGATGCTGTCAATGTGGCCCAGTGGAAAAACACCATGCTGGCCACCATCGGGGATGCCAAGGAAGACAGCAGCAATACCCGTTACGGATCAGATGGTGTGGCCCGGAACGTAACTCGTCTGGTCGATGAATATCTGACTTTGACCGGTGCTGCTGACGATGGCACGACTCTGACCAAGGATGATCTGACCACAGATGCCAATATCGGTACCATTGTAGGCGACAACAAGATCACCTTCCGACTGTCCAAGAACCTGACCGGACTGGATTCCGTCACCACTGGAAACACGGTGATGAATTCCACCGGCCTTACCATCACCAACACCGATGATAATACAAAGAATATTACGTTGAATGGAACCAACGGGAATGCTGTGATTGGTGGTGTGACTGTTGGCTATGCCGCAGACGGGGCTCTGAAATATATAGATGCATTATCAGGTAAGGCTGTCAACGATGCACCAGAGGGCACTTATGTATACGGTCTGAGCAACACGCAGTGGGATGGGACTACCTATGTATCCGGGCGGGCAGCCACGGAAGATCAGCTGTACTATTTAGGCAATAAGGCGGAGCAAGATATTAATAGTTTAGCAAATCAGATTGGCGATGGCACCTTTGGCCTGATTGCAGATGATGGTTACAGTGTACAGACGAACCTGGGGAGCCAGATTACCGTAAAAGGTGACGGCAAGAATATCACTACTAAAACGAACGATGGAGCTCTTGAGATAGACCTGAGCAATAATCTCGATCTTGGCAACGCTGGTTCCGTTCAGATGGGCAATACGACCATCAATAACAGCGGCGTTACGATCACTCATACCGATACCGATGGCAACAGTAATAACGTCAGCCTGACGGAAAATGGCCTGAGCAATGGCGGCAACGCCATCACCAATGTGGGCAGCGGCGGCACTACGGAAACCAATGCAGCCAACATCGGCGATGTGAAGAAATTGGCTACCACCGTTACCGGCGGCACCAACACCACTGTGACATCAACAACGAATTCCAACGGCGGGACCGAGTATCAGGTGGACCTGAAAAATAAGGTAACATTGGGGTCAGATTCTGCAAAACAAGTAGTTTTAGATGGAGATAGCGGACTTGTGAAAGCGGGGACGAATATTACCCTGGACGGAGTTAATTCTCACGCCTATATCGGTGGCGTGAACGTGGGACATACAGCAGCAGGGGCTTTGTCCTATCGGGATGCATCGGGAAACGTCGTGACAGATCAAACGGTACCGGAAGGTAACTATGTGTACAGCCTAGACAATACGACATGGGATGGCTCTCATTATGTATCCGGCCGGGCAGCCACGGAAGACCAGCTGCATGCCGTCGAGTCGAATGTTAACCAAAAAATCGATAATATCAATACGGCCATCGAGACTGTCGATAAACATCATACAGAAGTCACGGTCAATGGTGGCACGGCTCCGGCCAGCGATGGTACCTATACAGACGGCAACCTTCAGATTGCCCAGACGACGGGGACTGACGGGCAGAAGATTTATGATCTCAAGCTCAGCGACAATCTCTCCATCGGTGGTGCCGGCCAGAACGGCCAGGATGGCAGCAATGGACATATGGACATCAAGGGGGCCGATGGGACTTCTGGTGTATCCCTGGACGGCCAGGATGGTATCTCCATCAAAGGTTCGGATGGCAATAGCAGTGTCACCATTTCCGGCAAAGATGGCGTGGATGGCGTCAATGGCGCGGAAGGCCATATCGGTCTCAACGGCAAAGACGGCGTGACGGACATCTGGACGACGGCAGGTACGCCTGGCCTGAACGGCGGGGACGGGGAAACCATGACCCGTATCGTCTACCAGAATCAGAACGGTGATATCCACGAAGCGGCAACCCTGGATGACGGTCTGAAATTCGGCGGCGACTTTGGCACGGCTTCTGCTGTGAAACTGAACAAGCAGGTCAACGTCAAGGGCAATGCCAAGAATGAAGCCGACCTCACGGATGGGAACATCGGCGTGGTATCCAGCCAGGACGACGAAAACGGCCAGCTCCTGATTAAGCTGAACAAGGATCTGAACTTGGGAGACACTGGCTCTGTCAATATGGGCAATACGGTCATCAACAACGACGGCGTCACGATTACTCATACCGATACCGATGGCAAAAGTAATAATGTCAGCCTGACGGAAAGCGGTCTGAGCAATGGGGGCAACAAGATCACCAATATCGCGGCAGGCAAGGTCAGCAGTGATTCCACGGATGCCGTCAACGGCAGCCAGCTGTATGAAGTCCAGACTCTGGCCGGTCAGCATACTACGGTCAAGGCCGGTTCAGAGAATATTTCCGTTACGGAAGGCACCAACACCGCTACCGGAGGCAAGGAATATACGGTGGACCTTGCCAACGATGTCACCTTCGGCAGTGGTGCCAACCAGATTGCCATCAATGGCAGTGGCGGTACGGTTACGGTCGGTACAGGGGACAATCAGGTCAAACTGGACGGCACGGACGGCAGTGTCACGGCTGGTAATGTGACCATCAACGGCGGTGGCAGCGGCACCATTGACGGTCTGACGAATACGACTTGGACGGAAGGGACATTCACTTCGGGCCGGGCGGCTACAGAAGACCAATTGCATGCTGTCGAGTCGAATGTTAACCAGAAAATCGATAATATCAATACGGCCATCGAGACTGTTGATAAACATCATACAGAAGTCACGGTCAATGGTGGCACGGCTCCGGCCAGCGATGGTACCTATACAGACGGCAACCTTCAGATTGCCCAGACGACGGGGACTGACGGGCAGAAGATTTATGATCTCAAGCTCAGCGACAATCTCTCCATCGGTGGTGCCGGCCAGAACGGCCAGGATGGCAGCAATGGACATATGGACATCAAGGGGGCCGATGGGACTTCTGGTGTATCCCTGGACGGCCAGGATGGTATCTCCATCAAAGGTTCGGATGGCAATAGCAGTGTCACCATTTCCGGCAAAGATGGCGTGGATGGCGTCAATGGCGCGGAAGGCCATATCGGTCTCAACGGCAAAGACGGCGTGACGGACATCTGGACGACGGCAGGTACACCTGGCCTTAACGGACAGGATGGCGAAACCATGACCCGTATCGTCTACCAGAATCAGAACGGTGATACCCACGAAGCGGCTACCCTCGATGACGGCATGAAGTATAGCGGTGATTCCGGCAGTGCTGCTGTGAAATTGAACAATAATGTCCAGGTTTACGGCGGTGCGACGGAATATGCCGATGGCAGTAATATTGGTGTTGTTGCCTCGCAGGATGGCGACAATGCGCAGCTGCAGATTAAACTGGCAAAAGATTTGACGGGCATCAACAGTATTGAAGCAACGACAATTAATGCGTCGACGATTACTGGCGATACATTCCAGGCTGGCAATACAATCGTCGATAATAACGGCCTGACTATCAAGACTTCTGATGCAGACCGGACTATCTCAATCACCGACGGCAACGTCAACATGGGTGGCAACACTGTCAGCGGGGTTGCTGATGAACAAGTGGCTCCAGGTTCGACCGATGCCGTCAATGGCAATCAGCTCTGGCAGCGTGACCAGGCTATCAACAGCCTCGGTGGAGCTGTCAACAAGCTGGATAGCCGCGTCAACCGCGTCGGTGCCGGTGCTGCAGCCCTCGCTGCCCTGCATCCGTTGGATTTCGACCCGGATGATAAGTGGGACTTTGCTGCCGGTTATGGTAATTATAAAGATGCCAGCGCCGTAGCTGTAGGGGCTTACTATCGTCCGAATGAAGACACGATGTTCAGTATCGGCGGCTCTTTCGGCGGTGGTGAAAACATGGTCAATGCGGGCGTCAGCTTCAAATTGGGCCAGGGCAACCACGTTTCGACATCCCGCGTCGCCATGGCTAAGGAAATCAAGGATTTGCGCAAGGAAATCGAAGGCCTGCGCAGTGCCTTGGCAGATGTCGCAGCTGGGAATCGTCTGGATCCGACGAAGACGAAACTCTTCCCGGATATCCCGCAGAACCATTGGGCTTATAACGAAATTGCCCAGTTGTACGGAAATGGCATCGTACAAGGGTATCCAGATGGCAACTTTGGCGGCGACCGCATGATGACCCGTTATGAATTTGCCCTGATGGTATATCGGCAAATGCAGCGCGGAGCTGCGCTCAGTGACCGGATTGTCAATGAATTTGAACCGGAACTGGAACGCATCCGCATAGATACAATTACTAAAGATAAAGATGGGAATCCTGTTATTCAGCGAGTCCGCGTCATTAAAGATAGAGGATAATCGAAGGCCCTCGCATGAAGGTTTCTACCATCGTGTGGGGGCTTTTGGTTTTAAAGGAAGGAGTATTTTATGAATGGAATCAATCAGAAAATCATTTATGCATTGACTTCTATGGCTGTATGGGGAATTACCCTGCCGGGTATAGCAGAGGCGGCTAATCCGCCGTTGATGGGTGAGACTCGTGATGCCATCGGCCTTTCAGTAACTCAGGATGAGGTGCTGACGGACGGGACCTCAACCACGATTACGGAACATGTAAATGATTTAAAGAATGTTATAGGTATACAAGTATCTCAGGAGGCTGCCCTGAATCTGGGAAAGCAAAGTGAAACGATTGCAACGGCTGATGGCTCCGTCGATGGAGATGGTGACTGGGATATCATTGGTTTGGAAGTCAAGGACCAGGGGAGCAGCCTGCTGGGCGGGGAACAGACCACCGTTCGGGCAATCCAGGAAACCGATGATAATTACTCCGTAATTGGCTTGAAAGCCCAGTCTGGTACAACTGTCACTCTGGGGGAAAATGCTCTTATTGCAGCAACAATCAATTCGAAAACCAATAACCCGTCCCACGGCTTGCTGAGTTATGGCCTGTTCAACGACGATTCCGTCGTTGATCTGGGAACCCATGCCGAGGTGGAATCTACTGGCTATATTGCTACCGGTGTCCTCACCCAAAATAAGGGAGGCATAACGAATCTGGGGGATTTGACACAAATCAAGGTCTCTTCCATGACAGGTGTGGATGAGAAAAACAACGCTGCATATGTGACGGGCGTCTTTACGAAAGATGACGGCGTCACGGTTCTGGGCCGCAATGTGGTTATTGCGGCAGAGGCGCAGGTGGAAGCTATAGGTATTAACACCGGCAGCCAGGGGAAAACAGTGGCAGGAGATGGACTTTCCGTTACGGCAGACAACAAAGGAGATGATAGAACATATGCCATTTTTACCAGTGACGGCGGAACGGTTGAAATCGGCGATGATGCTTCTCTGACAGCCACAAACAGAAATGGAGGAAGTATTGCCGGCATTGACACCACATCCGGGGGCACTGCCTCAGTCGGAAACCGTGCAGTCATTACGGTGTCCAATAACGGCGGGGGTGCTATAGGGATTTCCAGTGAAGGAGGTACCACCCTGACGGGAAGCGACACTTCCATTACCGTAAACAGTCTGGAAGGAATGGGGATTTATACCGACAATGGAACCACCTCCCTGGAAAGCGGGTCCATCACCGTAAATGGTGATGGCGGAATGGGTATTGTCAGCTATAATAACGGCGGATATACTGTTGCAGGTGACCATACCTCCATTACCGTAACCGGGGAAAAATTGAAAGATGATGATTTGGTATTGGCCAGCAAGGGCATTTACAGTTTAAACAATGGCATCACCAGTCTGGGAAACAATGCATCCATTACCGTAAACGGCAGCGAAGGAACAGGGATTGTCAGTGAAGAAGGCGGTCAAACGATTGTTGGCGAAAATGCTTCTGTTACGGTAAAAGGGGAAAATGGCGTGGGTATTTCCAGCCATTCCCAGGGAGTCAGCAGTCTCCAGGACAACGCTTCCATTACGGTGAACGGCACTGCCGGGACAGGGATTATCAGTCAAGAAAGCGGCAGCACGGTTATAGGCGAAAATGCTTCTGTTACAGTGACTGGAGCAAACGGCGTGGGTATTTCCAGCCTTTCCCAGGGAGCCAGCAGTTTTCAGGATAATGCTTCCATTACGGTGAACGGCCCTGCCGGGACAGGGATTGTCAGCAAAGAGAATGGCAGCACGGTCATAGGCGGAAATGCTTCTGTTACAGTGACTGGAGCAAACGGCGTGGGTATTTCCAGCCATTCCCAGGGAGTCAGCAGTCTCCAGGACAACGCCTCTATTACGGTGAACGGCACTGCCGGGACAGGGATTGTCAGTGAAGAAAGCGGCCAAACGATTGTTGGCAAAAACGCATCTGTCAGCGTGAATGGAGCAGATGGCGTGGGCATTTCCAGCTTTTCCCAGGGAATCACCAGCCTGTTGGACAATGCCACTGTTGCGGCGGAAGGCCGTGGTGTAGAAAGCCAAACATCCGGTGCCGTTATCTTTGCGGGCAGCGCCAATATCATGGGTGGTCAGTATTCCCTGTTCAGCCAGGATGCGGACAGCCTCATCGACTTGACTGCTGTCGGCACCCGGAAAACCATCCAGGGGAACATGCTGGCCAGCAATGGGGGCACGATTCGGGCCGTGCTGGATACGGGGGATTCCTTCTTTACCGGTGCTTCTGGTGTGGAGGGAGAGGGCGGTGAACTGGACCTGGACCTGGCCAACGGGGCCCGGTGGAACATGAACGGGGACAGTTCTGTCACCAACCTGACCCTGAACAGCGGGGCTGTGGTCAACATGGCGGCCAATCCGGCTTATCAGCAGCTGTCTGCTAATAATTTCAGTGGCAGTAATGGCATTTTCTACATGAAAACGGATTTGGACAGTCAGACCGATGGGGATAAGGTGCATCTGACTCAGGCAGACGCCGGCTCTTCCGGTAAGGTGCAGGTCTATGATGCCAGCTTTGTCCGCGGCAAAGAAGTTACCGGCACGCGTCATCTCCTGTTGATTACGGATGACAGCGGCCAGGCTTCCTTTACCGGGGAATCCCTGAACCGTGGCGGCCTGTGGGATGTGACCCCGACCATTCAGAATGGTTCCTATGTCCGGAATACCCTGGGCGTGGCAGATGCCAAGGATACGGAATGGTACCTGACCAAGCTGGAAAAGACTGTCAATGAGGACAGCCGGCCTCTGCTGGTTGGCGGGGATAATGTATATGGAATGTATCGTCATAGCCTGGATACACTTTGTCAGCGCCGAGGAAATCTGCGCCAGCGCAATAAAAAAGATGATGCCGATGGAATCTGGGTACGTGACCGCGGCGGCAGGATGACTGGCGACGGCTGGGACAGTAAGTACAATATTTTCCAGTTGGGGTATGAGTACAGTGTCAATCCGGGCAGTGTGTATGGCCTTTTTGGCGAACGGGGCATTGCCTCACCGGATTATAAAACTGGGACTGGCAAAGAGCATACTTTTGCCGGGGGCTTATATGGCACGTGGTTTGGAAGCCATGGAAGTTACACGGACGTTGTAGCTAAGTTCGGCCGGGATGATTCTCATATTTCGACGTTTGGCCCATATCCGGACAGCGCTGATTACCGCACAGACGAACAGAGTTTAAGCATCGAATACGGCAAGACCATTTATCGCGGGAAAAAACGGGAATTCTTTATTGAACCGCAAGTACAGCTGGTTTTTGGGCATTTGAATGATGTATCGTATACCACGGCCCGTAAGACTCACGTCGAACGCGATTCTTTTAACAGTACGATTGGGCGTTTAGGCATTGTATTGGGCAAGACCCATGATCAAGGCCGTCATCCATTTGATTATTACCTCAAAGCGTCGGTACTTCATGAATTTAGCGATAGCCAGGATGTTCACATGCAGTCTGCCAATGGAGAAACTCTGGATACGAGCCTCGACTATGGGGAAACCTGGTATGAAGCTGGTTTTGGCGGAACGTACCGTTTGAGTTCGGCAGCTTCCTTGTATGCTGATGTGGAACGGTCTTTTTCTAGCAACATCACGACGAAATGGCAGGTCAATGCGGGCTTGACTTGGCAGTTCTAAACCGGTTTTTATTGACACCGGCGCCGACATTTTTTATAATTAAATAAGTCTGAAAAAGTTAGTCATGGAACCCTTCGGCTTGTACAGCAGGTCTGAAGGGTTCTTGTACGATGAATCGTTTTTTACATAGGAGGTACAATGCGTTTACGAAGAAAACCGTGGATTGACGAGGCTATCAAGGATTACAGTGATTTTCTCCATTTGGAAAGCTGCGAAAGCTACAAGGGGAAATGGCGGACTCTCTTTAAGAATCCCGATGCACCGCTGTGGGTCGAATTGGGGACGGGGAAGGGGAATTTCATTTCCCAGATGGCCCAGATCCACAAAAATGTCAATTTCATCGGCATCGAGATCCAGGTCGGCGTCCTCTATTATGCCGGCAAGAAGTGCGCCGCTGCCGAAGTGGACAATGTCCAGCTCCTGCGCTTTGACGTAGCCCGCCTGGAAGATATTTTTGCCCCAGGGGAAGTGGACCGCTTCTTCATCAACTTCTGCGATCCCTGGCCCAAGAAGCGCCATGCCAAACGGCGCCTGACGTACCGCGGTTTCCTCGACCGCTACGCACGGCTCCTGCGGGAAAACGGCCAGATTTACTTCAAGTCCGATAATGCCGGCCTCTTCGATTTCACCCTCGACGAGTTCCGCGAATGTGGCTGGCCCTTGTCGGAAGTGACTTATGATCTGCATAACAGCCCGATTTTGAATGAAGCCATGACGGAATATGAAGCGAAGTTCAGCGCCAAGGGACAGCCCATTTTCCATTGTGTCGCTACGCGTCCCAAGGAAGTGATTGCTCATGTTAAAACCCAGACTGACCGTCCGGACCCGGCGCCGGAGGACTAACGTCCTCTGGCTGGTGGGTATCTTTTCGTGCCTCGTCGTCATCGGCATGGAAAATATCCTCAGCTCGACCTTTGTCCTCGATGGCGGCAGTACGGTCTACGGGTATCTGCTGAAGCAGGTGGGCTTCCTGGTCCTGGGCCTGCTGGCCGCTGCCGGGGTCTGGCATCTGGGCTATCAGTGGCTGCGCCGCTGGTGCGGTACGCTGGTCCTGATCAGCGCCCTGCTGCTCTTTGCCGTCAAGGCCATCGGCATCACTGTCAACGGTGCTCAGCGCTGGCTGGGCTATGGGGCCGTGTCTTTCCAGCCGTCGGAATTTGCTAAGCTGGCAGCCATCATTTGCACGGCTGCGGCGCTGACTTTCTTTTGGGAATGTCACGGTGACCAGCAGACCGTCGTCGAACGATTCACTAAAAAATGGCGCATCGAGCACTTGGCGCCATCGTTAATGGCAAAGAAGAAGCTCTTCAAGAGCTATGGTCTGCTCTGCCTCTTGCCGGCTCTCTTCCTTTCTGCTATTATCTTGATCCAGCCTGATGCCGGTACGGCTATCGTGCTCTTTGTGCCGTCGGCGTTCATGCTCTTTTGCAGCGGCATCCCGCTCTATGACCGGCACTGGTCGTACAAGAAAATCGGCCTGTGGACCCTTGCGGCAATCGTTATCGGCGTCCTGGCTTTTTATTTCTTTGGTCATGATTACCAGAAAGACCGCATCCGGGCCTGGATATACCCTGAGGACTACAAGAAGACCATCGGCTATCAGATAACCCAGAGCCTCATCGCCATCGGTTCCGGCGGCGTCTGGGGCCAGGGCATGGGGACGGGCATCAGCAAGTTCAGTTACCTGCCCGAAGCCCATACGGACTTCGCCTATGCCATCCTCTGCCAGGAATGGGGCTTTTTGGGCGGTGTCCTGGTCTTATTCCTGTTTTTCGCCCTGATTTATTTTGGTGTCCAGGCGGCAGGCTCCTGTCAGGACCGGTTCGGCATGTTCCTGGCCATGGGAATCACCTTTTCCCTCGGCGGCCAGGGCCTGGTCAACATGGCCATGGTCACGGACCTGTTTCCCGTCGTCGGTGTCCCGCTGCCCTTCATCAGTTACGGCGGGTCATCCCTTATTTTGAACCTGATTTCTGCGTCGCTCCTGCTGCGCGTCAGCTATGATAATTACATGGCCGCGGCCAAGGCGCAGGACTTGAGTGCCCAGCAGGCCCGGCAGGCTTTGCGTCCGCCCTTTATGGGGCATTGAATTTAGGAGGATTTTGATTTTATGGAACAACGAAGAATTATACATGTGGAAGAACGGCTGCCTATCTTGCCGACGATTCCCCTGAGTTTACAGCATCTCTTTGCCATGTTCGGCTCGACGGTCCTGGTCCCGTTCCTGCTCCACGTCGACCCGGCGACGGCCCTGTTCATGAACGGCGTCGGTACGCTCATTTATCTGACCATTTGTAAATGGCGCCTGCCGGCCTACCTCGGTTCGAGTTTCGCCTTCATTTCGCCGGTCCTGGCTGTCTGCGCGACACCGGGCATGTCCTATGGCGACGCCCAGGGGGGCTTCATCGTCTTCGGCCTGTCCTTCATGATCCTGGCGGCTATTGTCGACAAGGTCGGCACCAAGTGGATCGACGTCCTCTTCCCGCCGGCTGCCATGGGCTCCATCGTAGCCATCATCGGCCTGGAACTGGCGCCGCTGGCCATGAATATGTCCGGTTATATGGGCGAAGTCCAGGGCATGTCCAATGAAACGGCCATGATCATTTCGACGTTCACCCTGGTCGTCACCATCCTGGCCACCGTCCTCGGCCGGGGCTTCATCGGCATCATCCCCATCCTCATCGGCGTCATTGCCGGCTATATCCTGTCGTTTTTCATGGGCGTCGTCGATTGGACCCATGTCCAGGAAATGCCCTGGTTCGCCTTTCCGACCTTCTATAAGCCGGAATTCAATCTCAGCGCTATCATGATGATTATGCCGGCCCTGTTCGTCGTCCTGGCCGAACACCTGGGCCATCTCTTCGTCACCAGCGATATCGTCGGCCGCGACCTCATCAAGGACCCGGGCCTGCACCGGTCGCTCTTTGCCGACGGCTTGTCCAACGTCCTGTCCGGCCTGGTCGGTTCGACGCCGAATACGACGTATGGTGAAAACATGGGCGTCATGGCCATTACCGGCGTATACAGTACGTGGGTCATCGGCGGCGCTGCTGTCTTTGCCATCCTCTTTTCCTTCGTCGGCAAGATCGCAGCCCTCATCCACGCCATCCCGACGCCGGTCATGGGCGGTGTCTGCATCCTCCTGTTCGGCTTCATCGCCGCTTCGGGCCTGCGCATGCTCGTCGAAAAGAAAGTCGATTATACGCGCTCGAAGAACCTCATCCTCACGGCTGTCACCATGATTTCCGGCCTCAGCGGGGCGACTATCGTCCTCGGTCCGGTCCAGCTCAAAGGCATGGGTCTGGCTACGGTCGTTGCCATGGTCATGAGCCTCATCTTCCTTTTCTTTGAAAAGATTCATTGGGCCAACGAATAGCAGGCCATCTGAAAGGAGTTCCGTCTATGACTATTCCACAACCGAAAACCCGCGACGATTTGATCGCGCTGCTCTCGATTACCGATCCTGATGAACTCCAGGCGCTTTATGATGCGGCTTATGCCGTCAAGGCCGCCGGTGTAGGACGCGTCGTCTATTACCGGGGCCTCGTCGAATTTTCCAATTACTGTATCAAAGACTGCAAATACTGCGGCATCCGCAAGAGCAATGACGAAGTAGAACGCTTCGATACGCCGCGCGAAGACATCCTGGCCATGGCCCGCTGGGCCTGGGAGAACCGCTACGGCTCCCTGACCCTCCAGTCCGGCGAACGGCAGGATGAAGAGTTCATCGACTACGTCGAAGGCCTCGTCCGCGACATCAAGGCCTTGAGCCACGGCGAACTGGGCCTGACCCTCTGCGTCGGCGAACAGACGGAAGAAACGTACCGCCGCTGGTTCGACGCCGGCGCCCACCGCTATCTCCTGCGCATCGAAACGAGCAATCCCGACCTCTACGCGACGCTCCATCCTCAGGACGGCCATCACCGCTGGCAGGTCCGCAAGGACTGCCTGGACATCTTGCGCCGCATCGGCTACCAGGTCGGGACAGGGGACATGATCGGCCTGCCCGGCCAGACCCTGGGCGATTTGGCCGATGACATCCTCTTTTACCGGGACATGGACATCGACATGATCGGCATGGGTCCCTACGTCGTCCATCACAATACGCCGGTCGGCAAAGATGTCATGGCTGCCGGCATGGACAGCGCCGAAGAAAAGAAGCGGCGCCTGGAACTGGGCCTCAAGATGATCGCCATCACGCGTCTCTTCCTGCCCGACGTCAACATCGCCGCCACGACGGCTCTCCAGGCCCTCCATCCCCTGGGACGGGAACTGGGCCTCAAAGCCGGGGCCAACGTCCTCATGCCCATCGTCACGGTCCCCAAATATCGCCCACAGTACCTCTTATACGACAACAAACCCTGCGTCGACGAAGTACCGGACCAGTGCAAGAACTGCCTCAGCGCCCGCGTAGCCTCCGTAGGCGACACCATCGGCCTGGGACAATGGGGCGATTCGCCGCACTTTTTCCATAAGAAATAGTAGAGGGCGCCCAGAGTGCGCCCGCCGGTCGCAGTTCGCCTCAGAATCAGATTGACAACATCGCTTCAGGATACGCTTGACTCGTAAAAAAAGGCCCCGATTGGGGCCTTTGCTCTTTGAGGTTTGTAGTACGGAGTTTGTAGAAGAGGGCTTTAAATTTAAAAACCTTCACTGAAAACTACAAACTTAAAACTCCCCAAGGGGCTGTCGCACGTGCGACAGCCCCTTTTTTATTCGATAAAAAATAGGTGAATATGATATAATTAAAAAAAGGTTTGTTGGGGGTGAAAAAATGCGTACCAAAGATGAACTCAAAGAAATTATCCGAATCATGGCAGATACTTATTATCAAATCTTTGGAGATGCCATAGAGCAAATACTGCTTTATGGGTCATATGCCCGTGGAGATAATACGGTTGATTCAGATATTGACCTGGTAGCGATTGTCCGGGGAGATCGACAAATATTGCAAAATAAATTGAAACAGGTATGGGACGTTTCATCTGATTTAGAATTACAATATGATGTTATTATTTCGCCAACTGTAATCCCTTATGATGAATATATCAAATATAAAGAAGATGTGCCTTATTATCGAAACATCCAGAAGGAAGGAGTGAACATTGTTGCATGAACGTCGTCTAGAATTGATGAGCGATTTCATTCCGGAAGTTTTACAAGCCATTCCTGGTGAAGGTTATTCTATCTTCGTATATTTTAATGATGGAACCGTACGGCAATACGATGCTTCCCAATTAATTACTCAGCCCGGCGTTTTTCAAAAGTTACAGGATTTAAATACATTTCGCTCGTGCATGACTGTATTAAATGGTACTGTTGCTTGGGACTTAGAGGGGAATCGCGACGAAACACGGTGTATAGATATTGACCCCTTTACTGTGTACGATTCGCCAGTCGTAAAGGACCCGCTGGAGTTGGATAAGAGGGGTTCTTCATGTCCTGCATAGACTTGATATCATAGTGAAAGAACCTCTCAGTCAGCTTTGCTGACAGCTCCCCTTAGCAAGGGAGCCCTGAGCCAATAAAAAATTTAAATTTAAAGCCATTTGCTAACCCCTAGCCACTAGCTGCTAACCACTCAAAAAGCCCTGTCACCTACGCGACAGGGCTTTTTGGAAATTGGCGGAAAGGGTGGGATTCGAACCCACGGTGCGTTGCCGCATCACTAGTTTTCAAGACTAGCTCCTTAAACCACTCGGACACCTTTCCATAACGAAACTATTATAGCAGAGTTTTCACAACTCCGTCAAGGACGGCACAGGGACTTGCTAATTGACTTTTATATGGTATATAATTAGGTGTATCTTTATGTCTAAATCTTTTGTTTATAGAAAAGGGGCAGTGATAATGTATCACATAAGTGTTTTGACAGGACGTCAGGATGAAGATGATTTTGGAGAGAGACTGCGCGATGTAGCGCGCGTTGAATATTGTCCTCCCGGAGATGAAGAAGAATTGGCCGACAGGCTCGAAGATGCAGATGTCATCATCTGTAAGTCCGAACCGATTACGGCATCCCTTCTGGAAGAATTGGACGATCTGAAATTGATCGTCGTCTTATCGACGCGGTCGGATAATGTCGACTTGGCGGCTGCCCGGGAAAAGGGCGTCATGGTCATCAACAATACGTCGTACTGTGTCGACGATATTGCCGACCATACGTGTGCCATGATCCTGGCTCTCATCCGCCAGCTGCCGGAGTACCAGAGCGATATCCGCACCAACAGCCGTTGGGAATACGGGTCCGTTCCCTGGCCTATCCACCGTGTCAGCAGCAATCTCATCGGCCTCGTCGGGTTTGGCCATGTCGGCCGTGCCGTCGCCGCCCGTCTCCAGGCTTTTGGATGCAAGATCCAGGCTTATGATCCGTTTGTCAGCGAAAAGGTCATGATGGAACGCAGCGTCCGTCCCGTCGACTTCGACAAACTTCTCCAGACCAGCGACGTCGTATCACTTCACATGCCGCTCAACGAAACGACACGCTACATATTCCAGGACGAACAGTTCGAGGAAATGAAGGAAGGTTCCATGTTCGTCAACTGCTGCCGCGGCGGCCTGGCGGACGAAGCGGCTCTTTATCATGCTGTCGACGACGGCCATATCCGCAGTGCCGCCCTCGACGTATTGTCCATGGAACATCCGAGCCCGATGCTGCTCAAGATGATCGCCCGGCCGGAATTCCTGCTCACGCCCAGCGTCTGCTTCCATTCCGTCGAAGCCGACAAGGCCGTCCGCGATGATGCCGAACGGTACATCCGATTGTTCCTGGCCGGCCATTACGATGAGCTGCCCGTTGTGACCTTGCGGGACAACGAAGAATCTTAACGAGAGGGGCTGTACAATTTGCGTATATGGAAACTGGCCTGCCTGGCCATCCTGTGCTGCTTCCTGCTGGTCGGCTGCACGCCGACGCAGAGCGGCGATGCGGCCAAGGCCGACAAGGCACCGCAGGCGCAGGTGGAAATGGCCGTGCCCAAGCAGGGTATCCCGGTCCTGATGTATCACATGATCGGCGATGTCCCCGATAACGATGCGGTCCTCTTGGAATCGCACTTCCGGGAACAGATGAAATTCCTGAAGGACAATGATTTTCATCCCATTACCCTGGACCAGCTCTACGACTATATGGTGCATAACAAGCCTGTACCGGTCCGGCCGGTCGTCCTCACTTTTGACGACGGCTATCCCGATACGTACAGCATCGTCATGCCTGTTTTGAAGGAATACGGCTTTGCCGGGACGGTCTTCGTGCCGACGTATGACACGGATCAGGGAACGCGCCTGAACTGGCAGCAGGTCAAGGAAATGCAGGCTGCCGGCCTGACCATTGCCTCCCACAGTTATCACCATGAACGGGCGACGGAAATGACAGGGCGCACCTTTGCGGATGAAATCAAGAAGAGCCAGGCTGAACTCAAGGAACAGCTGGGCATTACCAACGAATATTTCTGCTATCCCTATGGCGGCTATACGAAGAGCGCCGGCGACGCGTTGAAGGCAGCCGGCATCAAACTGGCCTTTACCATGGATCCGGGCTGGGCCAAATACGGGGACAACCCCTATGCGGTCAAGCGCATCTGGATCGGCAATGCCGTCGATATAGAAAACTTCAAGCAGCGCGTCACGACACCGCAGTATGAAGAACGCTAACTTTATTATTTTCGAGGTTACTTATGAGGAAACACGTAAAAGAAATCGGTAAGTTTTTTGTCTTTGTCGCCATTTTCTTTGCCTTGACATCGCCGTTTGTCGTCCTCTTCGGACCCTTCGACAACCTGAAGCGCACCGTCGTCGGGGCTATCCTGAAGAGCCGTCATCCCCAGTACATCACCTGGCTTTTTTCGCAGGAAGAAATCGACGAAATCCTGGGCGGCATCAGCTCGACGCCGAAGCAGGAACTGTTCAAGTTCAAAGCCCGGACGGACTCGACACTTACCCTGAAGAATATTGATTCCAGCCGTTTCAAGGGATTCCTCCTGGAAATCCCGGACCCGCACCGCGTACAGGTCGCGACGGCTGAAAATATGGATGAAAAAGGCGACACGACCAGCGGCATTGCCGAACGCGTCGGCGCCGTGGCGGCCATCAATGCCGGCGGCTTCTATGATGCCAACGGGACCGGTACGGGCCGACAGCCTTACGGTTTCATCCTCCACGATGGCAAATATCTCCTCGGCCAGGATGCGTCTGATGAGGAAGAAAATGAATTCGTCGGCTTCACCAAGGACGGCAACCTCATCGTCGGCAACTACTCCAAGGCCGAACTGAAAGAAAAGGACGTCGTCGAAGGTATTTCCTTCGGGCCGGCCCTCATCGTCAACGGTGAAAAGATGATCACCCACGGCGACGGCGGCTGGGGCGTCGGTCCCCGCACGGCCATCGGCCAGCGCAAGGACGGCACGGTCCTCTTCCTGGTCATCGACGGCCGTCAGCCTGGCTATTCCGTCGGGGCGACACTGCGCGACATCCAGAACATCATGTATGAAGAAGGCGCCGTCATCGCGGCCAACCTGGATGGCGGGTCGAGCTCGACGCTGTATTATAATGGCAAAGTCATCAACAAACCGGCGGACCTCTTAGGTGAACGCATGATTCCGACGGCGTTCGTCGTCAAGTAGGAGGCAGGCTATGAAAATACGAAAGTTCATTGCAGTCTTTCTGGCCGGCATCGCCGTCCAGGCTGCTATTTATCTCTATCTGGACCAGGTCTTGTTCGCGCCGACGTCGGATTTCCAGATCGGCGGCACGAACCAGCAGGAAGCCATGGGCGAAGGGACGGAACCGAATGGCCGCAGCTTCTATTCCTATGACAAGCGCTTCATGGCGACCATCGTCGACGACAGGGTCACTATTTACGAAGCCGGCAAGAAGAACGATCCCCAGCGCATCAATCTCCACGGCCGCAAGGTCTCCTTCTTTGAATGGCTGCCTGACCGCAACCTGGCTATCTTCGCCACCTATGGCCGCGACAGGAAGACCGGCAAGTACGGCGTCTACATCGCCCAGTACAACCCGATTTATCCGGACCGCGAACTCGATACGCCTATCGAAGATGCCCCGGTCGACAGTAAGATCACCGATGTCGCCTATTCGACGGCGACTAATGTCGTCTACATGAAGCTCCAGGTCGGCGACAATAAATACCGCATCTACCGGACCGACGCCAACTACGACACGCGCCGCATCCACGTCCAGGCAGAAAACATCGGCCGCATCGCCGTATTCTACGATTCGGACACGTTCTTCTACGACAACCTGCGGACCGGCGTCGTCTACATGTTCGATGGGGCGACCAGCAGCTGGCGTGAAATCTCGCCGAGCGGCAATTTCCGTCTCATCGGTATCGACGGACAGGAAATCTACATCGCCGAAATGAACCACGACGACAAGGTCGTAGCCGCCTACCGCGGCCGCCTGCGGGTCGGCTTCAAGAAGATAGCGACGTACAAGACGCCGGAAGACTTCAATAAGATTACTCTTAACAGTATGCACGAAGCATCGGAAAAATCCGATAAAATGGAAAAGAAGTAGGTGATTGTCATGGCAAAACATAAGATTCCCAAGAATCGCTCTATCGAAGACATGTTCCAGGGCGTCGAAGAAGAATCGACCTTTGAAACGACGGGCTGGGAAGACGACGAAGTGAGCGTCCGCCGGCCGCAGGCTAAAAAGACGGCTAAGAAGCAGACCGCCTCGGACTTCCGCCGCCAGTTCTTCACGGACGACCTCCAGGAAAAAGTCGGCTCTATCCTCCTCGATATCAAGATGGCTTACTTCAAGGACGGCGTCGGCGACATCTCCCTGGAAGTCGTCAAGGACGGCCGCAACGTCGTCATCAAGACGGCACCGAAGACGAGCAAGAAACTGAGAAAATGAAACAGGCAGACCTGGAAAAGCATTTCCGCTGCGGTCCCGTCGAGGCGGCCTATGAGAACTCGAAATGGTTTTCCGGCTTCATGAAGGTCCTCTTCCTCCTGGTGGCCATCTACTTCTTCTGGCTCATGACGGGGGAAGCGCACCTGGTCGAACACCTCGACAACTGGGCCGTCCTGGCCTTCTGCCTATGGCGCATCCACCGTCAGGACGACGTCATGTGCTACGTTACCCGGAAGGGCCTCATCGTCCGCCGCCAGTTCCGGTCGCTCCATGAATTCTACGACGACCAGTTCCATGAGGAACGGAGTCTCATCTTCCTCCCGTATAAGGACATCTTCGTCATCAGCGACAACTGGCAGGAAATCCAGCTGGGCGAAGCCGAAGAAGGCGGCCTGGCCGTCCTGCCTGTGCACCTGCAGTTCCTGTCCAAGCGCAACAAACAGCGCATCATCGACCGCATCAAGCAGGCCCATGAAACGGACGATGATGAAAGCGCCCACTGACAGGGCCTGTCCTATGTGTGATATGCATGAATCGGCATGGAGACATGCCGATTTTTTATACCCCAAAGCCTTTATCTTTTTAACGAAATAAAGTAAAATAGGGCATGTACACAACGGTACGCCTAGATGATCTCAAGGGGAGAGCGATAATCATGGAATGGAAAAAATACGCAGCTGCCGGTATGGCGGCAATTCTGACAGCAACCTTCGTCGCCGGCTGCGGCGGGGACAAACAGGCCGATAAGGGGACGGCTGCCAAGAGGGACAAGATCGTCATCGGCCTCGATGACAACTTCCCGCCTTTTGGGTTCCATGATGAAAGCGGCGAGCTCGTCGGCTTTGACATCGACATGGCCAAGGAAGCCTCCAAGCGCCTGGGCATGGAAGTCGAATTTAAGCCCATCGACTGGGACAGCAAGGAAACGGAACTGAAGAGCAAGAAAATCGATGCCATCTGGAACGGCCTGTCCATTACGCCGGAACGGGAACAGAACATCCTTTTCTCCCGGCCCTATGAAAACGGCCCGCAGATCCTGTTGGTCAAGAACGACTCGCCCATCCAGGGCAAGGCCGACCTGGCCGGCAAGATCGTCGGCACCCAGCAGGGCAGCACCGGCCTGGAAGCCATCGAAGCCGAACCGGAACTGCGCGATTCCTTTAAGGAACTGAAACAGTATTCGGACAACGTCACGTCCTTCATGGACCTGGAAGTCGGCCGCATCGATGCCGTCGTCGTCGCCCAGACGACAGCGGCGTACTTCATCAAGAAGAACAACGCGCCGTTCCGCATCATCGACGTCGGCTATCCCGACATCCCCAGCGGTGTCGGCATGCGCAAGGACGATACGGAACTGAAGGCCCAGCTCGACAAGGTCCTGGAAGACATGCACAACGACGGCACGTCGAAGAAGATTTCTGAAAAATGGTTTGGCATCGACGTCACGATGTAAGGAGGAATTCACATGAATTGGAAAAAAGCACTGGCTGCGGGCACACTGGCCGTAGCAGCCGTTACCATGGTCGCCGGCTGCGGCGGCAATGCCAATAAACAGGCAGAACAGAAACAGCCCGATAAGATCGTCATCGGCCTGGATGACAACTTCCCGCCCATGGGCTTCCGCGATGACAGCGGTCAGCTCGTGGGCTTTGACATCGACCTGGCACAGGAAGCGTCCAAGCGCCTGGGCATCCCTGTCGAATTCAAGCCCATCGACTGGGACAGCAAGGAAGCAGCCCTCAAGAGCAAACAGGTCGACATGCTCTGGAACGGCCTGACCATCACCGATGAACGGTCTCAGCAGATCGCCTTCTCCAAGCCCTATATGAATAACGCCCAGCTCCTCGTCGTCCGCGCCGATTCGCCCATCAATGACCGGGCCGGCCTGGCAGGGAAAGTCATCGGCACCCAAGAGGGGAGCAGCTCCATCGACGCCCTGGAAAAGAACGCCGAATTCAAGGATTCCCTGGCAGAAGTCAAGAAATACGGTGACTTCGTCAACGCCTTCATGGACCTGGAAATCGGCCGTACTGACGGCATCCTCGTCGACAGCGTCGTCGGCCGCTACTACATGGCCAAGAAACCGGGCAAGTTCAAAGTCATCGACGACAAGATGGGCGACGAAAAATTCGGCGTCGGCATGCGCAAGGAAGATACGCTCTTGCAGGATAAACTCAACGACGTCTTGAAACAAATGAGTGAAGATGGTACAATGACTAAGTTGTCCCAGAAGTGGTTTAACGAAGATATTACCATTAAAGTACAGTAAGCGAAGCGGGATGTAACGACGATTCGTAGGGGCCGCCCAAAAGGGCGGCCCGCCTTGCGTATATACGTGAATCCTATTCTGTATATGTGTCAATCCGCCCATCGTAGGGGCTCGCACGTGGCGAGCCCGTCACAGGATTTGGGAGATGTCTCACTTCTGTATATGTGTCAATTCCAAAAAAGGAGCCAACATGGATTATTTATTTCACATCGTGCCTGCCGTTGCCGTAGGCCTGCAGATTACCCTGAAAATTTTCATCATCACCATCGTCCTGAGCCTGCCCCTGGGCATCCTCATGGCTATCGGCCGTATTTCCAAGATCGCCATCCTGCGTAAGGCCATGTACGCCTATATCTACGTCATGCGCGGTACGCCGCTCATGCTGCAGATCCTCTTCATCTACTACGGCCTGCCCTTCATCATCGACGGCCTGAAACTGCCGGCCTTCCCGGCGGCCATCATCGCCTTCGTCCTCAACTATGCCGCCTACTTTGCCGAAATATTCCGCGGCGGCATCCAGTCCATCGACCGCGGCCAGTATGAAGGGGCGAAAGTCCTGGGCATGACCTACGTCCAGACCATGCGCCGCATCATCCTGCCCCAGGTCATCAAGCGCGTCCTGCCGCCGGTCTCGAACGAAACGATCAACCTCCTCAAGGATACGTCCCTGGTCTACATCCTGGCCATGAACGACATCCTGCGCATTACGCGCTCCATCGTACAGCGCGACTTCGACACGACGGCCTTCCTGGTCGCTGCCGTCTTCTACCTGTTCTTTACCTTTATCCTGACCAAGGTCTTTGGTTATCTGGAAAAACGCTATGCCGTTTACGATGAATAAGGAGGATTATCATGAGTTTTATTGAAATGGACCATATCCGCAAGAGCTTCGGCAGTCTCGAAGTCTTGAAAGACGTCACCCTCCACGTTGAAACGGGGGAAGTCATTTCCATCATCGGCCCGTCGGGCAGCGGCAAGAGTACCTTCCTGCGCTGTCTCTGTCAGCTGGAAACGATCAACAGCGGCTCCATCGTCGTCGACGGCCAAACCATGGTCAGCACGCCCGAAGGGAGCAGCCGCGCCGTCTACGCCCCGGCAGCCGACGTCCGGACCATCTGCCGCCGCATGGGCATGTGCTTCCAGCACTTCAACCTCTTCCCGCACATGACCGTCCTGGACAACATCCTGGAAGCGCCGCGCATCGTCAAGAAGATGAAGACCGAAGAAATCATGCCCAAAGCCGAAGAACTCCTGAAAAAAGTCGGCCTCTGGGATAAACGCGATGCCTATCCGTCGCGCCTCTCCGGCGGCCAGCAGCAGCGTGTGGCCATCGCCCGCGCCCTGGCCATGGACCCGGACATCATGCTCTTCGACGAACCGACGAGCGCCCTGGACCCGGAACTGACCGGCGAAGTCCTGCGGACCATCAAACAGCTCGCCGACGAACACATGACCATGATCATCGTCACCCACGAAATGGCCTTTGCCAAAGAAGTCGCCGACCGGGTCATCTTCATGGCCGACGGCATCATCCAGGAACAAGGCAAACCGGAAGACGTCTTCGAACACCCGCAGAACGAACGGACCCAGAACTTCCTCAAATCCATGCTCCATTTTTGAGGGTAAAATCATAATTCGCAGTTCGCAATTCGCAGGCCGCAAGGCTCCCCTAGTAGGGCAATGTCAGTAAGTTAGCGTCTATCAAAAATATGAAGAGAGGCTGTTGCACG